>Ga0182024_10015972_pt1 | contig 14302 bp, 12 predicted proteins | sample P32metaG_FD_120480 | JGI IMG/M metagenome (GOLD analysis project Ga0182024, IMG submission 120480) | Permafrost microbial communities from Stordalen Mire, Sweden - P3-2 metaG (Illumina Assembly) | ecosystem: Environmental > Terrestrial > Soil > Wetlands > Permafrost | place: Sweden: Stordalen... | reverse complement strand
AGGCGAGCTTCGTGACGCCCCTGATCGTGAATTTCGCGCACGATCATCCCTGGGTGTGGTCACTCGAAGCATTGCCGCTCTATATCGGCATCGCACGCCTCAAGAACCAGGCTCATTGGCAAAGCGATGTGATCGCCGGATGGGCGCTCGGTACCGCCGTGGGTTATTGGAGTACCCGGCGCGAAGTGCCGATCTCGGTGCAGATTCTGCCGCGCGGCCTGACCATCGGGATATCGCGCAGCTTCTGATCTGCTTTATGATCGCGCCATGAGCGAGCAATCCACGCCATTGAAGGACGATGTTCAGCTGTTGCTGATTGAGTTCGAGCAGCTGCTGAAAACCACGCTGCGCGACAATACGCTGGCGGCGCTGGCGGTGGCCGCCGCCGCGGGTTTCATCGCCGGCGTGCTGCTGACGCGCCGCAAATAATCCGCTCGATCGGACGCACACCCCATGGCCGGCGAGCACAATGACGAATCACCTGACCGTCTGACGCCGTTGCTCGGTGCGCTCACGCGCCTGGGTTCGGCGGTCGGTTCGATGGTCGCGGGTGGCACTGCCCAGCTGGTGGCGCTGCAGCGGCATGAGGCTCGCAGGATCGCGGCGATACTGGCATTGTCGCTGGCCGCTGCGCTATTCGCCTGCGGCGCGGCAGGATTCGCCGCCTACTCGGTGCTGGTAGCGCTGGGCGAGGAGCATCGGGTCGCCGCGTCCGCATTGATCGCCGGTTGTTTTGCGCTGCTGTCAGGCATCTCGGTGCTGCTCGCGCGCAGCCGCCCGGGGCCGCCATGAGGAGAGAAGTATGAATCTCAAGGACAGCGCTTTACTCAGAAGCCAGTGCTACATCGACGGACAGTGGGTCAATGCCGACAGCGGCGCGACCCGCAAGGTCGGCAATCCGGCGACCGGCGAGACCGTCGGCAGCGTGCCGGATGCCGGAGCGGCCGAGACCAGGCGCGCCGTCGAGGCTGCCGGCCGCGCCTTCGTCAGCTGGCGCGCCAAATCCGCCGACGAACGCGCGCGCGTACTGCGTCGCTGGTACGAGCTCATGATGACGCACCAGGACGATCTGGCGCGCCTGATGACCAGCGAGCAGGGCAAGCCGTTGAGCGAGGCGCGCGGCGAAATCAGCTACGCGGCATCGTTCATCGAATGGTTCGCAGAAGAGGCACGCCGCATCTACGGCGACACCATTCCTTCGCCGTGGCCGGATGCCCGCATCGTCGTGACTCGCGAGCCGGTCGGTGTCTGCGCCGCCATCACGCCCTGGAATTTTCCAGCGGCCATGATCACGCGCAAGGTGGCGCCGGCGCTGGCGGCCGGCTGCACCATGATCGTCAAACCCGCCATACAGACGCCGCTGTCGGCGCTGGCGATGGCGGAGCTGGCCGCGCGCGCCGGCGTGCCGGCCGGGGTGCTGAGCGTGGTGACCGGCGATGCGCGCGCCATCGGCGCGGAACTCACGGCCAATCCGCTGGTGCGCAAGCTGACCTTCACAGGTTCGACCCAGGTGGGCCGCATGCTCGCGGCGCAGTGCGCACCCACCCTCAAGCGCATGTCGCTCGAACTCGGCGGCAATGCGCCATTCATCGTATTCGACGATGCCGATCTCGACGCCGCCGTCAAAGGTGCAATGACCTCGAAGTATCGCAACACCGGCCAGACCTGCGTTTGCGCCAATCGCCTGCTGGTGCAGGACGGGGTGTACGAGGCATTCGCCAACAAGCTGGCCAAGGCGGTATCGCAGCTTAAAGTCGGCAACGGCCTGGATGCCGGCGTCGAACAGGGGCCGCTGATCGATCAGGCTGCATTGGCAAAAGTCGAGGAGCTGGTCGGCGAGGCGGTCGGCAGCGGTGCGCGGGCGCTGATTGGCGGACGCCGGCATGCGCTCGGCGGCACTTACTACGAGCCGACCGTGCTGACCGATGTGCGCTCGAGCATGCGGCTGGCGCAGGAGGAGATTTTCGGGCCGGTGGCGCCGCTGTTTCGCTTCAAGGACGAAGCTGAGGCGATCCGCGTCGCCAACGACACCGAGTTCGGCCTGGCCGCCTATTTCTATTCGCGCGATATCGGCCGTGTTTGGCGTGTCGCCGGCGCGCTCGAGAGCGGCATGATCGGTATCAATTCCGGGCTGATCAGCACCGCCGTGGCGCCGTTTGGCGGCGTCAAGCAATCGGGGCTCGGACGCGAAGGCTCGCGTTACGGCATCAACGAATACATCGATATCAAGTATCTGTGCATGGGTGGCCTGGCGGGCTGAGAGCCGCGCCGCTAGGCCGCCGTTGGGAAGCCCAGTTCGAGCGCCACCGCGGGATGCACGATGACCCCGCGCACCACATTGAGGCCGGCGGCCAGGCCGCGATCCTCGGCCGTGGCACGTTCCCAGCCTTTGTCCGCCAGCGCCCGCGCGTACGGCAGGGTGGCGTTATTGAGAGCAAACGTCGAGGTCCGCGGCACCGCGCCTGGCATGTTCGTGACGCAATAATGAATCACGCCATCGACCGTGTAGGTCGGCGCCGCATGGGTGGTGGGACGACTGGTCTGGAAGCAGCCGCCCTGGTCGATCGCGATATCAACCACCACCGAGCCGGGTCGCATGCGCTTGATCATGGCAGCGGTCACGAGCTTGGGTGCGGCGGCGCCCGGCAGCAGTACCGCTCCGATCACCAGATCGGCCTCGGCGACCGCGCGCTCGATCGCATCGGAGGTTGAGAACAGCGTGCGGACCGCACCGCGAAACTGCGCATCGATCTCGCGCAGCCGCGGGATCGAGCGATCGATGGCCGTGACTTCGGCGCGCAGGCCGTGTGCCATCTCGACCGCGTTGGTGCCGGCGACCCCGGCACCGATCACCACGACCTTGGCAGGCGCAACCCCCGCCACGCCGCCCAGCAGCACGCCGCGGCCGCCGGTGGCCTGCTGCAGATACTGGGCACCGACTTGCACCGACATGCGACCGGCCACCTCGCTCATCGGCGTCAGCAGCGGCAGCGAGCCGTCGGCGGCAGTAACCGTTTCATAGGCGATCGCGACACACTGCGACCTGAGCAGCGCCTCGGCCTGGCCCCGGTCGGCTGCCAGGTGCAGATAGGTGAACAGCACCTGGTCGCGCCGCAGGCGTGCGCATTCGCTTGGCTGTGGCTCTTTGACTTTGACCACCAGTTGCGACTCTTTGAAGATGGCATCGGCATCCGCGGCAATCCGCGCGCCGGCGGCGCGGTAATCCTCATCGCTGCAGCCGACGCCGCGACCGGCGCCCGATTGCACCGCCACCTCGTGCCCGGCCACGACCAGTTCGTGCACCGCCGCCGGCACCAGGCCGACCCGGTACTCATGGACTTTGATTTCCGTGGGAACGCCGATACGCATGCTGTTGACCCTCCCGGTGGCGCGCGGGGCCGCGCTGGAGGCGCTATTGTCGCGCCGATGCCGCGGCAGCAAATTGCAAAAACACTGAACATATGGCCTATAATTGGCAGAATCTTGCGTATGGATGGCAAAAACAGAAGATCGTGCAAATAGATCGCCAGGACAGACGAATTCTCCGCGAACTGCAGTTGGATGCGCGGCTCTCCAATGCGGCCCTCGCGGCGCGGGTGGGGCTGTCCGAGTCGGCCTGCCTGCGGCGGGTCCGCCTGCTCGAGCAGGGCGGCGTCATCGAGCGCTACACCGCTATGTTGAGTCCAAGCAAGATCGGCGTGACGGTCAGTTTCATCATTCGCATCACTCTCAAGGGTCAGACCGATCGTGACCTCGGGGCGTTCGAGCAGGCGGTGGCGAGCGTGCCGGAGGTGACCGAGTGCGATCTGACCACCGGCGAGTCGGATTATGTGCTGCGGGTGGTGGCGCGCAGTGCCGAGGATTTTGAGCGACTGCACAGCAAGGTGCTCACCAAGCTGCCCGGGGTGGCGCGGGTCGATTCGAGCTTCGTGCTGCGCTCGGTGGTCAAGAACGCCGGTCTGCCGCTCGAAGCGTGATTTAGTAACAAATGAAACTAATGTACAATCGGCACGCTGCCAGGCATGGCACGCAGGCACGGGGAAGCGCCGATGGCTCAGGACCTATTCGACAATCCGCTCGGCACCGACGGCTTCGAGTTCGTCGAGTTCACCAGTCCGGATCCGCAGGCGCTGGCGTGCACCTTCGAGGCCATGGGCTTCACCGCGGTCGCGCGCCATCGATCCAAGCACGTGCTGCGCTTCAAGCAGGGCGACATCGACTTCATACTCAATATGGAACCGCGCGGCCAGGCCGCCGATTTCCGTGGCGAGCACGGGCCATCCATCAACGCCATGGCATTTCGGGTGCGGGACGCCGGCAACGCGCTCAAGAGTGCGATCGAGCGCGGTGCGCGCGAAGTGCGCGGCGCGGTCGGGCCGATGGAATTGAACATTCCGGCAATTGAAGGTATCGGTGGCTCCAACCTCTACCTGGTGGATCGTTACGGCGCCCACGAGATCTACGATGTCGACTTCGTCGCGATCGAGGGCGCCGCGGAACGCGAGCGGCAAGCGAACGCCGGGCTTACCTACATCGATCACCTGACGCACAACGTGCGCCGCGGCAACATGCAGACCTGGGCGGATTTCTACCAGCGGGTGTTCAATTTCCGCCAGATCCGCTATTTCGACATCGAAGGCAAGGTCACCGGCCTGTTCTCCAAGGCCATGACCAGCCCGTGCGGCAAGATCCGCATTCCGCTCAATGAGAGCCAGGACGACAAGTCGCAGATCGAGGAGTTTCTGCAGGACTACAAGGGCGAAGGCATACAGCACGTGGCGCTCGGTACGGAGGATATCTTCGCCACCGTCGATCGTATGCGCGCGCAGGGCGTGCGCTTTCAGGACACCCCCGACACCTACTACGAAGGGCTGGATGCGCGGGTCGCCGGGCACGGCGAGGATCTCGCCCGCCTGCGCGAGCGTCGCATCCTGGTCGACGGCGCGCCGACCGAGGGGCAGGGACTGCTGCTGCAGATCTTCACCCAGAACGTCGTCGGACCGTGCTTCTTCGAGATCATTCAGCGCAAGGGCAATGAGGGCTTCGGCGAGGGTAACTTCAAGGCGCTGTTCGAATCGCTCGAGCTCGACCAGGTGCGCCGCGGCGTGCTGTCCCTGGTCGATGGCTCCGCCAACCCATGACGGCACGGAGCGCAGCGGCGCTCGAGTATCAAAGCGGCTTCAACAACCAGTTCGCGAGCGAAGCGTTGGCCGGGGCACTGCCGCCGCACAACTCGCCGCAGCGTTGCCCCTACGGCCTGTATGCCGAGCAGCTCTCCGGCAGCGCATTCACGGCTCCGCGGCACAGTAACCGGCGATCGTGGTTGTACCGGATACGTCCGGCGGCCGGCCATGGCGCATTCGCGGCCCATCCGCAGGCGCTACTGAGCGGCCAGTTCGATGCTGCCGCGACCGCACCGGACCAGCTGCGCTGGAGCCCGTTGCCGCTGCCCGAGTCGCCCACCGATTTTATCGACGGGCTCGTGACCATGGGCGGCAACGGCAGTCCGCAGACGCACAGCGGCTGTGCCATACACCTGTACGCGGCCAATCAGTCGATGCGGCAGCGGGCGGTGTACGACGCCGATGGCGAGCTGTTGATCGTGCCGCAGCTCGGTACGCTGCTGCTGATCACCGAACTCGGTCGCCTGGCGGTCGAACCGCTGGAGATCGCGGTCATTCCTCGCGGCGTACGTTTTCGCGTCGAGCTGCCCGATGGCAACGCGCGTGGCTACGTGTGCGAGAATTTCGGCGCGTCGCTGCGGCTGCCGGACTTGGGTCCGATCGGTTCCAACGGCCTGGCCTGCGAGCGCGATTTCCTGACGCCGGTCGCCAGCTACGAGGATCGCGAGCAGCACTACCAGCTGCTGGCCAAGTTCATGGGCCGGTTATGGTCGACGACGCTGGATCACTCGCCATTCGATGTGGTTGCCTGGCGCGGCAATCATGCGCCCTACAAGTACGATCTGCGCCGCTTCAACACTATCGGCTCGATCAGCTTCGATCATCCCGATCCGTCGATCTTCCTGGTGCTGCAATCGATCACCGATACGGCGGGCGTCGATGGGCTCGACTTCGTGCTGTTTCCGCCGCGCTGGCTGGCGATGCAGGATACCTTCCGGCCCCCCTGGTTCCACCGCAACATCGCCAGCGAGTTCATGGGATTGATAGAGGGCTTGTACGACGCCAAGAGCGATGGCTTCCTGCCCGGCGGGGCCTCGCTGCACAACTGCATGAGCGCGCACGGTCCCGATGCCGCAACCTTCGAGAAGGCGAGCAGCGCCGATACCTCGGTGCCGAGCAAGCTCGAGCAGACGATGGCCTTCATGTTCGAGACCCGCTGGGTGATTCATCCGACGCGCTACGCACTGGATTGCCCGCAGCGCCAGCACGACTACTACCAGTGCTGGCAGGGTCTTAAAAAACACTTCGACCCGCGGCAGCGCTGAATGCGCATCGGCAGCTCATGAACGAGACGCACGATCCGCTGCTGCGCAGCTGGGTCGAGTCCGCGAATGCCGCGGATGCTGACTTTCCGATCCAGAACCTGCCTTTCGGCGTGTTTCGCCCGGCGGCTGGCAGCCAGAGCTGGCGCGGCGGCGTTGCCATCGGCGATTCGATCCTGGATCTGGAGGCGGCGCGCGCGAGCGGTGTGTTCACGGGCACTGCTCTCGAGGCGGCGACGCTGGCGGCGCGGTCGTCGCTGAATGCGCTGATGGCGAGCGGCCCCGCTGCGGCCTCGGCCCTGCGCCTGGCGCTGTCGCGCGTGCTGCGGGCAGGCGCGCCGCAGCGCGCTTCGTTGCAACCGGCACTCGTTGCACAGCCCGCAGCCGAGATGGGCTTGCCGGCGCAGATCGGCGACTACACCGACTTCTATACCTCGATACATCATGCCACCGCGGTCGGCCGCCTGTTCCGGCCCGATCAGCCGCTGCTGCCGAACTACCGGTGGTTGCCGGTGGCCTATCACGGCCGCAGTTCATCGGTGGCGGTCTCGCCCCAGGCGTTTGCCCGGCCGCTGGGTCAGCGGCTGCCCGCGCCCGGGCAGGCGCCGGTGCTCGAGCCAAGCCAACGCGTCGACTACGAACTCGAGCTCGGCGTATTCGTCGGTCGCGGCAACGCGCTAGGGACGCGCATCGAAATCGAGGCGGCGGAATCGCACGTGTTCGGCCTGTGCCTGCTGAATGACTGGTCGGCGCGCGATCTGCAGGCGTGGGAATACCAGCCGCTGGGCCCGTTCCTGGGCAAGAACTTCGCCACCACCATTTCGCCGTGGATCGTCACGCTCGAGGCACTCGAGCCGTATCGCCTGCCCTGGACGCGCGCCGCGGACCAGCCGCAGCCACTCGCCTATCTCGAAAGCGCGAGCCTGCGCGAGCGCGGCGCGTTCGATATAGATCTCGAGGCGCTGATCGAAACCGCTTCGATGCGCGCCGCCGGGCAGGCTGCCACACCGCTGTCGCATGGCAGCTTCCGTCATGCCTACTGGAACCTCGCGCAGATGCTGGCGCATCACACCGTCAATGGCTGCAATCTGCGCAGCGGCGATCTGCTCGGCACCGGCACTCAATCCGGGCCGGAGCCGGCGCAGGCGGGCTCGATGCTCGAGCTGTCGAGCGGCGGGAAGCAGCCGATCCGACTGCCCAATGGCGAGCAGCGCTGCTTTCTCGAAGACGGCGATGCCATCGTGCTGCGTGCTCGTTGCGAGCGTGCCGGCGCCGCGCGCATCGGCTTCGGCGAGGCGCGTGGCGTGGTGCTGCGGTACGCCGGTGACCGCAGCTAACCCTGACCGCGGTTAACCTAAGGACCTGAGCCATGCGTCTGCACACCTACTTCCGCAGCTCGGCAAGCTATCGCGTACGCATCGCACTCAACCTCAAGGGTCTGGCGTATACGTCCGTGCCGGTGCATCTGCTGCGCGACGGCGGCCAACAACACGCCGATTCGTTCAGCAGCCTCAATCCAGCGCGGCTGGTGCCGGTGCTGGAAGACGGCGCGGCCACGATCACACAATCCCTGGCCATCATCGAGTACCTCGAGGAGCAATATCCCTCGCCGTCTCTGCTACCGGCCGATGCGCCGTCGCGCGCCCGGGTGCGCTCGCTGGCGCTGAGCATCGCTTGCGATATTCATCCCCTGAGCAATCTGCGGGTGCTGCGCTATCTGGGGTCGGCCTTCGAGCTCACCGATGCGCAACGCGACAGCTGGTCGCGTCACTGGATCGGCACGGGATTCGAGGCGCTCGAGCGGCAGCTCGCCGGCAGTGCGCACACCGGTACCTATAGCCATGGCGAGACCCCGTCGCTGGCCGATTGCTGTCTGGTGCCGCAGATCGCCAACGCGCGGCGCGTGCACTTGCCGCTGGAGGGCTACCCGACCCTGCTGCGCATCCATGACAACTGCCTGCGCCTGCCGGCGTTTGCCGCGGCAGCACCGGCGGCGCAGCCCGATGCCGAATAGCGCCCAGCGAACGCTGCGGCTGCAGGACTATCTGCCCTATCGGCTGTCGGTGGCCGCGAATGCGGTCTCGCGACTGATCGCTCGCGCCTACCAACGCCGGTTCGGACTGAAGATTGCGCAGTGGCGCCTGCTCGCGGTGCTGGCGGATGAAGGACCGCTGACGCAGCAGGCGCTCTGCGGGCGCACGGTCATGGACAAGGTGACCGTCATGCGTGCGGCGCAAGGACTGGAACGTCGTGGCTTCGTGCGCCGGTTGCCGAATCGAGCAGATCGGCGCTCGCATCGCCTGGCGCTGACGCGCTCGGGTCGGCGAATCTACCGCGAGATCGTGCCGCTCGCGCTCGAACACGAAGCGCGGCTGTTGCAGGGATTCAGGTCAAAAGATATTGCGCAGCTCGATCGGCTGCTGCGCCAGCTGGAATCCAAGGCACAGATAAATTAATTTCCTTTAATATTCCGCACACCCCAGGTTAATCGCCTGGACCGTAGGGTGTGTGCATGCCAAAGCGAGACGGGACCTTCCCACGCTGGTGGGTTATCTGCGTGCCGGTCTTTCTTGGCGTCACGGCCTGCAGTCTTGGCCCGACCTATCGTCGCCCCGAAGTGCCGTTGCCCGCGACCTGGAGCACGCCGTCCGCCGATGCGCCGGCAGCGGATGCGCCAGCAGCGGAACTGACCAGCGACTGGTGGAAGGGCTTCGGCTCGGATCAGCTCAATGACTATATTGCCCAGGCGCAAGGCGCCAACGACGATATCGGCGCCGCCATGGCGCGCATCCTCGAGGCCGACGCGCAGGCCCGCATCGCGGGTGCCGCACTGCTGCCGGGACTGACGGCCGATGCGGGCGGAACACGCGAGCGCGCGCCGCCGACCGGCGGCGGTCCTTACAGCACCTTCAATCTCGTCGAGGTCGGCTTGTCTGCGAGCTACCAGGTCGATTTCTGGGGCCGGAACCGCGATCTGCACCAGGCGGCGCTCGCGGCCGCAAAGGCCAGCCGCTTCGATCGCGCCACCGTGGTGCTCACCGTGGTGACCAGCGTGGCCCTGAGCTACTTCGAGGTGCTCGAGTTCAACGACCGGCTGCAGGTCGCGCAGCAGAATCTCGACAACGCGCAGACCATTCTCAAGGATCTTGAGTTCGAAGCCAGCGTCGGCACGGCGACCGCGCTCGATGTGGCCCAACAGGCCACCACCGTGGCGACCGTGAACGCATCGATCCCGCCGCTCAAACAGCAGTTGCGGCAGAGCATCGATGCGCTCGCGATCCTGACCGGACAGGCTCCCGAGCAGCTCGCCGGCAGTGACGGCAGCCTCGATGCGCTGACACTGCCGGCCATCTCCGCCGGGTTGCCATCGCAATTGCTGGCGCGTCGGCCCGATGTGGCGGAAGCCGAAGCGCAACTGGTAGCAGCGAATGCCAACATAGCGGCAGCGCGAGCCGCGTTCTTTCCGAGCGTCGATCTCACCGCCAGCGGCGGCTACGAGAGTGCGGCGCTCGGCTCGCTGCTATCGCCCGCCACGCGGGTGTTCTCGCTGTCGGCGGGTGTGACGCAAACGATTTTCGATCATGGCGCCTTGAGCGGCCAATATCAGTTCAGCAAGGCGCGCTATGCCGAGCTGCTGTCGGACTATCACAAGACGGTGCTGACCGCCCTGGGCAACGTCGAGGACGCGCTGGTCGCGGTACAGCAGACTGCCGACCAGGCGCTGCGCCAGCAGGATGCAGCCGACAAGGCGCGCCGCGCGTTCGAGTTCGCGCAGCTGCAATTTCAAGCCGGTACCACCAATGTGCTGACCATGCTCAATACCGAGACCGCGCTGTTCACGGCCGAGGACGCGCTGGTGCAGGGAAAATTCGCGCACACCCAATCGCTGCTCGACCTCTTTGAGGCGCTCGGCGGCGGCTGGCAGCTGCCGCAGCCGCAAACAGCGCGGCCGGAGCAGTCACCATGAAGGCGACACTGCCAAAATGGCACGGTCCGCGCCGCAACCTGGCGATGGTCGCGCTGGCGTTGCTGATGATCGTGATCGCGGCGGCCTGGTTCACGCGCGCGCCCGCCAAGGCGGCCGGCCCGGCGCCCATCCCCAATGGCGTAGCGGTCGAGATCGCCATGGTGACGCGAGCAACGGTGCCGCTTTATCTTGAAGGCCTCGGCAACGTACAGGCCTTCTATACCGCCAACATCACGGCGCGGGTCGATGGCGAATTGCAGCGGGTGGCGTTCGCCGAGGGCCAGACGGTCAAGAAGGGACAGCTGCTGGCACAGATCGATCCGCGTCCGAATCAGGCGGCGCTCGATCAGGCCATCGCCAACCAGGCCAAAGACGGCGCACAGCTCGAGAGCGCCAGGAGCGACCTGGAGCGCTACGTGCTGCTGGCGCCGCAGAATCTCGCCAGCAAGCAGACACTCGATCAGCAGCGCGCGCTGGTCGCGCAGCTGCAGGCGCAGCTCCAGGTCGACCGGGCGGTGATCGACAATGCCCGCACGCAGCTCGATTACACCAGCATCGTCTCGCCGATCGATGGACGCACTGGCATTCGCAAGGTGGATCCGGGCAACAACGTGCATGCCAGCGACACCACCGGCATCGTGGTGGTGACGCAGATGCAGCCGATCGCGATCGTCTTTACCCTGCCGGAGGACGATCTGCTGGCGGTCAACCACGCGTTAGCGGCCGGCGCGGTGCGCGTCACGGCGCTCTCGCGCGACAATCAGACCGAACTGGACACCGGCACCTTGAGCCTGATCGACAACCAGATTGATCCCGGCACCGCGACCATGCGGCTCAAGGCGGTGTTTCCGAACCAGCAGAACAATCTCTGGCCCGGTCAGTTCGTGAACGTGCGGCTGCTGGTGCAGCAGCAACAGGGTGTCATGACGGTGCCGTCGGCTGCCATCCAGCACGGTCCGGACGGGCTGTTCACCTACGTCGTCAAGTCTGACTCGACGGTCGAGGTGCGCGCGCTCAAGACCGGCGGCGACAGCGAAGGGGTGGTGGTAGTGACCGACGGACTCAAGGTCGGCGAGCGCGTGGTCACCAGCAACCAGTACCGTCTGCAGCCCGGCGCGCGCATTCGAGCGCTTGCCAGCGAGAAATCGGCGGCCAGCGCGACTGAGCCGCCGATCGCTTCGCGCCACGCGCCATGAGCATTTCGGAACCGTTCGTACGACGGCCGATCGCGACCTCGCTGCTGATGGGCGGCATTTTGCTGGTCGGCATCGTCGCCTGGCCGTTGTTGCCAGTGGCGCCGCTGCCGCAAGTGGATTTCCCGACTATCGTCGTCACCACCAACCTGCCCGGCGCCAGTCCGGAGACCATGGCTACCTCGGTAGCGACACCGCTGGAATTCCAGTTCGCCGAGATCCCGGGCCTGTCGCAGATGACCTCGACCAATATTCTCGGCAATTCGACCATCACCTTGCAGTTCGATCTGGATCGCAGTATCGACGCCGCCGCGCAGGATATTCAATCCGCCATCAACGCCGCGGGCGGCCAGCTGCCCAAGAACCTGCCGCAGCCGCCGTTCTATCGCAAGGTCAATCCGGCCGATGCGGCCATCCTGATCCTGGCCGTGCACTCGGACGTGCTGCCGCTGACCGAGGTCGACGATTACGCCGAGAATGTCATTGCGCAGCAGGTGTCGCAGATAGCTGGCGTCGGGCAGGTGCAAATCGGCGGCCAGCAGAAGCCTTCGGTACGGGTGCAGGTCGATCCGGTCAAGATCGCCTCGCTGGGTATCCAGCTCGAGGACATCGCCAACGTGATCACCGCGGCGACGGTGGATGCGCCGAAGGGATCGATCAACGGCACGCTGCGCAACTTTGCCATCTACGACAACGATCAGCTCGAGAAGGCCGCACCCTGGAACGATGTGGTGATCGCCTACAAGAACGGTGCGCCGGTCAGGATCCGCGACATCGGCGTGGCGGTGGATGCGGCCGAGAACAATCAGCTCACCGGCTGGCAGAACGGCAAGCACGGCATCCTGCTGCTGATCTACAAGCAGCCCGGCGCCAACGTCATTGCCGTGGAAGAACGGGTCGAGGAGCAGCTGCCGAAGGCGCTGCTGTCGGTGCCGCCTTCCATCAAGGTCGACCGCGTGGCCGACCGCACCACCACCATCAAGGCCTCGGTGCGCGATGTCGAATTCACGCTGCTGCTCACCATCGCGCTCGTGGTCATGGTCATCTTCCTGTTCCTACGCAATGCCTGGGCCACCATCATTCCCGGCATCACCGTGCCGTTGTCGCTGCTGGGGACCGCGGCATTGATGCTGGCGGTGCACTACAGCCTCGACAATCTGTCGTTGATGGCCCTGACCATCGCGGTGGGCTTCGTGGTCGATGACGCCATCGTCATGCTGGAGAACATCTATCGCCATATCGAGGCGGGACTCTCGCCGTTGCAGGCGACCCTCAAGGGAGCCAGCGAGATCGGTTTCACGATCCTGTCGATCAGCATCTCGCTGGTGGCGGTGTTCATCCCGTTGCTGCTGATGGGGGGCATCGTCGGCAGGTTGTTCCGCGAATTCGCCATCACCCTGACCATGACCATCGCAGTGTCGGCCTTCGTGGCCCTGACACTCTCGCCGACCATGTGCGCGATTTTCCTGCGCGATGAAAAGCACGTGCAGCACGGCCGTGCCTACATGTTCATCGAGCGCGGGTTTGATCAGCTGCTGAACGGCTACCGGCGCGGGCTCGATTTCGTGTTGCGGCACCAGCCGGCGACGCTGGCCGCCTTCGTCTGCACCGTGGCGCTCACCGTGGTGCTGTACATCGTGATTCCAAAGGGTTTCTTTCCGCAGCAGGACACCGGCATCATCGTCGGCCTGTCGGATGCGCCACAGGACATTTCCTTCAACGAGATGGTGCGTCGCCAGCACCTGCTGACGGACATCATCGCGCGCGATCCGGACGTCGCCAGTTACGGCGCGTTCATCGGCGGCAACCGGCCGGTCAATACCGGCTTCCTGATCCTGGGACTCAAGCCGCGCGATCAGCGCAAGGCAAGCTCCGATCAGATCATCACCCGCCTGCGCCGCCAGCTGTCGCAGGTGCCCGGCGCCACCGCATTCCTGCAGTCCGCCCAGGATCTCAACGTCGGCGGCCGCACCACCCGCACCCAATATCAGTACACGCTGACGGATGCCGATATCAACGAGCTCGATGCCTGGGCACCGAAGCTGCTCAAGCAGCTGCAGCCGCTGCCGCAGCTGCGCGATGTCGCCTCCGATCAGCAGACCGATAGCACCATGGTGTCGCTCGCGATCGATCGCAGCCAGGCCGCGCGCTTCGGCATCCAGCCGTCACTGATCGATCAGACGCTCGATGATGCATTCGGGCAGCGCCAGGTTACGCAGTACTTCACGCAGCTCAACAGCTACCATGTGATCCTGGAGGTCTCACCCGAGCTGCAGGCCGATCCGCAGACGCTCTCCAAGATCTATATCAAGTCCCCGGTCACGAATCAGATGGTGCCGATGTCGAGCTTCGTCAAGTACGACACCCAGCACGTCACCTCCCTGTCCATCAACCATCAGGGACAGTTTCCGGCGGTCACGCTGTCGTTCAATCTCGCGCCCGGCGCGGCGCTCGGCGATGCGGTCACGGCCATCACGCGCGCGACCGCGGCGATCCGCATGCCGGCGACCATTGCCGGCAGTTTTCAAGGGACCGCGCAGGCCTTTCAGAGCTCGCTCAAATCGGAGCCGTACCTGATCCTGGCGGCGCTGGTGGCGGTGTACATCATCCTCGGGATGCTGTACGAGAGTTACATTCATCCGCTGACCATTCTTTCAACCTTGCCGTCGGCCGGTGTCGGCGCTTTATTGGTGCTGT
>Ga0182024_10015971_pt1 | contig 14302 bp, 9 predicted proteins | sample P32metaG_FD_120480 | JGI IMG/M metagenome (GOLD analysis project Ga0182024, IMG submission 120480) | Permafrost microbial communities from Stordalen Mire, Sweden - P3-2 metaG (Illumina Assembly) | ecosystem: Environmental > Terrestrial > Soil > Wetlands > Permafrost | place: Sweden: Stordalen... | reverse complement strand
ACGAAGTTGGACCAAGAACCCAGGTGGAAGGCCAAGGCCCATACGGTGAGAGTTGCCAGGACCCCGAATTTTAACCAAGTGAGCCAGCGGAGAACTCCGGCGCTGAGGCGCGTGCTAAGAATATTGAGCGCAGCCACGGCGGCGATGGCGAGAATGGCCGCACATTTCAAGGCAATGGACGACCAGTGAAAAATGTATGCGGCGTAAGCGGCGAGACCCGTGGCAAAGGCCGCGGTGAGGCCGGGATCGAGGACGAGAAGGCACATCCAACCGTAGAGGAACGCGGTCCGCGGACCATAGGTCTCGTGAAGATAAACGTAAGAGCCTCCGGCGCGAGGAAAACGACCGGCGAGTTCTCCGTAACAGAGCGCGCCGCTTAGCGTCATAGCGCCCACGGCGAGCCAGACGATGAGCAACCAAAACGGCGAACCGAGCGATTTGGCCATGCCCGCGGGCGTGAGAAATATTCCAACGGCGATGGCTTCTCCGGCAACCGCAGCGGTGGCGGAACCCAGGCCCAACTGGCGGCGGAGACCGCCGAGGTGGTTTGTTGGAATTGGAGACGAATCGTTCATGCGGGAGTTGAAGTTGAAAATGCATTCAAGACGGTGACGACATGAATGCAGGCGGCACAAAGCGCTATGACGTTGGGACTTGGGATGATTCGCAAAGTGCGGGCATCATAGCATTGCTCTGGCGCTCAACAAAAATGGCCGAATCGCGACAGAGCGTAAGCGTTCTGGATAGAATCAGAATGCCTGACAGCTGACGGGAGGCCGCGGTTGAAAATCTTTAGCTATTCGCGAACTTTAACGACAATTGGGATTCTCTGTGTAGCGCTCCTGGCGGGATGTGGGCCGACGGCTGACCCGCCTCGTCATGACGAAGCACGACATCATGAGGCACGCCGGGATGAGCCTAGCCGGGATGAACCGCGCGGAGACGAGTCGAGACACGAGCGCAAGCGGTCGCGTGAGAAGCGCGACGCTACAGGGGTTGCGCAGCATAATTCACCAGGCCAGCCGCACGATTTGAGCGTGGACGAAGCGCAGGGTGGGCACACGTTGAGCCGGCACGTGGGGCGAAGTGACGCTGATTTGCAGGAACGACTACAGAGGGAACGAAACATTTCGGCGGCGTCCACTTACACGGATCGCGCTACCGCGGAGACGGTGGTGGGAAGCGTGCTCGCGCACAACCCGAGAATCGAGCGGTGGGAGGAACGCGAAGGGCGCCGGCCAAATCTGGCGCTCGATTATCATGGCGACACGTCGCAACCCATTGGAAGATGCATGCAGCGTGGTTCATCCGTTGCGGTGCCGGCTGCGGACGCGCTGGTGGTCTTGAAGGCGCTGGATGGAGGCGGATTCTTTGTGCTCACGACGTATCCGGAGTGTCCCCGATGAAACGACCAAGAACGAAGGCAGGTGGTGAATTGAATCCGAAACACGCCGCAGGAAGCGAAGCCGCGATAGAACTCCCCGCGCTCCGTTCATTCATGCGTAGCTACTTGCATCAGGATTTCGGGGAGGAGTATGGCTCGGTCGAAGAGGCGGTAAAAACATTTTGCGACGATGCGACCGAGGCCGAGTTTTCCGCGGTGTCCGCGGAGTGGCGCAGTTTTCTAGCGGCGACCCGCGGCCGACCGATTGGCGAGATCAATAACCTGCTGGCGTCAAAGTTGGGGAGTGCCTGGAGCCCGGCGAGCAGCGATGAACTGAGCGAGCTGACCCAAGCGTTCGACGATTGCGCAGCAGGCGAGAGCTAAAAAACGCAGTTGAAACGCATTACTTTCCGGCGGCGAATTCGGCGGAATCCTCGGGGAAGCCGGACCCGCGAGGCGGGAAGGCGCGGCGACGAGTTTCGATACCGAGACGCTTAATTTTCTGGTTCAAGGTGGAGAGTGGGACCTGGAAGCGTTCGGAGGCTTCGGTTTGATTCCAATTGGTGCGCTCAAGCATGTCCACAATGATGCGGCGTTCCACTTCTTCCAGAATTTCGAATAGAGAGGGAGAAGGCATGGCGGTTTTTGCGCCGGCGTCGCCTGATAACGCAGGCATAAATTCAGCGAGCTGCAAACGGACTCCACGAACGATTTCGCGGGAGCGCACGGTTTCGGGGAGCAAATCGCCATCGATCATTTCAAGATTCGAGAGGACGACGGCGCGTTCGACGGCGTTTTCCAGTTCGCGAACATTTCCCGGCCAGTCGTAATCCACCAGGAGTTTCATCGCGCCGACGGTAAAACGGCGCGGAGGCTTGGCATTTTCTTCGCAATACTGCTTTAGAAAACGATCGATGAGAAGCGGAATGTCTTCCTTGCGCTCGCGGAGCGGTGGCAGGTGAAGCGAAATCACGTTCAGGCGATGAAATAAGTCTTCACGGAAACGGCCTTCGCGAACGAGCTTGGTAAGGTCTTCGTTGGAAGCGGCCAGGATGCGGACATCGACTTTTATAGTGTCGGTGCCGCCGAGGCGCATAAATTCGCGCTCTTGAATGACGCGCAAAAGCTTGGCCTGGGTTTCGGGACTGACCGTGGAAATTTCATCAAAAAAAATGGTGCCTTGATCCGCGACTTCAAAAAGACCTTTCTTAGAGGCGATGGCGCTGGTAAATGCGCCTTTCACGTGGCCGAAAAGTTGGGATTCGAGAAGGTCTCCGGGAATGGAGCCGGTGTTGATGGGGATGAAAGCTTTATCGGCGCGCGTGGATGCGGAGTGAATGGCTTTGGCGATAACTTCCTTACCGGTGCCGCTTTCGCCGCTGATGAGAACCGTGGAACGGGACGGCGCGACCTGAGTCACGAGGTCGAAGACGGCCTGCATCTTGTCGCTCTTGCCGATAATATTGGGGAAATTGTAGCGCTGCTTGAGAGCGCGTTTCAGCTGGACATTCTCATCGCGCAGGCGGCGGCCTTCAATGGCCACGGAAATCTGTGCGACGAGTTCATCGTTGGACCAGGGCTTGGTGATGAAATCCTGGGCTCCGCCTTTGAAGGCGGCGCGGGCCATATCGATGGAGCCGTAGGCGGTGATGAGAATGATGGAGAGTTGCGGGTCGCGCAGGCGGATCTCGCGAAGCAGCTCGATACCGTTACGATCGGGCAGGCTGACATCGAGCAGCATTAAATCGTAGGGATTGTCCTCCAGCTTTTGCAGACCTGCCGCGCCAGTTTCGGCGAGAGTGACTTGAAAATTTTCGGACGTGAGAAGAGCTTCGAGACCTTCGCGGATCTCAATTTCGTCGTCGACTACAAGAATTGAACCCTTAGGCATGAACTGCTTTCCTGGCTACGGGAAATTCCAGGCGGAAAGAAGTTCCCTTCCCTGGGGTGGAACGGACGTCGACTTTGCCGGCGTGTTCCTTAATGATGCCGTAGCTCACCGATAGGCCCAGGCCGGTGCCCCGGCCCGTAGCCTTTGTGGTAAAGAAAGGATCGAAAATACGCTGGAGATTTTCGGGCGGGATACCCGCGCCCGTATCGGTTACTTCGATGGCAACAGAACCGTTGTGCGCAAGGGTGCTGACCTGGAGCAGGCCGCCCTGCGGCATGGCGTCCCGGGCGTTCATGAAGAGATTGAGAAAAACCTGTTGCAAGCGCGTGACCGAGCCAAGCACCGCAGGCAAGTCGTCGTTGTAATTCTTCACGACCTGGACTTGCGCGCTTTTCAGGGGATGCTGCACGAGAGCCAGGGTTTCCTCGAGAACCGAATTGATATCGACTTCGATGAGCTGGGCTGCGCCGGTGCGAGAGAAATTGAGAAGGTTGTTGACGATCTCACTGGCGCGGAAGGTTTGTTTCACAATGCGCTCGATGGTTTGTTGGCGAGGATCGTCTGCCGGGATTTGCTTGGCGAGCATTTGAATGTAATTGGAAATCACGGCCAAGGGAGTATTGACTTCGTGGGCGACGCCGGCAGCGAGCAATCCCAGAGAGGTAAGCTTTTCGGTCTGAACCATCTGTTCTTCGAGGCGAACGCGCTGGGTGATGTCGTCGAGAAGAATGAGGCGGCCGAGGCGAGCGCCATTTTTGCCGACGAGAGGCGCGATGGAAGCATTCACAACGGCGCGGCCATTGGCGCGAGTCTCCAGGCGGAATTTGTAGATTCCGGCGACGTGATCGTTTTTGGCGTGAGACGTAATTTCCGAGACTAAATCCACGGGCAGCACATCCTGCAATTTGCGATGCAGAGCTTCGGTGCGCGGGATGCCCAGCAGGCCTTCCAGTTGCGGATTCCAGGATTCGATACGGTCCTGAAGATCGACGGTTACGACGCCGATGTTCAGGGATTCGACGATGTTCTCGCTGAAATCCTTGAGGCGTTCGATCTGCATGGCCTTCTGTTCGAGTGAGTGGTAGAGGCGAGCGTTCTCAATGGCGATAGCGACATAACCGGCGATGGTGAAGAGGAGTTCGAGGTCGTCGCTGGAAAGGTAATCGCCGTCAACCGTCTTGCCGAGGCCGAGGACGGCAACCGCGCGCTCGTGGAAGCGGCACGGAATGAAATAGTTGAGATCCAACTCTTCGAGGGTGCGGCGGACCGAGGGAGTTTCGTCGGTGGCGGCACGGGCCGATTCGAAGAACACGCAGCCGCGCTCGTTGACATGGCGATCGGAGCCGAGGAAGGAAAGATCGAGCGGACCCTCCGGGCGGACACCCATGGAGCGGGCGAGGACGAAAGTGCCGGGAGCCGAGTCGTCTTCGAGAAATATGGCGAGGCGATCGACGAGCAGGGTTTGCGAGACGCGATCGAGCACCGAGCCAACCAGGGGCTCGATGCGAACCTCATTGGTAAGGGTGCGGCCGAATTCGATCAGGGTGCGGCGGTAGTCGAGGCGGTCACGGTAAAAGAAACGGTCGAGGCGGGCCTGGACGCCTTCGCGGAGAGGCTCGATCAGGAATGCGGCAACGACGATGGCGATGACGCCGCCGATGGGCCCAGTGGAAAGGCCGGGGCGATGAAAGAGCTCGCCGATGAGGGCAATGACCGCGAAATAAATTCCGACGACAGCGGCGGTGGCAAAAGTGTAGGCGAGGCCGCGTTTGAAAATGATGTCCACGTCCATCAGGCGGTAACGGATGATGGCGTAACCGAAACAGAGCGGGATGAGCGCCAAGGACAAAACGGAAACTTTCATCCAAGGCTGGGTAACGGCGTTGCGGAGATAGGGCAAAGCGTAAAAAAATAAAAACGGAAGGATGCCGGCGAAGGTTCCAGCGGTGACCCACTTGAGTTGCTGTTTCAGAATGCCGGCGGGCGCGCGGCGGTAGCTGAGCAGGAAAACGATGGCAGCGGAAACGAAATAGACCGTCATGTATCCGGTTCCCAAACGATCCAGAAAGACGCGGCTTTCGATGGAAGGAAGAAAGTCGAGTGAACCGGTGGCAATAACAATCTGGAGAGTAAGTATGGCCGCGGGCAAGCTGTACACGACCGCGAGTTTCGGCCAGAGCGTTCCGCGCCTTTCCGGGAAAACCAGCGCGAAGTGGAGAAGCAGCGCCGGTTGCAGCATCAAAGCCGCGGCGTTGCCCCAATAAATAATCCAGTCGAAGGAATTGAGCTTCCCGCTGTAATGGAAACTATAGAGGACGAAGGAGACGAGGCAGAAAATGTAAAAGTGAATGGCGCGTGGCGCATTCCAGCGGCGAACGAAAATGAACAGACCGATGAAAAGATAGAGCAAGGCCGTGACGCGTAAGTAGTTTTCGATGGAGGACGAATTGTCCTGAGGCGCGGTGACGAGCGGCGTTTCAAAAGAGCGGCCATCGCGACGCAATTGATAGCGGATTTCCATCCAAGGGGCTACCTTGAAGAGGACGCGAGTCACGTCCGTGGCGCGGTGGATGGTGAAACCGCGCACCGTGTCGACGATGTCGCCCTGTTTGATACCGGCCTTGGCACCGGGCGAATCTTTGACTACATGCCAAGCGGTGACACCTTGCGTGGTGTCCATCCAGGTGACGCCGTCATCGGGAAGAATGAAGCTGGAACGTTGCTGGAAGTTGAGGATGGCAAAAATGACGGCAGCCAAGGTAAGGAGCGCCAGCATCACCGCGCCGAGCCGCATTCGTAGGCTATCGTTCACTTAAATACACCAATATCCTTGACTTGAGTATCGTAGCACGTCGTATTCCAGCAATTCACAGATTCCGGAAAACGTAAGTTGTGTTTTATCTTGAGGGTACGGATACATAGCAAGGAGACCCACGACGTGATTCCATTAATGGGAGATGCGTTCCCGAATCTCGTAGGCAGCGAGCTTAGAACTGGAAGCTTACGCCGCCCCGGAAGAAGCGATATGTGGGAACTAGAATCACCTGGCCGTCACTGGTTGCCAGGGTGACGTAGCCCTGGGCGAAAATATTTCCGCAATCCGCAAGGATTTCAGCGTGGCCTGGTATGAAGCCCGGCAGACGCTGGCGTACCTGCAGGCTGAAATACGGATCGATATGATAGGTCGATTGCCCATAGGCATCCTGCTGAGAAACGACCGGAGCATTGATCCAACGGTAGCTGGTAACGAGCTTCGTGCCGGTGTGAGGAATTTTGGCCGTGAAGCGAGCGGCCGCACTGACGCGATATTGCGTGGCAAGCTCATTTCTGAGAGAAGCTTCCACAGGGCTTTCATTGGGCGCGAGCGCACCGGCATAGGCGTAAATCATGGTCATGTCCAAATTGCCGGACAGGCGTTGGTCGTAGACGAGGCGCACCCCTGCGGAACTCATGGCGCCGGCATCGTACGAAAATACATCGGAAAAATAATCGGGAAGAAAATCGCGGCCGGAAACGGAGCCATGGCCAAAAACGGCGGTGTGAGTGGAACTGTCGTGGAAGACCGAAGCGGTGAGCGTGGCGGACTTGCTGAGATCATGCTCGATAGCAAATTCCTCATGTACGCCGTTTTCGAGCACGGAATGCCCGTCGCGTCGCAGCAGTGTGGGAAATTGGTCGAGCTGGTTCACGGTAGCTTGCAGAGTGCCGGGAGTTCCGGCGGCGTCCTGCCAAGTATTGGTGGTAAATATCGCGGAGGCTTGCCAGCTAGGAGTGAAACGAACGACCGCTTGCACGCGAGGGCGAATCGCGGAAGTTGCGCTGGAATCGAGACTGGCAGCGAGAAGATCCGCGCCGTAACGAATCGTGACTTGATCGCCGAGTTGAAAAGCGGAGTCGTGGGACAGGCGCAGCCCGCGATAGGAGGGCCCGGTTGCTCCGAGTTGAGATTCGCGAATTAAAAGAGTGGTGACGTTGTCGGCATTGGTATCGCCCGCCGGAATCCATTGGGTGACGAATCCACCGGACGGCGAACCGCCTTCATAGCTGAACTGGCCCGCCATCAGCATGCGACCCAGGCCGCCCAAACCGTACTCATAACCGAATGCGGTTCCCGGTGTATCGGCAACGTTGGAAATGGAGCCGGGATGATCGGAGCCGGATGTTAATTCGAGGCGCACATGGTCGGTGGGGTTTCCCTGGTGGTCGAAGGAGCCAAGACGCGGCCCGAGGACCAAGTCGCCATCCTGCCAGCGGAGGACCGGACGCGTGGCGGGAGACGCTCGAAGAACCCAGGACCATTCGTCGGAGGAAATTTCCTGGTCAGGCTGGCGGCGCAATTTATCGAACGAAGTGAAGACCGTGCCAAGAACGATTTCAAGCAGCGTGGTGTGCTGATCGTTCACACGAATGTCGGGTTCAACGACGGGAAGAAAGCCGGCGAGGGTAACTTTGATGGAGTAAGCGCCGGAAGGCAGCGAGGCGGTGGAAAAGCGGCCGCGATCATTGGTGAGAAGCTCGAAGGACGCGGAATTCAGAAGCTGAGAGGACGTGACGATTACGGTTGCACCCATCTGAGGGGTGCCGGCGCCGTCTACCACGACGCCAGTAATTTTCCCGGAATTTGGGGCAGCGTTAAGGGCGGAAGAGCACACTCCAATCGTCACAGCAATCGTCACACCAATCGCGAGGCAGAGCCTGAGCGCCAAAAGTGCGGCACGATACTTCCGAACATTCACAGGTTTTACCTCCCCTGTGGTTGCGCAGCCGGCGAAGCCCGAACCGTAAAGTTCGTCGTCGGGGTAATAGTTTTCTTGGACAGATTGTCCGTTACAGCGACTTCCAGTTTGTAATTCCCGGGAGAAAGTGAGCCGAGAGTGATGATGTTTTCTAGAGTGAGCTCTTCGCCATGCTCGGGCAGCTTGTCCTGAGCGATATCGAATTTAAGAGACGGTTCGGTAGCCTTGTCTTTGGTGACGCGATATTCGACCGAGGCGTCGGCTTTGTGAGTTTTGTCATCGACTTTAAGATTGTAGACCTGCAGGAAAACGCCCATTTGGTCGCTGGCATTGAAGTTGGTGTCAAGTTTGGGGCGGACCTTTACATCACCGAGGACGAATTGTCCGAGTCCGATGTCATGCGCAGAGACGCGCTGGATTTGATCGGCCAGGATCAAAGTGCTGGAGGACAAACTGTCGTCTTCAAAGCGTGGGACGGCCAAGCGGGTGTTGACGACGCCAACGTTTCCGTTATTTGTATCTTTCAGCACGATGTCCAGGCGGTACAGGCCGGGAGAAAGCGGAATTGCCTTCTGATAGATCGACGCGGTGCCCAGGGATTGTTGCAATGAGGCTGCCGGCACGTCGCGGCGAACGCTATCTTCGAAGGTATTTACGATACGGCCGCTGAGGCTGGTGATTCGGCCGAAAAGATTGACGGAGGCAGAATCGACGCCATTCTTCTCCTGGAAACTGAGTTGACGAGTGGGGATTTGGATGGTGATGGGGACCAGCACCGTATCGGAAGTGATGCGGAGAAAATCGGTGCGGTACTGAAACTTAACCTGATCGCGAACCAGGCGGGAGGTGACCACGGCTTCGAGATCCTTAAATTTTACCGGGGGAGCCTGATTGATTTTGGAGTACAACTCCAGGCGAGTAAATTCATTCAGAGTCTGCGGAGTGCCGCCGCCGATGGATGGGGCCATATGCGAACCGTCGGTGTTGTTGAACCGGTCATTCTTGCTGGCCAGACCCATCGATTCCATTTGGGTTAGACCCGCGCCAGGAACGTAGAGCATCGCGTCCTTCTCGCTGGGGTCGGTGGTGAGCTTGTACTCACCGCTCATGGTGGGGTCAACGAATTCCAGTTCGACGTTTTCGCCAATGCCTTCGAGATAGCGATAGCGCCAATCTTCAAAGGGGAAAGTCGAGGTTTCGCCGCCTCCTTCCGAGGCTGGGCGCTGATAGCTTCCGCCGGAAGGATTCGACTGTACTTCGTCAGGAGGCCCCCACATTATGTAAATGCGGCCGCGATCCGTCTTCCATCCGGGAATACCCGATGAATAGTGCTCGTTGGTGTAGGCGATCCGGCGGTAATGTTCTTCCTTGAAGGTATTCTCAGCAGAATCCGGGTCCGGGTTACGGCGCTGCCAGAACTGTTCTATGAACTGTTCGCGCTCCTCGTTGGTCTGAAGGTGAAGAAAGGCGCTGCGCTCTTCGGGAGAGATGATGTAGACGACGTCCTCGTTCAGCCACTTCTTGTACTGGGAATCGAGTTCTTTGTAGAGGTCCTTATCGCGAGCCGCGCGCTGCTTGGCAGCTTGCTTGGCGGTTTTCTTGTCAGTCTGGTCGGGCTGCTGGGATGGCGATTCCCCTTGCGCCGAGGCTCGGGGCACACACATGACAACTGCCGCTAACACGACGAAAAGAAACAGCTTGCTGCAACGGACCATAGTTAACACCTTTTCCCCGCGGAAGTTAAAAATTCTAACCTGTCCGATGGTACAGGTCAACGACAGAATCCCCAGACTGCCCTTTGACCGTTGGAGTCTGGAAGGACCGCCGGGGTTGCCTGTGGCGTACCCTGGGGCGATGGATTACAATAGAGCCGGAATGAGTTAGACCGTTTCCGAAGGAATTCGAGACCCGCGCCGGAAAGTCGGCAGAAGCTGAACGGACCTAAATCCGTAATTTCGTACCTGTCCTTCTACTCAAACGCGCGTCTAAAACGAGAAACATTCTGCACGGCTGAAACGTAGACATAGTGTGCGGGATAGTTGTGGCCGGGAGCTCCGTCACCAAAGGTAGAAAGTAATGAAAACATGGCAAAAGGTACTAATTGCGGTCGCCGTCGTGGCGGTCTTGGGCGGCATTACGTGGTATAGCGTTTATCAGACGAATAAAGGCGTCGTAACAGTTCAAACCGGACATGTAGCGAAGGCGGATCTGACGTCCATCGTAACTGCTTCGGGAGAGGTGCGGCCCAAGAATTACACGAACGTGCTGGGTGAAGGAATCGGGAAGATCACCGAGATCGTGGTCAAGGAAGGCGACCATGTGAAGAAGGGCGACATTCTGCTGCGGCTGGAAAGCATTCAGCCTGGCGCGGACGTGCAGGCCCAGAAAGCAGCGATTGAAGGATCCGAAGCAGGGATGCGCGTAGCGGCCGCGAATTATGATTCGGCAGTAGCGACTCAGGCGCAGCGGCAGTCCGACCTCGAAAAAGCAAAATTTGATTGGGCGCGTTCGCAGCAGCTCTTCAAAGAGCAACTCATCTCGAAACAAGAATTCGATGCCAGCAAGGCCACCTATGACGGGGCCGTCGCGGCACTGAACGCCAGCAAGGCCCAAGTGGAGCAAAGCCGCGCAGCACGCGAGCAATCGCGCTTCGGCATGGATCAGTCCAACGCGATCCTGCGGCACACGCAGGATATTCTGCGAAAGACAACCTACACGGCGCCTATCGACGGGATCGTGAGCTACATCGCGGTGCGTGTTGGCGAAAACGTGGTGCCCGGCATTCAGAATGCGGAAGGCAGTTTCTTGATGACGATTTCGGACATGAGCATCGTCACCGCTGAAGTGAAAGTGGATGAAACGGATATCACCAACGTGCGCCAGGGCGATCCGGCGAACGTGACAATCGACGCGATTCAAGGGAAGACGTTCAAAGGGCGGGTAACTCAGGTAGGAGAGCTGGCCATCCTGCGCTCATCGGGACAAGCGGCAACCACGCAGGCGACTGCGAACACGCAAGAAGCGCGCGATTTCAAGGTGGTGGTGACGCTCGATAATCCGCCGGATGCACTGCGTCCCGGACTGTCAGCGTCTGCCAAGATTGATACGGCCGAGAAGAAAAATATTCTGACGGTGCCCATTCAGGCGCTGGCGGTCCGCACGCAGAGCGACCTGGATGAAGCAAAAAAGGAAAAGAACAGCAGCGTAACTCTGGCCGCTCCAAAACCTGCTGCCGGTGACGCCCGGGTGAAGGCGGATGTTCAAGGGATCTTCGTGATCCGCGGCAAAAAAGCCGAATTCGTTCCGGTGCAAACAGGCATCACCGGGGTGACCGACATTGAAATCACCGGTGGGCTAAAAGATGGCGACGAAATCGTCATCGGAAATTACAAGGCGCTGCGCACACTGCGCCCCGGCGCATCGATTAAAGTAGATAACTCGGCGCCTAAACACGACGATTCGTCGAGCCAGAGCTAGGGCTTACGATAGCAACCCAGGAGCCCGCGCACATGGCCGTCGGAGATATCGCCCTTCCCCAAAGCTATCGCCAAGACCTCGTCGATAGCGGAGTAGTCATTCAAACCGAAGAATTGTGGAAGACGTACGAGATGGGTGTGGAGAAACTGCACGCACTCCGCGGCGTGAGCATCGAAATCCATAAGGGCGAGTACGTAGCGATCATGGGTCCGTCGGGTTCGGGCAAGTCAACGCTGATGAATTTGATCGGATGCCTGGATTCGCCGTCGAAAGGGAGCTACTGGCTGGCGGGGCGGCTGGTAAGCCAACTCGATGATGACGAGCTCGCGTACATTCGCAACAAGGAAATCGGATTCGTTTTTCAGACTTTCAATTTGTTGCCTCGTGCTACCGCTTTGCACAACGTGGAATTGCCCATGATTTATAACGGCACGCCTTCGGTGGAGCGATTAGACCGGGCGAAAAAAGCGCTGGGGCAAGTGGACCTGACGGATCGCATGATGCACAGGCCCAACGAACTCTCCGGTGGCCAGCGGCAGCGCGTGGCGATTGCGCGAGCGCTGGTAAATAATCCCTCGATACTGCTGGCGGATGAACCTACCGGGAATTTGGATTCACAGACCGGCGAAGAAATTATGGCGCTGTTTGCGCGCCTGCACGAACAAGGCAACACGATTATTCTGGTCACGCACGAACCCGACATTGCGGCGCACGCGCACCGCGTGATTCGATTGCGTGATGGAAAAGTCGAACGAGACGAACGCACCCGGTAGCCTTACGGCACTGCAATTACCTTCCCCGTTTCAGGCGACAAATCTCGATGGGCCTCGCCGATACTTGCGGACTAATTTGAGAAAAAGTGACGAGCGAGAAATAGTACGTTCGCGGGGCGCTCGGCGAGACGGCGCATGAACCACGGATACCAGAAAGTGCCGTAGGCGATCAGCACGCCTGACGGGTAGCCCGCCTGGGCGAGACGCAGCTGTTCCGCGCGCTGAATCCCGTAGAGCATTTGAAATTCGACTTTGTCTTTCGGCACGCCCTGCCCAGTCGTCCATTCGATCAGCTTAGCGATCAGCGAGCGGTCATGCGTGGCGAGAACCGCGCGGACACGGGCACGGCGCGCCTCGGGACTGAGCAAACGCTGCGCGAGATGCAGGAAATTCTCATCGACGTCTTTTTTCGCGGGGTAAGCAATTTCCGCGGGTTCATTGTAGGCGCCCTTCACCAAGCGAATGGCCGCACCCATCGGAATTAGACTGTCGAGATCTTTTTCGGTGCGGAACAGATAGGCCTGCAGGCACACGCCGATGTTGGCGTAGGATTTCCGGGCACGACGGTACAATTCCAGGGTGACATCCACGTAGGGGCTCTGCTCCATATCGATCCACAAAGTTTTTTCAGGCGGCGTGTGTTCGAGGAGCGAAACTAAATTGTCGTAGCAGAATTTCGGATCGAGATCGAGGCCAAGCTGGGTAAGCTTGACGGAAATTTCCGTGCCCAGACCCGCCGCGAGAATGCGGTCGATGACACCGTGGTAATGCTGGGTGACCAGTTCGGCCTCCGAGCGCAGCGCCACATTTTCGCCAAGGTGAGTGAAAACGGTACGGATACCATTGGCGGAGAGGGCCCGCGCGGCGGTGAGCGCGTCCTGCACATCCTCGCCCGGCATAAACCGCGTTACGGTGCGGCGCATGAATTTCAGGCGCGGGGCGTGCTCGCGCATCCACGGGCTTTGCGAAGCCATCAAGATGGAACGCCGCATCAGTCCCACGTCTGATCCCTCTTTCGTTTACGCAGCATCATGTTTCATCGAAGAAACATCGCCTCTTTTGATCCCGGATCTGTGATTCGCGCCTATGACTGCGGCGTGCTGAGCGCTTTTATGAGCCGGTAGTAAAAATCGACGCCGTCATAGAATGACGCGACGCGGATACGTTCGTCGCGGCCGTGCGAACGGTCGTCGTCGACGTCCATAAATAATCCAGGCAGACCGTAGGTCGGGAAGCCGGCCGCGCGGGAGACTGCGCCATCGCTGGCACCGGCATCCATTACCGGAACGATGGGCACGCCGGGCCACATTTCGTTGGTAACTTTTTCGAGGGCGCTCATCAGGTCAGGACGCAACGGCGACGGAGGATTGGGCAGCCCGCTGCCGGCGAGACCCCGCGCGCGCGAGACGACGATCCGCGGATCGTCGAGAACTTTGACGAGCGTCGCCTGAATTTCGTCAGGCGAATGACCGGGGAGGATGCGGCAATTCACGTTGGCTCGAGCCATTCCGGGCAAGGCATTGTTGGCGTGGCCGCCTTCGAGACGGGTGGCGACGCAGGTGGTACGGATGCGGGAGTTGTAGTAAGGAGTGGCGGAAAGACGCGCAACAGCAGCGGCGTCGGGAGGCGTTGCGAGGATGGCCTTCATATCGGCACCAAGTTGCCCGCCGGCAATTCCAGATTCCCGCGAAAAATATTCGCGGGTAACTTCGTTCAGCTCGAATGGAAATTGATAATGCTCGAGGCGGGCGAGGCCGTCAGCGAGCTGGTAAATAGCGTTCTCGGAAGTGGGAAGCGAGCTGTGGCCTCCGGGATTGGTCACCTTCAGATCGAAATCCTGATATAGCTTTTCACTGGCCTGAATACCAACGAGCAGACGTTTGCCCTTTTCAAGTTCGAAATCGCCGGCGTCGGGATTGATGATGTATTCGGCGTCGATGAGATCGCGGTGATTCTTGATCAGCCAGTCCACGCCGTTTGAAGCGCCACCTTCTTCGTCGGCGGTGAGCGCGAGAATCAGGTCGCGGTCAGGCTTAAAATT
>Ga0182024_10015970_pt1 | contig 14303 bp, 13 predicted proteins | sample P32metaG_FD_120480 | JGI IMG/M metagenome (GOLD analysis project Ga0182024, IMG submission 120480) | Permafrost microbial communities from Stordalen Mire, Sweden - P3-2 metaG (Illumina Assembly) | ecosystem: Environmental > Terrestrial > Soil > Wetlands > Permafrost | place: Sweden: Stordalen... | reverse complement strand
TATCGCCACGTCCTCCTGACGCCTCGTCACTGCACCACCAATCGGTTCAAACCGTATGGGGCGTCGAGTTTCTCGACAAAACCCTCCAGTGCCTCTGGCCTAGTCGTGATACCAGTCTGCCCGCGTCGGTGGTAGCCGTGCTCCGTTGCGGAGCTGCAGAAGTGACGATCGTCTACCGGAGAACACGAGCAGAAATGCCCGCGGACCATATGCCAGGGCGAGGCCTCACAGTGATGGCAATCACTGATCTAAAGCGATCAAGCAAGCCAATATAGAAGGATGCGAGTATCATTCTTGCCCGGGCTTACCCTCACGAAACCCACCGTCGATCGACTGCCATCGACGATTGTACTGTTCCTTTGCAGTGCTCTTCTGTTCACCTCCGGTTGTGGAAATAAAGAACAAGTTCAGGCAGCACGCGGTTCCGGAGGCCGTCCACCTGCGCCGGTGGTTATAGCCTTTGTCGAACAGCGAGACATCCCGGTGCAGATCAGAGGGATCGGCAATGTTGAAGCGTACCAGACCGTGCTGATCCGGTCGCAGGTCAACGGTCAGATCCAGCAAATCTTCTTTAAAGAAGGGGAGGACGTACGCGAGGGCCAGCCGCTCTTTCGGTTGGACAAACGACCTTTCCAGGCAGACCTTGAAAAAGCCAATGGCCAGATGAAGCACGATCAGGCGCAGGCAGAGAATTCCCGAATTCAGGCAGAGCGCTACTCCCAACTGGAAAAAGAGGGAGTTGCTTCCCATGAACAGGCGGAACAGTTGCGTGCCCAGGCCAAGGCCGATGCGTCCGCAGTTGAGGCTGACAACGCCGCCGTCGACGCAGCCCGCGTCCAACTTCAGTACACCGACATCGTGGCTCCCATCAACGCACGCGCCGGAGCATTGATGATCAATCTGGGCAATCTGGTCAAGGCGAATGATACGCCCTATCTGGTTCAGCTGAACCAGGTCACTCCGATCTACGTCACCTTTTCAGTGCCTGAATCGAACTTGGACCGCGTTCGGCGGCGCTTCAGATCCGGCCAGCTCAAAGTTCTGGCTTATCCCAAGGGGCAATCAGATCAACCGGCAGAAGGCCGATTGACGTTCATCGACAATGGGGTCGACACGACGACGGGCATGTTCAAGTTAAAGGCCACGTATCAGAACACGGACCGACGTCTGTGGCCAGGACAGTTTGTGGACGTTGCGTTGGAGCTTTCTACACAGAAGAATGCAGTCGTCGTCCCGACGAGAGCGATTCAAACCGGGCAGCAAGGCGAATACGTGTACGTCGTCAGAGCGGACAGCACGGCTGAATCGCGGCCGGTCAAGACGGCGGGAGCATATCAGAATCTAACGGTCGTCTCGGACGGCCTGAAAATCGGCGAGCACGTGATTGTGAACGGGCAGTTGCGCGTGTCTCCGAACGCAAAGGTAGTGGTGCAAGACACGCCGCCCGAAGGACAGCCAGCTACGGCCCCTGCCGGAGGCGGACTGTGAGTCTCTCCGATCTCTTCATCAAGCGGCCCATCATGACGACGCTGGTCATGGCCGCAATCCTAGTCTTCGGTGTCTTCGCGTATCAACTCCTGCCCGTCAGCGACCTGCCCAATGTGGATTTTCCGACGATTCTAGTGAGCGCTTCCCTTCCCGGGGCGAGTCCCGACACGATGGCATCTTCGGTCGCCACTCCGATGGAAAAGCAATTCTCGACGATCGCCGGCATCGACTCAATGACGTCGACGAATTCCCTGGGCCTGACCAATATCACGATCCAGTTCAGCCTGAGCCGTAGTCTCGATGGCGCTGCATTAGACGTCCAGGCAGCCATTACTGCGGCTGGAGGCCAATTGCCTCCGCAGATGCCGACCCCTCCAACCTTCCAGAAGGTGAATCCCGCCGATTCTCCCATTCTTTACCTGGCACTAAGTTCGCCGACAATGAGACTGTCCGACGTCGACGAAGCTGCGGAGACCACCATTGCTCAAAACGTCTCCATGGTCAGCGGCGTGGCGCAGGTAATGGTGTATGGAGCGCAGAAATATGCCATGCGGGCACAGCTGGACCCCAGCGCTCTGGCTTCACGTCAGATCGGGATCGACGAAGTCAGTGCCGCTCTGCAATCGGGCAACACCAACCTGCCCACGGGCACGCTGTACGGACAGAACCATACATTCACGATTCTCTCCAATGGGCAGCGGATGAATGCTCAGCAATTCGGGCCGATGGTAGTGGCTTATCGGAATGGTTCCCCGGTTCGCCTGAACGAACTCGGCCGCGTCACCGACAGCGTTCTGAACGACAAGACTGCCAGCTGGTTCAACGGAGTTCGCGCCATCGTGCTGGCGATTCAGAAGCAGCCGGGAACCAATACCGTTGCCGTCGTGGATAACATCAAGAAACTGCTGCCCAGACTAGAAGATCACATCCCTGCCGCCGTCCAGGTCGATACGCTTTATGACCGCTCTGCCTCGATTCGCGAGTCGGTCAACGATGTGAAGTTCACCCTGGTACTGACCATTGCTCTCGTCATTTTGGTAATCTTCATCTTTCTGCGAAACGTCTCCGCCACAATCATCCCGTCTCTGGCTTTGCCCATGTCCATCATTGGGACATTTTCAGTGATGTACCTGCTGGGCTATAGCCTCGACAATCTATCGTTGATGGCACTGACCTTGTCCGTGGGATTCGTTGTGGACGACGCGATCGTCATGTTAGAGAACATCGTCCGCCACATGGAGATGGGGAAACGGCCGCTACAGGCGGCAATGGATGGTTCCAGCGAGATTGGCTTCACTATCTTGTCGATGACCCTGTCGCTCGCGGCCGTCTTTATTCCGCTCTTGTTCATGGGGGGAATCATTGGACGCTTGCTGCATGAATTCGCGGTGACGATCGGGGTCGCGATCCTGGTTTCCGGATTCGTATCCCTGACCTTGACCCCGATGCTGTGCAGCCGGTTTCTCCGTCACCAGGAGCAGTCTGGGCATGGACGGCTCTTCAATTTTGGCGAGAAGGTTTTCGGTGCATGGTTGCATGGCTATAACCGCAGCCTGAAGGCTGTACTGCGGCACAAGTTCGCAACGCTAATGGTGTCCTTCGTCGTGATTGCGCTGACGTTCTATCTGTACACGGTCTCGAAGACCGGCTTCATACCCGACGAAGATCAGGGGCTGGTGTTTGCCTTCACCGAAGCGCAACAGGGCATTGCGTTTCAGGACATGATGCAGTTGCAGCAGAAAGTTGCCGATGTAGTGCGGTTCGATCCCAGCGTCATGAACACGATGTCTTCGATCGGCAATCCCGTCAATCAGGGGCGCATCTTCTTTCGGCTGAAAGACAAGAAAGACCGCGTCAACCGCATGAGCGCGACGGAGGTAATTCAGGAACTTCGTCCCAAGGTATCGCAGATAGCCGGTTTGAATGTGTTCATGCAGATTCCACCGACCATCCGCATCGGCGGATCTCTGACCAAGTCACAATACCAATACACGCTGCAGTCCCCCGACACGGCGCAGCTTTACCAGGATGCTCCCAAGTTGGAGGCTGCTCTCCGCGCGCTTCCGCAACTGCAGGACGTGACCAGCGACTTGCAAGTAAAGAACCCGCAGCTCACCGTGGAAGTCGACCACGATAAAGCTTACGCATTGGGATTGACGCCGGCTCAGGTTTCCGATGCTCTCTATTCTGCCTACGGGACCCGCCAGATCAGCACCATCTATACGCCCAACAACGAATACTACGTCATCATCGAATTATTGCCCGAATTTCAGGACAATCCTGACAAGCTTTCCCTTCTCTACGTCCGCTCCAGTGGAGGGAAATTGGTTCCACTCGACACGGTCGCGAAACTGGTGCCCTCCGTAGGTCCTCTGATGGTGAATCATCTGGGCCAGTTGCCGGCGGCAACCATCAGCTTCAACCTGAAACCCGGAATAGCACTCGGCGACGCCACCAAATTAGTCGAGCGCGAGGTGATTCGAGTGCTCCCGGGAGACATCCAGGGCACATTCCAGGGAACGGCTCAGGCGTTCCAGAACTCATTCACCGGCATGGGCCTACTGCTGTTGGCCGCGATTCTGGTGATCTACATCATTCTCGGAATTCTGTATGAGAGTTTCATCCATCCCCTTACCATTCTTTCCGGATTGCCGTCCGCCGGCGTCGGGGCACTCCTGACTCTCAGGCTTTTTCATCAGGAACTGAATCTCTATTCGTTCGTGGGGATCATCATGCTGATCGGCATCGTCAAGAAAAATGCCATCATGATGATTGACTTCGCCCTGGAAGCAGAGCGAGGAGAAGGCAAGAGTCCGGAAGAATCCATCTATGAGGGCGCGCTCGTCCGGTTCCGTCCGATCATGATGACAACCATGGCAGCGCTGATGGGAACGCTGCCCATCGCGATTGGCTTTGGGGCAGGCGCAGACTCGCGGCGAGGGTTGGGCCTAGCGGTCGTCGGCGGTCTGCTCTTCTCGCAGATCGTAACGCTCTACATCACTCCGGTTTACTACGTGTACCTCGACAAGCTGCAAGCAAAGTTCCGTAGGCGGCCTGGGGGACAAAAACCTGAAGCCCGTCCAGAAGATCGGCCAACCGAAGTTGCGTTGGTAGCCCTGCCTTCACGAATGAGACACTAAACGGAGGGTAAGGTTTCAGTACGCGCTCTCAGGAAGTTCGAATAAAGATAGTGCCCTGGACAAAGCAGCGCCACTCAACCCTCCCTGCGCGACCCATAAATACAGTCAAAGCCGAAGGGAGGCAACAAGTTCGATGTACTGCTGCATTGCATCTTCCGCGCCGGTCCCTTTGATCGCGCTCCAGGCATCGAATTTGGCGCGGCCGACGAAGTCGAAGGTGCCCGGTTGCTCACCCGTGGCATCGCCTTGCGTCGCCTGTTTATAGAGAGCATATAGCTTCAGCATGGTGTTGTTGTCCGGGCGTTCGGCAAGAGAAGTCACGTCCTGTTGCGCTTTTGCAAATCGAGCCTGCAAATCAGACACATATCTCCTTTTAAGCTGCAAGAGCACGGTAATTGGCCGAGCAGGAGCCTCAATGTTGGCATTCTTTTGCTCTTCTTCAAGTTTCGAACCTACGCTTCCGCGTGTTTCGACTTATGACTCGACAACAAATTGTCCAGATAATGTGATTTCATTTGCCGGCTCGCCATGACTTGCTTCAGCGGCGGCAGTTTCAGAATCACGCCAAGGATCGCGGCGATCGCGCGATGGCTGGCAAGGGCCTGGTTGTCAAAGATGAGATCCTGGAGTTTGCCGCGCTCAATGGCCATCACGACCGTGCGGTGAGCGGTATTCACGGGCGTGATCACGCGCTGACCTCGCTGCTTCAGCCCGATCGCCTGCTTATCACAAACCCGAGCGCACACGCCGCAACCGAGGCAGATCTCTTCGTTGACCTTAGCTTTCTTGCGTTTATGACGGCGCGGGTCTCCCGCAGAAACCATGCCCATTGCTTCTACCGGACAGCCGTTGGCACATTTCATGCAGCCAGAACATTTATCCTCGGCGATTTCGGGCAGGAAGTTGGTGGTGTTGATGGGATTAAGAACGGCGAACCGTTTAGCTGCCAGCATGGCTTCGCAACAGCATCCACAGCAGTTGCAGATGAAGGACACACGCTCGCGCACGTTCTCACCGAATTGCACCAGATTGCGATCGCGGGCTTGAGCGAGCAGATCGTGACATTCTGCCTTATCCACGCGCCGGGCGATGCCGTGCTTGAGCAGCGAACTTGCCGTGGAATTGAAGGTCATACAGATATCCATCGGCGCTTCGCAATTGCGATTCAGATGCGACGCCTTGTGTCGGCAATAACAAGTGCCGACACCGATGTGCGACGCTGTTTCGACTACCTGGGAGGCGCGTTCGTAGTCGAGCACGTGTAGTGTGTTTTCCGCGCTCAATACGCTCTCGTTGATGAAGGCGCGTCCTATTTGTGTTTCACCGGTCGCGAACAAGGCTTTGATGAAGTCCTCCTCGACGTTGAGGTACTGGTAGAAAAGCTCGGCGAGGAGTTTCTGGTCGTAGTGATCGCCGATGCGCATCATCGAAAACTCGAAGAAACCGGCCATCGGCGGCGGCATTACGAACGTCTGCCCACGGTGTGAGTCGATATCCAGCATCATCCCGCGCGAGGCGAGCGCTTCGAGGATTTTGCGGGCCTCGGTTTCAGACTTCTTCCAAAGCCGTGCTGCTGTTTCCGCCGTGAAGGGCTTGATCGGAAGCAGCGCGACAAGCTCGGCCTCTGCCGGCGTGAACAGGACCTCGAGGATCTGAAACAAAAGATCGGTCGGCGGGGCTCCTTGCGGGAATCGGTTGATACGCTCCGACAGTTTGCGGAAGCTCTCCCTGGCGGTGTGGTGAGACATGAAAACAGTGTAGGACGAATCGCTCACGGCGCAAGCGCCAGCATCACGGCGTTCGGACTGAGCAGCCCAGAATCACAACTCGACGTGACTACGATCATGGCCCCGCCAACCACGGTTTCTTAGCATACCGCCGGGACTTTTTCTCGACCGCCCCAGGCCGCCCCAAGTCAGGCACGGCCCTCTGCGATTTCCGATTCCAGTGTGCGGGAGCGGCTCTGGCGTCCAACGACAAGGAGGATCTATATGCTGGCAACCCAAATGAGCGTGGCTTTCTATGGGCACGTGCGGCAATATCACAACATCAAAGCAGAGATCGACGCCAACCTCAAAGAAGTACTCGAAAGCGGACAATATGTTCTCGGTCCCATGTTGAAGCGGTTTGAACAGGAATTGGCCGAGTTCCATGGAACCAAGTATGCGATCGGCGTAGGCAATGGAACGGATGCTCTCTGGCTCACGTTCAACGCTCTGGGCATCGGCCCCGGCGACGAGTGCATTACTACGACGAACACGTTTTTCGCCACGGCGGAAGCTATCTGGATCACCGGTGCCACTGCCGTGTTTGTGGACTCCGATCCGAAGACGAACTGTATTGACCCCGCGAGGATCGAGGCGGCGATCACGCCCCGCACGAAAGCCTTGGTACCAGTTCACTTGTACGGTCAATGCGCAGACATGAAGGCGATCCGGAAGATTGCGGATCGTCACCACCTGCTGGTGATCGAGGACAACGCCCAGGCCATGGGTGCTTGTGGCGATGGTTTCAAGATCGCCGAACTCAGTGACGCGGCCACGATCAGCTTCATCATTCAAAAGAACCTGGGCACGTTCGGTGATGGAGGCGCGGTCGTCACGAACAATCCTGAAGTCGACCGCCTGGTGCGGAAGCTGCGCAACCACGGTTCCGACAAGCGCTCCTGCCACAGTCCGGGATACAACAGCCGGCTCGACGACCTGCATGCCGGGATTCTCAGTGCCAAGCTACGACACATCGAGGAATGGAGTGATCTCCGCAGGAAATGGGCGGCACGCTACAGCAAAGGACTGGCGCGTGCGCAGAACATCACGCTGCCGTACGAGACTCCTGGCTATCGGCACGTCTACCACTTGTATGTAATCGAGACGAGACAAGCCGGGCATCGTGATGGACTCCTCACGTTCCTGAACGAAGAGGGCATCGACGCCAAGTGCCATTATCCGATTGCCATCCATCAACAGGACGGATATCCCTGGGCCCATGAGGCCCGCATCGTTGGACCAATCTCCAACTCGGAACGCAACGCCGCGTGCTGCATTTCGTTGCCCATGTTCCCCGAGCTAACCGAAGAGGAAGTGGACTACACGGTGGACAAGGTCCTCGAGTGGGATAGGAGGGCGCGATGAGCGACAAATACCGGGTCGTCGTGGTGGGCATGGGAAAGCGCGGGATGCACCATGCCCTGGCGTTCCAGGCAAACAGCCGGTTTGAGGTAGCGGGCGTCTGCGACATTGACCCCGCGCGCCTCGATGCAGCGGCATCCAAATTCGGTGGAGTAAAAGGCAGGGACGCGCTAAAGGTCGCCCTGAGCGTCAGGCCCGACGTTTTCTGTTTTTGCACTCTTCCCAACCTGCGCAGTCAAATGATTCGCATCGCCATCGAGAGTGGCGCACGACTGGTCGCGTTCGAGAAGCCAGTGGCACTGAACAGCCGGGAAGGCATGGAAGTGCGGAGATTGTTGGCAGCCAGCGGCGTGAAGGCCGTGGTAAGCCATCAGCATCGCTACGGCGAACACTACCGCAGGGTGAAGGAGATCATTTCCAGCGGCGCGTTAGGGCGGGTGCACACCGTTTATGGGACGGCATCAGGTTGGATGATGCACATGCTGTCGCATCTGATCGACTACATGCGCTGGTACAACGACGATGCGAGGGCGGAGTGGGTAATGGGACAGGCTGCAGGCTGCGGGAAGCTCTCCGATCTTCATCCATCGCCGGACTACATCGGAGGTTTCATCCAGTTCGCCAACGGGGTGCGGGGGATCGTCGAGTGCGGCGCGGGTGCTCCCGACGTTCCCGAGGTCGATTACTGGTGGCGGAAGTGCCGTATCGGAGCGCAGGGCACCGAGGGCTTCGCGGAGGTCCTAACCGGCGGCGGGTGGCGTGCGGTCACCAAGGCTGGCTCATCCTCTGGCGGGGGCTGCATGAACTATGACCTCGATATGCCTCCCTACATAGAGGACATCGCCGCCTGGCTCGACGATGATCGCAAGGTTCATCCTTGCAATTTCGAGAGTGCCTACGCGGGTTTTGAAATCATGATGGCTCTTTGCCGCTCAGCCGCGGCGGGCGGCCAGGTTGCACTGCCGCTCAGGGATGCCGTCGACGAGAGCGGGATGCTGGCCGCTCACTTAACCGGGCAAAAAGTCTTGCTTTCGACGGCAACGAACGAGAGTGCATATCCGTCAGCCAGCCCAGAGCCGGAACTGGCTATGAGCCGCTGACGAAAAGACCGCGGACCTACTACAGGAACGAAGGCTGCAGTGTCCGCATCGGGAAACGGCCAAAACTCGCGACAGTGGAATTGGCTAATGGAGCTCTAAGACGATTATGAAGGCAGACGAATACGCAGTGGACCCGAGCACGGTCATCACCGATGAGGCACATCCGTGGGCGGAAGAGCCGGGCAGGTTGGCATGAGACGCTTGGCCCGATGGAAGACTGGACTGATCTGTGCCACGTTGGCGGCAGGAATCGTCCAGGCACAGAATTCAGCGCCCAGCAACGGTGCTCCCCATGGCCAAGCTTCTGCGAGTGCCGAAAAGCAACTTCTAAGTCTCCTGCGGCAGCCCCTCCCGGGCCGCGCAACCGCGCAAGACTCACCAGCTTTCTATAAGGCAGAGAGTCTTTATCAGTACATCGACGGCGGTGCAGACATCTATCTGCTCTACGACTTCCGGACCTTGCTGCATCAAGACTTCAAGAGTGGCGATGCGGAACTGACGGTGGACATCTACGACATGGGCAAACCGGAGGATGCCTTTGGGATGTACGCGGCAGAGCGGTCGCCGAAGTACAAATTCGCATCGATCGGCGTCGAAGCCTACCAAAGTCAAGGAATTCTCAATTTTCTGCAAGGCCACTATTACATAAAGCTGGCGGGATCAGGCGCGAAGGCGGGTACGCTGCTCGACCAATTTGCACGCATCTTGTCCCAGCGTATCGGCGGCACGCTGACGATGCCGTCGCTATTGGCGCAACTTCCCCACGAACATCGAGTGGAGCATTCCGAACAATACATGCGGAAGGATCCTTTAGGTCACGCTTTCCTGGCACCCGCGTACGTCGTGGCGTACGTCTGGGGGAAGGAAGAAAGCAAGCTGGTGATTTCAATCGCGAACGATGCGGCAGGAGCCAAGGCGCGCTTGGAACAGTTCGCCAAGCACTTCAAGGAAACCGGCGAGTGCGTCGCGGCCACGGAATTGGGAGCCGGTGGAATCCGAGCGAAGAACAGTTTCGAGGGGAACGTGATCGCGCGGACTCAGGGGCGCTACTTGATTGTGGTGGTGAATCCACCACAGAACGGAGCCGAGATTCTGACTAAGACCGCGCAGAGTTTGATTCGGACATCCGGCAGTCAGTGAGTGCAGAGAACGCAATCTCAGGAGCACAGCCATGAATAAGCGGTGGGAATGGAACCGGAGGGATTTCATCGTGAAGCCGATCCTTTGGGCAGGAGCGGCCAGTGTGTTGGGAGGAACGGACATTCTCCTGGCGAATCCCCTGAACGAAACAGCGACTGGACCAGTACTGCAACGCACGCTCGGCAAGACTGGACTCACCCTGCCGGTGGTCAGCATGGGGGTGATGAACGCGGACGTGCCGGGCCTGTTGCGGCGGGCATACGAGGTAGGGATCCGGCATTTCGATACGGCGGCGGTGTATCAACAAGGGCGTAACGAAGAGATGGTTGGTCGCGTGATCAAAGAAATGGGAGTCCGCGATAAGGTCACGATTGCAACCAAGCAACCCGCCAAGGGTCATACGCACGACGTTGCGGAAGCAAAAAAGCGCTTTGTGGAGGGAGTCGAGAGCAGCCTGCAACGACTGCAGATGGACCATGTGGACATTCTCTATTACCACGGGGTGGATTCGGTGGAGGATGCACGGGCGGAAGGCCCGCTGGAAGCACTGCAGAGTTTGAAGAAAGACGGGAAGACCCGGTTTGTGGGGATATCGACGCACAAGACCCAAGCTGTGGTGAACGAAGCGATACGGCTGAACCTGTTTGACGTTGTGCTGGTGACGCTGAATTACACGATGGCGTACGATGTTGGAATGCTGAGCACGATTGAGCTCGCCGCGAAGAGCGGAATCGGGATCGTTGCCATGAAGACGCAGGCCGGCGGCACCGTAAGACCAGACGCAAAAATGCCGAAGGCACTGCCGCCCGTGAGCCAGACAGCGCTGCTGAAATGGGCGCTGAATCATGAGTTTGTTACCACCGCCATACCGGGTTTCAGCACCTACGAACATCTCGAGCAGGATTTCTCCGTGGCACGAAGCTTGGCCTATACGAACGAAGAGGAGAGGTTCCTGGCAGATAAGACTTTTTCAGCACAGGCAGAATTTTGCCAACAGTGTGGCGAATGCAAAGAAGATTGTCCGAAGGACGCCGATATACCTGCGCTGATGAGATCGCACATGTACGCAGTGCAATACGGAAATAAGGGAATGGCCCGGGAGATGCTTGCGAGTGTAGCTTCGGGGCGTGGACTCGATGCTTGCGACGGTTGCGAATCGTGCGTGGTAGCCTGCCGAAACAGCGTGCAAGTCGGGCGAAAGATTGTGCAATTGAAATCGTTGGCGCGCAACCACGAACTGTCTTGCTGAAAGAGGCGGCCGATCATTAGCCGCTCGTCGAACCCGCGTGAGTCGCTCGGCGCTCGGTAAACCTATTCGCGGGGCCTGACTTCGCCACCGCGCGCTATGCGAGCGACGCGGCGGCAGCGGAGACTCTCTGCCGAGCGGCGGGAGCAGACCTGATTCTGGCGCCGGCAACATCCCGCATCATGCGCGTTCTTGAGGTTGTGGCTCATCGCCTAAGTGGATGCGTAGACACGCTTGTTGCTTCACTGGAAACCCTGAACGGCGAAGTCTGTGCGAAGCGATGGTACTATCGCCAGCGCATCGAGGGAGTCATTCGACGCGACGCGCGACCGTGGATCATATTGCTCGAATCGGGCTGCAGCGAGCCCTGGAATGGAGCACCGACGAGAGCCAAAATCGAAGAGATACCGCTGACACTCCCGAAAGCTGCCCTGAAAACCACCGTGACGGGCGTTCGCTCTCCAAAGAGCGACGCGCAAACGATAAGGCCCGAAGCCAGTTTATTGTTCGTCGCGGGCGCTGGCTGGACCAAGAAACAAGGCGATGTAAGCCCCTGTCGATCGAGCCGAGGCGCTGATTCTCGACTTCCTTCGCACCTCGGGTGCATCGTTGGGTGGGAGTAAGTCCCTTGTCGATCAAACGGGTGAAAGTCAGGCCGTGTTGGGCCTCATGACCCATCTGAACCAGGTCGGACAGACTGGATCGACGCCGCGCCATCCCAAAGGTTTGTCCACATGCTGCCATGGCGAAGAGCCCCATGTCGTCGGCTGGCGGTCCATCAACGAGCGCCGTGCAGTCAATCCCGACCCAAACTGCGGATCGGCACGTGGAAAAGCGGAAGTGCTTTATGTGGCTGACGCATTTGAAGTATTGGCGAAGCTTAACGCTCTCATTTCCGAGATAAACCAAGACAAATCAGAGGTCGCAGTTCAGCTTGCGTGACTGCCACCGCCGCCGCCCTTCATGCAACTCGAGGTGATAATCCCCAGAAGCAGAATCGACGCTCAGGAATAATGCGCCAGAGAGCCTCTGGCGCACCAAGTGACAAAGCTAACGATGTTTCAGTAACTCATCGAACCTTTCTGCGCCAAATCCTTCGATGTCATGTCGAAGGTGATGTTTTTGAACGCTGTTGAGTTGCGTTGAACCAGAGTACTTTGAGCGCTCCAAAATCGTTTACATTTTTTAAGGGTGCACCCCTCGTTTGAGACAGTTTGCGGTTGCTATACCAGCCGCGGTTTTTCTGTAAGTGAACCCTCACTGCGCACCATTCTCAGGAATGGATACTGTGTGTCGGCAGGTTGGTAGCTCCAATATTTCGATGTCGAGCTTTGTCATTCCTGCTCCAGACTGGAAATAGCCATTTCCTGGAATGCGCGCTCCGGGCGCTCGGAACAATCCCCATCGCACGCCACCATGAAGATGGTGATCATGTCGCGAGACGGAAAGATCCATTCCTGTGTTCCGAACGCGCCTCCATGGCCGAAAGTCCCGAGGGGAAGTAAGCCCCAGACTCCGGCTGGCTTGGTAATGATTTCCCAAGCCAGCCCGTAGTCGGCACCGGGATACCAGCCGGCCGCCATGCCTGAAGTTTGCACTTCCCGCATGGTTTCGATGGTTGCGGGAGAAAGATAGCGAGTACCTTTCCAGGCTCCGTGATTCAAGATCATTTCGCAGAAATGGGAGATGTCGTCTGCAGTGGAGAACAGGCCGTATTCAGGTCCCGGATATTTGGCGCCTTTGCGGAAGGCGCCCGGGTCGCCGCCCAGGATCTGACTTCCGGCCCGAATCACTTTGCTATCTTTGGGCGCATAGACGATCGCAATTCGGTCCAATTTGTCGGAAGGAGGATAGAAGAACGTATCTTTCATTTGCAGCGGCTGTAGTAGCCGATTCTGAATGAAGCTCTCATACGATTGACCGGAAATGACTTCGATGATGCGACCGAGGGTAGCGAATCCTGTGTTGCTGTAGAGCCATTTCGTGCCGGGCTCGAATTCGAGAGGTTCCTTCGCGAACGACGCAACCGCTTCCGCCAGCGTGTGATCCATCTTCCAGTGAATGTCCTTCATGTCGCCCTGAGGCATTTGGCGCATTCCCGATGTGTGGGAGAGGAGGTCGCCAATGCGAATTGGGCGCGTGGGCTTCTTCAGCCATCCATTGGCATTGACCATCTGGTCGCGAAACTCAGGCAGGTAGGTTTGAACTTCGTCGTAGAGACTGATCTTGCCTTCCTCGCAGAGCATCATGATCCCGACGGCGGTGATCGGCTTGGTCATCGACATGATCTGAAAGATCGAATCCTCGCGCATGGGACGCTTCTCTTCGACGTTCTGCATTCCGACCGCTGTCTTTTGCACGACATTGCCGCCTCGCAAGACCATCGTCACGATTCCGGCGGCTTCTCCGGCATTTACGTACTCCTGCATTCTTTGCTGAATCTTGCCGAGTCGCTGCGTGTCAAAGCCGGCCTGAGGTTTGTCGTCCGCGGCTGCCGCCGGAAGAGCCAGGAGCACAGACGCGAGGGCGGCAGATAACACTCGCCGTGAAATCGAACGTCGAGGAATCTCCGATTTTCGAAACGAAAGCTGCCGCAGTTCCATGTTCAGCCCTTTCGAGAGTCTATGCGCTGTCGGCTGTGGTGAACGACGACCTATACTCCCTTTTTCCAGTCTGGATCACTGCCCTTCTTAAGACGAATGGTCAGGGAACCGTCGGGGTTCGTTCGTTCGTGGCAAGCCCAGCGGACGGGCCTCCGGACACCTTTGACCTCAATTTCAGCCCGCAGAATGATCTGCTGTCCGTCCATATCCTTTGGGAGGATGATCGAGGCTTGGCGCAATTTGCCCGCGATCGGCTGGCCCGCGTCGAGATTGCCTCCTACTTTGACTCGACCGTCAGCAGTCTCAGCGTAGATGCCTAGAATTCCCGGCACGCCGGCAACGCCGTCGTTGACGATTCCCAGAATCAGTTCCATTGTGTCGTAGCGTTTTCTCTGCCAGATGATGGACGGACGGACACGGTACCCGAGCCGTTGCTCCATCGCGCGAAGCGAATCGGG
>Ga0182024_10015969_pt1 | contig 14304 bp, 14 predicted proteins | sample P32metaG_FD_120480 | JGI IMG/M metagenome (GOLD analysis project Ga0182024, IMG submission 120480) | Permafrost microbial communities from Stordalen Mire, Sweden - P3-2 metaG (Illumina Assembly) | ecosystem: Environmental > Terrestrial > Soil > Wetlands > Permafrost | place: Sweden: Stordalen... | reverse complement strand
TGGGGAGGTGTGTTTTTCCGAACGCCGAAAAGCGAAGACAGCCGGTGGCGGGTTCGGCGGGATGGGGGAGAGCGGCAGGAATGGGACATGCAAAAAGCGTGACAAAGCGACATTATGAGACATCGGCTACAGCAGCGAGACCGGATCGACATCGACGGCGAGGCGCTCGTTACGGGCCAGGTGGCCCTTTTCGCGGACGGCGGAAAGGAGCCGTTGGAGGGGGGCGGCGGTGGCGGAGGTGAGGACGATCTGATTGCGGTAGTAACCCGCGATCCGGCTGATGGCGCAGGGCATGGGACCCTTCATGCGGATCGCGCCAGGGTCGGGCGGCATGGCTTCGGTGAGCTGGGCGGCCAGCTCCTCGCAATGTTTGAAGAGCTTCTCGCTGTCCTGCTCGCGCAGGACGATCCGCACCATCCGCCCGAAGGGCGGCAGGCCAACCTGGCGACGGCTGACAAGCTCGGTCTTGGCAAAGCCCACGTAGTCCTGGCGGATGGCGGCCTTGATCGTGGGGTCGTCCGGAAGGAAGGTTTGCAGGATGACCCGGCCTGGCGCATCACCCCGCCCGGCGCGGCCGGCGACCTGGGTGATGAGCTGGAATGTGCGCTCGGCGGCGCGGAAGTCGGGCAGGGCCAGCGCGGTGTCGCCGCTGATGACACCGACGAGGGTGACGTTGGGATAGTCCAGGCCCTTGGCGATCATCTGTGTGCCGAGCATCACCTGCACCTCGCCGCGAGCGAATCGGCCGAGCAGGTCTTCATAGTCTTTGGTGCCGCGCATCGAGTCGCTGTCCACGCGGGCGAACTTCAGGTCGGGAAACTTGCGCTTCAGCTCCTCCTCGACCCGCTGGGTGCCGAGGCCGAAGAGGCTGAGCTTCTTGCCGCAATGCGGGCACTTTTCCGGCAGCGGGTTGACCGCCAGGCAGTAGTGGCAGTGGAGCTGGCCGGTGTGAATCCCTTCCGCGTGCCGGGCGGTGCCGACGTGCTGGCCGGGCGAGCGGTGATACGTCATCGTCGCGTCGCAATACTTGCACTGCACGGCGTTCATGCAGGACGAGCAGTAGACGAAGTTGGAGTAGCCGCGGCGATTGAGCAACAGGATCGCCTGATGCCCGGCGTCGATGGTCGTGCGCAGCAGGTGCTCGAGGCGCTGTGAGAGGAGATGCACACCGCGACGGAAGCGGTTCTCCACCTTCATGTCCACCAGTTCCACGTGCGGCATCTGCAGGCCGCGAACGCGATGGGGAAGAGTGAGGAAGTGTGAGGAGGACGCGGGGACGCGGAGACGCGGAGACGCGGAGAGAGGAAGTGGAGAGCGATTCATATTCTCTAGGCGCATCTCCGCGTCTCCGTGTCCTCGCGTCCCCGCGTCCTCTTGCCCCGCGTCCTCTTGCCCCGCGTCCTCTTGCCCCGCGTCCTCTTGCCCCGCGTCCCCGCGTCTCCGCGTCTCCGCGTCGGGTCCTCCGACTCGGTAATAACTCTCCAGCGACGGCGTGGCGCTTCCGAGCAAAACGGGGACGGCTTCGATCTGCGCTCGTTTGATCGCCACGTCGCGGGCGTGGTAGCGCGGGGCCTGGTCCTGCTTGTAGCTGGCTTCGTGCTCTTCATCGACCACGATGACACCGAGGTCGGGGACGGGGGCGAAGATCGCCGAGCGGGCGCCGACGACCACCTGGGCGCGGCCGATGGCGATCTGCTGCCAGTAGCGGTGGCGCTCGGTGGCAGTCAGGCCACTGTGCAGGATGGCGACGTTGGGGAAGCGCGCGGTAAATCGCCGGACGGTTTGCGGGGTGAGGGCGATCTCCGGGACCAGCACAATCGCCCGGCGGCCCTGCTCGATCACGCGGCGGATGCATTGCAGATAGACTTCGGTCTTCCCGCTGCCGGTCACGCCCAGGAGGAGATTCACGGAGAAGCCGCCGGCGGTCATTCGGGGTGATAATTCGTCAAAGACCTTCTGCTGATCTTCGTTGAGTTGGATGTCCTCCTCGCCCCCGGCGGCGCTTCCGCTGCCGCTGGTCAGCCGGGGCAGATCGATCTCGGGGGTGATGCGGATGATGCCGAGGCGAGTCAGTTTTCGCACAGTGGGCGTGGTGACGCCCGCCTCGCCGGCCAGTCGCACGAGCTCGATTCCTTCACCCGGCTCAAGCTGCAGCAGCCGGCCGAGAATGGCGCGGCGCTTGGGCGTTTTCATCTGCTCGAAGAGCGCCTGGAGTTGCTCGCGATCGGGGATGGGCCGAACAATCTGCTGGTAGCCGACGCCAATGCGTTTGCGAACCGCCGCGGGCAGCACGCTCTCCAATACCGCGCCGAGCGGCGCGCAGTAATAGCGGCTCATCCACCGCGACAGTTCCATCAAGGGCGGCGGCACGAGCACCCGCGCGTCCTCGATATCGATCAATGTCTTGATTCTGGGATATGAGGTGGTCGGATGGATCGAAATCACGTAGCCGCTGGCCGGCCGGTTGCGCTTGCCGAGCGGCACCTTCACGCGCTGGCCAACCTGAATCGCGTCGGCGAGCTTGGGCGGGATCGCATAATCGAGCATCCGATCGATGCTCTGCTCGAGCGCCACACCCGCGAACGGCCCCTCGGGCCGCGGGGCATCGGCCGCGCCCGCGTCTTGTTCTTCGCCGAAGAGTGTGGCCGATTGCATTTCTCTCCGCGATTCGGTGCAGGGTTCCTTCCGACCGCCGCTTGCGGCTTCGCGAACGAAGGAACGTGCCGCGACGGGAAAACCAGTACCCGGCGGCTTCGAGCTTCATCGTTCGCGAAGCCGCAAGCGGCGGTCGGAGCGCCAGAACTGCGCGAGCCATTCCTTTACAGCACCAGCGATTTCAGCCCGACGCCCACCGTGGCGGAGGATTTGCGAATCTGATACCGTCCGCATTCCTCCGTCGGCGCCGGCCGCTCGCGAATCATAGGACGGACTCGGCCGTATGGCAATTGTTAGGATATGCCAGTGACCCTTCCCGCCAACGCAATGAATCAGACGCCAACTCCTTCCGAAGAGTCGTCCGAACCAATGGGCGGATCGATCTTCACGCCCTACCGGCGTACGCAGCTTTTCGTGCTGATTGCATGCATCGCCTGCTTTGTGATGTTCTGGTGCGCGGGCCGGGCGCTTTCGATCCCCAATGAGACAGGATTTGAGGCCAGCCTGTTGCAGCAGCCGCATTGGCCGCTGGACGTGCTGGGCACTTATGTCCTCTTTGCGGTGTGCGTGGTTCTGGGAACTCTCATCGCGGGATGGACTTGGTTCTTCGCAGGGCTCTTTGCCGCGGCGATCGGGATGGTGGCGTTCTCGGCGCGGGGCGGGGCGATGCGATACGTCCTGTTTCACGCCGCGGCTGGCGGTTCGCCCCGGCAGGTCTATCTGATGCTGGCGCTCGAGCAATGCCTGCTGTTCCTGCCGATCGCGATCGCGTGGGTGATCATGCATCGGCGGTATGAAGCGGCAACGGCAGGTATGCAGAAAGCCCCTGCCGAACCGAAGGAGTCCGGCACCTCGGCCGTTCCGATGTCGCTTCTAACCCAGATCGTCGCGATGGGCTTCGTGGTGCTGCTGTTCGCTCCGACGGACGCCAAGAAGCAGGTCCTGATCGGGGGTTTTGTCGCCGGCTTTGTTGGAACGGCGTTGACCGAGCACCTGTTTCCCGATCGCAAGGCCGCGCGGTTCTTTTGGGTCGGGCCGCTGATGGTGGGGTTGATCGGATACTTGGTGGCCTACGCGACCGGAACCGACTTTACGATCGGGAGCCCCCTGGGAACATTCGCGGCGCTCGCCCGGCCTCTGCCGCTGGATTATGCCAGCGCCGGCGTGGCCGGCGCGATATTGGGATACTGGGTCGGGGCCGAACGGCCCGAGCTCCCATCCCGCTCACGCCGGCAACTATTGATGCCTCCTTCTGACCCATCTACGATCCGCCAATGACCGTTCACAGCCCGCTCGCGACTGTTCCCGACGCCACCGGCCACTTCGGACCCTACGGCGGGGTGTTCGTGCCCGAGACGCTGATCTTCGCGCTCAAGCAGCTCGAAGCCGAATATCGCAAGGCGCAGGAAGACCCTAAATTTCACCAGGAATTCGAGTCGTATTTACGGGAATACGTGGGGCGCCCGAGCCGGCTCTACTTTGCCAGGCGCCTGACCGAAAAACTCGGCGGCGCGAAGATCTATCTCAAGCGCGAAGACCTCAATCACACTGGCGCGCACAAGATCAACAACACCATCGGACAGGCGCTGCTGACGCTGCGGATGGGAAAAAAGCGGGTGATTGCCGAGACCGGCGCGGGCCAGCACGGCGTGGCCACGGCCACGGCCGCGGCGCTGTTCGGGCTTAAGTGCGATGTGTACATGGGCGCCGAGGACATCCGCCGGCAGAACCTCAATGTATTTCGCATGAAGCTGATGGGGGCCAATGTCATCCCCGTGACCAGCGGTAGCCGGACGCTGAAGGACGCGACCAACGAAGCGATGCGCGACTGGATGGGTTCCGTCGAGCACACGCACTACATCATTGGCTCGGTGGTCGGGCCGCACCCGTTTCCGATGATCGTGCGCGATTTTCAGGCGATGATCGGGCGCGAGACGCGCGAGCAGTGCCTCGCGATAGAGGGACGCCTTCCCGATTACGTCGTCGCCTGCGTCGGCGGAGGATCAAATGCGGCGGGAATCTTCGCCCCGTTCGGCAACGATGCCTCGGTCAAACTGATCGGCGTCGAAGCGGGCGGCCGCGGCGGAGCACTCGGACAGCACGCGGCGTCATTGTCCTCGGGCAAGCCGGGCGTGCTGCACGGCTCGCTCTCGTATGTGCTCCAGGACGATGACGGTCAAACCGCCGACGTGCATTCCGTCAGCGCCGGCCTCGACTATCCCGGCGTCGGGCCGGAGCATGCATGGTGGAAGGACACGGGCCGCGTCGAATATGTCAGCATCACTGACGCCGAGGCGCTGGACGCATTCCAGTTGATCGCCCGGCTTGAGGGTATTCTGCCCGCGCTCGAATCCGCTCACGCCATCGCGCAAGTCGCCAAGCTCGCTCCGAAGCTTCCGAAGGAAAAAGTAATCGTGATCAACCTCTCGGGCCGCGGCGATAAGGACTGCCAGGAAGTCGCCCGGCTGATTGAAGGCGAATCATCTCATTGATCTCCGTGACTCACGAATGCCCTACTTGCAGCCTTACCTGTGCTTTGCCAGCAGCCCTCGCGCGGCATGTGCCGCGGCCGAGAACGGATCAAAGCGGAGCACATTCTGCCAGGCGTCGATTGCCTCGGCGTGTCGTCCGGCCGATTCGTACACCATGCCGAGGCATAGATAGCCGTACGCATAATCCGGCTTGAGCGATATCGACTTCTGGCACGATTCGATCGCGTGGTCATATTGCTTTTGCTGCAAGTACAGGATGCCGCCGTAGGCGTAGGGTTCGGGATCGTCCGGGGAGAATTCCTTGGCCCGCTCGAAGAATTCAATCGAGCGGTTGACGTCCATCATGTCGCCAGCGGCGTAGCCTGCTCCGACGTACGCACGCGTATCGTGGGGCTTCAATTTCGCCGCCGACTTGAATGCATCGATCGCCTCGACATTCCGCCGGGCGTGGCGGTAGGCCTCTCCCAGACCAAACCACGCCGGCTCGAGGTCCGGATTAATTCTCAGGGCTGCCTTGAACGCGTCGATCGCCAGGGCCGAGTTGTATAGCTCGTTGTGCAGGAACCCGCTGGCGATCCAGTAGAGCGGATTGTTTTGCTGCTCGGCCCGCATGCCCTGCAGCAGGCGCGAGGCCGCCAGATACTTCCGTTGATCCAGCGCCGACCAGACCGCGGCAAACTCCTGCGTCTGCGACGAATCGAGCGGCGCCGCCCCGGCGGTGGCCAGTTTTTGAAATTCGCCCTTCGTGCCCATGAGTTGCCGCACTTGTGACGCTGGGACAGCAAAGTTAAGGTTCTGCCCGTCAACGGCCATCGCACTGGTCACGCCAACCACCATGCCGTCGGCAGTCAGCAAAGGCCCTCCGCTGGACCCGTGGCTGATCGCGGCCGAGGTTTGAATCGCCACGAGGTGATTGGCCCGATTCCGCAAACCACTGATCAGCCCCTCGCTGAGCGTGTTCGTCAGGCCTTCGGGGTTTCCGATTGCATAAACAGTCGTCCCGATCTTCGGCAGAGTATCCGGGGCGATCCGCAGGAACGGCACATCCGCTACGTTGATCTTCAGCAGCGCCAGGTCCGCGTCCTTGTCGGCAGCCACGATCCCTTCGACGAAGAGCGTGGTGTTATCGTCTCGCAGAATGCTGGCGAAATCCGCCCCTCGGATCACGTGGTAATTTGTGACGAGTAATCCATCCCTGGAGATGAAAAACCCCGAGCCTTGCATCACGCTGAAGTTGCTCCCGCGGGCGATGACCCGCACGACAGCCGGGGAGTGGCTGGCAAACAGTTCGTCGGCCGATGCGGCTCCCGGTTCGATTAAATTCGACGCACTCGAAACCTGCCTGGGATGCGAATCCACGAAACCGGAAGCGGATTTTGGCCCGTGCGTGAGGGCAATACCGGCCATGAGGCCGCCCCCCGCCAGCACCAGCACGCCGGCCGCGCCGATCGCGGCTCCTTTGAGTCCGGCATAACCCATCGGTCACTCCTTGTTGGCCCGTAATGCATCGGCCGAAATGGAGCGGCAGTTTCGCGGGGCGAATTCTTCTCGGACGGTTTGCTTTTTGGCCAAACAATTGACTGCTCGCATTGGAGGGGGATTTTAGCCCAGGTCAGCGGGATACGGTGTGGCCGACCGCTGAAGCGGTCCAACCGGCGGATCCGGGCACTCCCCACAGTGGAGAGCTTCCTCGCTCGGGGTTCAGCGGTAGAATGACCCCGGAAAACTTTTGGGAGCAATGATGTCAATTACCCGCAGGTCGGTGGTTCAGTGGATGGTCGCGCTTCCGATGCTTGTGACGGCGCGTTCGATCGCGGCTGACAAGGCGAGTGACGCCAAAGCCGCTGAAGATAAACCCGCGGGCAAATGGGAAAGCCTCTTCGACGGGAAGGAACTGGGTCATTGGAAGGCAACCGACTTCGGCGGCCAGGGGGAGAGCAAGGTCGAAGACGGCAACCTCGTCCTCACCCACGGCGAAACGCTGACCGGCGTGACCTGGCAAGGGCCGCTTCCAGCGAAGATGAACTACGAAATCGAACTCGACGCACAGCGCGTCGATGGATCCGATTTTTTCTGCGGGCTGACGTTCCCGGTGAATAGCGATTCCGCTTCGCTGATCCTCGGCGGCTGGGGCGGTGGCGTCTGCGGCATCTCCAACATCGACGACAACGACGCCGCCCGCAACGACACCACGAGCGTTCACGAGTTTAAGAAGGCCAAATGGTATCACGTCCGCGTGCGCGTCACCCCTGACCGCATCGAGGCGTGGCTGGACAAGGATCAGATCGTGGACGCGGATGTCAAAGGCAAGAAGATTTCCGTTCGCGCCGAGGTGGAAGCGAGCCAACCTCTTGGCATCGCCACTTACCAAACCACCGGCGCGATCAGGAACATCCGGCTTCGGAAGCTGGACGATAGCGCGAAGAAGTAACGGGTAACGCTGCAACTCGTCGTTGTGGAGACTTGTCGGATTTGGAACGTGAAGTCCACACAATGGAGCGATTCGCCCATGCGGGCCCGAGACCCGCTTTCTCTATCCCCCGGCGAACTGCTATGATTTCGTCCGTCGCGGACAGACGATCCCCGCGGCACCTGAACCGATGGCCAAACGCGACTACTACGAAATCCTCGGCGTCTCGAAGACCGCGTCGGCGGACGAGATCAAGAAGGCGCACCGCAAACTCGCGCTGAAATTCCACCCGGACCGCAATAAGGACAATAAGTCGGCGGAGGAGAAATTCAAGGAGATCCAGGAAGCCTACGACGTGCTTTCCGATCAGACGAAACGCGCCAACTACGACCAGTTCGGCCACGCCGGGGTAGGTGCCGGCGGGCCGAACGGTGCCAATCCGTATGAAGCGTTCCGCCGTGCCCAAGGCGGCGCGGGCGCGCGCACGACATGGCGGCCCTCCCCGGGCGTGAGCGTCGAGGACTTTGATCCCAGCCAGTTCGGCGCCGGAGGCGGCGACTTCGGTGAAATGTTCGAGCAACTCTTCGGCGGCCGGGGCGGAGCGGCAGCGGGCGGGTTCGGACGGGGAGGCACGCGCGGACGCGTCCGCGCCGAGGCGCCCCGCGGACAGGACGTCGAGCACGGCGTGACGCTCACGTTTGAGGAAGCGGCGCGAGGCAAAACGCTCCCACTACAAATCTCCCGCGGGCCGGGGCATAGCGAGACCATTGAGATCAAGATCCCGCCCGGCGTGAAGGACGGCAGTCGCATCCGCATCAAAGGCCGCGGCGAACAGGCCGGGGGCGAGCCGGGCGACCTGTTCATCATCACCCACGTCATGTCGCACCCTTATTTCCGTCGAGACGGCTTGGACATCTCCATTGATGTCCCCTTGAGCTTGTATGAGGCCCTGCTCGGCACCAAGGTTCAAGTGCCGACGCTCGACGGCCAGGTGACGCTGACAATTCCTCCCGGCACCAGCAGCGGCGCGAAGCTGCGAATCAAGGGCCGCGGCGTCGAGCGCGGCAGCGAACGGGGAGATCAGTTCGCGGTGATGAAGATCGTCGTTCCCAAGCAGTTAGACGAGCAGGACCAGAAGCTCGTGAAGGAACTAGAAGAAAAACATCCGGTCAATGCGCGCGCGGATGTGAAATGGTGATTTCAACCCGCTGGACGTTGCGTATCCTCTTGGGGAGTTGCTCCTCCGGTGCAATCGAACCGTCCATACTCATGTCATCCAAAGGGTGTGGCTTACGCCCGATTGGTCGCATTCCTGCTCGGCTTCACCGTCCTGTTGATTTTCGTCTCTTACTTTTATCTTTTTCCCGCGCTTCGCGCCCGCCAGACCGCCACTGAACCCGAGCGCAGAGTGTTGGCTGCTCACTCGCTGCTGCTGCTGGCGGTGCTGCTCTTTATTCTGCTGATGGGGCTCTTTCTTACCTTGCGCCTGGGACGTTTTTTCCTCCCGCACCGCCGGCTTCGCACCCGGCCGACGATTTACCCGGATGCCTGGGCGGAATCCGCCCGGCGAATCGAAGTCGAACCCAGAGACCAGCAGACCTAGCTCGCAACGAATCGCGTAGCATTAACAACCCACAACGATCAACCTGCCGCCCGCTTCCTCATCCAATTGCTTTGCCCCCCACCCCTCACTACACTCCCGCGTCCTATGAAAGCGGAGCGGCGGCACGATCTAAAAACCAATGCGTTGGCGCGCGGCGTCGAGGGGATGCCCGACTATTGGCGCGAGTATGGGAGCCGAATCCTCCTGGTGATTCTGGTTGCCGCGATTGTGTTTTTGTTGGTCCGTTACTGGAACGATAAGAAGGCGCGCGACGCCGCGATGCTCATCGACGCGATGGAGACCGCAACGAGCTCGGTTCGTCAATTGGGAATGCTCCCGCTCGAGATTCAGGCGGGCGGTTCCGCGGCGGAGGTTGCCGAGAACCGCCAGAAGGTCGTCCAGCAAGCCGAGCAGGCGATCAACACCGTGTTGAACTCCTCGAAGGACGCCAAGACCCTCGCCAACGCCTATCTCGCCCGCGGGGACCTGAATTGGGAACTGGCCAATTTCCCTGAACTGCCTGGCGCTGACACGTTGCCGTCTAACTTGCAGTTGTCGAACCGCGATGCGTTTGTGGAGCAGGCTCGCGCTTCCTATCAGAAGGTATTGGAGCCGACTTACTCGGGCTCGATCGCGGATGTGTTTTACGCGCGAATGGGCCTGGCGGCGTTGGCCGAGAATGCCGGGCAATGGGTAGATGCCAAGTCGCAATACGAAGCAATCTCCGGCGGGACGAACATGCCGGAATCGTTTAAGGAAATCGCAACCACCCGACTGGCTAATCTTTCGAAATACCAAACGCCGGCGCTACTGGTGGCCCCGCCGGTGGTCCCGCGCATGGCGCCGGCTTCGATGCCAACGACAACGGAGACTTCCTCACCGACCACGGCGGCCACTTCGCCCGCAACGTCGGGCCCGGTCATGACGCCCGAGCGATTGTCTCTGCCCACGCAACCTACGACCGCGGCGGCCTCGCATCCCACGACAACGCCTTGAGTTCGTTTCACATTCGGTCGATCAAGACCTCCGGCGGCAGCTTTCGGCTCTGAGGCAGAGCCTCAGGCTCAGGCTCGAAGAGAGCCGCTCGGCTCCCTTCGGGTTGTGAACCGCCCCTTCGCTGCGACGCACCTCTGGGCATTTGGCGTATACTCCTGGCGTGCCTCCAGATTTGGAAAACCAAAAGTTGAACTTGGTCGCCGACGATGCCGAGAGCGTGGTCGAGACGGCAATCGAGAACGACCTCGAGCAGTACCAGTTCCGTCTATCCAAGACGCTGACCCGCCGGATCGACCAATATCTGGTGGATCGGGTCACTCACCTCTCGCGGAACAACGTCCAGCGACTCATCGACGAGGGGCTGGTCAAGGTCAACGGCAAGCCGACCAAGGCGAGTTACCGGCCCAAGGCCGGCGACGTGATTGAGATGGTCGCCCCGCCGGAGCCGGTCAACGAATTGGTTCCCGAGCCGATTCCGTTGGAAATCTTGTATGAGGACGAGCACCTGCTGGCGCTGAACAAGCAGGCGGACTTGATCGTCCACCCGGCGCGGGGCCGGTGGTCGGGGACGCTGGTGAACGGCCTGGTGTACTACGGCCAGAAGTGGAGCACCCTCAATGGCAACTGGCGGCCGGGCATCCTGCACCGGCTCGATCGCAACACCACCGGCGTCATGCTGGTGGCCAAGAGCGACGAAGCCCACTGGCGGGTCGCACGGCAATTCGAGAACCGCACCATTCAAAAAACGTATCTTGCCTTAGTCCACGGCATTCCTTCGCTGCGGTCGGATGTGATCGATTTGCCGATCGGCAAGGACCGATACGTCCGGGAAAAACAGGCCGTGCGCAAGGAAGAAAATGGCGGCAAGGCTGCGGTCACGATTTACGAGGTGCAGGAGACTTTCGAGATGCCGGCTGCGGCCAGCCTCGAAACCGGCTCCTTTCCGGCCGACCGAAACAAACCCCGGCCGCCGGAAAAGTTCAGCTTTGTGAAACTGACGCCCAAGACCGGTCGCACACACCAGTTGCGGGTCCACCTGGCCTCGATCGGCCACCCAATCGTCGGAGACACGATGTATGGCGGACGCGTGTTTGTGCATGACGATTTCCGCCTCGAGCGGCAGGCGTTGCATGCGGCGCAGATCCGTTTCGTCCATCCGACGCTGCTCGAAAACCTGACGATCGAAGCGCCTTTACCGGCGGATTTATCGAAATTAGTTGATATTTTGCGAGCGGCAACAAGTTCACGTGCTGCCACTAATAGCGTATAATGAAAGCGGCCGGGTGAGCGGCGAAAGAGAGCCGCGGCCAAGCTGTTTAGAACGATTCACCGGGCCGGGCGATCTTGCGTCGGTCAGCCCCCAGAGAGAGGATCACCTTATGGGTCTCCACATGCCTTCCCTCGGCGAGTTCATCGTCATCGCCGCCATCGGTTTGCTCTTGTTCGGCAAGCGTCTTCCCGAGGTGGGCCGAAGCCTCGGCAAGGGGATCGTCGAGTTCAAGAAGGGCCTGAAGGGAATCGAGGAAGAAGTGGAAGTGGCCACCAATAAGAGTTCTACCACCCAGGTGAAAACTCTGCCCGACCAGAAATTCGATCCCTACACCGGCAAGGCACTCACGCCTCCCGATCACAAGTTTGATCCTTACACCGGCAAGCCGATCGAGCAGGTTGACGACGTGGATGCGACCCACGCGACGACCGCTGAATCACACTGATCGATCGAATCAAAAGACAATCGCAACAGCCGCTTGCCCGCTTCGCACCTACCCCGCAAGGAACGGTGCGAAGCGGGCAAGCGGCTGTTCTTTTCGGCATATGCCGGTAATTTGTTGTTGCCCCCGTCCATCCCATCTGTTTAGAATGCCATCACAGTCGTCGTCCCACACCATTGTCCCGCCTCTTGGAGAACACGCCATGCGACGCACCGCTTTGACCCTCGCGGCACTCGGATTGAGTTTTGTCCTCTCGGCTACCACCCCCGCTCGCGCGGACGGAGTGGTCAGCCGGCAGCTCAGCACCCGCTTACCCGAGCTGAATTTTCAGGGCGTCACCCTGAATGACGCGCTCGACTTCATGCGCGATGTTTCCGGCGCCAACATCACCGTCAACTGGAAAGCCCTTGAAGCGTCTGGAATGACCCGCGACGCGCAAGTCAACCTGCACCTGACGGGCATCACGCTTCGCAAGGCGCTGGACATGCTTCTGACCGAAGCCTCCGGCGGCGACACGATCACCTACGTCGTCGATCAGGGCGTGATCGAGATCACCACGCGCGACTTGGCCGACCACATGATGACCACCCGCGTCTATCCGGTGGAAGACCTGCTGATGATCGTCCCCGACTTCACCGATGCCCCGCAGTTCAGTCTTGATGCTTCTCAGAATCAGGGCAATTCCGGAGGGGGCGGCGGCGGTGCGGCGGGCGGCGTTACCCAGGGCGGTTCCACCAATCAGATCTTTACCGGCAACGGCACCAATGGAACGAATACAGAACCGGTGAAAACCAAGGCCGAACGCGCTCAGGAACTGGTCGACCTCATTGAAGCCGTCATTTCACCCGACGTGTGGAAAGAGCAGGGTGGCCCGGCCACCATTCGATACTACAACGGCATGCTGGTCGTCACCGCTCCCCGCGCCATCCAGGAAGCCATCGGCGGGGACTACGATTGAACATCGCCCATTGGGGCGATGATCGAGGTTCTTTTATCTCCACTAGCGTCGGCGGAGGCGCTAGTGGAGATCTTTTTTGAAGTCGTCTTGAGTCTTTCCCCCGCGTAGCGGTCGGACCGCAGGTCCACCCAATCCCATGCAACGTCCAGGGATCGCAAACCAACAAACTATCTACGCAGCCCGTGATTCCCCTTCGCGTCGCGGGTCCCGCGAGCGCACCGGTTGCCGCGCCGCGGCCAGTCGATCCTGCGCCTCCTGCAATCGGCCCAACGCATGATTGGAGAGCTTCCGCATCCACTCCGTGACTTCCGGCGACACGACTTTCCCCGCCAGTCGTGGCACCCGCATCGTATTGAGGTAGCTCGCCAGGACGGAAGCCGACCACGGTTTGGCCTTGGCAGCCGTCGCAACTTTCACCGCCTGCTCGGTTGGCGTCTGATCCTCAGCAATGCCCGGCGCTCGGCCCGAGATTGCCGCATACATATCCAGGTCCTGTTGCATCACACGCCGGCGCATTACCTTCACCTGGGTGGTGGCGAACGGGTTTATGAGCGTTCTGGCCATGAAGTCTCCTCAACGGTTCTACTCTTCATCAGCATGAGGGAACTGGAATCTTCACTTTTGCATGGCATGCCGTTCGCGGATATGCACGCCCGATAAGGAGCGGGCACAACATGTCGAAATCAGTGGCATTTGACAGTCTTCTGCTAGCCGGACTGGCAGCGATCCTCTCTGCGGGATGCGGCTTTATCCATTACGATAAGGGCGCCGGCCCGCCCCCCGACCCCGCGCCCCAACAACCCGCGGCGGCTGTTCCAGCCGGCTCCCAGCAAATGGCCCTCTCCTCCATTGCCGTCCAAGTCGGCGGCCCGGGAGGCGGTTGGATCATCGCCGCCACCCCGCAGCACATCGATCAGCACACGCTTGGCTCAGCCCAGCAGTCCAACCGTCAGGCCGAACAGCAGCCGGCGAGCCCCGCGGACGTTGAGAAATCCGATTCGTGCGATTTGAACGGCGACGGGTTTGTCACCATGGACGAGATGCTAGCCCTCCAGCGGGCCGGGCTTACCACCGAGCAATTGATTCGCCGCGTCCATCACACACAGCAAATCTTCATGCTCACCGACCGCCAGCAGCAATACCTCCGCGATCGCGGCATCGCACAAGGTGTGATCGATGCGATGCTGGCGTCGGATGGTCACGCGCCGCCGCGAAACTTGTGATGGCGGACCCGAGAATTCATCAGTTATCGAGGGCTGCACTGAAAACGTGCGCCGTCTTTTTCCCTCTCCCAGAGGGGAGAGGGGACAGGAGTTGGGGTCGCGGCGTTTTATCAACTTAGAGCGTTTCCCAAGTAGGTGGCGCGGTTTCGTGGCGCCGCTCCCTCTTCCTCCCTCTCCCTCCGGGAGAGGGCCGGGGTGAGGGGAAGTCGCGGTAGACATGGATTGGCCGGGAAACGCGCCACCGGTTTCCCCTCA
>Ga0182024_10015968_pt1 | contig 14304 bp, 26 predicted proteins | sample P32metaG_FD_120480 | JGI IMG/M metagenome (GOLD analysis project Ga0182024, IMG submission 120480) | Permafrost microbial communities from Stordalen Mire, Sweden - P3-2 metaG (Illumina Assembly) | ecosystem: Environmental > Terrestrial > Soil > Wetlands > Permafrost | place: Sweden: Stordalen... | reverse complement strand
CCTGCTGACGCCTGCCGCCAGCGTGATCCTGCTGACGCCTGCCGCCAGCGTGATCCTGCTAGTGCCCGTCGCCGAGCTGATCCGGATTCCGGCCCGGCCCCAGCTTGCCGTGCCCCCGGTGCGGTCCGGCGGAGATCCAGCTGGCCAGCAGCACGGCGCCCCACGGCCCGGCAACCCACAGGAACCACGGATAGCCGGCTCCGGCCAGCAGCCAGATCACGAAAGTGACCATGTTGACGGCGAGCCATGATCCCCAGGCGCCGCGCCAGACGCCCGAGAACCTGCTGCCGGGCCTGGCAACGCCGCCCTGGGCCTGCAGCGACGGGATCACCCTCCCGCCGCCGCCAGCCGCCGGGCCCCGGTAGCGCGGCAGGGACGCGTCCGGCAGCCGGTACAGGTCGATCCCGGGCAGGTCGGCCAGCAGTTCGTCGATCTCGCCCATCGTCTTTGCCGCATAGACCTGGTCGAGCCGCTCGTTGAATTCCTCGACACTCAGCCTGCCCACCGCGTGATGCTCCCGGAGCAGGGAGGCGGCACGGTCCCTGTCGTCATCGGACGCCCGGATCCTGGGGTCAGGCGGCATCGGTGTCCTCCTCAGCCATGGGAGCGCGCGCCGGAGGAAACCTGGCCGGCCGGCTCACCGGCCGCCAGCGCGGCTGAGACCCGCGCGAGCCCGCTCCGGCCGCCGTCCTCCGCGGTCAGCACCCAGGGCCCGTCCGCGGTGATCGCCACCGTGTGCTCGAAATGCGCTGCCCGGGTCCCGTCCGCGCTGACCACGGTCCAGCCGTCGTCGAGCACGCGGGCATGCCGCTCGCCAAGGATCAGCATGGGCTCGATCGCGAGCGCCATCCCCTCGGCGAGCAATGGCCCCCGGCCGGGCCTGCCGTAGTTGGGCACCGGCGGATCCATGTGCATCTCGGTGCCGATGCCGTGGCCGACGTACTCCTCCACGATCCCGTACGGGCCGCTGGACCTCGCGCTCACCTCGACTGCGTGCGAGATGTCCGTCAGCCGGTTGCCCGGCCTAGCGCAGGCCAGGCCGTGCCAGAGGGCTGTCTCGCAGGCGTCGATGAGCCGGGCAGTCTCGTCATCGATCGCCCCGACGCCGACGGTGACGGCGGCGTCGCCATGCCAGCCCGCGGCGATGGCGCCGCAGTCAATCGAGATCAGGTCGCCAACCGCCAGCCGCCGGTCCGGGCTGGGGATGCCGTGCACGATCTCGTCATTGACCGAGGTGCAGATCGTGGCGGGGAAGCCGTGATAGCCCTTGAAGGAGGGGACTGCGCCAGCCGCGCGGATCTCGTGCTCGGCGATCGCGTCCAGGTCCGCCGTGCTGACGCCCGGCTCGACTGCGCTGACAGTGGCACGCAGGGCACGCGCGACAACGAGGCCCGCCGCCCGCATCAGGTCAAGCTGGGCTGGCGACTTAATCTGAACCGGCGGTTCCCGCCTCATCCGCATGCTGCCTCCGGGGTCGTATTCCAAGGTACCCGCAGCGGCGGGGACCCTCCTCAGCGGATGACGGGGACCCCTCAGCGGATGAAGCGCCGCAGCGCGGCCAGCGCGCGGTCGGTGATCTCCTCCACCGGGCCAGTGGCGTCGATCCCGAGCAGCGTGCCCTCGTCCGCGTAGAACGCGATCAGCGGCTGCGTCTGCTGGGCGTAGACATCCAGCCGGTGCCTGATGGTTTCCTCGCTGTCATCATCGCGCTGGAAAAGCTCGCCGTCACAGTCGTCGCAGCGATCCCGCCGGGACGGCGGATCGAACGTCGCGTGCCATACCCGGCCGCACTTACGGCACGTCCGCCTGCCAGACAGCCGCCTGACCACCTCGTCATCGTCGACCACCAGCTCGAGGACGATGTCCACCCTGGTGTCCCAGCCGGACAGCAGCTTCTTCAGCGTCTCGGCCTGGGGCACGTTGCGCGGGAAGCCGTCGAGCAGGAAGCCGGCCTGGGCATCGTCCTCCTGGATGCGGCTCGTCACCATCGCGATCGTGACCTCGTCCGGAACGAGGTCGCCACGGTCCATGTAGTCCTTAGCCTGCCGCCCGAGCACGGTTCCGGTGCTGACGTTGGACCGGAAGATATCCCCTGTCGAGATCTTCGGGATCGCCAGGTGAGACGCTATGAACTGGGCCTGTGTCCCCTTGCCCGCACCGGGGGGCCCGACGAGGACGGCGCGCACTACCGCAGGAAACCCTCATAGTTACGCTGCTGCAACTGGCTCTCAATCTGCTTCACCGTATCGAGGCCCACCCCCACCGCGATCAGGATGCTTGTGCCACCGAGCGGGAATTGCTGTGATGCCCCGACCAGGCCAATCGCGATCATCGGGATCAGCGCGACAACGCCCAGGTATACCGAGCCCGGGGCAGTCAGCCGGGTCAGCACGTAGTTCAGGTACTCCGCCGTCGGCCGGCCAGGCCGGATCCCGGGGATGAAGCCGCCGTATTTCTTCATGTTGTCGGCGACCTCGACCGGGTCGAAGGTGATCGACACGTAGAAGTAGGTGAAGAACACGATCAGCAGGAAGAACGCGCCCATGTAGTAGGGCGAGTCGCCGACATTGACGTTCAGGTGGATCGAGATCCAGGTCACCCAGGCCTGCGGATGCTTGGTATTCCCGAACAGCTGGGACGCGAGCAGCGGGATGTACAGCAGCGACGACGCGAAGATGACCGGGATGACGCCGGCCTGATTTACCTTCAGCGGGATATACGTCGAGGTTCCGCCGTACATCTTGCGTCCGACCATCCGTTTCGCGTACTGCACGGGGATCCGGCGCTGCGCCTGCTCCATGAAGGCCACGAAGGCGATGATGGCCACGCCCACCGCGAGCACCAGCAGGAAGACGAATGCGTGCTTCTCCCGGTAGATGGCGAGCATCTCGCCCGGGATGACGGCGATGACCTGCGTGAAGATCATCAGTGACATGCCGTTGCCGACGCCGCGGTCGGTAATCAGCTCGCCCAGCCACATGATGACCGCCGTGCCCGCCGTCATGGTGATGACCATGGTGGTGATCGTGAAGACCGACGGGTTCGGGATCAGCTGCTCCGTGCAGCCGGGGATCAGGTTCCCCGACCTGGTCAGGGCCACGATGCCGGTGGACTGCAGGATGGCCAGGCCGACCGTCAGGTACCGGGTGTACTGGGTGATCTTGGCCTGGCCGCTCTGGCCCTCCTGGCGCAGGGTCTCCAGCCGCGGGATCACCTTGACGAGCAGCTGCAGGATGATGCTCGCGGTGATGTAGGGCATGATGCCGAGCGCGAACACCGAGAGCTTCAGCAGCGCGCCGCCGCTGAGCAGATTGACCAGCTGGAACACGCCCGCGCCGCCGGTGGCCGTGGTAGTGGCCGCGGCGTTCAGGCAGAAGCTGACGTTCTTCTCGGAGATGCCTGGCGTGGGCAGGGACGCGCCGAGCCGGAACATGGCGATGATGAAAAGCGTGAACAGCAGTTTCCTGCGCAGGTCAGGGGTTCGGAACGCCCTGATGAACCCGGTCAGCATGCGCCGTCCTCACGTCGAAAGGTCAACATCTGCCGCTCCTGGTTACGGGGCTTGCCCCGACGGATCGAGGGCGTGACGTGCACGCCGCAGTCTAACCTGCGCAGCGCACTCCGGCCGCCGGGCATGGACCCTCCACCGCCGACCGCCAGGGCGGCGGGGCCTGCGGCGATGCAGTCCGGGCCGGCGGCGGTAGCGGTGGCGGTCATCTCACAGCTCGGTGACCGTTCCGCCCGCTGCGGTGATCTTCTCCCGGGCGGACGCGGAGAACGCGTGCGCGGTCACCCGCAGCTTCGCTGCCGCCTCGCCGGAGCCGAGCACCTTGACGAGCTGGCCTGAGCGCACCGCGCCCCTGGCAACGAGGTCGTCGGGAGTGACGTCGCCGCCCCCGGGGTACAGCGCGGCCAGACGGTCGAGGTTGACTACCTGGTAGGTGGTCTTGAAGCCCGCGTTGGAGAAGCCGCCCAGCTTGGGCAGCCGGCGGTGCAGCGGCATCTGGCCGCCCTCGAACCCGGGCGCTACCTTGTTACGTGCCTTGGTGCCCTTGGTCCCGCGGCCTGCGGTCTTGCCCTTCGATGCCTCGCCGCGGCCTACCCGCGTCCGCGCGGTGCGCGATCCGGGCGCGGGGCGCAGGTGGTGAATCTTCAGCCCCCGGCCCGCCGGGGCGGTGGCGCCCCCGCTTTCCCCGGAACTCTCGGCGTCTGCCATCTCAGTCGACCTCCTCGACGGTGACCAGGTGGCGCACCACCTGGATCATGCCGCGGATCTCCGGCCGGTCTGCTTTCGTGACCGCATGGCCGATCCGCCGGAGCCCCAGCGAGCGCAGCGAGTCCCGCTGCGCCTGTGTGCCCCCGATCTTTGACTTGACCTGGGTAACTTTCAGCTCTGTCATGTCCGCACTCCCGCTCAGCTGTTACCCGACGAGGCGGTGGCCGCGGCGGCCGCGCGGGCCCGGAGCATGGCAGCGGGCGCGACGTGCTCGATGGGCAGGCCCCGCCGGGCCGCGATCTCCTCCGGCCGCTTCAGGCTCTTCAGCGCGGCCACGGTGGCGTGGATGACGTTGATCGCATTCGACGACCCCAGGGACCGCGACAGCACGTCATGCACTCCCGCGCACTCCAGCACGGCCCGGACCGGGCCGCCGGCGATGACGCCGGTTCCCGGGCTGGCCGGCTTGAGCAGCACGACGCCGGCTGACTTCTCACCCTGCACGGTGTGCGGGATGGTGCCGGCGATGCGCGGGACCTTGAAGAAGTTCTTCTTGGCGGCCTCGACGCCCTTGGCGATCGCGGCCGGGACCTCCTTGGCCTTGCCGTAGCCGACACCGACCATGCCGTTGCCGTCGCCCACGACGACCAGGGCGGTGAAGCTGAACCGCCGGCCACCCTGGACCACCTTGGCCACCCGGTTGATAGCCACCACCCGCTCTAGGTAGGCAGTGCCCTTATCGGCCGCGCCGCCACGGCGGTCGTCACGACGGTCGCGCCGCTCGCCGCCGCCGGCGCCGCGCCGCGGTGCTGCTGGCATCAGATCTTCCTTCTCTCATGAGTATCCGGGCTGCCCGGCGTTACAGTGCAGGCGTTCATCGGGCCAGGCTCGCTCACAGGGCCAGCCCGCCCTCGCGCGCGCCGTCCGCGAGCGCGGCGACGCGGCCATGGTAGGCATAGCCACCACGGTCGAACACCACTGCGGTGATGCCGGCCTTCGACGCCCGCTGCGCGAGAAGTGAGCCTACCTGCCGCGCCTTAGCGGTCTTGTCTCCCTCGGCGCCGCGGATGGCGCCTTCCAGGGTCGAGGCGGACGCCAGCGTGACGCCCGATACGTCGTCGACGAGCTGCGCGAAGGTGTGCCGGGCCGACCGCGTGACGACCAGGCGGGGCCGCGCGGCACTGCCGGCGACCTTCTTCCTGACCCGCAGGTGCCGCCGGGCGCGCGCGGCTGCCCGCGGATCGGTGCGGCCGGTGATGCGGCCGTGCGCGCTGGTCCTGGTTCCAGACGGCATTTCTACTTCCCAGCCTTTCCGACCTTGCGGCGGATCTGCTCACCCTGGTACCGCACGCCCTTGCCCTTGTACGGGTCGGGCTTGCGGAGCTTGCGGATGTTGGCCGCGACCTCGCCGACCTGCTGCTTGTCAATGCCCTCGACGACGAACCTCGTGGGCGTCTCCACCTTGAAGGTGATTCCCGCGGGTGCGCTGACCGGCACCGGATGGCTGAAGCCCAGCGCGAACTCCAGGTCCTGGCCCTTCGCCTGGACCCGGTAGCCGACCCCGACGATCTCCAGCGTCTTGCGGTAGCCCTCGGTCACACCGATCACCATGTTGGCGATCAGCGACCGGGACAGGCCGTGCAGGGAGCGGACCTCGCCCTCATCGTTCGGCCTCGTCACGGTGATGGACCCGTCGGCCTGCGCGACCTCTATCGGTGCGGCGACCTCAAGGCTGAGGCTTCCCTTCGGGCCCTTCACGATGACCTCGCGGCCGCTGATGGTGACGTCGACGCCGCCGGGAATGGCGACGGGCATGCGTCCGATTCGTGACATGGCCGGCTCCCTACCAGACGTAGGCGAGGACTTCTCCGCCTACGCCCTTCTTGTTCGCCTGCTTATCGGTCATCAGGCCGCCCGACGTGGAGATGATCGCGACGCCCAGGCCGCCGAGCACCCGCGGCAGGTTGTCCTTCCGCGCGTACACCCGCAGGCCCGGCTTGGACACCCGCTTGAGCCCGGCGATCGAGCGCTCGCGGGTCGGCCCGAACTTGAGCGCGATCACGAGGCTCTTGCCTACCTCGGCGTCCTCCACGCGCCAGCCCGCGATGTAGCCCTCCTGCTGGAGGATCTCCGCGATATGCACCTTGATCTTCGAGTGCGGCATGGTCACTGCGTCGTGGTATGCCGAATTGGCGTTGCGCAGCCTGGTCAGCATGTCTGCGACCGGGTCGGTCATGGTCATGGCCTAGAGGCCTTCCTCGCCGCGGTTTCCGTCCGGACCTTCGGCGTGGTCGGTGGGCGCCGTAGCGCCCACGGTGGTTCGATGGCCGGGCGCTGGTCGCGCCCGGATCGGTGGCCGCCTGCGGGCGGCTACCAGCTGGACTTGGTGATGCCAGGCAGCTCGCCCCGGTGCGCAAGCGTGCGGAAGCAGATCCGGCAGAGCCCGAACTTGCGGTAGACGGCCCTCGGCCGACCGCAGCGCGTGCACCTGGTGTACGCGCGGACCTCAAATTTCGGCGTGCGCTTTGCCTTGGCGATCAGGGCTTTCTTCGCCACTCCTCAGCTCTCCTTGAACGGGAATCCGAGCCGTCGCAGCAGCGAGCGGGCCTCGGCGTCGTTGGTCGCGGTCGTGACGATGGTCACGTCCATGCCGCGCTGCCTGTCCACCTGATCGGGGTTGATCTCGTGGAACATCAGCTGCTCGGTCAGGCCGAACGTATAGTTGCCCCGGCCGTCGAACTGCCGGTCGGACAGCCCGCGGAAGTCACGGATCCTGGGCAGTGCGATAGCCAGCAGGCGGTCGCAGAATTCCCACATCCGCATCCCCCGGAGCGTCGAGTGCGCCCCGATCGGCATGCCCTCCCTGAGCTTGAACTGAGCGATCGATTTCCTCGCCCGCGTGATCGACGGCTTCTGGCCGGTGATCACCGACAGGTCCCTGACCGCGCCGTCAATGAGCTTGGCGTCCCTGGCGGCCTCGCCGACGCCCATGTTGACCACGATCTTGGACAGGCCCGGCACCTGCATCACGTTGGCGTAGCCGAACTCCTCGCGGAGGGCCGGCGCGATCTCGCTGAGGTAGCGCTCCTGCAGCCGCGGGCGGGGCGGCGCCACCGCCGTGGCCTCGGCATCGGGAGCCGAGGCGGCGCCCTTGCCCTGACTGGCTGGCGCCTGCTTCGTCTTGGTTGCTGCCATCAGATGTCCTTACCGCCCGGGCGGGTAATCCGGACCTTCCTCTTGTCCTCGTCCAGCCGGTAGCCGGCCCGGGCGGGCTTCTTCGTCTCTGGGTCGATCAGCTGCACATTGCTCACGTGAATGAGCGCTTCCTGATGGATGATGCCGCCCTCTTTGGCACCACGCCGGCCCTGGTAATCGACCTTGGTGTTCTTCTTGATCATGTTGACGCCCTGGACGAGAACCTTCTGGCGCCCCGGGTCGACGAGGATCACCGTGCCCTCGCGGTGCTTGTCCTTGCCGGCGATCACGATGACGTGATCGCCCTTCTTGATCTTCAAGCCCCGCGCTTTCCGCGTCGTCTGGCTCTTGGCCAGCACAGCCTTCCTGGTCATCACAGCACCTCCGGCGCCAGCGAGATGATGCGCATGAATCGCTTCTCGCGCAATTCGCGGCCAACTGGCCCGAAGATGCGGGTGCCGCGAGGATCCCCGCCATCCCTGATCAGTACCGCGGCGTTCTCGTCGAAGCGGATATAGGAGCCGTCACCGCGGCGGCGCTCCTTGCGCGTGCGCACGACGACAGCCTTGACCACGTCGCCCTTCTTCACCGCGGCGCCCGGCAGGGCATCCTTGACCGTGGCCACGATGACGTCACCGATGCCCGCGTATCGCCTGCCCGAGCCGCCGAGCACCCGGATGCACAAGATCTCCTTGGCACCCGTGTTGTCGGCGACCTTAAGCCGCGACTCCTGCTGGATCACGTCAACTCCTGCTCCGTCACGCCGGCCTCCGGGGGGGCTGGCGGGTCCTGGTGGGTCTTACTTGGCCTTCTCCAGAATCTGCGCGACCCGCCACCGCTTGGTGGCGGATAGCGGCCGGGTTTCCATCAGCAGCACCCGGTCACCAACGCCGCAGCCATTCACGTCGTCATGTGCCTTGTACTTCTTGGTACGGCGGATGACCTTGCCGTACTTCGGGTGCATGACCCGGTCCTCGACTTCGACCACGACGGTCTTGTCCATCTTGTCGCTGACCACCAGGCCCTCGCGCACCTTGCGATAGCCCCGCGGGGGGCCGCCGCCGGTTGCCTCACTCATCGTCATCCGCCTCCTCTGCCACCGTCACGATGCCAAGCTCGCGCTCCCGCTTCACTGTGTAGATGCGGGCGATCTCCTTGCGCACGGCACGAAGCCGTCCGTGGCTCTCCAGTTGGCCGGTGGCCGCCTGGAAACGGAGGTTGAACAGCTCTATCTTCGCTTCGGCGAGCTTGCCGTCGAGCTCTTCCTCGGTCGAGTTCCGCAGATCAGCGGCGACCATGCCCTTCGCCATCACGCCTCACCTACTTCGCGCTTGACGAACTTGCCCGTCAGCTGGCACAGCATCGGAAGCTTGTGCGGTTGTGACATCACGCCTCGCCCACCTCCCGCTTGACGAACTTGCATTTCATCGGGAGCTTGTGCATAGCCCGGCGGAGGGCTTCCCTGGCGACCGGCTCGGTCACCCCGGACAGCTCGAACATGACCCGGCCCGGCTTGACGTTGGCGATCCACCACTCCGGCGCGCCCTTACCGGATCCCATCCGGGTCTCGGCGGGCTTCTTGGTCAGCGGGCGGTCCGGGTAGATGTTGATCCACACCTTGCCGCCACGGCGGATATGCCGCGTCATCGCGATCCGGGCGGCCTCGATCTGCCGGTTGGTCACATAGGAGTGCTCCACCGCCTGGATGCCGTACTCGCCGAAGGTCACCCTGGTGCCGCCCTTAGCGGCACCGTGCCGGTCGGGACGGTGCTGCTTGCGGTGCTTCACCCTGCGCGGGATCAGCATGACTCAGCCCTCCTCGCCTGCGGCAGCCGGGACGGCAGCGGCCTGCGCCGCCGGGTCCTGGCCTTCCGGGCCGCGTTCCTCTGGCCGGTCCGGACCGGACCCGCCCGCGCGATCGGTCCGCCGGGCGCCGCCCGCGGCGGCACCGGCCGGACGCCGTTGCTGCTGCGGCGGCCTGCCAGGCCGCTGCCCGGCCCGCAGGGCGGCAGCCGCGGCCTCGCGCTCCGCGCGGGTCTGCGGCGCCTCGCCACGGTAGATCCAGACCTTCACGCCAATCCGGCCGAAGGTGGTCCGCGCCTCGTAGAAGCCGTAGTCAATGTCCGCGCGGAGAGTGTGCAGCGGGACCCGGCCCTCACGGTAGAACTCTGACCGGGACATTTCCGCGCCGCCGAGCCGGCCAGCGCACTGCACCCTGATGCCCTTGGCGCCGCCCTTCATCGAGGTCTGCATCGCCTTGCGCATGGCGCGCCGGAACGAGACCCGGCTGGACAGCTGCTCCGCCACCCCCTGGGCGACGAGCTGAGCGTCGACCTCAGGGTTCTTGACCTCGAGGATGTTGAGCTGGATCTGCTTGCTGGTCAGCTTCTCCAGGTCGCCGCGGATCCGGTCGGCCTCGGCGCCGCGGCGGCCGATGACGATGCCGGGCCTGGCCGTGTGGATGTCCACCCGGACCCGGTCCCTGGTCCGCTCGATCTCGACCTTGGAGATGCCTGCCCGCTCCATGCCGCGCTGCAGCATCCGCCGGATCGCCACGTCCTCCGCGACGTAGTCCTTGTACAGCTTGTCGGCATACCACCGGCTCTTGAAGTCGGTGGTGATGCCAAGCCGGAACCCGTGCGGGTTCACTTTCTGGCCCACTAGCGGGTCCTCTCCTTGCGGTCATCCGACACGACGACCGTGATGTGACTGGTGCGTTTGTTGATCCGGTAGCCGCGGCCCAGGGCACGGGGCCGGAAGCGCTTGAGCGTCGGCCCTTCGTCCACCCAAGCCCTGCTCACCACGAGCGTGCTCGCGTCGAGATGCTTGGCATGCTCGGCGTTGGCGATGGCACTCGCCAGGATCTTGCCGACGGGGTCGCTGGCCGACTGCGGCGCGAAGGCGAGCGCCGCCTGCGCCTGGTCAGCAGGCAGCCCGCGGATCAGGTCCACCACCCGGCGGGCCTTCCGCGGCGTGACGCGCACGTACCGCGCCTTTGCCCTCGCTTCCATCGCTCTCTCTCGCTCTCTGTTAGCTAGCCGGTCTGCCCGGGATGTCTGCGCGCGGGCTCAGCGGCGGCTGCGCCGGTCATCCCGCACGTGACTACGGAACGTGCGGGTGGGCGCGAACTCGCCGAGCTTGTGCCCGACCATCGATTCGGTAATGAAGACCGGCACGTGCTTGCGGCCGTCGTGCACGGCGATCGTGTGGCCAAGCATCGCGGGAACGACCATGGAGCGCCGCGACCATGTCTTGATCACGTTCTTGGTGCCCTTGTCGTTCTGCACGTCCACCTTCTTCATCAGGTGGTCATCCACGAAGGGACCCTTTTTCAGGCTACGAGGCATCGTCAGGTGCTCCTACCGCTTCTTCTTGCCGCGCCGGCGGGTGATCATCCGGTCGCTGGGCTTGCTGGCCTTCCGGGTGCGCCCTTCCGGCTTCCCCCAGGGGCTGACCGGATGGCGACCGCCCGAGCTCTTTCCCTCGCCGCCGCCCAGCGGGTGATCGACGGGGTTCATCGCGACACCGCGGACCGAGGGCCGGCGTCCCTTCCACCGGCTGCGGCCCGCCTTGCCGAGCTTGATGTTGCCCTGCTCGGCATTGCCTACCTCGCCGATGGTGGCGCGGCAGGCTGCCTCGACACGCCGGATCTCGCCGGACGGCATCCGCAGCTGCGCATGCTGCCCTTCCTTGGCGAGCAACTGCACGCCGGATCCGGCGGAACGGGCGATCTTGGCGCCGCCGCCGGGCCGCAGCTCGATCGCGTGCACGACGGTGCCGGTGGGGATGTTGCGCAGCGGCAGGCAGTTGCCCGTCTTGATGTCCGCGCCCGGCCCGTTCTCCACCAGGTCACCCTGGGTCAGCCCCTGCGGGGCGAGAATGTAGCGCTTCTCCCCGTCGGCATAGTGCAGCAGCGCGATCCGGGAGGTGCGATTCGGGTCGTACTCGATGTGCGCGACCTTCGCCGGTACGCCGTCCTTATCCGCGCGCCGGAAGTCGATCAGCCGGTAAGCACGCTTGTGCCCGCCGCCCTGGTGCCGGGTGGTGATCCGGCCGTGCACGTTCCTGCCGCCAGTGGAGATCAGCGGGCGCACCAGTGACTTCTCCGGCTCACTGCGTGTGACCTCGGAGAAGTCAGCGCCGCTCGCGCCCCGCCTGCCCGGGGTGGTCGGCTTGTACTTGCGGATGGTCATGTGTGCTCAAGCTCCTATGATGCGTGCTAGCTGACCGGGCCGAAGACGTCGATCCGCTCACCCTCGGCGAGGCTGACAATGGCGCGCTTGGTGTCCGGGCGCTTGCCCCAGCCAAACCGCGTCCTGCGGCGCTTGCCCGGCCTGTTGACGGTGTTGACGCCGGTCACCCGGACGCTGAAGACGGCCTCGACAGCCTGCCTGATCTCGGTCTTGTTCGAGCCGGGCGCGACGATGAAGGTGTACTTGCCGTCATCGGCGAGCCGGTAGCTCTTCTCCGAGATGACCGGCCGCAGAAGGATGTCCCGCGGGTTCGCGATCCGGCTCACTGCTGTCCCTCCTGCCGCTTGCCAGCCCGCGAGACGAACCGGGCCAGGCTGTCCTCGGTAAAGACCACGTGGTCGCTGACCAGCACGTCGTAGGTATTGAGCTGGCCTGAGGCGATCAGGTGCACGCCGGCCACGTTACGCAGGCTCTTCCAGGTGAGCTGGTCGGTCCGGTCCGCCACGACCAGGATGTGCGTGCCGCCGGGCACCGCTCCGGTCGCGGTGGCCAGCATGGCATGCGCGTCCTTCGTGCTCGGACGATCGCCGTCAACGAAGCCGCTGACGACGTGGACCCGGCCGTGCCGCGCCCGGTCGGACAGGGCGCCGCGCAGGGCGGCGGCCTTCATCTTCTTGGGCGTGCGCTGCTCATAGGAGCGGGGCACGGGGCCGTGCACCACGCCGCCGCCGGCGAACTGCGGCGCACGGGTCGAGCCCTGGCGGGCGCGGCCGGTGCCCTTCTGGCGGTACGGCTTCCGGCCGCCGCCGCGGACCGCGCCGCGGGTCTTGGTGGCGTGCGTGCCCTGGCGCGCTGCCGCTTCCTGCGCCACCACGACCTGGTGGATCAGCGGCACGTTCACCTTGACATCGAAAATCTCGGCGGGCAGTTCCACGGCCTGGCCGGCCGAGCCGGACGCCGAGACGACGTTGACGGCGCTCATGGTGCCTCACTCCTCGCTGGCCGGCCGCCGGGAAGCAGCGGGGTCTTGACGGCGCTGCGGACCAGCACGAGGCCGCCCTTCGGGCCGGGTACCGCGCCCTTGATCAGCAGCAGCCCGCGGCCTGCGTCGACGCCGTGCAGGGTCAGGCTCGGCGCCGTGGTGCGCACGCCGCCCATCCGCCCGGCCATCCGGACGCCCTTGAACACCCGGCCGGGGGTGGCGCAGCCGCCGATCGACCCGGGCGAGCGGTGCTTGCGCTGGGTGCCGTGCGATGCGGACAGGCCCTTGAAGCCGTGCCGCTTCATCACGCCGGCGAAGCCCTTTCCCTTGCTTTTCGCCGTCACGTCGACCAGTTCCCCGGCCGCGAATGTCTCGGCGCTGACTTCCTGGCCCAGGGTGTACTCGGCGGCGTTGTCGGTACGCAGCTCGACCAGGTACCGGCGCGGCGTCACCCCCGCCTTCGCGAAGTGCCCGGCCTCCGGCTTATTCACCTTGCGCGGGTCGATGTCGCCGTAGCCGAGCTGCACGGCGGCGTAGCCGTCGGCGTCCGGCGTGCGCACCGCGGTGACAACGCAAGGGCCGGCCGCCACGACGGTGACGGGCACGATCTTCCCGTCATCGGCGAAGACCTGGGTCATGCCGAGCTTGGTGCCCAGGACCCCCTTGATCTGCTTGGTCATGTCGGTGCGTCCCTCTACAGCTTGATCTCGATGTCGACGCCCGCCGGCAGGTCAAGCCGCATCAGGGAGTCGACGGTCTTCGGCGTGGGGTCGATGATGTCGATCAGCCGCTTGTGCGTGCGCATCTCGAAGTGCTCCCGCGAGTCCTTGTACTTGTGCGGTGAGCGGATGACGCAGTACACGTTCTTCTCGGTAGGCAGCGGCACTGGGCCGGCGACCTTCGCGCCGGTACGCGTCACCGTGTCGACGATCTTCCGCGCCGAGCTGTCGATGACCTCATGGTCATAGGCCTTGAGCCGGATGCGGATCTTCTGTCCCGCCATGTGGCTTCGATGTCCTTCGCTTCTGTGGTGCCGCTGGGTGCCCGTGCTGTCTGCCCTGCCGCCGCCTGCGGTGTTCCAGCCGGTGGTGGGCCTTCGTGCTGCGTGGTGCGGCGGCCGTGCCCTGACGGCACGGCCGCCGCTCCCGCTGCAGCTACTTGATGATGTTCGTGACCCGGCCGGCGCCGACGGTGCGGCCGCCTTCCCTGATCGCGAACCGCAGTCCTTCCTCCATGGCGATCGGCTGGATGAGGTCGACCTTCATCTCCGTGTTGTCGCCCGGCAGCACCATCTCGGTGCCCTCGGGCAGGTGCACGACGCCGGTCACGTCCGTGGTGCGGAAGTAGAACTGCGGCCGGTAGTTGTTGAAGAACGGGGTGTGCCGCCCGCCCTCATCCTTGCCCAGGATGTAGACCTGCGCGTCGAACTCGGTGTGCGGGGTGTTGGTGCCGGGCTTGATGATGACCTGGCCGCGCTCAACGTCCTCGCGCTTGGTACCGCGGAGCAGCAGCCCCGCGTTGTCCCCGGCCAGGCCCTCGTCGAGGATCTTGTGGAACATCTCCACGCCGGTGACGATCGTCTTGCTCGACTTCTCCTTGATCCCGATGATCTCGATTTCCTCACCGGTGTGAATCTTGCCGCGCTCGATCCGGCCGGTCACCACGGTGCCGCGGCCGGTGATCGAGAAGACATCCTCGACCGGCATCAGGAACGGCTT
>Ga0182024_10015967_pt1 | contig 14305 bp, 10 predicted proteins | sample P32metaG_FD_120480 | JGI IMG/M metagenome (GOLD analysis project Ga0182024, IMG submission 120480) | Permafrost microbial communities from Stordalen Mire, Sweden - P3-2 metaG (Illumina Assembly) | ecosystem: Environmental > Terrestrial > Soil > Wetlands > Permafrost | place: Sweden: Stordalen... | reverse complement strand
GCCGGTGCTGACGCCGTCATATTTTCGTTCGCCAGCACCGGGGCGCTGCCGTTAGGTTCAGTGGGCGCGCAAATTGAGGTGCCGGCTGCTAATGCATGAGGATGTGGTGTCACGGATGAGCTCGGAGCCGGCGATCCTGGTCGAGGGCCTGACCAAGTCGTTCAAGGACGTGCACGCGCTGCGGGGAATCGACCTGTCGGTGCCCCGCGGGACCGTGCTCGGCGTGCTCGGCCCGAACGGGGCCGGCAAGACGACCGCCGTGCGCATCCTGACGACGCTGCTGCGCCCGGATGGCGGACGGGCAGTGGTGGAGGGCCACGACGTCGTGCGGGAGGCTGCCGCCGTCCGCCGGTCGATCGGGCTCTCCGGGCAGTCGGCAGCCATCCAGGAGGAACTCACCGGGCGGGAGAACCTTGAGATCATCGGGCGGCTGTATCACCTGCGCTGGCCGAGCGCCCGCAGCCGTGCCGACGAGCTGCTGAAGCAGTTCGACCTGGTCGACGCGGCCGACCGGGCAGCCAAGAACTTCTCCGGCGGCATGCAGCGCCGTCTGGACCTGGCCGCGAGCCTCGTCGGGCATCCCCAGGTCCTGTTCCTCGACGAGCCGACAACTGGCCTGGACCCGCGGGCGAGGCTGGGCATGTGGGACATCATCCGGTCGCTGGCCGCCAGCGGGACGACGCTGCTGCTCACTACCCAGTACCTGGACGAGGCCGACGAGCTGGCGGACGAGATCGTGGTTATCGACCGCGGCCTGGTCATCGCCTCCGGGACGGCGGAGGAACTAAAGGGCCGGGTTGGCGGGGACGTGGTCGAGTTCACCGTGCCCGACCGCGGCCGTGTCACTGACGCCGTGACGGCGATCGCCAAGATCGGTGAGGGCGAGCCGCACGTCGACGCGGAGACGGGCGTCGTCAGTGTCGGGGTCGGGGGCCGCGGCTCGGAGGCGCTGATCGAGGTGGTGCGCGGCCTGGACGGCGCGGGCGTCGAGATACGCGGCCTCGCGCTGCGCCGGCCGTCCCTCGATGACGTGTTCCTGGCCCTGACCGGGCACGCTGCCGAGGAGGCCGAGGAACCTGGCGGCCGCCGTCGGCGTCGCGGCCGGGCTAGTAAGAAGGACACCGGGAGGGCAGCATCATGACCGCCGTCGCCACGCAAGCCGCTGCGGAAGTCAGCGCGCCAGGCCCGCTCGTCCGGGCCCGCTGGGCGGTGAGCGACACGCTCACCATTACCCGGCGCAACCTGCTGGTCTGGATGCGGGTACCCGCCTACCTCGTGTTCACCGTGATCCAGCCGGTGATGTTCGTGCTGCTGTTCCGCTACGTCTTCGGGGGCGCCATCCCGGTCGCGGGCGGCTACGTCAATTTCCTGATCCCGGGGATCCTCGCGCAGACCGCAGCGTTCGCGACATTCGGCACGGCCATCGCCCTGGCGCAGGAGCTGAAGAAGGGCGTGATCGACCGGCTGCGGTCGATGCCGATGGCGCGCTCGGCGGTGCTAGCAGGCCGTCTGGCCGCCGATACCGCGCGGATGCTCGTGACGATCCTGATCGTCACCGGGGTGGGTTACGCGGTCGGTTTCCGGTTCGATAACGGTGTTCTCCCCGCCATCCTCATGATCGTGCTGGCCACCGTGTTCGGCCTGGCGGTCTGCTGCATCTCGGCCTATACCGGGCTGGCTATCGGGGATGAGGAGTCGGTGCAGGCGTTCGGGCTGATCTGGATCTTCCCGCTCACCTTCCTCAGCTCGGCATTCGTGCCGATCCCGAGCATGCCCGGCTGGCTGCAGGCCTTCGCCAACAACCAGCCGGTCACCTACGTCATCGACACGATGCGCGCGCTGGCACGGGGCGGGCCGGTCGAGGCAAACCTGTGGAAGAGCATCGCGTGGCTGGCCGGGATCTTCATCGTCTTCGCGCCGCTCGCCGTCCGCGCCTACAAACGGGCCAGCTGACGCTCGCTCGCTGTGCGCGCCTACCGGCGAGCCGACTGAGGTTACTCGCGGTGCCCGCCGGGCTCGAAGACTGAGTGCAGGCGATCCGCTGGGGTTCATCTTCTCTGGCCTGATGACCAGCCTGGAATCATCGGGTTCCTGGCAGCAGGTCAGCAATTACGCCACGGCGAACTGCGGTGCGGCAGCCGTGCGCCTTGGCGTCACAGTCGGCTTGCCGCCCGGCTAGCGGACGAGCTCAGTCGCATGCCGTGGCGGGTCCAATGTCGGCGTGTCCCTGATTTCCTGCGTCGGGAGATCAGGAGCGCGAGGGCAGTGCCTGCCAGCAGGACGAGAAGAAGAATGACGGCCAGGGCTAGCCAGGGGACTTTCGGCGTTGTGCCGGCGTCAGCGCGGCGGGGGAATGTGATCGTCGCTGTGGCTGATCGCTGGAGTTGTCCGCTGGTGAGCCGCAGCCGCGCTCGCCAGGGCCCGCGCGGCAGATTCTTTGCGAGCGGCACGGTCACCATCTCGGAGCCGCCAGGCGCGAGGACCGCTCCAGGCCTGGCTGGAACCGAGCCTGCGCTCAGGCCGCCCGGGCCATCGGAGAGGGTCAGGCTGCCGCTGATCTCCAGCGGGCCACGGCCGGTGTTGCGGACTTGCGCGGTAACCAGAGGTTGTCCGTTCGCTGACCGCTTCGCGCTGAGCGGGCCGATGGCGAAGTTGGGCGCGGCCGCGCCGCCGGACCCGATCGACAGATACATCCGCACGCCGACTCGGTTCACCAGATTGACGCCGTCGGCGGCCGATGGCGCGGATACCTGGGCCCACAGGACGGCGTAGCGCTCGCCGGATGAGGCGTCGCCCGGCACGTGGACCGTCAGGGTGTCGAATGCCATGCCACCGGGCGGCAGGCGGATCACGCCGCGGCTCACCGACGTCCAGCCCGAGAGCTGGTTTTGGCTGTGGCCGGAGGCGAACGCGAAAATGCCCCGGACGGTGCTGGCGGCGGCCGGGTAGACCGTGACGTCCGCGCTGGCCCTGGTGGTGTTGCTGATCTGGACACGGCGGCGGACGCTGCTCCCGGGCGACACCCGGCCGACGACGTACAAGCGGGCGATGGGATCGTCGGCCGGGCCGCCTGGCACGCCGACTAGGCGGATCCCGATGGCGCCCGGTCCTGCCGAGGACTGGTGTGGCATTGCCGCGAGCGCGCTGCTCGCCGGGAGAATGATCCCGGCGAGCAGCAACATGGCGACCAGGCAGCCGCGCATGGTTTTCACGCTGGCCCCCGGTCAGGCGACCGAGTGAGTGATCGTGGCCAGGTAGGTGCCGGGCGCGAAGTCCGCCGGCACCACTACTGAGACAGTCGGGTTCCAGCTCGCTGTGCTGATTCCGGTGCTCGCGCCCGTCACAACCGGCGATACCCCGGTAAGGTCCGACGCGGCGACCGCCGTGGCGACCACCGTCGCCGATGACGCGATCACCCCGGCCGCATAGCTGACGTTGCTGGCAGGGTCAGCCGGCCCTGCCGTGGGCGTAAACGCGGTGGAGATCACCGAGGCTGTCCAGGTCGTCACCCCGCCGCGCTGGTCGGTGACAGTGACGGTGCCGAGCGGGCCGCTGATGGTGCTCGAGTCAGCGGAGGCCACCTGCGATCCCAGCGACACGCTTGCCGTCGGCGCGCTAATGGACAGCGCGCCCGAGGTCAGCGTGAAGGTAGTCGGGTTAGAAGCGTCGCCGGCCGGGGCAGCGAGAGCGGCCGGGGCAGCGAGAGCGGCCGGGGCGGCAAGAGCGGCCGCAGCGAGAAATGCGGCGGTGGCGCTGGCGAGAAGCAAGAATTTTCGCATGTGACGGTCCCCCGTTTGATGGCGAGAGCGCGGGCCCGAGTAGGCATTCGTCTCCGCCTCAGCAATATCCGTCTCTAACGAGACTCAATCACTAGAATCAAACATACACGCTTTTCTAAGCATGAATAAATGTCAGAGGTTTTATATGATACTAATACGTGTTACGTTCTAGCGGCGCCGACCGAGGCAGCGAAGGCCGCGCCCTTTCGCCGGGTCAGTACGCGAATCCCGCTGCTATTCCCCATCAAATCAGGCAAAACCCGATTCCAGAATCGAGGCAAAGCGCCCGACGAATCGCGGATAATTCCGCCGGGCGGATGAGAAAGCAGGAGCCGTCAGTCAGCTGCCGTTGGCTCTGCGGTACCGGGCGGCTTCCGCCTTGTCGGCATCGGCTCAGGCACGTCCGCGGCAGGGCCTGAACGCGTCGCGGATCTCCGTGACGAAGCGCTCGGGTGATTCAAGGGCAAGGAAGTGGCCGCCCTCGTCGAGGATGACGAGCCGGGTCAGGTTCGGGTAGGCGCGGCGCAGCCAGGACTCCGGCGGGACGGGCAGCTTCGGTTCGTGCGGGACGAGTACCGAGGCCGGGACGGTGATCAGGTCGCCGGGGCCCGGAGGCGGGGCGGAGCCCGGCGTATAGAGGCGGGCGGAGCTGCCGATCGTCTCGGTGACCCAGTAGATCATCACCGTGGTGATCAGGTCGTCTGCGTGCAGCCGGCCGCGGGCGGCCGGGTCACTCCAGGTCAGGAACTTCTCCAGGATCCAGGCGGCCAGCCCGGCCGGGGAGTCGTTCAGGCTGTACGCCAGGGTCTGCGGGCGGGTCGCCTGCACGTGCGCGTAGGCGCCTTCGGTGCGGTCCCATTCCGCCGCGGCGGCGCTGTAGGCGTCCTCGGCCGGGGTCAGCGGCGCTGTGCCCGCGCCGGTGTACGGGCTGATCCAGTTGGCGGTCTGAATGGCGCGCACCGTATCGGCATGGCGCATGCCGAGCCTGTTCACCACGCCGCCGCCGATGTCGTCGCCGTGCGCCACGTAGCTGCGGTAGCCGAGGTGCCCGGTCATCAGCCGGTTAAAAAGCGTCGCGATCGAGACCCGGGTCAGCGGCCGGTCCAGGCACCGGTCGGAGAAGCCGTAGCCCGGCAGGGCGGGGACGACGACGGAAAAGCTATCCGCGGGGTCGCCGCCGTGCGCCGCCGGATCAGCCAGCGGTCCCAGCACGCCGAGATACTCGGCGAAGGAACTCGGCCAGCCGTTGGTGAGTAGCAGCGGCAGTGGATCCGGGCCGCTGCCGGGGATGTGGATGAAGTGGATCCCGGCGCCATCCACGGTGGCACGGTAATGCGGGAAGGCGTTCAGCCGGCGTTCCTGCGCCCGCCAGTCATAGCCGGTGCGCCAGTAGGCCACGAGTTCCTCGATCCGGCGTATTGTCTCGGCATCCTCGCCCCCGCCGGGAACCGGCGGTGCCGGTATGCGTGCCCGCTCCAGGCGGGCGGCGAGGTCGTCGAGCACGGCATCACCGATACAGATGCGGAACGGAGTTATGGCGTTCACCGGAGCCTCCATCAGTCAAAGTCGTTACCGGTAAACAACGTACGCTCGGCGCTGCCGTTACTCATGCTCGCCAACAACGGCGGGCCTGCCGACGCTGCGGCCGCGCGCCTAGTGAACGCGGAAATCGCCGGTCCGCCGGAAGGCTGGTCAGTCATTCCGCGCGCTTGATCGGTATCCCCGCGCGAACTGTTCCTCTTTGACCGGCCACCGCACGCTGCGCGGCCCCTGCACGATCCAGTCGCCAGGATGAGCCACGGCCCGTCCCTCCATGGTGCGCAGCACGACGCGCTCGCTGACCCGCCAGGCGCGAACGGTTCCGGTACGCCGCCAGCGATCGCCATCTATCCGCTCGTGCGTCTCCTGAAACTCCAGATCACGGACCGTGCGCTCATCGCCGGACTCATCGGTAACGTGCCAGTCGCCGTCGGCGCCGGCTAGTTCGTCGCCAGATCGGTTCCGCCAGGGGAGGCTGGCGGCTAGTCGCTCGGCGCGGACCTCGCCGGTGCGCAGGAACTCGGTCGCGCCCGGCGGCCCGCAGTCCGGCAAGACCGGCATGAAACCTACGGCCTCCAGCTTCTCCAGCTGGGACCGGACATATGCGCTGTTCCCCTCGCGTCTCTCCGGGGGCAGGTCAGCCCAGGGATGCATGTTGCTGTTGATGCGGGCATGGTCGTTGTCTTCCTCGCCCGGCCTGGCAGCCCGCCAGCCTGCTGCCCGGCGGCGTTCGTACCAGCGGCAATGCTCCTTGCGGGCCACTTCAAGGACTTCGCCGTCGGTCAGCTCGACGAAGCTGCCCGCTGCTACTGCGCGGCTGGGCACCCAGTGCCGGCCGTGCGCCACCGCCGCCATGACAGAGCGGAGCTGGAGGATGTTGTCGTCGCGGAAGAACTCCGCTAGCTCCTCCCACGGCTTGCGCGTGAGTTCCTTTGCCCCGCCCGGAACGGCCGGGTGCGTCAGGCGGTAGCACTCGTGCCAGTGCCGGGCAATCCTGGTCCAGGTGTCTTCTGGCGGCCGGTCGTACACGAGGAGCGCGCGCTGAAAGGATTGCAGCAGGTCGAAGACCGTATCGGTGACGCCGGCGCCGTCCGAGGACAGCACGAACACCGGGGTGCCCGGGTGCAGCTGAGCTGCCCTGCCCGCCTCGTGCATGGTCGCCTCCGTCGGGGCGTCGGTGATGACGACCGCGGTCTGCCCGGCCTCCGCCTCCGTCATGGCATCCAGGCAGGCCAGCAGATGATCGCGCCAGGTCTGCGCCCACGGGCTCACCGAGGGCAGCGCCTCGGCGACAGCCCGGGGTGACGTTGCGCGGTACTCGCGTCGCAGGTCTTCTGCTCGCCGGTCCAGCAGCACCACGCGCTCGACCTGGTGCGGGGTTGTCGCCAGCCGGGCGGCCCTGGCCACCGCCAGGGCCGCCCGGCTGGTGGCCTGGGTTTCACCGAGGTCCGCCGCTTCCACCAGGCCCCAGTCCTCCCAGGCGCGATGGGCGATTTCCAGCAGCGTTGCCAGCGCGAGCGTGCTATCGCCGCAGAGCAGGACCTGTTTCACGCTGCCGCTGAAGACCTGATGCACCAGCGCGCGGGCAGTCGATTCCTGCGGGCTGATGGCATCCTCGAACCACCGGTCCGACGCGCCGATCCGCTCGCCGCGCCAGAGGTCAGCATGCCGGGGATCGTCGATGCGCGCGATCAGGTGCGGGGGGTTATCCGGGGGCTTGCCGGGATCTCCGATCTGCGTGAGCACGGACTTGGCCGCGTTAAGGACTTTCTCATTGTCTCCCGCCTCCGAACGCAATGAGTACAGGTAGCGGAGCTGCGGACCACGCAAACCCCGGAGCAGCGGCAAGAGCACGCGCTGCGACATCGGGTCGGCCACGACAATTTGCGCGCCGGTGGTGCGGGCTTCTTCCAGTAACGGGTGGTGCCCGTCCGGCTCGATAACCACGACGCGCTTTCTGTGCCCGCCGGAAGTCAGGCTGTGCAGCAACGGGATCGTCATCGCATCCAGGCCGGTGAGGATCGTGGCATCCTTCACCAGGCGGGCGCGGAGGCGGCCGATCGGCTGCCGCCAGAGCACTGCCGCGACCGCGAGCACGCCGACGAAGGCGGCAGCGAGGCAGATGCCGCGCGCCAGCTGCAGTGCCAGCGGATACTGGAGCGACGGGCAGGTCGTGGTTCCGTAGCGTGGCTCAAGCGATCCGACGTACAAGCTGAGGACCCAGGCGAACACGGCTGTCCGGGACTGCCCGCCCCGGCACGGGGCTAGCGACGCCGTGCCGAGAATCGCCCCGATGACGACCATCGCGGCGACGATGATCAGCCCTACGGATTCGCGCTCATGCCGCCTTGGCCGCCAATAGGTGACCGCCGCGATCATCCACAGGATGACGGCAACTACCAGCGTGCCGTCACCTTCGTGCGGGCTGAGCCATGCGTGCCACCATTCGTGATCCAGGTAAAACAATCGCGGGTGATGAGCGGAAATCCACGCTCCCCAGGCCAGATACGCAGTGACCACCGTTGCCAGGATCGCTGGCACGCTCCATAGCGCCCGGTGCCAATCGAACCTGGCAATGCGCGGGCCGACCATGAGCACACGCTGCCACAGCAAGACGTAGCGCGCCAGGATCAGATGATCGTCAAGGGCGACTGGTCAGCACCGAGAGCGCCGCCAGGCACGGGGAAGACTTCACGCAGCGACGGCGGGCTGGCAAGATCACTGCCATGGCACCGGGCGGCCAGGCCGCATCACCGGCCATGACCAGAGGCGACCCGGCAACGCGGCGTGGAGGCTGACATGAGTGATCCGCAGGTACTGTCGTTCCGGCCCGAGGTAGAGCAGTACGCCTGGACGTTCGGCGGCGCCGCGCCCGTCGCGCGTATCCGGCCAGGGACCGTGCTCGAGCTCTGGACGGAGGACTGCTTCGCTGGCCGCGTTAAAAGCAAGGAAGATCTCGTCTCCGTGGTCTGCGAATTCCCGTTCCTGAACCCGCAGACCGGGCCATTCCATGTCGAGGGCGCCGAGCCGGGCGACACCCTCGCGGTGCATTTCGTGTCGATCGAGCCGAGCCGCGACTGGGCCGCCTCCACGACCGTGCCGCTGTTCGGCGCGCTGACATCCACCCACCTGACCGCCACGCTGCAGGACCCGCTGCCCGAGGTCGTCTGGATCTGGGAACTGGACCGGACCAAGGGCAGCTGCCAGTTCACCGCGCGGGACAGCGACTTCACCGCCGAGCTGCCGATGAACCCGATGCACGGCACGGTCGGCGTCGCGCCTGCCAACCTCGAGGTCCGCTCGGCCCTGGTGCCGGACGCCTTCGGCGGCAACATGGATACCCCGGAGATGACCGCCGGCGTGACCTGCTACCTCGGGGTGAACGTGCACGGGGCGCTGCTGTCGCTCGGCGACGGGCATGCCCGGCAGGGCGAGGGCGAGACGTGCGGCGTCGCGGTCGAGTGCGCGATGAACACCGTCCTGATCGTCGAGCTGCTCAAGGGCATCGCCACGCCGTGGCCACGGGTCGAGTCCGACACCCACATCATGTCCGCGGGCTCGGCCCGGCCGCTGGAAGACGCGTTCCGGATCGCCCAGCTCGACCTGGTGCAGTGGGTCGCGGCGGATTACGGGCTGTCGCAGCTGGACTCTTACCAGTTCATCACCCAGGCGGTCGAGGCGCCGCTGGCGAACGTCTGCGACACGAACTACACCTCGGTGGCCAAGCTGCGCAAGGACTACCTGCCCGGCGGCGTCACCACCATGCGCGGCGCGCACGCGCAACTACGCGAGATAGCCCGTGCCTACCGCGGACACTGACACAATCAAGGGCTTAAACGAGCCGCGGCCGCCAGTGCCCAGGCGAGGGGATAAGCCATGTGCCGGCTATTCGGGATGACCTCAGGGACGAGGCCGGTTGGCGCGACGTTCTGGCTGCTCGACGCCCCTGACTCGCTGGTGGCGCAGAGCCGCCGCAACGTCGACGGCAGCGGGATCGGCTACTTCGATCAGGCCGGGCAGTCCATCCTCGACAAGCAGCCCGAGCCGGCCTTCTCCGACGAGGAGTTCATCCGCGAGGCCAAGCAGGCCGTCTCGACGACGTTCGTCGCGCACGTCCGGTGGGCCACGGCAGGCGGCCGGACGGTGCGGAACACCCACCCGTTCGCGATGCGCGGCCGGGTCATGGCGCACAACGGCGGTTTCGGCGAGCTCGCGAAGCTGGACTACCAGCTGGGTACCTACCGCAAGCTGGTGCTGGGCGACACGGACTCAGAGCGCTACTTCGCGCTGATCACCCAGCAGATCGACGCCTGCGCCGGGGATGTCGGGGCGGGCATCACCGCTGCGGCGCGCTGGATCGGCGAGCGCCTGCCGGTCTCCTCGCTCAACGTGATCGTCGCCACGCCCGGCGAGCTGTGGGCGCTGCGTTACCCCGGCCAGCATGCGCTGCACGTGATCGAGCGTCCCGCCGGGGACAGCATCCCGGCCGGCCCGGCTGATCCGGCCGGCCCGGCTGATCCGGCAAGCCCGGCTAGCCCGGCCGGCTCAGCCAGCCAGGCCGGCGTGGCCGCGGGCCAGCCAGCCGCGCCTGCCCCGGGTCTGCATGTCCGCAGCTCGACCTCCTCCGTGCACGCGCCCGCGCTGCGGTCCGTGCCGACCGTCGTCATCGCCTCGGAGGAACTCGACGGCGAGCGCGGCTGGCGGATGCTCGCGGACGGCGAGCTGATCCACGTCCGGCCCGATCTGACCGTCGAATCAGCCATCGTGATTCCCGGGCCGCCGGCCCGCCTGGTGCCGCTGCCGGCGGGCAGCCCGAACATCGACACCTAAGAAGGAACCTGCGATCCTGCCCCGGCGGCAGTAGGCTCCCCGGGTGCGTGCCGGTAAGGCGAATGAAAATACCCCCCAAAAGGCGAAACATTGGCAACCAATGGTGTGGCCGATCAGGCCCAGAAGAGAATTAGCCCGCCAATATGGGCGGGGTGGGCCGGATTCATCATCGCGCTGGTTCTCACCGGCGCCGGTGTGGGCCTTTATCTCCGTTTCGTGCCGGGCGACATTAATTCTCTGCAGCTTCAGCTAGCGGGCTTGCCGCGCAAGGCATTCACGCCGCCCCCGGCAGTGCACACAAAGGTCGCCCACCTGGTGCTTGCCCATGCGGCCGCGGCTCGCAAGGTGGCGCACCTGCGGGCTGCGGCAAGAACCTTCCGGCTCGGCCTGCGGTGGCAGCTCGGCGCGCTGAGCGCGGGCGCGGCCGGCCTGTGGGTGGCCTCCTACCTGGGGCGGAAGGTGTTCTGGACCCGGCGGCTGCAGTGGTGGGCGCTGGTGGGCATGGTCGCGTCCGCCGCGGCCCTCGCGCTCAACGCCGCGGCGGACGTCCTGCTGCTGCTCGCGCCTGGCGATGGCCTGTCCGGCAGCGGTTTCGCCAGCGCGGCCGAAGGCCTGACGCTGGTCAAGTTCTCCGCCGCGGGCGTGGCCGCGGCCATCGGGGCGCTGGCGCTCGGCACCACCGTCGGCCGCCTCGGCCGGCACGCCGCGACCAAGAAGCACTGGGAGAAAACAGAGGAAGAGGCTCTCGCCAGGGACGCCCGGGATCTCGTGATCCCGCCGCCGCTGATCGAGGCCGCGGCGTACAGCGGCAGCATCTCGTCGGTCGCGCCCGTCTTCAACCAGTCCTGGTGGTATGCCCTGTCCCATGGCGCGGGCACGCGGTGGGCGCAGGGCTACGCGTCACCGTCGCCGCGGCTGCCCGGCCGCACCGGCATCTGCGTCTCCGGCGGCGGCATCCGGTCGGCCTCGGTCGCGCTCGGCGCGCTGCAGGCTCTCCGCGATGCGGGGGACCTGGGCACGGCCGAGTACCTGGTGTCGGTGTCCGGCGGCGGGTTCACGGCCGCCGGGATGCAGCTCGCGCTGACGCCGGAGAATCCCGGGCCCGCCGGGCCGGACCCGGTCGGCCAGCAGCACCCGGGGGGGCAGCAGCACCCGGGCACCGGAGCCACGCCGGGCGACGTCTTCGGCCCGGGATCGGCCGAGGAAGATCATCTGCGCAGGCACAGCAGCTATATCGCCGACGGGCTGCGGCAGTGGCTCGCCGCGCTGGCGGTCTTGTTCCGCGGCGTGGTCAGCTCGCTCGTCGTGATCGGGCTGACCATCACGACTGCCGGGCTGGTGCTCGGCGGGTTCTACGGCTACGTGCCGATCGTGGACGGCGGCAACCTCACCGGGCTGCGGCCCGCCTTCCTGCTGCCCCGCGACTCGAAGGCGCCCAGGTTCCCGGCGATCCCCCTCGGCGTGGAGCTCGCTATCGGTGCCGGGGCCGCGCTGGCCTTGCTCGTTTTTCTCATTCTGCAGATACCCGTCCCTGAGTCGGAGCTCGCGCGGCGGATCCGCCGCACTGCCGGGGGCCTGCTGGCCGCGACGGCGCTGCTGGCCGCGGTGGGACTGGCCGTGCCGGCGCTGCTGTGGGCCAGTTCGTGGGTGACCTGGCGGGTCGGGTTCAGCGCGCGGACGACCATCTCGGTCAGTTCGCTGAGCGTCGTGCTGACCTACCTGGGGGCGGTCGCCGCCGCGCTCTGGCGCAAGCGGACCACGATCGCGAAGAGCGCTGGCGCCGTCACCGGTCTTTCCAAGAAAGGCCCGGTCAACCAGATCCTGCCGAACAGCATGATCCAGATGATCATCATGTGGATCAGTCTCGGCTTCCTGATCCTGGTCGCCCTGCTGCTCGGCGGCTGGGTGGCCACCAGCGGCCTGGTTGACTCGTGGTGGGCGCTGCTGCCGGCCGGCGCGCTGGCTCTCCTGTCGGTCATCGTCGATCAGTCGTCGTCCAGCCTGCATCCGTTCTACCGGCGGCGGCTTGCCGCCGCCTTCGCCGTCCGCCGTGCCCGCCAGCACGGCGCCGATGTCGCCGAGCCCTACAACTACGACGACGACACCCTGCTCAGCACGCATGCGCGCCGCTGGAAAGGGTTCCCCGGCGTCACCTTCGCCGCCACCGCGAACATCACCGGCCAGGACAGGACCCCGCCGGGCCGGCCCGCCGTCCCGTACATGCTCGCGCACGACTACGTCGGCGGCCCGGCTACCGGCTGGGTGCGCACCGACTTCCTGGAGGAACTCGCCGGCCCGCTGCTGCGGCGGGACCTGACCGTCGAGGCGGCCATGGCCATATCCGGCGCCGCGTTCGCGGCCGCGATGGGCAGCCAGACCCGCTTCTACGAGGTGTTCCTGACGATAGCGAACGCCCGGCTGGGTGCCTGGCTGCCCAATCCGTACTTCGTCGCGCTCAAGCTCCAGCACCCCGACGAGTGGATCATCCCCGGGCTGCCGAACAGGCGCAGGCCCAGCTACTTCGTCCGCGAGATCTTCGGCATCCACCCGAGCACGAGCCGGCTGCTGCTGTGCACCGACGGCGGCCACTACGACAACCTCGGCCTGGTCGAGCTGCTGCGCCGCCGCTGTGAGCGCATCTACTGCATCGATGCCAGCGCCTCGCCGCCGCCGCTGGACAACCCGCTGGCCGCCGCGATCGCGCTCGCCCGCGAGGAACTCGGCGTGGAGATCGAGCTCGACGCGGCCCTGGAGCTCGTTCCCGGCGGCTGGGATCAGCTGGCGCCCAGCACGTCGTTCGCTGACCTCAACAGCCGCCTGTCGATGAGCGCCGTGACGACGGGCGGAATCACCTACCCCGCCGCCGGAGATCACGAGGCGACGACCGGCGAGCTCGTGATCGCCCAGGTCGTCCTGACCCCGGACATGCCCTACCAGCTGCTCGAGTTTCCCCAGGAAGATCCCGGCTTCCCCCGGGACTCGACCGGGGACCAGTTCTTCAGCGCCAGCCAGTTCGACGCGTACCAGCAGCTCGGCTACTACATCGGCCACGTCGCCGCGGAGCGGCAAGTACCGCCCGCCGCCGGAGCATAGCGACGCCGCCGCCCGACCATGGCCACACCGCCGCCGGACCTCCTACGTCCCAAGGCGTGCCCCACGTCCCAGGCATGCCCCACGTCCCAAGCACGCTCCAGCCGCGGGCACTGGCGCGGGGACGCCGGCGCCCCCGGTCCTGGTTCCCGTCCGGAAGCCGCCGAACAGCAGCGAAATCACGATCAGGATGATCACCAGCACCAGGAGCCACAGCAGGCACCCGCTGAGCCTGGACCTGGACCGTGGCCGCTGCCGCCTCCGCATCGCCGGGAGGGTCAGCCATCTGAGGAAGTCCCTGAGCATGTCTCCTCCTGCCGGAATCCGTCGCTGGTGTGTCCCGTCGCCATTCTGGCGGGCTCGCGGTCATAAATAGGGCTGGTGGTCGTAAATAATGAATTGCTCGCAGCTTGCCGGGTAAATGAGGTGCGGCACGGCTGACGCGGCGAGTGCGATGACGCCGAGCGGAATGGACGGGAGGCCGTTAAATGGCTCGCATACCAGGTGGCCGAGGGTGGGCCGGGCGGCTGGCAGGGCTGGTGGCCGCGGTGGGCGCCGTGCTGGTCCTGGTGGTGGTGCTGTCCGCGGTGCACCTGCTGCCGCAGCTGCGCAACCCGTTCGGGGAGACCACCACCGACCGCAGCGGCCCGGTGCTGCTGAAGTCGATCACGCAGCTGAGCCGCTATGAGGCCGCCAGCGGATCTTTCCAGGTGGTAGTCGACCTGACCAGGCATGCCTCGTTCATGCCCGCATTCATCGAGGGCAGCCAGACGCTCTTCATCGGGCAGGGCACCGATATCGCGTTCGTCGACTTCTCGCAGCTGAAAGGCCGTGCCATCCGGGTCTCGCCGGACCGTACCGCGGTGACGGTCACGCTGCCGGTCGCGCGGCTTGAGCCGGCCGTGCTGAATGTCCGGCAGTCGTACGTCTTTGCCCAGCAGCAGGGGCTGCTGGACCGGATCGGGAACTTCTTCGCCGGCAACCCCAACAGCCAGCAGCAGGTCTACATCCTGGCCCAGCAGAAGATCGGCACGGCCGCGCAGCACAGCCAGCTCCTCGCCGAGGCG
>Ga0182024_10015966_pt1 | contig 14306 bp, 12 predicted proteins | sample P32metaG_FD_120480 | JGI IMG/M metagenome (GOLD analysis project Ga0182024, IMG submission 120480) | Permafrost microbial communities from Stordalen Mire, Sweden - P3-2 metaG (Illumina Assembly) | ecosystem: Environmental > Terrestrial > Soil > Wetlands > Permafrost | place: Sweden: Stordalen... | reverse complement strand
TGGATGGGCAAGGCCAAGATCTTCGTGGGCCTTTCCCTGATCCTGCTGATCGGCGGCTGGGTCTCGATATTCGCTCACGGCGGCTTGCAATACGGCATCGATTTCCGCGGCGGCACCCTGGTTTACGTCCGCTTCGCGGGTCCGGCCCCGGTCGACCAAATCCGCACCGCGCTTTCCCTGGCTGGCATCCAGAACGCCACCATTCAGGGCATCAGCGACGTCGCGAGCGGGTCGGCCAATCATGACGTGGTGATCGGTCTCGAACGCAAAGAACAGGGTGACGAGGACGCGGCCCTGGACAGCGGCAAACAGGGCATTCTGGGTGCTTTGCAGAAGACCTTCGGAACGGCCACCGCCGGAAAACCCGATTTCAACTCCGCCACGCCTACCCAAGTAGGCGCTTATCTCACGCAGAAAGATCCCTTGGTACTGGGACCCACCGCCGGCGATCGCTACACCCAGCTGGCTCATCGGTTGGTCGCCAGCCGGGATACCGAGCAGAGCGGTATCGTCGCCAATTTTGACCAGCTAGCCAAGGTCGACGGCGCGAGCCCCGCCGTCATCGCCAGCCTCCAGAATGGCTTCTCCCTGGGCACCTTTGCCATCCGCAGCGCCGAGATCGTCGGGCCCAAGGTAGGCGCTCAATTGCGCCACCAGGCCATCTGGGCGACGCTCTATGCTTTGGCGGGCATGTTGGTATATATTGCGTTCCGATTCGAGTGGGTGTTTGGCGCGGCTGCGGTAATCGCCGTATTCCACGATGTTTTGATCACCCTGGGCCTGTTTTCACTGTTTCACTATGAAATTTCGCTCACCGTTATCGCCGCGCTACTCACTCTGGTCGGCTACTCCATGAATGACACTATCGTCATTTTCGACCGGGTGCGCGAGAACTCCCGGCTGATGCGGCGCGAGCCGCTCCCGGAGGTCGTGAATCGCTCGATTAACCAGACATTGTCGCGGACCATTTTGACCAGTGGCCTTACCTTCTTGACGGTATTAGTTCTATACCTAATGGGAGGAGAGGTTCTTCGCAGTTTCTCTTTTGCTATGGTGGTAGGAGTTGTGATAGGAACATACTCCAGTTTTGGGATAGCAGCGCCGATCGTCGTCGCCTGGCACAAGTTTCATCCCAAGACCGGAGCCGCAGGTGCCACGCCCGGGAAAACCTTGGCGACTGCTAGGAGGTAAACATGTTTGATGAACTGGTGGATTCAGGCGAGACAAAGAGAACAAACAAGCCCTGGACGGTGGTCCTCTCCGCCATAGTTCAAACCCTCATCTTGGGCGTCTTGGTGTTGATCCCCTTGATCTATACCGAAGCCCTGCCCAAGAATTTAATCACCACATTCTTGGTCGCGCCGGCGCCTCCTCCTCCCCCGCCGCCTCCCGCGGCCGCAGTAATCAAAATCGTCAAGCCGCAGGTGCACTTGCTGCACAATGGCCAATTGATTACTCCCTCCGTCATCCCCAAAAAAGTGAGCATCATTAAAGAAGAGGCCGAGCCGCCAGACATGGGCGGTGGTGTAGTGGGCGGCGTGATGGGTGGCGTTCCGGGCGGATCGGCAAATGGTGTGCTGGGCGGAATTATCGGTTCCGTGGGCAACGGACTCCCGCCACCGCCGCCGAAAGCGTCCAATAAGCCCTATCGTGTGGGCGGAAACGTCATGGAAGCGAAGAAGACCCGCAACGTCTTGCCGGTCTATCCGCAAATCGCCAAGACCGCGCACATTCAGGGTACCGTCCTGCTCCACGCCATCATCGACAAGGATGGTTCGATCCAGGAGTTGCAATATATCTCCGGACCGCCCTTGCTGATGCGCGCCGCGATGGATGCGGTACGCCAGTGGAAGTATCAACCCACCTTGCTCAATGGCGAGGCGGTTTCGGTTGACACTTCGATTCAAGTCATCTTTTCGTTGGGTGGCTAGACGAACGGTTGCCCCCAATTTGCTCGCAGGGGACACCCGTTCTTGTATCTGTGAGGTCGGTGGAATTTTTCCGCCGACTTGAGTAGCAACGAATCTAGGAGGAGTTAACTCTATGTTAGCCAGCATTCTGCTGTTTCAGGAACAAAGCACTAGCTGGGACCTGGTGAGCATGTGGCACACCATGGGTATCCCTGCCAAGGGCGTCGTCATCATTCTATTCGTGATGTCGGCGTGGTCGGTCGGTATCATGATTGACCGCGCACTGATGTACAGTGCCGCCCGCAAGCAGTCCCGCGTTTTCGTTCAGCAAGTGGCGGGCGCGTTGAAGGACAACAAGCTCGATGAAGCCATCTCCATCGCCGAGCGCAACAAGAAGAGCCACATTGCCAAGGTGGTCGCCACCGGACTCTCCGAGTTCCAGGCGGCCTCCGCGCAAGTGCCCGACGAAGAAGTGATCGAAGCCGCCAAGCGCGGTTTGGAGCGCTCGGTAGCCATTGTTCACGCCGAGATGAAGCGCGGCCTTTCCGGTCTGGCCACCATTGGTTCCACTGCGCCGTTCGTCGGATTGTTCGGCACGGTCATGGGCATCATCAACGCGTTCAAAGGTATTTCCACGCAGAAGGCCACCGGCTTGTCCGCGGTCGCCGGCGGTATTTCGGAAGCCTTGGTGACCACCGCACTCGGTTTGCTGGTCGCCGTGCCCGCGGTGTGGACCTTTAACTACTTCACCAACAAAGTCGAAGCATTCGACGTCGAGATGGATAACTCCTCCATGGAGTTGATCAACTATTTCATCACGCGCCGAGGAAAGAAGTAACCCATGGGCTACAAGCCAAAAGCACCGCCGGTGATGGCTACGCCCAACGTGATTCCGATGGCGGATATCATGCTGGTGCTGCTCATCATCTTCATGGTTGTCACGCCGATGTTGCAGAAGGGCGTTTCCGTCGACATGGCCAAGGTGAATAATCCGCAGGACATGCAGGACGCGGATAAGGACGACGCGGTGTTGCTGGTTATCACCCGCGACAGCTCCATCTACCTGGGTAAAGATAGGGTCCAGCTCGACGAAATAACCGGCAAGGTGAAAGATCTGATCGCTAACCGCATCGACAAAACCGTCTTCGTGCGCAGTGATGCGCGCGCCAAGTACGGTGAGGTCGTCAAGGTGGTTGACGAGGTTCGCGCTGCTGGCGTCGACAATCTGGGCTTACTGACCGAAAGAATTCAACGTACCGCTGCTCCTCCGCCACCTCCTCCGGCGGGCGGGCAGTAGATCGTTGCCAGGTCAAAGCTCGGTAGCGGTTTTTTTCAGGGTGTAGTGGACAAGCCCATCGCGTTGGCGATGGGCTTGGTTGACCGGGCGGCACCTTGGACGGGTCAGCGCATTCTTGATTTGGTCTGATGGATGCCGCACTTGCAGTAAGGTCGGAGCCGTCATGTCCGGCCGGAACGGTCATAATATCGGGCGGTTATGATTCAAACCGCCGCAAGGAGCACTTCCATGGGAATGTCAGTTGGCACGGGAAAAGGGGCGATGGCGGAGATGAACGTTGTGCCGCTCATCGACATCTTGTTGGTGCTGATCATCATCTTCATGGTGATCACGCCCACCACTCCGAAGGGCCTGGACGCCATCGTGCCGCAGCCCTCGCCTCCGAACGCGAAGGAAAATCAGGACATCCTCGCCAAGACAATCGTTGTGCAGGTTACCGCCGGCGGGAAAGTTCTGATCAATCAGGACGAAACGTCTTGGGATCAGTTGGGACCGCGCTTGGAAGATGTCTTCAAGCAGCGCGCGGACAAGATCGCATTCGTTAAGGGCGACGACGCGGTGGAATTCGCGGACGTGGCCAAAGCGATCGACATCATGCGCGGCGCCGGAATTGACAAGGTCGGGTTGATTACCGCAAAAGTGGAAGCTGGCCAGTAGTTCCAGCTGCGCGAAGGGCGGCGCTCTCCGCTGGGGCGACGCCGCTGTGGCGGGTCGCAGCGGTGCAGTTGAGGCGCGAACAGGCCGCATATCAAGGAGACTCGGGATGAACCGCAAGTCCCATATTTGCCTTTCTCTAGTGGTTGTCGTCGCCGGGCTGGTGGTCGGAGTCGGCTGCGATCGTTTAAAAGCACGTGACCTGCTGAATAAGGGCGTCCAGGCGTATAAAGCCGGCGATTTCGACATCGCCATTGAGGACTTCAAGCAAGCGAAGAACCTCGATCCCACCTTGACCAACGCGCGCCTTTACCTCGCCACTGCTTACTCCGGACGCTACGTTCCGGGAGCTCCCTCACCCGAAAACGTCCGCCAAGGCCAGCAAGCGATCGAAGAATACAAGGAAGTGCTGGCTAACGATCCCAATAACCTTACCGCCATCGACGGCATCGGCGCCATCATCTACAACATGGCCGGTGGACCGCCCCTCGATCTGGCCAAGTTTGCTGAAGCGAAGTCCTATCAGCAGAAGCACATCTCCATTCGCCCCGACGATCCCGATCCATACTATTGGATCGGAGTCATCGACTGGGCGATCGCCTATCACGAGAACAAGGAAGAGCGCGCCAATTCCAATCTGAAATCCATCAAGAAGCAGATTGGCGAGAACGATCCCTTGCCTCCGCCGATGGCCAAGGACTTTGCCGCAAAAGAGAGCGCCACGATTGATGAAGGCATCACCAACCTCAAGAAGGCCATCGAACTGCGTCCCGATTATGACGACGCCATGGCTTACTTGAACCTTGTGTACCGCCAGAAGGCGGATACCGAGGTCACCCCGCAGGATCACGACACCGACGTCAAGGCGGCAGAGGACCTGGTTGAAAAGGTGAAGGCCATCAAGCAGCACCGCTTGGATAATCCCCCGCCAACACCGGGTGGCTAAATCTAACGCGCCGCTGTTTCCTAAATTGTTTTCCTCGGCCGGAACCTTCGGGTTCCGGCCGTTGTTCTTTTAGCACCGCTCCTTCCGCGATTTTAACCTGCGACTGGTTCGGTTTAGAATAGGGGCAGGATGGAACCGGCGAGTAAGCCCGCCATTACCCAGGCAGCACGACGCGTCATCGATTTGCGGTTCGTCGAGCTGATGGATAAGTTGCGCAAGAACCGTCCGGGGGACGATCTCGACTTACTCCGGCGGGCGTACGACTTCGCCGCCAAAGAGCACCACGATCAGACTCGCCTCTCCGGCGAACCCTACCTCTCGCATCCCCTGGAAGTCGCTCACGTCCTCGCGGACATGAAGCTGGACGCCACCACCCTCTCCGCCGCGCTGCTGCATGACGTGGTCGAAGATACCAAGGTCTCCGCCGCGGGCATCGCACAGGCCTTCGGTCCCGATGTGGCTCGGCTGGTGGAAGGCACCACCAAAATCAGCAGGCTCGATTTGCTGGCGCCCGAAGCGCGCCAGGCCGAAAACGTCCGCAAGATGCTGCTGGCCATGGTGGACGACGTCCGCGTGGTGATGCTGAAACTCGCCGACCGCCTGCACAACATGCGCACCCTGGAGTACCTGCCGGTCGACCGCCAGCAGCGCATCGCTCGCGAGACCCAGGATATTTACGCGCCAGTGGCCAACCGCCTGGGAATGGGATTGATTCGCGGCGAACTGGAAGACCTGGCATTTCGCTATCTGGAGCCCGTCGCTTATCTCGAGCTGCAGAAGAAAGTCGCCTCCAAGCAGAAGGCCCACGAAAAATTCATCACTGAAGTGCAGGACGTCATTCGCGGCAAGATGGCGGAGAACAGCATCCCCGCGGAAGTGGTCGGCCGCACCAAGCGGTTGTATTCGCTACACGAAAAAATCACCAAGCAGCAGCGGGCTCTGGACCAGGTCTACGACCTGCTCGCGCTGCGCGTGATTACCGACACCGTAAAAAATTGTTATGCCGCCCTCGGCGTCATCCACCAGATCTGGCCGCCCGTGCCGGGACGATTTAAAGACTACATTGCCATGCCTCGCCCCAATCTCTATCAGTCTCTGCATACCACGGTGATTCACAACGGCCAGGCTTTCGAAGTGCAGATACGCACCCAGGATATGCATCGCGTGGCCGAACAGGGCGTGGCCGCGCATTGGCGCTACAAGGATGGCCGCGAGCGCGCCCACGCCGACGATCAGCGCGTGGTGTGGATGCGCCAGTTGATCGAGTGGGTGCAGGACATGGAGGAGCCCAGCGAATTCCTCTCCACCTTGCGCGTGGACCTGTATCCGGAAGAGGTCTACACCTTTTCTCCCAAGGGACGCGTGGTGGTCCTCCCTCGCGGTTCCACTCCCGTCGATTTCGCCTACGAGATTCACACCGAAGTGGGCCACCAGTGCATCGGCGCGAAGGTTAACGGACAGATGATTCCGTTGCGGCATGTGCTGGCCAACGGCGATGTGGTGGAAATCCTTTCCCAGAAGGGCCACCCGCCCAGTCGCGACTGGCTCACCTTCGTGCACACCTCCAAGGCCCGCAGCAAGATCCGCCAGTGGATCAATCTGCACGAACGCGAAGAAGCCACCGACGTAGGCCGGCGGTTGGTCGAACGCGAAGCGCGCAGCAGCGGCGTCAGCCTCAAGAAGATCACTGCGGAGGATTGGGCGCGCGTGGCTTCCGAATACGGCTGCGGGCGCGCAGAAGATCTCTACGCGGATCTCGGATACGGAAAATGGTCCGCTAAACAGGTGTTGGCCAAAGCCGCCAAGCAGCCGTTGATCGATCAGCCGGAGGAAAAGTCTCCCAAACTTGTTTCCACCATGAAGCGCGTGCTCGGAATGGACGAAGGGAACATCATCGTCCGCGGCTACGACGGCCTGATGGTACACCGCTCGAAATGTTGCAATCCCATCCCTGGCGACGAAATTGTAGGGTACGTCACCCGCGGCCGCGGCGTGGCCGTGCACAGCCAGTCCTGCCCCAACGTGCAAAAGCTGTTGTACGAAGCCGAGCGCCGCATCACCGTCGAGTGGGGCGGGTCGCATGTGGCCACCTTCCCGGTACATTTGCGGATTCGCACCGAAGATCGCACCGGAATGCTGGCGGAAATCACTGGCGTAATAAGCGACGCTGGTGCGAATATCAGGTCGTTTGAAAGCAATGGCGAGGGCACCCGCGCGCGGATCGAAGTTGAGATGGACGTGCAGGATCGCAAACAGCTAGAACGCATCCTGGTGCAGCTAAAAAAGATTTCCGGAATCTTCGACATTGAACGCGCCTACAACGTCTGAGTCGTCCTGCCGCCGCCCATCGATGCGCGCGTGCCCCGGAATCGTGTGCATGGCCGCAGCCGCCACACTCTTCTCAGCAAGCTGCGCGAAACTGCAGCACGTAGACACCTCGCCACTCGACCGCGCAGGGATGTCCTATTCCGCAATTCAAACCTTGAAACAGGCCGGTATCAGCGATGCGGAAGTCTTGGCCGTCGCTAACGCGAAGATGGACAGCATCTCCGACGCTACCTGCGTCGAACTGGTGCGCATCGCCCATAGCCGCCAGCAGCCCTACAATTCCACCGAAGCAGTTGCCAGCCTTCAGCAAGTAGGAATGAGCGAACCCAGCATTCTGGAGCTGGCGCGCATGGATCAGCTAGGCTTAGGCGTGGGTGAATTGCAGGCAGTGCGTCTACTCGGTCTGCCCGACAACATCGTCCTGGAAATTGCCAAATCTCACGCCGAAGGTAAGCCGGTGCTCTCCGGGGTATCCGTCGCCAACATCATGAATACCGGCTTGAGTCGCGGCACACTTATCGAGCTAATGCGCCGCCAGGTGCCGGACCAGAGCGCCGCCGCAATCATAGCGATGAAGAAGCAGCACCAAACCGACGCGCAGGTGCTGCGTCATTTTCCCGTGCCTCGGACCCCGCGCTGATGGAGCGTTGAAGACCGGACACAAACCGGGAGGCTCGTGAGGAAAGCTAACGTGCCCGCGATGGCCTCGCTTTGATCTTAGCTCCTCAGCCCGATAGAATGTACAGGTTTGTTCATGGGGGAGGCCTCCGTGAAGGACATCATCGCCACCACCAACGCTCCGCAGGCCATCGGCCCGTATTCGCAGGCCACCAAAGCCAACGGCCTAATTTTCACCGCAGGACAAATCGCACTCAATCCGGCCACCGGACAGGTAGTCGATGGCGGCATAGCAGCGCAGACCGAACGCGTGCTGGAAAACCTGAAGGGGGTGCTGGAAGCCGCGGGCTCCTCGTTGCACAAAGTGGTGAAGACCACGGTATTCCTTAAGGACATGGGGGATTTCTCAGCGATGAACGAAGTCTACGCCCGCTACTTCACCGCCGCGCCGCCGGCACGTTCGACCGTTGAGGTTGCGCGCCTGCCCAAGGATGTACGCGTAGAAATCGACGTAATCGCCATCGCCTGAAAATTCCAGCAGGGAAGATCGCCGTAGAAAATCGGCGAGGGGCGTAGCGCCGTCACTCCTCGCGGTAATTTTGATTTACGGTTCCACGGTTTGATGCACTTATCTTTTCCGGGTGGCCTGCTCTTCCTGGTTTTTGGGAAGGGGGGTTTCTGACCTCAGAGGATTTGCGCCGACACGGATAAACTAGCTAGCCATCGCCGCCTGCAGTTCCTTTTCGTCAATATCAAAATTAGCGTATACGTGCTGCACGTCGTCGTGATCTTCCAGCGCGTCGATCAGGCGGAGCATCTGTTGGGCCTGATTTCCGGTCAGCTTCACGTAGTTTTGCGGCAGCCATGAAACTTCAGCCGACGCCGGCTGAATTCCAGCGGTCGTGAGTGCTTCGCGAACTTTTTCAAACGCCTCGACTGGCGTCACCACTTCCCAGGCCGAACCGTCGTCCTTCAAATCGTCCGCTCCCGCGTCCAGCACAATGCCCATCATCTTTTCTTCGTCAGCCAAATCCTTGGGTACCGAAATATCGCCCTTGCGCTGAAACATCCAACCGACCGCGCCGTTCTCGGCCAGGTTGCCGCCATTCTTAGATAGCGCGTGACGCAATTCACCCACGGTGCGATTGCGGTTGCTAGTCACCACCGCCACCAACAATCCCACCCCGCCCGGGCCGTACCCTTCGAACATCACTTCGTCGAGCTGTTCGCCTTCAAGTCCGCCCACGCCGCGCTGGATGGCGCGCTCGATATTGTCATTGGGCATGTTCTCGTTCTTGGCCGAAAGAATCGCGGTGCGCAGGCGCGGATTGGACGTAGCGTCAGCGCCGCCGCTGCGAGCGGCAATGGTCAACTCGCGAATAAGCTTGGTAAAAATCTTCCCACGACGCGCGTCCGTCGCGGCCTTCTTGTGCTTGATTGTGGCCCACTTAGAGTGACCAGACATAGAGATAGCCTCAAAACGGGAGAGATGGCAGGAGCCAGACCCCACTCTTGCCCCGACAGTCTAGCACACGCCCCAACCCCAAAGAAGGGCGCCGGAGGCCACCAAGGACCTGCTCTAAGTATCCGCAGCCTTGCCGTTTGCGGAAATGAGGGCCCAGCAGAAGCGGGCGATGGCCCAGTCTTCCTGGGCTCGGATCACCAGGACGCGAACGCCGGAATTTTCTGCGGAGATGTCGGCGTCGACGGGAGACACCAGGTTTTTGCCGGCATCAATCGATAGCCCGAGGTAGCCCCATCCATTGCAGGCCGCTGCGCGCACGTCGGGGGAGTGCTCTCCCATCCCCGCGGTGAAGATCAGCGCATCGATTCCGCCGAGCGCCGCGATCATCGCACCGATGCCGGTTTTCAGGCGATGAATGAAAATATCGAACGCCAATTGCGCGCGCGAGTTCCCGGATTTAGTTGCACTCAGAATTTCGCGCATGTCGCTCGATATGCCGGAAATTCCCAGCAGGCCAGATTGCTCGTTCAGAGTGCGGTCGACCTCGTCGGGAGTGCTACCTTGCTGCCGAATCACGTAGGTGACGATCGCGGGATCGATCGATCCCGACCGCGTGCCCATCATCAGACCTTCCAGTGGCGTAAAGCCCATGGTGGTATCGACGCTGCGCCCGGCGTCAATTGCGGCCAGCGAGCAGCCGTTCCCCAAATGGCAGGAAACCAGCTTCAAGCCAGCGGCGGCATCGGATTTCAGCAATTGCGCGGCGCGTTCCGCACAGTATTGGTGGTTGATCCCGTGGAACCCGTACCGCCGAATCCCGTTTTCCCACCAGCTATATGGACCGGGATAGACCGCAGCGGCTTGCGGGAGACCGTGATGGAATGCGGTGTCAAACACCGCAACCTGCGGAACCGTTCCCAGAAGGCTCTCCACCACTTCCATCCCTTCCAGTTCGGCTCTGTTGTGTAGCGGCGCGAACGCGGCCAGCTCGCGGATGCCGTTTTTGACCGAGGCCGTGACGATTACCGGCGCAACGAACTTTGCGCCGCCGTGAACCACGCGGTGACCTACGACCCCAATCTCGGAAAGGCTGCTCACCGCAGCCGCCGGGCCTTCGCGCACGGAATTCAACAAGCGCTCGAGCGCCTGGCGCCGCGATTCAATGGGCAGGGACTCTTTGCGCAGCGAGCCGGAGCCGTCAGTAATCTCGAGATTCGCCGTCCCAGCGCCGCCAAGCCCGGATCCGGCCCCGGACCATTCGATGTCCGCCTTCCACAGCGGCTGGGGCGCCAGTACAGGCACCTTGCCGGAGATTTCGTGGACGCAGCACTTTTCGCTGCTCGAGCCCGAATTGAGAACCAGAATCTTCATCAGAAGATAGTAGGCGGTGGCCGCCGAAAACGACAAGCAACCACGCGGCACTCCCTAGTAAGGCCACTTCCAATTACGAATTTCGGGCATATCTTCGCCGTATTGGCAGATGTAATGTTTGTGCTCCACCAGTTTATCGCGCAACATCTGCTGGAAGTGCGCTCCCGTCTTTTGCAGACGCGGCACAGTCTCCACCACGTTGCGTGCCAGGTGATAGCGGTCGAGTTCGTTCAAGACCGTCATGTCGAATGGCGTAGTGGTAGTTCCTTCTTCCTGAAATCCATGCACGTGGAAATTGTCGTGGTTGGTCCGTTTGTAAGTCAGCCGGTGAACCAGCGTGGGATAGCCGTGATATGCGAATATCACCGGCTTGTCCGTAGTGAACATCGAATCGAATTCCGCATCCGACAACCCGTGCGGATGCTTTGTCGAGGATTCCAGGGTCATCAAGTCCACTACGTTCACGACTCGCAGCTTGATGTCCGGAAAGTGTTGGCGCAGCAGGTCCACCGCGGCCAGCGCTTCCAGTGTAGGGACGTCGCCCGCGCACCCGATCACCGCGTCTGGCTCGGCGCCCTGGTCGGTGCTGGCCCAATCCCACACTCCGATTCCGTAGGTGCAGTGTTCGATCGCCTTTTCCATGCTTAGGTACTGAAGCTCGGGCTGCTTGCCGGCCACGATTACGTTCACATAGTGGCGGCTGCGCAAGCAGTGATTAGCCACCGAGAGCAACGTGTTCGCGTCCGGCGGGAGATAGATGCGCACGATTTCGGATTTCTTGTTCGCCACGTGGTCGATGAAGCCGGGATCCTGGTGGCTGAATCCGTTGTGGTCCTGCCGCCAGACATGCGACGACAACAAATAATTCAATGAAGCGATCGGCCGTCGCCACGAAATGCCTTTCGATACCGTCAGCCACTTGGCGTGTTGATTGAACATCGAGTCCACAATGTGGATGAACGCCTCATAGCAGGAAAAAAATCCGTGCCGGCCGGTCAGCAAATATCCTTCCAGCCATCCCTGGCACATGTGCTCGCTTAGCACTTCCATCACCCGGCCGTCGGGACTCTCGTCTTCATCCACCGGCAAAATCGGCTCCATGAAAACTTTTCCACTGACTTGATAGATGGCTTCCAACCGGTTCGACGCGGTCTCGTCCGGACCCACCACCCGAAAATTCTGATGTGCGGCGTTCAGCTTCATCACATCGCGCAGGAATCCGCCCAACACTCGCGTGGCCTCGCCCACCGAAGTTCCGGGCGTTTTCACCTCCACCGCATAGCTACGAAAATCCGGCAGTATCAATTCCTTCAGCAGGATTCCGCCATTGGCATGCGGATTCGCTCCCAGGCGGCGATCGCCTTGGGGAGCAAGCTCGGCCAGCTCCGGGATAAGTCTTCCATCGGCATCGAAAAGTTCTTCCGGACGATAGCTCCTCATCCATTCTTCCAACTGCTGGAGGTGCTTCGGATTCGTGAAAATACCGTCCAAGGGAACTTGGTGCGCTCGCCACGTGCCTTCCACCGGCTTGCCGTCGACCACTTTCGGCCCGGTCCAGCCTTTCAGCGTGCGCAGGATTAACACCGGCCATTTCGGCATCGGCTGCGTTTTCCCAGTGCGCCGCGCCGTCTCCTGGATGGACTGAATCTCCCGAATAATCGCCTCCAGCATCGCGGCCATCCGCTGGTGCATATCCAGCGGCTCGGTGCCTTCCAGGAAATGAGGTTGGTAGCCGAGACCGGTGAATAGTTGGGTTAGCTGTTCGTCGGTCATCCGGCCCAATACGGTCGGATTGGCGATCTTGTACCCGTTTAGGTGCAAGATCGGGAGAACCGCGCCGTCGCGGATCGGATTCAGGAATTTGTTGGAGTGCCAGCTAGTGGCCAAAGCTCCCGTTTCCGCCTCGCCATCCCCCACCGTGCAAAAGACCAGCAGGTCCGGATTGTCGAAAGCAGCACCAAAGGCATGCGCCAGCGAGTATCCCAGTTCGCCCCCCTCATTGATCGATCCAGGGGTTTCCGGGGCTACGTGGCTGGGAATGCCGCCTGGGAAGGAGAACTGCTTGAAGAGGCGCTCGATCCCGCGGACATCCTGGCTCACTTCCGGATAGAGCTCGCTGTAGGTGCCCTCCAGATACGTATTAGCGACGATTCCAGGGCCTCCATGGCCCGGCCCGGTGATGTTGATGGCATTCAGGTCCAGCTTGCGGATAAGCCGGTTGGCGTGCACGTACAGGAAATTCAGGCCCGGAGTGGTGCCCCAGTGTCCCAGGAGGCGGGGCTTTACGTGCTTAAGTTCAAGTGGTTGACGCAACAGGGGGTTATCGAAAAGGTAGATCTGCCCCACCGACAGGTAGTTCGCGGCCCGCCAATAGGCATCGATCTTGCGGAGTTCGTCCGGCGACAGGGGACCGGGCGGGGTCTTGGGTGCACTTTTGGCAGGGTTTTTCTGGGGGCTCATGTTTTCTCCGGATCAATACTGATTTTCTTCAGGGATGAGTGCGGGCGCCCTCGGATCCTAAACACCACTCACAACTATAGAGTGCCAACTTCAGAATATGGCCTCAAATTTGCAGCACCTAGTTACACTTCTATGAAAACTCGAGAAGTATACAGGCCCGGAAATAACCGCATCGCCCGGCCCCAGACCGCAATGGGTTGACATTTAGGACCCTTTCGCGCCCCTCCCCTGTGGATTTTGGCCCGTAAAAGGTGCTAAATAGGGGTTCTACAACCCATCGCCCGCCCATGCGAACTATATGCAACGCGCTCGGATGCAAGGTCGAAGTTCCCGCGGAACTGGAATCCGTCGGGAAGTGCATCATGCATTTCACTTTAGTTATCGAAGATGAATGCGCCACCATGCGCCGCGAAGTGGCCCACCGCATCTCCGATCAGGAACGTCAGGGCGAATTTGGAAACCGCATCGCCGACCGCGGCGAAGTGCTGGTCCGCGTAGCCACCAGCGGCTACCCGATGTCCGACGAAATCAAAGCCCGCGTTCTGAGCACTCTGCTCTCCCTAATGAACTGCCGCGAAAGCATCGGCCGCGCCGCCGATCGCGAAGCCACTCACCGCCGTTTCGGATGATCGGGCTGCAAGCGCCGAACGCGTCCACAGAATTTCCCCCCCAACCAAATCGTGTTTTCATTTCTAAGTCCCAATGTACCGCGCATAAATCGACCGCGCGATCGCCGGATCGCGCGTTCCCTTCAAGATCGCGCGCCCATTGGCGAACACCGTCATCTCGTACGGCGGCACTCGAAACCGCAGCAGAAATTCATTCCGGCGAATGTCCGAAGCAGCAGCCGCAGTCAGCCGCTGGCCGAGCTCGCCAAGATCAAGATTCCGATTGCGCTCGTGAATCTGCACCGAATCGCGGCCGCACATGGTGATGTGTGGCTGCGCCGCGCCCTCCAGGTAGCGGAATTCGCGGCGCACGCATGCGCGGCAATGCGGATCGCGTGCCACCCCGATAGATTGCAGCCGTCCCGTCCATACATCGCAAGACACCAGCCGTCCATGCAGCGCCTCCCGCCGCCCCGCCAGGATTTTCAGGGCTTCCGCCGCCTCCATGGAAGCCACCACGCCCACCGCCGCGTTCAAAATCCCGGCAGTGTCGCAGGTTTCTTCCAGCCCGGCAGTTTGCTCCTGACCTTCGAGCAGGCACGCCAGACACGCCGTCTGCCCTGGAATCACCGTCATGGTGACGCCGTAG
>Ga0182024_10015965_pt1 | contig 14308 bp, 11 predicted proteins | sample P32metaG_FD_120480 | JGI IMG/M metagenome (GOLD analysis project Ga0182024, IMG submission 120480) | Permafrost microbial communities from Stordalen Mire, Sweden - P3-2 metaG (Illumina Assembly) | ecosystem: Environmental > Terrestrial > Soil > Wetlands > Permafrost | place: Sweden: Stordalen... | reverse complement strand
TTCGCCAGCAGCACCACCGCCAATAGCGAAGCCAGCAACAGCACGACGCTCAGCACCAGCGTGTGACTGGAAGCCGACGGCGCATCGGTGGTGGCGACAGCTTCGCGAACAAAATAGTCCCGGTGCCGAATGGTCTGGGTATAGAGAAAGACCCCGTACAGGGCGATCGTCACCGCACTGACGAAACCAAGCTGAGCCGCCGAGTAAAACGGCCCGGGCGTCGTCAGCGTGTAGTTCGGCAGTATCAGCGTGATGGTCGCGAGCACCGCCAGCACCGACAGATAGAGATTGGCGCCGGAGACCTGAAAGTCCTGCTCGCGGTAGCGCAGACCGCCGACCAGGATGCAGGTGCCGACCAGACCATTGCAAACGATCATCACCACCGCGAACACGGTATCGCGGGCGAGCGTGGGCGCGGCCTTGTTGCCAAGCATGATGGTTGCGATCAGCGCCACCTCGATGATGGTGACGGCGAGCGTCAGCAACAGCGTGCCGTAGGGTTCGCCGATCCGCTCGGCGATCGCTTCCGCATGGTGCACGGCCGCGAACACGGTGCCGAACAGAATCACCAGCAGCCCAGCCGCAAACAACAGTCCCGCGGCCGATGGCGTGAAGCTGTAGCCGGTCGCGGTGACCGCCGCGAACAGCAGAACCGCCAGCGCCGGGAACACCCAGGCCGATCGCGGCATCGGACCGTGCATGCTCATGGCTTCGGCCTCACCTGCGCGGGGATCTCACATCCCCTTGACGATGTTCTCGGTCATCTTCTTGGCGTCGCCGAGCAGCATCATGGTGTTGTCGCGGTAGAACAGCGGATTGTCGATGCCGGCATAGCCCGACGCCAGCGATCGCTTGATGAACATCACGGTGCCGGCTTTCCAGACCTGCAGCACCGGCATGCCATAGATCGGCGATTTCGGGTCGTCCTCAGCAGCCGGGTTGGTGACGTCGTTGGCGCCGATCACGAAGGCGACGTCGGCCTGGGCGAATTCCGAATTGATGTCCTCGAGTTCGAACACCTCGTCATAGGGCACATTGGCTTCGGCGAGCAGCACGTTCATGTGGCCGGGCATGCGGCCTGCGACCGGATGAATCGCGTACTTGACCTCGACCCCCTCCTTCTTGAGCCGGTCGGCCATCTCGCGCAGGGCGTGCTGCGCCTGCGCCACGGCCATGCCGTAGCCGGGCACGATGATGACCTTCTGCGCGTTCTTCATGATGAAGGCAGCATCGTCCGCCGAGCCGAGCTTGACCGGACGGGCTTCACCACCGGCACCGCCGCCCGCGGCCGCGGCTTCACCGCCGAAACCGCCCAGAATGACCGAGATGAAGGAGCGGTTCATCGCGTGGCACATGATGTAGGACAGGATCGCACCGGATGAGCCGACCAGCGCACCGGTGATGATCAGCGCCGAATTGCCTAGCGTGAAGCCGATGCCGGCGGCAGCCCAGCCGGAATAGGAATTTAGCATCGAAATCACGACCGGCATGTCGGCGCCACCGATCGGGATGATCAAGAGCCCGCCAAGCAGCAGCGCGAGAACGACAATCAGCCAGAAGTCGACCGCGCTGCCCGACATCACGAGGCCGACGATGAAGACCACCAGCGCGATGCCAAGCAGGATGTTGACGAGATGCCGCGCCGGCAGGAGGATCGGCGCCCCGCTCATGCGTCCCGACAGTTTGGCAAAGGCTATCACCGAGCCGGTGAAGGTCAGCGCGCCGATGGCAACACCGAGCGACATTTCGACCAGGCTCTGAGGATGGATGTTGCCGGGCGTGCCGATGTCGAAGGCCTCCGGCGCATAGAACGCCCCGGCCGCGACCAGCACGGCGGCCATGCCGACCAGCGAATGGAATGCCGCGACCAGTTCCGGCATCGATGTCATCGGCACCCGGCGCGCGATGACCGCCCCGATGCTGCCGCCGATGGCGACGCCGAGCACCACCAGCAGCCAGGCGAGGCCATCGGCCGGCGGATGCGCCGCCAACGTGGTCGCCACCGCGATCGCCATGCCGATCATGCCGAAGAAATTGCCCTGGCGGCTCGATGCCGGGCTGGACAATCCGCGCAGCGACAGGATGAACAGGACACCGGCGACGAGATACAGCACCGCGGCTAGATTGGCGTTCATCTGGAGGCCCCCATTGTCTTCGTCACCGCGAGGTGCACGCCGCTCACTTGATCTTCTTCTTGTACATCGCAAGCATGCGCTGGGTGACCAGGAAGCCACCGAAGATGTTCACGCAAGCAAAGGTCAGCGCGACAAAGCCAAAACCTCGCGCCCAGCCGCTGCCGCTCGAGATCATTCCGACGCCCACCGCCAGCAGCGCACCGACCACGATCACCGAGGAGATCGCGTTGGTCACCGACATCAGCGGCGTGTGCAGCGCGGGGGTCACCGACCACACCACGAAATAGCCGACGAATACCGCGAGCACGAAAATGGACAGCCGGAACACGAAGGGATCGACGGTCTGCGCAATATGATCCATGGCGACGCTCCTATTCGTCATTCCGGGGCACGCCGCAGGCGTGAACCCGGAATCCAGAGATGAAGGGCTGGGTCGAGATTCCGGGTTCGCGCTTCGCGCGCCCCGGAATGACCCGTTGAAGGGCTATGCACATGATCGTCACGCGCTCTTCGGCTGGAAGTTCGGATGAATGACGGCGCCGTCCCTGGTCAGCGCGGTGGCCTTGACCAGTTCGTCGTCCCACTTCACGTCGAGTGCCTTGGTCGATTTGTCGACCAGCGTCTCGATGAAGGAAAACAGGTTGCGCGCGTAAAGGCTCGATGCCGAGGCGGCGACGCGACCGGCCACATTGGTGAAGCCGACAATCCTGATGCCGCCGACATCGGCGACTTCGCCGGCCTTGGCACCCTCGACATTGCCGCCGCGCTCGACTGCAAGATCGACCAGCACCGAGCCCGGCTTCATCGACTTCACCATCTCCGCCGTGACCAGCCGCGGCGCCGGCCGCCCCGGAATCAGCGCGGTGGTGATGATGATGTCCTGCTTCTTGATGTGCTCGGCGGTCAATGCCGCCTGCTTGGCCTGATACTCTTTCGACATTTCCTTGGCATAGCCGCCGGCGGTCTCGGCCTGCTTGAATTCCTCATCCTCGACCGCGAGGAACTTGGCGCCGAGGCTTTCGACCTGCTCCTTCACGGCCGGGCGCACGTCGGTTGCGGTGACGACGGCCCCGAGCCGCCGCGCGGTGGCGATCGCCTGCAGGCCGGCGACGCCTACTCCCATCACGAATACCTTGGCCGCGGGAATCGTGCCCGCCGCCGTCATCATCATCGGAAAGGCGCGGCCGAACGCCTCCGCCGCCTCGATCACCGCGCGATAGCCGGCAAGATTGGCCTGGCTCGACAGCACGTCCATCACCTGGGCGCGGGTGATGCGCGGCATCAGCTCCATGGCGAAGGCCGAAATGCCGGCGTCCGCCATCGACTTCAGCGCGGCGTCGTTGCCGTAGGGATCCATGATGGCGATGACCAGCGCGCCGCGCTTGTAGTTCGCAAGCTCGGAAGGCTCCGGCCGCTTCACCTTGATGACGATGTCGGCATCCTTCAACGCGTCGCTGCCGACGGTCGCGCCGGCGGCGGTGAATTCAGCGTCCGGAATGCCGGACTTGACGCCCGCGCCGGGCTCGACGGCGATGTCGACGCCCAGCGCCTTGAATTTTTTCACCGTGTCCGGCGAGGCGGCAACGCGTGGCTCGGACGGATCGATTTCCTTGGCGACGGCAATCTTCATGAGGCCTCCGGCAGCGCGAGACGCGCCCGCGCGCGAGCAAACTAGCGCGAAATTCGCAAAAATGGATACTGGTTTTGCGAGCAGGGTGCGGGCAATTTTCAGACCGCCGCTGGCTGGCGGCGCGACCGGCGCGGTGTCAGGTCAGGAAAATCGCCATCATGGCGACGATGAAGATGACGGCTGCGGTGCCGACCTTCACCAGCGTGATGAAGCCTTCATAGGTCTGCTCATGAGCCTGATAGTCGTTGCCGTCAGCGGTCGTGTAGGCGACTTCGTTATGCTCTGCCATTGGTATCCCCAGTCAACGTCCGATTTGGCGTGGAATTACCGTAATCCCAACGGCAGGGCAACGGTGGCGCGGCCGGATGTCCCTATTTGGGCTCCCCCGGCGGCCAATTGTCCCGGATCCACTGGGTCAGGCCTTGTTCGCTGACCTCGCCAGCGGCAAGCGCGAGGATCATGGCGGTGGATTGTGCCGGGTCAGGGCCGAAAGCAACGCCGTTCTTGAGCAGGAAACCCATCATGGTCATGAAGGCGATCCGCTTATTGCCATCGACGAAGGCGTGATTTTTTGCCAGTCCAAATGCACAGGCTGCTGCAAGCTCCGCCATATCGGACTGTTCGTAGCGCCATTTGTTGACGGGACGTTCGAGCGCGGAGCGTAGCATTCCTTCGTCGCGCAAGCCGGGTGCGCCACCGAAGCGACGCAGTTGCCGGCTATGGATCGCGATGGCTTGTTCATAGGTAATCCAGAGTGGTTCTTTCGGCTCGCTCATGCCTGGTTCCGCTCATTTTGCCAGCGCCGCCAGCGTATCCCGGTACTTGTCCATGACCTCGTCCGCGATCTCCATGGTCCTCTCGAAATCTGGATCATAAGGCATCGCCTGAAACCCACCTCCGGCGAGTTCGACAATGTGAAGTTCCTGACCTCGCTTGAGGTCTAGCCGTTGCATCAATTCGCGCGGCAACAACAGGCCGTCGGAATTCCCGATTTTCTTGATCTCGATCTTCATGGTCCAATTCTCCTCACGCGTGGCCGCAAATGGTCATTCGAGGTTCTCGTCGCATCCGAACTCGAGAACCGGCCTGAACGCCAAAGGTCGTGTTATACACATGTATAACACGACCTTTGGCAACGTTCAACACTTGTATTACGGCTACTTACCCCATCCTCTCCAGTTCATCGATCATGCCCGAGATCACCGACAGCCCGCCGTCCCAGAATTTCGGGTCCTTGGCATCCAGTCCGAACGGCTTGAGCAGCTCGGAATAATGCCTGGTGCCCCCGGCCGCCAGCATCGCCAGGTAGCGCTCGGCAAAGCCGTCAGAGGCTTTTTCGTAGACGGCATAGAGCGAATTCACGAGGCAATCGCCGAACGCATAGGCGTAGACATAGAACGGCGAGTGAATGAAATGCGGGATGTACATCCAGAAGCTTTCATAGCCGGGCCGGATGTCGATCGCCGGACCGAGGCTCTCGCCTTGCACGCTGAGCCAGATTTCGCCGATGCGCTCGGCTGTCAGTTCGCCGTTGCGCCGCTCGGTATGGACCGCCCGCTCGAATGAATAGAACGCGATCTGCCGCACCACCGTGTTGATCATGTCCTCGACCTTGCCGGCCAGCAGCGCCTGACGCTGCCTGGCGCTGGAGGTCTCGGCCAACAGCCGCTTGAAGGTCAGCATCTCGCCGAACACGCTGGCGGTTTCGGCCAGCGTCAGCGGCGTCGGCGCCATCAGCGCGCCGTTGGCTGCCGCCAGCACCTGATGCACGCCGTGGCCGAGTTCATGGGCGAGCGTCATCACGTCGCGCGGCTTGCCCTGGTAGTTCATCAGCACATAAGGATGCGCCGAGGGCGTGGTCGGATGCGAGAACGCGCCCGGCGCCTTTCCCGGCCGCACCGGCGCGTCGATCCAGCGATCGGTGAAAAATCGCTCGGCGATGCGCGCCATCTCGGGCGAGAAACCGCGATAGGCCGTCAGCACCATGTCCCTCGCCTCCAGCCAGCCGATGCTTCCGGTCGCCGAAAACGGCAGCGGCGCGTTGCGGTCCCAATGCGCGAGCTTCTTCTGTTTGAACCAGCCTGCCTTGAGCCGGTAATAGCGATGCGACAGCCGCGGATAGGCGGCGCGAACCGAACCAACCAGCGCATCGACCACCTCGCGCTCGACGCGGTTGTTCAAATGGCGCGAATCCGCGACGTCCTTGAAGCCGCGCCAGCGATCCGAAATCTCCTTGTCCTTGGCCAGCGTATTGGTCACCAGCGTGAACGTCCGCTCATTGGCCTTGAAGGTCTTCGCCAGCGCCTGCCCCGCCGCCTTGCGCTTCTCGCCGGCGCGGTCCTGCAACAGACTGAGCGTCGGCTCGATCGCCAGTTCCCGTCCCGAAACCTTGAAGCGGAGGCCGGAAATGGTCTGATCGAACAGCCGATTCCAGGCGGCGTAGCCGCTCTGGGATTTTTCATGGAACAGCTGCTCGACGCGATCCTCGAGCTGATACGGCTTGTCCTTGCGCAGATCCTCGATCCAGGGTCGATAATGCCCGAGCTCGGGCGTCTGCATCGCGCGGTCGATGGTGGCATCGTCGACCCGATTGAGTTCGAGCGCGAAGAACAGCAGGTGCAGCGACGCCGCCGTCAGGCGCTCGGAGACGTCACCATAGAATTTGGAGATCGCCGGATCGACGCTGTCGCCGGCATGAACCAGGCCGGCATAGGATCCGAGCCGGCCGGCGAGATCGTCGATCGCCTCGTAGCGCCTGACGGCTTCGGCAAGCCACTTGCCGCCGCCCTGCTTTGCGGCCTGCTCCGCAAGCCTTCCCCTGTAGTCGGTCTCAAACGCGACGCATTCGGCGTCCATCCTTGCGAGGTCGCGCGCAACCTCCGGCGCGTCGATACCGGCATAGAGGTCGGACAGATTCCATTCCGGCAGTTTCCCGCTGCCGGTCCTGGTCGCTGATTTCTTCGGTTTGCGTTGAGCGGATGGCTTGCGGAGAGCGGAAGAGCGCGAGGTCATCTGGTTCGAGCCTGTGTGTACGTTTGAACGGCGACGGGGCGACAACGTTTAAGAGGTCGTTAATCGGCATCGGCGAGAGTGCCCCGATTCGAGACAAATAGTTGTAAGGTGCGGGGAAAGCCATGGCGGCGACCATTTTGATTGTCGATGACGACGCGGTCCAGCGCCGCCTGGTCGAGAACATGGTGCAAAAGACCGGCTATGAAGCGGTCGTCGTCGACAGCGGCGACGCGGCCATCGCTTTGCTGACCGCGCCGGACGCAGCGGCGATCGATGCGATGGTGCTCGACCTCGTGATGCCCGGCCTCGACGGCATGGGCGTGCTGGCAAAAATCCGCGACGCCGGGCTCAATATTCCGGTCATCGTCCAGACCGCCCATGGCGGCATCGACAATGTGGTGTCGGCGATGCGCGCCGGCGCCCAGGATTTCGTGGTGAAGCCGGTCGGCGTCGAGCGGCTGCAGGTATCGCTGCGCAATGCGCTCAACGCCAGCGCGCTGAAAGGCGAACTGCAGCGCATTCGGCACAGCCGCGAGGGTCGGCTGACATTCGCCGATATTGTCACCCGCAGCGAGACGATGGCGGGCGTTTTGCGCACCGCGCAGAAGGCGGCCGGCTCCACCATTCCGGTGCTGGTCGAAGGCGAATCCGGCGTCGGCAAGGAGTTGTTCGCACGCGCCATTCACGGCAGCGGCGAGCGCAAATCAAAGCCGTTCGTCGCCGTCAATTGCGGCGCCATCCCGGACAATCTGGTGGAGTCGATCCTGTTCGGCCATGAGAAGGGGGCCTTCACCGGCGCCACCGAACGTCACACCGGCAAATTCGTCGAGGCTTCCGGCGGCACGCTGTTCCTCGACGAAGTCAGCGAACTGCCGCTCGCCGCCCAGGTGAAACTGCTCCGCGCCCTGCAGGAGGGCGCGGTGGAGGCGGTCGGCGGCCGCAAGCCAGTCAAAGTCGACGTCCGCATCATATCCGCAACCAACCGCAAATTGCTCGACCGTGTCAAAAACGGACAGTTTCGCGAGGATCTGTTCTATCGCCTCCACGTTCTGCCGCTGACGATTCCACCGCTGCGGATGCGGCGCGAGGACATTCCGCATCTGCTGCGGCACTTTCTGGCGCGGTTTTGTGCCGAAGAGAATCGCCCCATCACCAGCATCAGCGGCGAGGCGGTGAAGCAACTGTCCCAGCTCGATTGGCCGGGCAACATCCGGCAGCTTGAGAATGCGGTCTACCGCGCCGTGGTGATGAGCGAAGCCGACCAGCTCTGCATTGCGGATTTTCCCCAGGCCGCCGCCCAATCGCCGGCGATGCCGGAGCCCGGCCACGCGCCCCGTGAGCCGCTGGTCATCGATCCCGGCTTTCATTCGACCGCGCCGGCCGTTATTTCGGGTAGCGAAATACCTATCGCTCCGCTGCCCACCGCCGGCGGTGCTCTGGCGATGCTGAACAGCGCCGGCGAAATGCGGCCGCTCGAAGAGCTGGAAGGCGAAATCATCCGCTTCGCGATCGCGCATTACCGCGGCCAGATGTCCGAGGTTGCGCGCCGGTTGAAGATCGGCCGCTCGACGCTTTATCGCAAGCTCGACGAGGCGGCGAACGACGATTCGGCCCAAGGCGACAAGACGGGTTGAGGGAGCGCCGAGCGGCGATTCGGGGTCGAGAAAAGGCTGAAACTAGCGGCGGTTCCGGAACATTTGAACCGTGGCTTGGCGGTGACAGACAAAGGGTCAAGAGCGTGGCAAAAGCGCGCAATCCGCTGCGAAGCGGATTCTTGAAGTCAGTTTGTCGTGAGGTGCCCCGCGTAGCGCTGGCTGCACCAGAGGGGCGCGTGTATCGTCTGCGTATGAATCGTTGCGTGCAGGCGTACCAGAGCTGGGAGTGCATTCAGACGCGATTCGATGTGCTGACTGAATGCGTTTTCCCAACCGATCAGGCCGGCGCCCTAGCAAAAAGCGTGAAACCGACGATACCACGAGCCGCTCCATGTCGGGGCAGCTTCGCCCAGGGGGTGAGATGATGCGTGACTGTTCGAACCACCGTGCCGGATTCGACCGCGTGCTGATGGCCGTCGCGGCGACCTTCCTCACGGTGTCCGCGTCCTCGGCTCTGGCGCAGGCCGACCCGTCCCGCAACAGTGCAGCCGAGCTTGCGATCGACGCCGCGATTCCGCGCCCCGAGCCCGCCAATGTTCCGCCTCCGACCGTCAACGATTTCAAGCCGGACGTGGTCAAGCCCGACGCCACCGCGTCCGCGCCCGCTCCGGCAAAGACAACCGAGAAGGCCGCGGAGACCAAGCCGTCCGAGGTCGTCGCGGCGCCGGCCGCCGGCACCGGCAAGCCGGAGACCGCCAAGGTCGAACCCGGCCAGACTGAGCCCGGCAAGAGCGAGCCCGCCAAAAACGACACCGCCAAAAACGATCCGGCCGCCATCGCACCCACCCCGCCTCCAGCCGCCGCTGCCGCAACGCCGGCCGCCGAGCCGACCAAGGAGCCAACCAAGGCCGCCAGCAATGTCGCGCCGGCCGACCAGCCGGTGGCCGACCGGCTGCGCGATCTCGTGGGGGTGAAATCCTCGCATTATTTCGAGCGCAAGGCCGAGCGGATTGCCGTGGAAAAATTCTACGGCGCGCGCGACTTTGCCCCGTTATGGACGCAAGCCGGTGCGCTGACCGCAACCGGCAAAGGCGTCATCGCGCGTCTCAAGGATGCCGCCTCTGACGGCCTCAACGCCGCCGACTATCCGGTACCGGATTTCAGCGCCGCTACCACGCCGGACGGGCTTGCAGAAGCCGATCTGAAGCTGACCGCCAGCATGCTCGACTATGCACGCCAGGCCCAGAGCGGCCGGATGCACTGGTCTCAGGTCAGCGGCGACATCCAATATCCGGAACATCCGATCGATCCGGCCGAAGTGCTGGCGAATATCACCACCGCCAAGGACGCCTCCGTCGCGCTCGACAGCTACAATCCGCCGCAAAAGCTCTATCGCGAGTTGAAGGCGAAACTTGCCGAGTTGCGTGGCCTGGGTGACGGACCGGTGATCCAGGTCGCGGAAGGGCCGGCGCTCCGCTTCACGCCGTCCCGCAGCAGGCGACAGCCGGCGGAAGCAATGGAAGACGCGCGCGTGCCGCAACTGCGCGCCAAGCTCGGCATCACCGAAAACGCCGACGACGATCACTACGATGCCAAGGTCGCCGCGGCCGTGCGCAAGTTCCAGGAGGGCGCCGACATCAAGCCCACCGGCGTGCTCGACGACAGGACCGTCGACGCCATCAACAGCCCGAAACGCGACAAGCAGATCGACACGGTGGTCGTCAATATGGAGCGCTGGCGCTGGCTGCCGCGCGATCTCGGCGCGACCGCGATCGGTGACGCCTATGTCATTCTCAATATCCCGGACTACTCGCTCAGGGTGATGCAGCACGGCGCCCCGCTCTGGACTACGAGGGTGGTCACCGGCCAGCCCGGCATTCACGCCACGCCGCTGCTGACCGAGACGATGAAGTTCATCACGGTCAATCCGACCTGGAATGTGCCGCCCTCGATCATCTACAACGAATATCTGCCGGCCCTGCAGCAGGATCCCACCGTGCTGCAACGCATGGGACTGAAGCTCGAGCGCGCCCGCGACGGCAGCATCCACATCTCGCAGCCGCCCGGTGAGCGCAACGCGCTCGGCCGCATCCGCTTCAACTTCCCGAACAAATTCCTGGTGTATCAGCACGACACGCCGGACAAATATCTGTTCGCCAAGGACGAACGCGCCTTCAGCCATGGCTGCATGCGGGTGCAGAATCCGGATCAATATGCCTCGGTCCTGCTCAACATCACCGAGCCCAACCAGCACTACACGCCGGAAAAGATCCGCAGCATGTACGGCCAAAGCGAGATCGACCTGAAATTCCCGACGCCGATCCCGGTCAACATCACCTACCAGACGGCGTTCGTGGACGACGCCGGCAAACTGCAATTCCGCCGGGACGTTTACGGCCGCGACGCCACCATGCTGGCGCTGCTGCGCAACAGCCGCAACAAGGATCTGGAAACCGTGGTGGCGCACGCGCAGCCGAACTATTCGCACCCGGTTGCCAACCTTCCCGACAATGTCAATTTCGCCAGCGACAACAGTTTTTCCGGCTTTTCGTCCGGGCCGTCGTTCTTTGAACGGCTGTTCGGAGGGCCGTCGCCTGCTCCCGCCCCGATCGGCCGCCGGCCGCCACGACGAATCATCACCCGCTGATTAATCAGTTATCCCCGGATTAGCCCGGGCACTCGGCAGGTCCGCTGAATTTGACAACAATATCAGGGGTCTCGCCGGCGGGCGAAGCCCCTGATATGGGCGGTTCACCCGCCGATTCACCCCCTGGCTATTTTTCGCCACACTCGACGGGTTAGCTTTCGGCCTGACTTGGGGGGTCGATCGTAAATTCCGGTTAACCCTGCCGCTTTAAGACTGCATTCATCCTCTTTCGCCGCCCGGGGGTAGCGGAAGAGTCCTTAACGTCGGTCGTCCTTTGGGTGGGCTCTACGTGCTGGCTGGTTTCGCACGCCAATTCGGTTCACTGTCGTTGCCGAAGGCCGGGTATCGTCTCGGCCTAACGTCATTGCTGCTGCTGCTTGGAGCCGGGTCGGTCCATGATGCGACCGCCGAGAACGAAACCCGCACCCTTTCGTTCCACCACACCCACTCCGACGAAGACCTCACCGTCACCTTCAAGCGCGATGGACGCTACGACGAAGAGGCGCTGAAGCAGCTCAACCACTATCTTCGCGACTGGCGCACCCAGGACCAGACCGTGATGGATCGTCACCTGTTCGACATCCTGTGGGAAGTTTGCCGCGACGTCGACGCCAAGAAACCGATCCAGATCATTTCCGCCTACCGTTCCCCCGCCACCAACGCCATGCTTCGCCGCCGTTCGTCCGGGGTGGCGCGTTTCAGCCAGCACATGCTCGGCCACGCCATGGATCTGTACATTCCGGACGTGCCGCTGGAGCAAATCCGTTTCGCGGGGCTCCGCCTGCAGCGCGGCGGCGTCGGCTTCTATCCGACATCGGGATCGCCGTTCGTCCATCTCGACACCGGCAGCATCCGCCACTGGCCGCGCATGACCCACGATCAGCTGGTCAAGGTATTCCCCGATGGTCGCACCGTGCATATCCCCTCCGACGGCACCCCGCTGAAAGGATATGAACTGGCCCGCGCCGAGATCGAAAAACGCGACGGCGGCGACGGCGCGTTGACCAAGAGCGGCCCAAGCCTGTGGGCGGCGCTGTTCAAGACCCGATCGAGCGACGACGAGGACGAGGGTGCGAGCGCACCGCCGCCGGCCGCCGATCAGGTCGCCGCCGCCAAGTCCGCCGATCCGGTGCCGACGCCGCGCGCAAAACCCCGCGCCGCCGCAACCCTCCAGCTCGCCTCCGCCGACGCGCAGATCGTGCGGCCCGGCAACTCGAAGCCGACCGCGCCGGCATCGGCTGAAAACAGCGAAGCCAGGCCGCAAACGCCGGCCGACATCATCAATGCCCGCGGCTTCTGGGGAGAAACCCCGGCCGTGCCGAAGCAGGCAACGCCGGCGCAGGTCGCCGCCGTCAGCGCCCGCCAGGCGGTCGCCGCCGCCGACCAGCGGCCGACCGCCAGCATCTCCGCTGCGTTCCAGGCGCTGGCCTATGCGCCGGACGCCTCTTCGCCAGCGGGCCGCCCCGCCATCGTGGCGGCCAGTGCGCCGATTCCCCTCGGCCTGCCCCCGGCTGTCCGCAATGCCATGGCCGCCATGCCGATCAACTCGGTGGCCGTCAAGGGGCCTCAGGGTCCGGCCGACCCGGCTCCGACTTCGGCGCGGATCGCGGCAGCCAAGGGCTCCGATATCTGGATGCGCGCCATGATCCTCGCGCCGAGCGCCAGCCTGTCGATGGCCTCGACGGTGCTGGGCGATACCGACATGACGCTGATGCGTGCCTTTTTCGTCAAGCCGCAGTCTGCCGTGGTGATGAGCTTCTCGGATGATCCGCAGTTGGGGCTGCAATGCGACCGGTTCACCGGATCGGCGACCGCGACGCTGACGACCACATCGTTCGTGGTGCGGACCGCATCGCTGCATTGAGGCAAGGCCGTCAACGCCGGGCCCGACCCGCCATGACGTTGGCCGAGTTCACAGCATCCCGAGCGCCTGCATGTAGGTTTCCAGGATGGTCTCCTGCTCGGCGCGCTCGTTGGCGTCCTGCTTGCGCAGCCGCACGATGGTGCGCAGCGCCTTGACGTCGAAGCCGTTGCCCTTGGCCTCCGCATAGACGTCACGGATATCGTCGGAGATCGTCTTTTTTTCCTCTTCCAGCCGTTCGATACGCTCGATGATGGCCTTGAGCTGGTCCTTGGCAAATCGTGTCGCGGGCGCTTCCTTGACGGCAGCGGCAGAGGTGGCCATCGGGTACTCCTGATGAACTGAAGGTTGCAGGCGTGAAGACAAACCAGACGCGCTTGCCGCGCGCAGCCGCTCCGGAAATGACCCTCAAGACTGCAGCCGCTGACGTCAAGGAAACATCGCGTTCATCCACAGCGCGCCCACAGGAGAAAGCATTGCCGCAGCTTCAGGGATTTCGTCGCCGGGATGCGCGATGCGAAATCCGGCAACGAATTTGGCGCGACCCGGATTCGCTTCGCTGATCCGGGCTACGCACCGACCGACGACTCAGTGCCCGCTCGGCGACTTTTTCATCGCCGCCAGTTGCTCGGGACTGGCGCTGCCCTGATAGGTAGACTTCCAGGCCTCATAGGACATGCCGTAGATCGCCTCGCGGCTTTCGTCCTTGCTCATCGGCGTGCCACTGGCGTCCGCTTCTTCCTTCAGCCAATTGGACAAACAGTTGCGGCAGAAGCCGGCCAGGTTCATCAGGTCGATGTTCTGGACATCGTTGCGAACACGTAAATGTTCGACAAGGCGCCGGAACACCGCCGCTTCGAGTTCCGTCGTGATTTTGTGATCGGGGGTCATGGCCGTTATCTCACCATTGCTCGGCGGGTATTGAGTATTAAGTGGGAGCTGTCACAGATTTTGCCATATCGCAGCGCAAACAGCCCCACAAAGTGGGAATTCGGCAGCCCGCGGCCCCAAAACGCCGCTTCGGCGGTTGACAGCCGCCATCGGCCCACGCGAAATCGTTAAAGAACTGATATAGCTTCAATAAATGACTGCTGAAAATCCCCACCGCGCCCATCCGTTTGTTCGCGTCGCTGCCGGCTTGATACCGATGCTGGCGCTGGCCGTGGCCTGTTTGTGGAGCAGTTCGGCCGCCGCGGACTTCCGCCTCTGCAACAACACCTCGAGCCGGGTCGGTGTCGCCTTGGGCTACAAGGACGCCGAAGGCTGGACCACCGAGGGCTGGTGGAACGTGTCGTCGCGCGCCTGCGAGACGCTGCTGCGCGGCACCCTGGTCGCCCGGTATTATTACATCTATGCGCTCGACTACGACCGCGGCGGCGAGTGGTCGGGGCAGGCCTTCATGTGCTCGCGGGACAAGGAATTCACCAT
>Ga0182024_10015964_pt1 | contig 14308 bp, 10 predicted proteins | sample P32metaG_FD_120480 | JGI IMG/M metagenome (GOLD analysis project Ga0182024, IMG submission 120480) | Permafrost microbial communities from Stordalen Mire, Sweden - P3-2 metaG (Illumina Assembly) | ecosystem: Environmental > Terrestrial > Soil > Wetlands > Permafrost | place: Sweden: Stordalen... | reverse complement strand
GGCCAGAGAAGGCAACACGATCGGACTCTGAGAACTCACTGCGCGAGAAGATGATGTTAATATTGTCGGGTTCTTTCACCGGAGCGCCTGTGAGCAAGGATCGCGGCGTCTGGGGTGGGGGCGTTAACATCGACATTCTTCTGGAGGACGGCACAGACAACGTCCGCCTCTATGAGCTTAAGGTCACAAGCGGACGCGTAGTTGATCTATACCAACTTATCGCCGGCTGGGATGGACTCGTCAAGGAGGGCATCAATCCCACTTTGGGCGTTTTGGTATGCCCAGAGTATCCCGCTACCCTCAGTGCCGCGGTATCCGAGGCCAATAAACGCAAAGATAGCGCGGGTAATCCTTACCAGATCGAACTACGTCGTATTGCCGAGATTGTTCCGCCGTAGCCGAGATTGTTCCGCCGTAGACTTGCAGCGCGGAACATCTACGCCGAGAGTACTCCAGCTTCGCTGGTTGACCTTGATATTTCAGCACTGCGGTAAGTTCGCAGTAGCAGATCCGCAAGCTTGAGAATGTCTTTTGGGGTCACTTGGATCTCGTTCCATGCTCGATGATCGCGTAGGCCGAAGGCCCACTGACCCTTTGTCCAGGCACAATGCTCCACCAACGGGCAAAGGTGTTCTGTATATGTTGCAATTGACGGCACGGCGGGGCCCAATGAGCAACGTTCGGTGATCTCATCCATTACATAGCCTAAAGACACGATCCCGGCGCCGTGAGTCAAGCGCGACTTTCGCGGCGGCAACGCCCACGCTTCGGGCCAAGTGTCAGCAACCGCAGCCCAGAAGTTCCAAAGCACCTGGATCATAAGATTGGTGTCACCATCGCCTGTGCGGGGATCGCGATAGCGGTAGAGCGCGCCATCGGTGATCGAGTTCTCGATCATCTTCAGCACCGAGTTGTCGCGAATCCGACCGTCGGGCATCGTTGGGGTCTTGATTGCTCCTGCCATCGGCGAGTCGGGGAGGAGGTTGAGCAACGAGAGCAGCTTCGACGGATAGCGCTTGCGCAGCAGCGTCAGTGGTAGATGTCCCTCGGTGTCCGGCAGGAGCTCGTGGATCAGGCCCTTCGGCAGGGGCTTGGTGTTGTTGACGAGGATGAACTGCGCACGCTGCTCGCGCAGGTCGTCGGTGATGAATGCCACAACCGGCACGGGGAAGTTGGCGAGCTCCGCATCTCTGAGCGCCGCAACTCGCTGCTGACCATCCACGACCCATCCGGGCGCACTGGGCGAGCCCGGCTCAGACGCGGGGATGACGATGCTGCCTGCAGCGCTCCCAGCGCTCGCTCTGACACCTGGCGCCGACTCGAAGCGCACGCGCGAGTCGAACGCAATCACGATTGCGTTCGGCATCAGCGCGCCGGGGCTCTCCAGATAGTCGCGAATTGCCTTGACGTGGCGCAGAACCTCGGGTCGCTGGTAGCCACCGATATGGCCATCTTCATCGCGGTGGATGCGCGAGACGGTGCTGATGCTCGCGAGTCGCTTGCCATCTACCGCGAACTGGTAAAGCCGGCGCTTGCCTTGACGGACCTCAAGCGCGGGCAGACGTAACTCAGACCTACTCACCGAGAATCGCTTCCTCGTCTAGATTGGCCACCACGTTCATTCCGGCTATCTGCTCCTGCATGGTCTGATTGAAGACCCATAGATTGTGAAAGCCCCTACGCTTGTTGCGCTCTGTACCACGAAAGATCGCTACCTCCACGCCCCACCGACGACAGATCGCGCACGGGCACTTCCGCCAGGGGCGCACTTCGAGCATCGCACGGTACACCTCGGTGCGGTCACGTTCCTTAGTGTCGAAGATCCGCTCGTACGACCTCAACGCTTTGAGCGCAGCGGTCAGCGTGCCAGCACCTCGGTCGTAGGCGCGCACCGCATCTAGCGCACGCTCCTCCGCCTTGCGGACGACACCCTGATCGAGTTGGCCCGCGCGGATGCGTCCGCGCAGGCTTAGATTGCCTTCCGATGGAGGGATGCGCAGCGCTACGTAGTTGCCGCCCGGGGTGTAGTAGTTGTCCTTGTCGTCCTTGAACGCTTGTCGGAACGGCGAGGTCGAGTCGAGACTGCGCACACCGAGCGCGCGGAAGGTCGCGTAGTGCTCAGCTCGACTGATCCCGAGCAGGTGCAAGCTCGTGTCGGACATCCGCACCTTGTGAACAGCCTCCAGACAAGCAACGATCTCCATGATCTTCAGCGGCACCAACCCCCCGAGCGCGATGCGCCGGAAACCGATCTCCTGCAGGCGCTGCACCGACGCGGCGTAAGACTCGGGGCTCCAGCCCTGTGCCGCGCCCATCGGCGTGAAGCGACAGCGGCGGCTACTGTGCTCAGCGAAGAACTCAGCTGCCAATTCGAGCGTAAGCGCCTGGCGATCGAGCCACTCCTCCTTCGGCTCGCATGCCGAGCCGGGCTGGTAGTCGAGGATCACGTGGTCAACGGACACGCCCTCATCGACTCCTACGTCCTCGTAGAAGTCGATCACCTCGTCCACCGTGACCGGGGGCACATCCTCCGCTACATAGCTGAAGCCACCACAGTCACCGATAACTTTGAGCCCCACAGGCAGCCGGAAGAACTCGTGCGCCCCCAGTCGATAGAGGCGGTGGCGTTGAGGAGCGGTGTAGCGACTGGCACCACCGTAGCCGTCAACCATTGTCTTGGACACGAGAATGCCGTTGTAGGGAGGCGGATCGTGGATCTCGTGTGCGTAGCGATCATCGCGCTGGCGCACGTGAAACGGGGGATGGACTTCTGCGTCGAAGTCGAAGTTGGGATCAACCTGGTCCTGACTATCCGGAAAGTAGAAGTCCATCGTTACGCCGCGATCGGCTGCGCCCGGCGCCGCTTCGGGCTCCTCTCCAGCCAGCGCAGGACGTCTGTGCGCGATGAGGCAAGCTTGCTAAGCGCGTCCGAGTCGGCGGCGAGTTGTGAGAGCAGTCGCCTCCCGAGCTCGCCCTTGAGCGCGATCAGGCCGCAGGAGAAGCGACGCGCCTCGGCATTGGCCAGGGGGATCGTACGAAGCCCGGGAATCACCGGCATCCGCCGCGAGACCGCCGGGCTGCAGAAGCAGAGAAGCGGCCCGCACAGTTTCACCTCGGCGTCCAGATCACAAGCGCGCAGGTAGGGATCACCGAGTAACAGCACACCGAGGTCGAACGGCTTGCCCAGAAGCTTACGGATATCCTCGGGCACGTTCTTATCGCGGCCCTGCCGATGGATTGCCGCCGTCGGCAGACCGGAGAACGAGTGGTCGTAGGAGGAGACTCGCTTACTCGAAGAAAGCAGTCCGTAGAAGGCCGACAAGATGCAAAAGCGCAACTCGCCCGCGGGCTTTCCGGCGTCGCGATACTCCTCGATTCCTCGCATTAGGCGCATATGCTGCTGACCGGCATACAGTGACTCGGCGCAGAGTGACCTCCCGTCAGGCGTCTGGAGCTTCGTGGCGGTGCACGAACTGACGACGAGGATGCCTCCGCTCACTGGCGCCCCCACTCGAGCCGCGCGAATGCCTGGTGGTCGTGGATGCTCTCTTGGTTGACGACTTCGAGATCGAAGCCACCAACCCGCTCGTCCGACTTCAGCGCCAGGGCGACCTCACGTGCAAGATCCTCTACAAAAGCAGGGCGGTCGTAGGCGAGCATCGTCACGTGGCGCTCGTCGGGGCGCTTGAGCAGGGGGTATATCGGCGCCGATGCCGCCTGATCGCAGACCGCGAGTAGTTCCTCGGGCCAAAGCCCAGCGTTACCGGTTGGCCAACTGCTGTCGAGCACCTCGACCAGCACGTGCCCACGCTGAGAGTGGGCACTGTAGTCGGCGATCTCCTTGGAGCAGGGACAGAGGCTCGTGACCGGCACACGGGCTCCGACCCGCACCTCAGCCACATCTGTCCCGGCGCGTGCCGCAAGCGTGCAGTCGATGCCAAGCAGCGCCTCCTGCCCGGTGACAGGCGCTTCGCGCGAGACGAACAGCGGGAACGCGAGCCTGATCGCGGCCTCGTCAGTGTCAAGGCGACCAGCAAGGTCGCGTGCCATCGCTAGGACCCTCGCAGGCGAGAGGGCCTCACGCTGTTCGTGCAGCGCTTCTACGAAGCGGCTCATATGGGTGCCACGTGTCGGTGCAGCGAGCGCTACGGCAAGTTGAGCCTCGTAGATCGTCTGTTGGCAGCTGCCGTCAGCGCATTCAACCATCGCTGGATAACGCAAGCCTGAGATCCCCACGTCATCGAGGGCAACCCCGCGCTCGTCGCCGCCGGCCTGGACGTCGGGCATCATCCGCTCCACGAGCAGGCTCATCGCTCGTGCTCGCCTCGGTAGATGACCCCGGAAGTGCAGGTCTCGCGCACCTCGATGGCGCTCAACTGGGGCAAGGCCGGGGTGAGCCGCTGCCAGATCCAGCGGGCCAGATTCTCAGACGTGGGGTTCTCGAGACCGGGAACATCGTTGAGGTAGTAGTGGTCGAGGTGCTCATCCACGATCGGCTTGAACGCGGCCTTGATGTCGGCGAAGTCCATGACCATGCCCGACGCGGGGTCGACTTCGCCACTGACGTGGATCTGCACACGATAGGAGTGGCCGTGCAGCCGCGCGCATCTGTGGTCAGGGGGCACTCCCGGCAGGCGGTGGGCGGCCTCGAAGGTGAACTCCTTGAAGAGCTCCATCTTCACACCCCCTTCGCCGTGCCCCAAGCGATCACGTGCAGCTGCGGCTGGACGTGAGCGTCCCGGAAGTCGCGGCGCCGGGCTACCGCCTCGCACAACCAGCGGTAGCGCTCACGCAGACGGCTAATCGTCTCGTCCTCGGGCAGACCCACATCGGTGCCAGCGGACAAAAAGAGCATGAGGCCGGGATGTTCGCGGTGTCTGGCAACCGCCCATTCGAGATCGGCCTGGTCGAAAATGACGATCTTAAAGACCGGCCCTGGGGCAGCGGTCACGTTGCTCATGAACGCTTGCAAGGCGTCCAGCTCTCCAGGTCCAGCCATGCCCGATGAAGGCGGCTTCGGCGAGATGACGAGTCGGTCGACATCGGCTAGCCAGTCGCGCCAACGGCTTCCCTGTGTCTCGACCGCCACTCGCATACCGCCCTGTTTGAGCGCTAGGACCAGCGCATGGAGGTCCAGCAAAGCCGGGTTCCCGCCGGAGAGCACGACGAGGTCCGGTCCTCTCGGCAGTTCGCCGAGTCGTTGGACGATCTGCTCCGTTGTCAGACGCTCGGCGTTCGCTCTGACCTCAGCTGGATCGACAGCGTGCATCGAGTCGCACCAGGAGCAGCGGTAGTCGCATCCACCGAAGCGCACGAAGTAGGCGGGCACACCGGCATCCGGACCCTCGCCTTGAATCGTTGGGCCGAAGATCTCGACCATAGGAAGCGTCACGCCGCTCGCCGAATGCTGCAAGGTCTCGATCGCCGGCGCCGCAAGCATACGGCTAGGCTGCCCGCGCCTGATACGGCGTGGGGTCGGTCAGATCGTTCTCGGCAAAAGCTCGCAAGCGCAGGAGGCACGAATCACAGTGCCCGCATGCTTCGCCGGTGGGCGTCGGGTCATAGCAAGAGCGCGTCAGCGAATAGTCGACGCCGAGAGCGAGACCGCGGCGGACCGTCTCGCCCTTGGTGAGGTCGATGAGCGGGGTGTGGACTCTAAGCTGGTTGCCCTCGATACCGCGCTTAGTAGCGAGATTGGCCATGGCCTCGAACGCGCGAATGTACTCGGGCCGGCAATCTGGGTAGCCGCTGTAGTCGAGCGCATTGACCCCGATGAAGATGTCGTCGGCCTCGAGCACCTCGGCGTACGCAAGGGCGTACGAGAGGAAGATCGTGTTGCGAGCTGGCACGTACGTGATCGGGATCTCCTCCGTGAGTTCGGAGGCCGAATCGTGCTTGGGCACCGCGATGTCCGAGGTCAGAGCAGACCCACCGAAGACCCTCAAGTCGATCTCGACCACGACGTGGCGCGCTATTCGAGCCGCCTCCGCCACCGCGCTGGCTGCCTCCAGCTCGACGGCATGCCGCTGGCCGTAGCTGAACGAGATGGCATAAGGCTCATAGGCCTCGCTTTGGGCGATCGCAAGGGCGGTGGCCGAGTCCAGGCCGCCGGAGAGCAGGACTACCGCCTTACGGCCGGTAGTCGACTTGTGCGTCGCGGTGGTGTCCGGAGCGCTCATGACCTGCATCATGCTCCGGGCATCGGATGGGATGTCGGCTCGTGGCTGCTGAAGCGTCGCCTGCGACGACCACATCGTATCTCCATCAGACCCACAGGCCCCTACGACCAGCGGTATTCGTCCTATCTGCCCCGACGGTCAACCTAACGGGCGACCCTCGGGAGCTATTCGAATCCCTTGCTAACGGGCGACCCTCGGGAGCTATTCGAATCCCTTGCCTGTGCCGAATCCGGCGACCTCGTGCTCCTGTACCGTACTGGCAGTGTCCGCCCACGTAGGTTGGATGGTCCTTGACGTGGAGAGCGACCAAGAGATGCATTCAAGATCTATTTGGGGTATGACAATGCCTAGTAATGCGGCGATAAATCATGGACAGGTCCCGGCTTGACCCATAGGAAAGATACCTTGGAGAGCCGTGATCGCTCGTCGGAGATGTCTAGAGGTACCCTGGTCGAGCAGCGCGGCGGCGATCTGGGCGTCGGCCGATTGAAAGGACTTGAAGGCGAGAGTGCAATGGTCGAATACTTCGACCATCCAGGCCCTGGCGGGTCAACTGTCATACCGATACAGCTGCAACACCTTCGTCGAGCGGTGCTCACTCCGCAGACACGTGTACACGTTATCGAGGACGGTGGTTGGCAGCACGGTCGCGTGGTCGAGCACGACTTGGAGTCCAGTCGGCTAGACGTTGCGCTCCAAGGCGGTCGTTCCGTGATGGTAGATGAGGCAGACGTTGTTGTCAGATGGCGCCGCCGCCCCGCTGATGCGACAGAACTCTTGGCTGATCGGTGGATCGAGTCGCGGCGTTCCTACGATGCGCGATCGGGGTTCGTTAGCGCCTACCTCGCGCGGCGAAGCGCCTATCAAAACCTCACCGCGATCTCCTCGTCCAGTGTCGAGGTTCACGACCACCAGCTAGAGGCAGTGCGGAAAATCCTCACTGACATCTCACCCCGATACCTACTCGCAGACGAGGTCGGCCTCGGCAAGACGATCGAGGCTGGACTGCTCATCCGTCAGTTCCTTCTTGATGGAAATGCAGGGCACGTGCTCGTAGTCGTTCCAGCCGCCCTGGTACTCCAGTGGGAGGCTGAGCTCGAGGGCAAGTTGCGTGTCGCACAGCAGTTCCCTGGCCGCTGCAGCGTTGTGTCGTTCGAACGGCTCGACCAGAAGCACGCGCCAGACGCATCGCTGCTCGTGGTCGACGAGGCACACCGCATCGCAAGGGCCGACGACGCCATTGCGCAACCACGATATGACCAGTTGCGGAGACTTGCGGGACGCGTTGACGGTCTACTTCTGCTTTCGGCTACGCCCCTCCTGCAGGACGCCCGTAGCCTCCATCGTCTCCTGCACTTGCTGTCACCCCTCGCTTATCCACTCGAGGATCTAGCGTCGTTTCGAGCCGCACTAGAAGCGCGGGACGACATCGCGACCTACCTCGGAAACCTGACCGACACGGCCCCGCCCGTGTTCTTGCGCAAAGCGATTGAAGGGCTGCGGGCCTCGCTTGGGGATGACCGCCCACTCGCCACACTCCTGGTCGATATCGAGTCGGCGCTCGACAGCGAAGATGACGAGCGGAGGCGAGTCGCAGTGCGTCGAGCGCGCTCCCACGTCGCCGAGGTGCACCGGATCCACAATCGCATGGTGCGCTCGCGGCGCGGGGTCGGGCTCGCCGAGGAGTTTCCGGTTCTCGGGCGCAAAGAGCCCGAGTTGATTCCAACCGAAGATGCGCTCCGAGGCGTTTTCGGCGCGTTCGATGCCTGGCAGGAACACGTGTTGGTCCAGCTTGAGAGCGCAACCGACCACGAGCGCGAACGCATTGCACAGGAAATCGCGAGCATCGTGGAGTCGCTCTCGAGGGCGGGGGGCGCTCTCGCTGATGCTGCTAGCCAGAGGCGGGTCGGGAAGCTTGGTGGGCCGATCGACGCCGAGGAGAGTGGGCTGCTCGAGGCGCTTGAGAAAGCCGCCCGGACGCGCGCAGAGGACTGCCCGCGCACGCGTGCCGCGTGCGAACTTGCTGTTCAGCGATTGAGGGCGGGCGAGCGTGTAGCCGTTGCAGCGGGCACGGACGCGGTTGCAACTGCCATCCAGCAGCGACTGGTCGGCCTTGCCGGGAAGCGAAAGATATTCCAGATTTCCGCTCACGAACCAGATGCCGTTGAAGCATTCCACGCTGAGAGCCATGGCGCCGTCCTCGTATTTGGGCCAGAGGGAGAAGAGGGGCAGAACCTCCAGGCAGCAGATACCGTGATCCACGTCGACTGTGCCTGGGATCCGAATCGCCTCGAGCAACGGATCGGCCGCTTTGATCGATTCGGGCCAGGCCTTCCGGCCCTCCAGTTTATGATCGTCGACGACGTCGACAGTGTCGCGAACGCATGGGTTGAACTGCTGCGGAGGGGATTTGGCATCTTCACGGAGTCGATCGCGAGCTTGCAATTAGCTATCGATCAATTGCTCCCTAGTCTCGTGTGCACCGCCGTTCTCGACGGTCCGGACGCGTTACGTTCCCGTCGTGAGTGGGTGGCCGACGAGTTGCAGCGCGAGCTTGGAGCCGTTGAACTCGCCGAGTTACTAGACGAAACCGTCGTCGATGATCGGGGTCACCGCTTGCTCGAGTCCGTCGAGCTCGCAGAGTCACGCGACGCAACCGCTGCCTGGCGGAGCTCTGTCATCCGCTGGGCCGCAGGAGATGACACCGGCGCAGCCCACCTGCGTTTTTACCACAGCGACGAAGGTAATTTTGCTGACTTGTTTGCGCTCACCCGTTTCGAGAGGCCCAGCGCAAAGGGCGTGAGACCCGGAGACTTGCCCCTAGTACCGTGGGCCGAACTGCATGAGCGCTTCACTGGCGCCATGGACCGGAACGGCGCAGCGCCTGGCACCTTTCGGCGCGCCACGGCCGTGATGCGGCAGATCCGTCTATTCGGCCCAGGTGACCCCTTTATCGATGCGCTGTGGGAGTTCGCCGACGTCGAAGACCGCGGTAGGTCATTTGCGATCTGGTGCGCTCGAGAGAGCTGGGGCGATCGAGATGAGATGCTCGCACTGTGCTTCGACTTTCGGGTCCGCCCAAGCGTTGCGGCAGCGATCGAGGGATTCACGGGAAGCGCTCGCAAGGTTGCCGAGAATGACCTCAGACGCCGCGCGGAGAGCTATCTAGCGCCGATCAGCGCCCGTGTATGGCTGGATCGCAACGGTATCGAGATCCAAGAGCGCGAGGTCCTGGCGCTCCTGAACGCACGGTACGACGGCCTGCATGATCAGACGATTCCGCACGAGCTCTGGCACCGCCTGGAGGACCACATTCCGGGCGGTGACTGGGCAACATTCTGTAGGCGCCTGCGCGATATCAGCCTCGAGGTCATTATGAAACGGCATGACCTAGTCCAGAAATGCGCGGGAGCGGCCTCGGAACTGCTCAAAGACAGCGACGATGCTGCGGTCCGCCTCGGCGCTCGAGGAGATGCGACAAGCAGCGAGGCGGAAGAGACGGAGTATGGCATCGGCCGAAAGCTCGCCGCCGGTATAGCCAAGCCTATGACCGAGGTCGACGCGAGCGGCGTCGTCCTGTTGGCTTCGGAACCGATGCCCGTCGAAGCCAAGTGAACGTCGACTTTGTAGCTCTGCAGGAGACACTCGACGGATGGCCCGACCGTCCGCCGGCCCCTGCGCTGAGAAACCAATTGCCACGTCTGAGCTCGGCTCTGGCGCAGGCCGCAGTCGCTGAGTGCGGTCACGGCGACCTCGCCGTGCTTGTCCGCGACGCCCTGCGCTCGTGGCAGATATCGCATTGCACGACACAGCTGCCCTCGTCTCTGCGGGTGCCATGCGTCAGTCCATGGCCGGATGCCGCCACCTGGAATCGAAGCGGCGTTGCGGTCGTCGCTGGTAGAGATGGCGACACACTTCGGGTGACGGGCGCTGAACCCTGGGTGCCAGCTTGGATGCGCTCAACTCGCACGTCTCCGCTGGACGAGTTCGCCGCCGGGCGCGAAGTGCGTCGCATCGATGACCCCGTGCTCGCAGATCCCGCTTGGGAACACGGGACAGGCTTCAAGACGTATCGCAGTCTCGAGCAACGACAGGCTGTGCGGGCGCTGCTGTCGAGCGCCCCAGACGCAACCGTGCTGGTGCTACTCCCAACCGGCAGTGGGAAGTCTCTTGTGGGCATGCTGAGCGCATTGGTCGCAGGCACCGGCATGGTCTCCGTCGTCGTGGTACCCACCACGAGTCTGGCAGTCGACCAGGAGGAGCAGCTTCGCGCGTGTCTGCGCCGGATAGCGGCGCCGGATGCCGAGAGTACCTTCGCGTTCTTCTCAGACTTGGCGCAGGACGTGCGCAATGAAGTCATGACACGTGTGCGCGACGGCGGACAGCGGGTGGTCTTCACGTCACCCGAGTCCCTTCTGGGCCCTCTGAGGGATCCGCTGATATCAGCGGCGCGCAGCGGTCGGCTGGGACAACTCGTCTTCGACGAGGCGCACATGGTCACGACCTGGGGCTCTGACTTCCGCCCAGACTTCCAGGCGCTCGCCGGCTTCCGCGAAGAGCTCGTCTCGCAGGCGGCCAAGGCAGACCACGTCTTTCGCACCGTGCTGATGACGGCGACGGCGACGGCCAGAGACATTGCCACCCTCTCACGTCTGTACGCGTCCGATGGCCGCCGCATCGTTGTGGGCGGCGCGGTAGCGCTCCGCCCTGAACTTGCATTTGAGGCGGTCGAGTGCGCCGACGTTGACCTGAGACGCGCGCGCGTGCAGGAGGCGCTACTCCATCTGCCTCGCCCCACTTTCGTGTATTGCACGCGGCGAGAGGATGTTGAAGACCTCCAGGGGGCGGTGGGGGAACTTGGAATGGGGCGGGTTAGACGAGTCACAGGTGAGTCCGACGCCGGTGAGCGTCGGAGCGCACTCGATGCTCTCCGCGGGCCCGCGGGTGGCCTGCCCACAGCCGACATCGTCGTCGCTACCTCAGCGTTCGGGCTTGGCATCGACGTGGAGGATGTGCGCTGCGTCGTCCATGCATGTCTGCCAGAGAGCCTCGACCGCGCCTACCAGGAGGTCGGGCGAGCGGGCCGAGACGGGCGCGCTGCACAGGGCTTGATGCTGTGGACACACGACGATGAGTCGGTCGCCCGGGCATTGAGCGAAGAGTCCCTCGTGACAGTCGACATGGCTCGCAAACGCTGGCGGACGATGATCGTCGACTCCGCTTCCGAAGACCGGACCATCTGGCTTCCGATGGACGCGCTCAGGATGAAACTGCTGAGGCACTCGAGGGCAAATGAAGAATGGAACACACGCACGCTCGCGAGCATGGCGAGGAGCGAGCTCCTACGTCTCGTGGGCGCCCGACGAGTCGACGACCGATCCCTGGAACTCGGCGTCGAACTCCTGCGAAGCGATCTCGAGAGCGAAACCGCCTGGGACGGATTCGACCGAATGCGTCAAGAGAGCCGTGTCGCCAGTCGCGACAGCTTGAATCAAGTCCTGGCGTTTGCACGAGGGGGAGGCATCTGCGACGCGCTGCGAGATGCCTACAGCGTGCACAGCCCGGAGAGAATCACGGCTGACCTAGTCGCGCATCAGGCCTGCGGGGGCTGTGCAGCATGCTCGCCGCCAGGACTCGTACCGACGCTGCCGCTGCCGCTGCCGTTCGCGTCTGTTGCCCCCGCCGAAGGCGCGGATGCACCGCAGCAGAACCTGACCGCGCTTCCGACCACAGACGGTGCCGTGCTCGCTCTACAGCACGGGACCGCTGACTGGCCGCGCACATACCGCCGGCTGATCGAATCTGCTGGAGCTAGAGGCATCCGCCAGATCGTGACGACCCCTGCCGTTCTGGCGCAAAGGGATGTAGAGCGGGGCCTCCGTAATGCCGTTTCTTCGTACGGGGTGAACGCGCCGTTCGTGACGCAGCTAGCCGAGGATCCTCTCGGCGACCTCGCCTACGCAGCCAGGGTCACGACGCTACTGTTGCTGGCGCCAACGGAAACGCCGCGCGACACGGACGCCATCATCGACCGAATGCACGACATGCCTGCACCCCGGATCCTGGTGCTTCCGGCCACGACCCGGTCGCCGCTGCGGCCGGACATGACCCTCGCCGACCTGTACCCGTCGGCGATGGCGGCGTCCGCTCTAGTCGAGAGGTTGGCGGCATGACGGAGCTCAACGAGATGGTGCTCCCGGTGGTTTGGTCTGTTGTGCACCGAGTCCTTGAGGCTGATCGGGAGATGCCCGAGGACGAGCTGGTCGCGTGTCTGACACCCACCGGGCTCATTCAGCGTGAGAACCAGTCGAGCAGTCGCCACGTCGGGCCCTCGGTGAGAGCACTGGAGGCACTCGGCCTGCTCGAGAATGTCGACGGGAAACTGCGCCTGGTCATGCGGGGCGTCGACGAGGCAGCTTTTCGCTTCGAGGCCGCTCGGCACCTCCTGTCGATCCCGAACGGAACCGATCCATGGGAGGAGCGGCCCGAATCCAAACGCCTGGAATACGACCTTCAGGTCGCGGTGGCGTGGTTCTGTCTGCAGGGCATTGAATCCGGACTCAGCACCTTCCCCGCGGCCGAAGACCGACTGATGAAGCAACTCGGGGCAGACCGAAAGTTGCTGCGCGACAGCGCTCCGTACAACACACTTGAGCGTTGGATCGAGTGGCTCGGCCTCGGTGGGTTCACAACAATCGCCGGCGTCAGGTTGTTGGTTCCGGACCCGACGCCACTAGTGCGCTTCGCGCTTGACGATCTCGTGCCGTCAGGAACCTACGTATCCATGCCCGAGTTCTTGGACCGGGCAGCCGTTATCTTTCCATGGCTTCCCCACGGCGCTCTCGGCGAGGCGGTGGCGGCAGGCCTCAGGGAAGTTCCTGACGCCAGCGCAGAGGAGAAACGGGCGCCCGAGTGTCTATCGCTCGCGCTCGTGCGGCTTGAGATCGAAGGTGAGATAGCTCTTGAGCCCGGCGATGACCCACGCACTCGTGTGTTGCTGTCGCTCGGTGGCAGCGAGCGACTCGCGGTCGCCAGGATCACGCGACGATGAGCGCTGCCGAGATCCCCGCGCCACCTTGGCCGGCCTGCTGGCCAGAGGGGCAGGAGCGCCTGGTGGTAACCGACGTGGCTGCCCAGAGTCCGTGGGTACTTCTAGCTGTTCATGAGCCACCTCTGATGCGACGGCGTCCCGTTCCGCTGCGCGGCCAGCATGCAGACCGAGATGCTCAAGCGGACGCAAGCCAGGAGGAACTGCTCGACTTGCTGATCGATGGCGAGAGTCCTGAGGGCACGCTGCTAGTACCGATCGTCGGCGCCCCTGGGACCGGAAAGTCCCATCTCATCCGTTGGCTCGCGGCTGCGATTCCGGCGCGAGACGACCTCGTGGTGCGCCACATCCCGCGTGAGCGCACGAGCTTGCCGAAGGTCGTCGAACTGCTCTTCGAAGGCCTCGAGGGTTCTGAGTACGACCAAATCCGGGCAGCTCTGCATAAGTCGCGTGAGCAGTACGAAGGCATGTCTGGAGAAGAGCAGATGGAGCAAGTCGCAAACAGGCTCTTAGACCAGATCAGTGAACTCCTCATCTTTGGTCTTCGCGGCTCGTGGCAGCAAGCAGCACATGTGGATAGCGACCTGCGAACCGCGCTGTGTGACCGCTTCTTTCTCCCCGCACTTCTTACCGACGCGGGAGTGCGCGACCTACTTACACGCCGCGGAGGTGCCGTCCACAAGCTTGCGGAGGATATCGTGCAAGGGCGCAGTCGCCCGCCCGGAGATGAGCATGAGGAGCCCGGGTTCAGGCCCGAGGACCTGCGTATCCAACGAGTTCGGGGACTCGGGCAGCACGCAGCGCAGGCCCTGATGCGCCTGCGCCTTCCCGGTGCCGAGGCGGCGGCGGCGGCGATACTCTCCGACGCCCTCGATGAGGCCGCCGCAGCGGTGATAGGGCTCGGGGGGCTCTCACTCGTCGATGCACTCGGCGACCTTCGTGTCGAGTTGCACCGGCACGGCAAGGAACTGGTGCTGCTCTTCGAGGACATCGCGATCACCCGCGGTCTGCAACTGGATTTGGTGGACGCCCTCACCACGCCTGCCGTGCGCGACGGCGAGCAGCGCCTTTGCACCATAAG
>Ga0182024_10015963_pt1 | contig 14309 bp, 12 predicted proteins | sample P32metaG_FD_120480 | JGI IMG/M metagenome (GOLD analysis project Ga0182024, IMG submission 120480) | Permafrost microbial communities from Stordalen Mire, Sweden - P3-2 metaG (Illumina Assembly) | ecosystem: Environmental > Terrestrial > Soil > Wetlands > Permafrost | place: Sweden: Stordalen... | reverse complement strand
GCTCGCGCCGCGCGCCGGCATCGTGCAGTCGGTTGACGCGCTTTGCGTGGGCATGGCGTCCTGGCGCCTCGGCGCCGGCCGGGCGCGCAAGGAGCACCCCGTCAGTGCCGCCGCCGGGGTGCTCTGCCTGGTGCGAGAAGGCGACGAGGTTGAAGCCAAGCAGCCGATGTTCGAATTGCACGCCGATGACTTCGAACATATAGTGCGAGGTCGCGACACGATCAAAGATGCCGTCGTGCTCGGTGACCACTCGGTGACCGCGTCACCGCTTCTCATCGAACGCATAGAAAAGTAGCGCAAATCTTTGCTTTAGTAACCTGGCCCTTATGGCCGGCACCGCACTCACCCGTGAGATCATTGAGCGCGCTCCCAAGGTGGTGCTGCACGATCACCTCGACGGCGGACTTCGCGCCTCGACGGTCGCCGAGCTGGCCAGAGAAATTAGCTACACCGGGCTGCCCACCTTCGATCCCGACGAGTTGGCGGCCTGGTTCATCGCCGACGCCAAGGGCAGCGACTTGGTGCACTACCTCGAGGGATTCGCCCACACCACCGCCGTCATGCAATCCAGGTCGCAGATCGAGCGGGTCGCCGCGGAGTGCGCGCTTGACCACGCGCGTGATGGCGTGGTGTACGCGGAGATTCGCTTCGCACCCGAACTGCACACCCAGGGCGGACTGACCCTGGCCGAAGTCGTGAACGCCGTACTGTCGGGCTTCGCCCAAGGCACCCGCGAGGCCGCCCGCGAGGGCCACACCATCATCGTGCGCACCATCATCTCGGCCATGCGACAGGCCCACATGAGCGAAGAGATCGCCGCCCTGGCAATTTCCTTTCGCGACCACGGCGTGTGCGGCTTCGACATCGCCGGACCGGAAGACGGCTTCCCCCCCACCGAACATCTGCGCGCCTTCCATCTCATTCAGCGCGAGAACTTCCACCTGACCGTGCACGCTGGCGAAGCCTTCGGACTGCCTTCGTTATGGGAGGCGGTGCAGTTCTGCAACGCCGAGCGTCTTGGTCACGGCGTGCGCATCGTGGACGATATCTCGCTCGTTGAAGACCACTACGAACTGGGCCGACTGGCCAGCTACATTCGTGACCGGCGGATCCCCTTAGAGGTCTGTCCCACTTCCAACGTCCACACCGGGGCCGCTCTTTCCATCGCCACGCACCCCATTGAACTGCTGCGCAAGCTGCGTTTCCGCGTGACCATCAACACCGACAATCGACTGATGAGCGGCATCACCATGAGCAGCGAGTTCGACGTCTGCGCGCGGGCCTTCGGTTGGACCCTGGACGACATGCAGTGGCTCACGCTCAACGCCGCGAAGAGCGCCTTTTTCCAGTTCGACCTGCGCCTGGCCCTGATTAACAACGTCATCAAGCCCGGCTACGGCGCACTTCGCTCGGCCTAGAACTTCAATAGTTCGGTCAGATCGTCGCCCACGGCCTTTACTCGTTTTCGCGCGACCTCGCGTTGGAACTGAAGTGACTGGCCCGAACCGGCGTCGCCCACGATCTCGACGTAGGCCTTGAGCTTGGGCTCGGTGCCCGAAGGACGCACCACCACCCGGCCGTGGTCGCCCAACCGCAGGACCGAGCCTTCGGTGGGCGGAAGACCGCGCCACCCCAATTCGAGATCAACCACCTCGCTCACCTCGAGGCCGCCTAATTTTGCCGGCGGGCTCGCTCGCAGTCGCTTGATGGCGGCGCCAATGGTGGACATGGCCTCGGGTCCGTTCGCCCGCAGGGAAAGCTGGTTGACGGCGTGCACGCCGTAGCGCGATTCAATCTCGTCCAGTCGGTCCAGCAGGGTTTGGCCCTGTTGGGCGAGATGGTGGGCCAGGTGACATAGGGCCAGGCCGGCCGACAGCCCGTCCTTGTCGGCTACCGACGGATCTACGGCGAAACCGAGCGCCTCTTCGTACCCGAAGCGCAGCCCGCCGTCGCCGGCCGAGCGAGCAATCCACTTAAAGCCGGTCAGGGTCTCGGCGAAGCGCAGGTGCGCCGCCTCGGCCATTTTCTTGAGCATGCTCGACGAGACTATCGACGTCGCGACCACATCACCGGTGGCACTCGCGTCGTCTAACAGCGCCGAAGCAAGCAGCCAACCTATCTCGTCGCCGCGCAGGATCCGCCATCCTTGGGGCCCGTGCACCGCGGCCCCCAAGCGGTCGGCGTCGGGGTCGTTCGCGATCACCAAGGTCGACGAACTCTTGTCGGCGGTGGCGATGGCGCGGTCCAGGGCGCCCGGCTCCTCGGGATTAGGAAAAGCCAGCGTGGGAAAGCTTGCGTCGGGCACGAACTGGGAGCCGACGGGCGTCACCGCTCCGAAGCCGGCGGCCGCCAAGAGTTCCATCATCGGCACACCACCCACTCCGTGCAACGGCGTGTAGGTGACGCGAAGCACACTGCCGAAAGGAACGCCGAAGCGCTCCACCAGGTGACGTTGATACTCGACCCACAGCTCGCCCGACAGCACCGAGTGCAACGCACTGGCCCGAGTTCCAAGCAACGGCGACGTGGCGGCGATGGCCAGACGCTCCACGGTTTGGTCGTGGGGTGGGATGATCTGGGCGCCGTCGGCGGCGTACAGTTTGAAGCCGTTGTCCTGAGGAGGATTGTGGCTGGCGGTGATCATGATGCCGGCGGCGGCGTCCAGCGCTTTGACGGCGTACGCGACCAAGGGTGTCGGCAGTGGCCCGGGCATCTCGTAGACCTTGAGCCCGGCCCCCACCAGCACGGCGACCACCTCGTCGTTGAAGGCTTCCGAACCGTGACGACCGTCGCGTCCCACCACCACGCCCCGCGAGTGCTCGAGGCCCAGTTCGTCGAGCCACGCCACCACTCCCTGGGTGGCGCGGCGCACCGTGTAGCGATTCATCCCCGCCGGACCGGCCATCTCCGGTCCGCGAAGACCGGCCGTGCCGAAGGTCAGCGGGACGTCGAAACGCCGCTTAAGTTCCGGCTCATTGCCTTCGTCCAGCAATTTGGTGAGGGTAGCCCGGTCCCTGGCATCGGGGTCACCTTCGATCCACTTCGTCACTCGCGTGACGAGCTGTTGGTTCACAGGACCGGAACGAGTCGACCGAGCAGGGTGCCGAGCGAACCGGCCGCGTTCTGTCCCGCTTCCAGCACTTCAAGATGATTGAGCGGACCGGGCGACACACCGGCCGCGAAATTAGAGACCAGGCTAAGACCGAGCACCTCAGCACCCAGGTGACGCGCGGCGATGGCTTCTAAGACCGTGGACATGCCCACCAGCGAAGCACCCAGGGTGCCGGCCATGGTTATCTCGGCCGGCGTCTCGTAGTGCGGTCCACGAAAACCGGCGTAGACCCCTTCGCTCAGTTCGGGCGCGTTGCGCCGGACCACCTCGCGGAGCCGGGCGCTGTAGAGATCGGTGAGGTCGACGAATCGCGAGCCGTAACCCTCGGGAGGAGCAATTCCTTCCAGGGGCGAGGTCGAGGTCAGGTTGAGGTGGTCGCGTATCACGACGACCGTTCCGGGCCCCTTGGTGGGATCTATCCCTCCGCAGGCGTTGGTCAATATCACCTTGGTCGCGCCCGCCGCGATCACGGTGCGCACGCCATGACAGACCTGGCTGGCGGTGTGGCCCTCGTAGAGATGGACCCGGCCCGAGACCAGGGCCACGTGGCGGCCCTCCATGTTGAGCGACAGGATCTGCCCGCTGTGTCCGGCCACCGTGGGAGCCACGAATCCGCTCAGTGAGGAGGTGTCGATCTCACTCGTCGGCGGGCCTAGCGCGCTGGCCCCCTCGCGCCATCCCGAGCCGAGCACGATGACGATGTCGTAGCGATCGACGCCGCTCTGCGCGCGAAGTTCTTCGCTGGCGCGCTCGGCTAACTCGTAAGGATTGGCCATCACTGACCTACGGTATGCCACACGGTCGAGGTCTCCACAAAGGCCCGCAGCCGACGCAGGGCAGAGGGTTCGCCACCCTGTGCGGAGGGACGCAGCACCCTTTTGATGGAGCTCGCAGCCAGGACGGAAAGTTCAATCGCGTCGTCGCTGTTCACTCCTTCCAAATCGAGGCCGTCGATGTCCTCGTGGGTGGCCAACGTCGGCGTCAATTCGCCGGTGAAACCGGTAATGATGTTGAGCAGACCGGCGGGAAAGTCCGACGTCGCCGACATCTCGCCCAGCAAGATCGCCGGCGTGGGACGGGACTCACTCGCCAGCGCCACCACCGTGTTGCCCACCACCATCGGGGCCAGCACCGTGTCAACGAATCCCTCGAGCGAGGACTCCTGGGGCGCCACCACGGCGACGACGCCGCTGGGGGTGGGCAGCGAGAAGTTGAAGAATGGGCCGGCCACCGGATTGGCCCCGCCCAGCACCTGGGTGATCTTGTCGGCCCATCCGGCGTACCACACGATCCGGTCGATCGAACGTCCCACGCACGACTTCGCGGCCGCCTTCTTGAGCCCTTCGGCCAGTCCCACGTGTTCGGCCAATTCGGCCCGGCGCGACTCGGCCATCTCGGCCAACCGGTAGATGACCTGTCCGCGGTTATACGCGGTTGCCTCCCACCACTTTGGCTGGGCCGCGCGCGCAGCCGTCACCGCGTCGCGCAGATCCTTTCGCGAACCCTGGGCCACGTTGGCCAGAAACTCGCCCGTGGAGGAGGTGACCTCGTAACTGCGGCCCGACTCCGAACGGGGAAAGGCACCGTTGATAAGCAGTTTGTAGGTTTTGCGAACGTCCTGGCGACTCTCAGACATTGAGGTAGGCCTCCAGTCCGTGACGGCCACCCTCGCGGCCGAAGCCCGACTCGCGCATGCCGCCGAAGGGACTGCTGGGATCGAAGCGGTTGTAGGTGTTGGCCCAGATGACGCCGGCGCGCAGACGCTGGGCCACCCAAAGGGTCCGACTGCCTTTCTCACTCCACACCCCGCAGGCCAGGCCGTAGTTGGTGTTGTTGGCCTTGGCCACCGCCTCTTCGGGCGTGCGGAACGTGAGCACCGACAGCACCGGCCCGAAGATCTCTTCGCGAGCGATGCGGTGGGACTGGGTCACGTCGGCGAAGACCGTGGGAGCGAACCAGTAGCCCTTGTCGGGCAGCACGCAGGAACTGGTGTAGCGGGTGGCCCCTTCGCTGGTGCCGTAGTCGGTGAGCTCCTTGATCCGGTCCAACTGGGCCGCTGAGTTGATGGCCCCCACGTCGGTGTTCTTGTCCAGAGGGTCGCCCACGCGAAGCTGCTCGACGCGCCGGACCAGGCGACGCAGAACTTCGTCCGCCACGGACTCCTGGACGAGCAACCGAGAACCGGCGCAGCAGACGTGGCCCTGGTTGAAGAAGATTCCATCGATGATGCCTTCGATCATCTCGTCGATCGGCGCGTCGTCGAACACGATGTTGGCGCCCTTGCCGCCCAGTTCCAGGGTGAGACGCTTATGGCTCGACGCCGTGCGTTGCTGGATGAGTCGTCCCACCTCGGTCGATCCGGTGAAAGCAATCTTGTTGACGTCGGGATGATCCACCAGGTCGGCACCGACGGTCCCGTCACCGGTGAGAATATTGACCACGCCATCGGGCAGTTCGGCCTGTTGAAGAATCTCGGCCAGGACCAGCGCGGTGAGCGGCGTGGTCTCGGCCGGCTTCAAGACGCAGGTATTGCCGGCGGCCAGCGCCGGAGCCAACTTCCAGGCGGCCATGAGCAGCGGGAAGTTCCAGGGGATTATCTGGCCGGCCACGCCCACGGGCGTGGGGTTGGCGCCGAACCCGGCGTGCTCTAACTTGTCGGCCCAGCCGGCGTAGTAAAAGAAATGAGCGGCGGCCAGTGGGATGTCAATGTCACGCGACTCGCGGATGGGCTTGCCGTTGTCCAGGGTCTCGACGACGGCCAGCTCGCGGGAACGTTCTTGGATCAAGCGGGCGATCCGAAAAAGGTACTTGGCCCGCTCAGCCCCGGTGGTCTTGGACCACACGGTGTCGTAGGCCTTTCGCGCGGCCGCCACGGCCCGATCAACGTCGGCGCTGCTGGCTTGGGCGACCATGGCCAAGGTCTCTTCGGTCGCCGGATTGAGACTGGCGAACTGTTGGTGCGCCGAGGGGTCACTGAATTTTCCGTCGATGAAGAGTCCGTAACTGGGACGAAGCCGGGCGAGGGTCGCGGATTCGGGCGCGGGGTCGTAGACGAGCGAACCCAATTGGGAGTTGGCGAGAGATTCTCCGCTCACGTCAGTCCCCGCTGAATTCGTCGGAGCGCACGTACGCGCCGCTGTGTTGCTTAAGACGTTGTCGCAGCAAATCGTTGAGTAGCGACGAGGCGCCGAATCGGAAGAGGTCGGGGCTGAGCCAGGTCGATCCGACCGTCTCGTTAACCAGCACCAAGTAGCGAATGGCGTCCTTCGACGTACGAATGCCGCCGGCCACTTTGACGCCGACCAAGCGTCCGGAGGATTCGGCGAAGTCGCGCACGGCTTCGAGCATCACCAGCGCCACCGGCGTGGTGGCCGCGACCGGCACCTTGCCGGTCGAGGTCTTGATGAAGTCAGCGCCGCCGAGCATGGCGAGCCAACTGGCGCGGCGCACGTTGTCGTAGGTCACCAGCTCACCGGTTTCCAAGATCACTTTGAGATGGGCCGGCCCGCACGCCGCCTTCACCGCCGCGATCTCGTCGAAGACCTGGCCCAGTCGACCCGAGAGGAAAGCCCCGCGATCGATCACCATGTCGATCTCGTGCGCGCCCGCGTCGACCGCTTCGGCGACGTCGAGCAGTTTTACTTTGAGCGAAGCCCGCCCCGAAGGGAAGGCCGTCGCGACCGCCGCCACTTTCACCGTGGCGTCGCCCAGCACCGAACGCGCGTGCGCCACCAGGTCGGGATAGACGCACACGGCGGCGACCGACGGCACACTAGGGTCGTGCGCGTCCGGTCGCATGGCCTTGGTGCAGAGTGACGTCACCCGACCGAACGTATCGGCACCTTCCAAGGTTGTGAGATCGACCATGGATATGGCCAGATCGAGGGCGGCCAACTTGGTGGACTTCTTGATCGATCGGGTGGCCAGTTTGGCCGCCCGGGCCTCGGCCCCCACGGCGTCGACGCCGCTCAAGGAAGCCAGGATGGCGCTCAGCTGGGCTTCAGATTCGATGTGGGCGATCCGATTGGAGTCCGAGATAATTACGCCGCGATCTTCTGGGGTCACTAGACGAAGCGGCGTCGTACTCACTTAAACAACGCTAGCAACGTGAGTGAAGTTTGCCCAAACGAAACGGAGTCAGCCAAAGCGTGGAAGTTCGCCCGCCGCCTTGCGTTGGGCCAACGAAGGCGCTTGGGCATCCTTAGCGCTGAGCATGGCTTCGTCACTAAGCGACCACGGCACCTTGATCTCCGCGTCGAACGGATCGATCTCCAGCTCCATTGGTCCGTTGAAGGGCGACGAGAGCAAGTAGCAAATGGCCGCAGCCTCGCTGGTGACACAAAAGCCGTGGGCGACGCCTACCGGCACCAGCACCGATCGGCCTGCGTCGGCGGCCAGATGAACGACCTCCACGGTGCCAAATTTTGGCGAACCGACGCGAACGTCCACGATCACGTCGTCGAACTCTCCGAGCACGCAGGTGACCAATTTGGACTGACCCTGGGGAGCAATCGAGTAATGGAGGCCGCGCACGACGTTGCGTTTCGACAGCGACAGGTTGGCCTGCTCCGCGTGAAAGCTGAGTCCCGAGGTCACCAGGTCCGGCAACGAGAACCACTCGCGAAAGAACCCCCGGTCGTCACCGTGCACCGGTGACTCCAACAGGTAGGTGCCCGGGATGGAAAGTTCGGTGGCGCTCACGGTTGGCGATCCTTCAGCGGACGCCACCACTCTTCGTGGTCGTAGTACCACTGCACCGTCGCTTCGAGCCCACCGTCAAAATCGATTTGCGGCTGATAACCGAGCTCGTTCTTGATTTTGGACCAGTCAACGGAATAGCGCCGGTCGTGACCCAGTCGATCGGGTGCGCGTTGGATCTTCGACTCGTCCTGCCCGCAGAGTTTCAAGAGTCGGTGCGTCAGCTCCTTGTTGGTCAGTTCCGTCTCGCCACCGATGTTGTAGATCTCACCGGGACGACCATGCTCCAGCACGAGGGTGATCGCCCGGCAATGATCGTCGACGTGCAGCCACTCGCGCACGTTGAGGCCATCGCCGTAGAGCGGCACGTCCTTCGCGTCGATCATGTTCGTCACGAAGAGCGGCATCATCTTCTCGGGAAACTGGCGCGGCCCGTAGTTGTTCGAGCATCGCGTCACCATCACGGCCAGACCGAAGGTCCGGTGATAGGAAAGCGCCGCCAGGTCCGAACCGGCCTTGCTGGACGAGTACGGCGAATTGGGCTCGAGCAGGTGATCCTCGCTCCACGAACCTTCCGAGATCGAACCGTAGACCTCGTCGGTCGAGACGTGCACGAATCGTTCCACCCCGCCAGCGCGCGCGCTTTCCAAGAGTTGCTGAGTGCCCAGCACGTTGGTTTCGTAAAAGACCCGCGCGCTGTCAATGGAGTTGTCGACGTGGCTCTCGGCAGCGAAGTGCACCACCGAGTGCGCGCCGCGCAAAAGGTCGTCAGTTATCGCCGCGTCATTAATGGAGGCTTCGACAAAGGTGACGCGCGAATCGGCCAACGCGTTGGCCATGTTCACTCGCCGCCCCGAGTATGTAAGGGCATCGAGCAGCACGACGTCGTCGTAGTCGAGTCGCTCCGCCTGATCGAGAAAGAGCTCGGTGAAACGAGAGCCAATGAAGCCCGCTGCCCCAGTGATCACTACGCGCATAGAGGTACCTCGGCCTTTAGAAAAGGATTGCTGGACTTCTATACTAATGGGGTGAAGGGAATCATTCTGGCTGGCGGCAGCGGCACTCGCCTGCATCCCATCACCCGTGCGGTCTCCAAGCAGTTGCTGCCGATCTACGACAAGCCCATGATCTACTACCCGCTCAGCACCTTGATGCTGAGCGGACTGCGCGAAATTTTACTCATCACCACGCCGCACGACCAGGACGCCTTTCGCCGCTTGCTTGGCGACGGTTCGCAACTGGGAATGCAAATTTCCTACGTCGTCCAAGAACAACCCAACGGACTGGCCCAAGCCCTCATCCTCGGCGAAGAGTTCTTGGTCGGTGACAAGTGCGCGTTGATACTCGGCGACAATCTCTTTCACGGACCGGGACTCGGCACCTATCTGCGGCGCAACAGCGAAGTGAAGGGCGCCTTGATCTTCGCCTACCAGGTGAGCGATCCCTCGGCCTACGGCGTGGTCGAATTCGACGAGCAGGGCAAGGTCCTCTCGATCGAAGAAAAGCCCATGACCCCTAAGAGCAACTACGCCGTGCCCGGTATCTACTTCTACGACGAAAAGGCCTCGCAGATGGCCCATCAGCTGACGCCGAGTGGACGCGGCGAATTAGAGATCTCCGCACTTAACAACGCCTACCTGAAGGCCGGTGAGCTGAACGTCGAAGTGCTGTCGCGCGCGACCACCTGGCTCGATACCGGCACCCACGAATCGCTCTACGAAGCCGGCGGCCTCATTCGAACCTTGCAGCACCGCAGCGGCCTGCGCATTGGCGACGTCGAGCAAATTGCCCGAGACCAAGGCTGGATCTAGGATCCCACGGCGCGAACGCCGAAAGTCGCCGTCGTCGTTCAATCCCTAGAAACCGCCGCGTCGTCGGTGGCTCGGCATGGTCTAGAAGTCGAACCCCAAATGCTTCGCGACGTCGCCGTGGGTGACTCGCTTCTGATAGCGCAGCGCTTTCTTGTGGATCGAGGAGGCGCACTGGGCCACTTCGAGCGCGTGGACCAGCACGTCGTCGCCGTTCGCGACCGCGTCGACGATGCCGCACTCCACTGCTTCGGGTCCCCCAAAGCGATGAGCCGTGGTGACGGCGTGCAGCGCCGTTGAACGCGGCAACCGATTGGTGAGTACCGGCCAAAGTTCACTGTCCACCGCCAGCCCGATCTCCACTTCGTTCATGCACCAATAGCCCCGGTCCTCGCGCATGACGCGATAGTCGAAGGCGCACGAGATGAGCGCACCGCCAGCGAAGGCGTGACCGTTGATCGCCCCGACGGTGTAGGCGGGGAAGACCAAGATCCGGCCAATGGTTCGGCGCAACTCTTCCAGCGTGGCGTAGTACTCGGGACTAAAGGGCTCGAAGTGCCCGAGGTCGAGCCCGTTGCAGAAGAACTTGCCTCGCCCGGTCAACACCACCGCCAGAGGACCCTCGACGGCGTCGAGTTCGTCCAGGATCTCGTTCAGACGGACCAGGGAATCGTGATTTATTCGGTTCTCCCCTTCGTTCCACGTGACGAGGCCCACGTCGCCTTCGCGGCTAAGCGTGATGTCCATGGAGCGAGCATACGACCGGGCAATCGAGCAGGTAAGTTGGCGATAGTGAACGAGATCAATCCTCCGGTATCCGAGCCCGACGTTTCCGCCGAGAACCCCGTATCCGAACATTGGGTCTGGACCGGTCCCCATCGCCCGGCCTCGCCGCGCGTGCTCATTGAGCACATGACCGGCAACTGGGAAAACGCCGATCCCCTCATCGAGGTACACCCGGCCGTGGCCTTTAGCGCGTCACGACGAAAGAAGTTGGGCGATCACTTCAATGGCCGCACGCTGGTAATCCCCACCGGCAACCCCAAGGTGCGGGCCAACGACACCGACTACCGTTTCCGCGCCGGTACGGACTTCTTCTATCTGACCGGTTGTCTCGAGCCCGACGCCGTGTTGATCATCGCCCCCAGCGCCAGCGGTCCCCGGTCCACGCTCTACATCCCCCAGCGACGCGACCACTCGACCCATGAGTTCTTCACCGACGCCCGTTACGGCGAGTTGTGGGTGGGGCCCCGACGCGGCGTCACCGAGGCGGCCGGCTACTACGACATCGAAACGGCGCCGCTTGAACACCTGGAAAAGGACCTTTCCTCGCTACGGGCCACGGGAATTCTCACCGTGCGCGGTTTTGACGCCACCGTCGACGGTCTCATTGAACCCTGCGACGACGACCATGAACTCCTCACCGTGCTGAGTGAGTTTCGACTGGTGAAGGACGACTTCGAAGTGGCCCAGCTGCAGTTGGCCATTGACTACACCGTCAAGGGCTTCGAAGACGTGGTGCGGGCGCTGCCTGCGGCCGAAGGTCGGGGCGAACGGGTGATCGAAGGCGTGTTCAATCTTCGCGCGCGTGTGGAGGGCAACGACGTGGGCTACGACACCATCGCTGCCAGCGGTTCACGGGCCACCATCCTTCACTGGATGCGCAACGACGGGGCGGTGCGCCGCGGCGAGATGCTGCTGCTCGACGCCGGCATTGAGTGCCACAACCTCTACACCGCGGACGTCACGCGGACCTTGCCGATCAACGGCACATTCTCTATTGAGCAAAGGCGAATCTACGAACTGGTATTGGCGGCCCAAGAGGCCGGCATCGCGGCCGTCAGGCCCGGCGCGGCCTTCACGGCGCCCCACGAAGCCGCCATGGCCGTACTGGCCCGAGGGCTCTACGAACTGGGCATCTTGAAAGAAGAGCCCGAGCAAGCCCTGCGCCGCGACCGTCAGTTGCACCGTCGCTACACCCTGCACGGCACCAGTCATATGTTGGGCCTCGACGTGCACGACTGCGCCAACGCCCGCGACGACGTCTTTCGCGGCGACCTCGACGTCGGTTACGTGCTCACCGTGGAACCCGGTCTCTACTTCCAAAAGAACGACCTCACCGTGCCCGAAGAGTATCGAGGCATTGGCGTGCGCATCGAAGACGACATCCTGGTGACCGCCGACGGTTCGCGTAATCTTTCTGGCGCCTTGCCGCGCAAGGTTGAAGAGGTCGAGGCGTGGATGGCCGGTATCTGGGCCAGTGGCCCGACCAATCTTGGTCTTTAGTTAGCCCTAGACCAGTATTCGAATAGGCAGGTTGCGCGGTCCGCGAATCTGGCCGGGCGCCCAGGTCACGGCCTCGGGATCGGCCAATTCGAAGCGCGGAAAGCGCTTGATGAACTCTTCGATGGCGACCCGCAGTTCCATTCGCGCCAGGTTGGACCCGGCGCAGCGGTGGATGCCGAGACCGAAAGCCAAGTGACGGTTCTCCAACCGGTCGATGATGAACGTGTCGGCGTCCTCAAACACCTTGGGGTCGCGATTGGCCGCCGGGAAACCCAGCAGGATCCAGTCGTACTCCTTCATGGGACAACCCAAGTAATCCATGTCCTTATTGACCAACCGGGCCATCGTCACCGGGGCGTAGAAGCGCAGGAACTCTTCAATCGCCACCGGCATCAAATCCGGTTCATTGACCAGTCGGGCCAAATCGTCGGGACTCTTCGCCAGATGCCAGAGCGCCGCACCAATGGCCGACCAGGTGGTGTCGATGCCGGCAATGAGAATCAAGATCATGGTGCCGAAGACGTGCTCAATCGCAAGCTTCTCTCCGAGGACCTCCACGTCCAAGAGATAGCTCGTCAGGTCATCGCGGGGATTGGCCCGGTGATCCTCTATCTGGATTTCGAAGTAATCAATGATCGGCTGGAACTCCTCGATCCGCTGTTCGGCGGGCAAATCGATGGCGTTGACCACCATGTGCACGAAACTGCGGAAGAGCTCTTCGTCCTCTTCGGGAAAGCCGAGCATGCGGCTGATGACGGCGGGTGGGATGTGTTGGGCGTAGTCCATGCCACCGTTAACAATCTCGTGATCCTCCATGGAAGCGAGCAAATCAACGCAGAGTGAGCGAATGCGCGGCTCCAGCGCGTTGATCGGCCCGGGGGCCAACGCCGGAAGAATGAGGCGACGAGCCATTTGGTGAAAGGGCGGATCAGAGGTAATCGGGGGCGCCCCGCCGATGGGCGCCGGAAGGTCCTCGTCGTCCGGTCGGGCGTTGTTGATGATGACGGCCCGGCTGGTGAAGTTCTCGGTGTCGTTGGCGATTTGCGAGACGCCTTCGTGGGTGGCCGGGAACCACGCGCCGCCGTAACGATCGGTATGGGCCACGGGACAGCGGTCGCGCAGGTCCTCCCAGATGGGATAGGGATCGTGCACCCATTGGGGGTCGGCGTGATCCCAGTCGGTAGCGAAGTCGTCAACGGGTGGCTTGACGGTCATCGTTACTCCTCCACTGAAATAGCGTGCTCGGGACAGTTCGATTGGGCCAATCGGGCGAGATCGACGGTCTCGTCGCTCAAGGTTCCCTCGCCCAAGACCACGCCGCTACCCAGATCATCAAAGGTGAAGAGGCTGGGCGCGATCAGAAAACACCGCCCGTGACCTTGGCAACGTTCGGCGTCGATCGATACCCTCACGAGCCCCCTTTCGTGTTACTGCCAGTGACCTTACTACCGGGTAATGCTGGTATGACCTGCGGTTTGACCAACCTTCAGGCCCGCTAACTACTCCGCCTCAATCTCTTCGCGACTGATGCCCAAAAAGTAAAGCACGGCGTCGAGATAAGGAACCGAGAGGGCCACGTTGGCGTGCTCCTGGACCGCCGGCTTGGCGTTAAAGGCAATGCCCAGACCCGCCAGTGAGAGCATGTCAATGTCATTGGCCCCGTCGCCCACCGCCACGGTCTGCTCCAAGGGCACGCCGACCTCACGGGCGAATCGCTCCAGGGCCCGGGCCTTGCCGGCCCGGTCAATGACCTCGGCCCCCAGTTTCCCGCTCAGTTTCCCGTCCACAATGTCCAGGCAATTGGCCTCCAGATAGTGCACGTCCAGTTCAGCCATGAGCGGCCCGAGCACTTCGACGAATCCTCCCGACACCACCGCCGGCACGTAACCGAGGCGCTGCAAAGTCCGCAGTAACGTTCGCGCCCCCGGAGCGAGACGAAGCTTGGCCCGCACCTCATCGAGCACGGTGGCCGGCATTCCTTCGAGCAACGCCACCCGGCGACGAAGTGACTCGACGAAGTCGATCTCCCCGGCCATGGCCGCTTCGGTAATGGCCGAGACCTCTTCGGCGCAGCCACAGGCGTCGCCCAGCAGGTCGATCACTTCGTCCTGGAGAAGCGTAGAGTCGGCGTCCATGACCACCAGGTGTTTGGCCCGTCGGTGCAGTCCGGCGCGCTGGACCGCCAGATCGAGCCCGCATAGTTTGGCCACCGCGGTCAAACCTTCGCGCAAGGCCGCGTGGTCGGAACCGAGCACGACCAACTCGTAGCAGTCCACGGGGTAGTTCGCCAGATGGACAATCCGCTCACAGGTCGCGTCGCTCGCCGCAATAGCGCGGAAGATCTTTTCTAGCTGTTCGGCGCCGATGGTGGGCGCCAGCAAGGTCACCAAGAGACGGCGTCCGTC
>Ga0182024_10015962_pt1 | contig 14309 bp, 15 predicted proteins | sample P32metaG_FD_120480 | JGI IMG/M metagenome (GOLD analysis project Ga0182024, IMG submission 120480) | Permafrost microbial communities from Stordalen Mire, Sweden - P3-2 metaG (Illumina Assembly) | ecosystem: Environmental > Terrestrial > Soil > Wetlands > Permafrost | place: Sweden: Stordalen... | reverse complement strand
TTCGCCTTTGGCTCGAAAATCATGGATCAGGCTGTAACCAGAGGGGCGGCGCGAATCAATGCCTCTCACGCTGTTTGGGCAGTCAGTCTGCTGGGCGGCTTGATCAGTAACGCCGGGTATGCAGCCTGGAAGTTGCAGCGAAATGGCACTTGGAAACTCTACAGGAGATCTGGCGTTTGGATGAATTGGGCGCTCGGTGCTCTCATGGGCGCCTTCTGGACGGGCGGGATTCTCCTGTACGGCCGAGGTTCGATTCTACTTGGAGAGTTGGGGCCAGCCATCGGATGGCCGATTTTTCAAGCAACTGTCGTTATCGTTTCTTCCGTCCTTGGAGCACTTTCCGGAGAATGGCGAAACGCGGAGGCGCGTTTTGTATGGATGAATATCGCGGCTCTCGTCCTTCTCATGCTCGCGATTGTTGTGCTCAGCATAGGCAATCGAGTCTAGCTCAAGTGAAAAGAACCCATCTCGAAACTTTCCTTTGCAATGCCGGGCTTCGGAACTATCTCTTCCTGCGCCTGCGCCTGCGCCTGCGCACGGAGACCGGGCTAACGGGCGTGGGGGAGGCTTCGCTGGAGTGGCAGGAAGATACGGTTCGCACTATAATCCACGAATTCTTATCTGAGCGCTACATTATCGGTGCAAACACGGATCGGCGGAGAAACCATGTTTGAACTAAACGGCCGGGTGGCGCTTGTCACAGGCGCCGGGACTGGTCTGGGGCAAGCCATCGCCTGTGGTCTTGCGGAAGCTGGCGCCCGAGTCGTGATAACCGCACGGACTCCCGAAAAAGCAAAAGACACTGCAGAAAAAGTTCAGCAAAGAGGGCATGAGGCGGTAGTGGTTCAGTTGGATGTGACACGCCGTTCCGATATCGAACGAGTCTTCCAGCAAGTGGCCACTCAGTGGGGCTCGCTGGACATTCTGGTGAATTCTGCCGGAATCGCCAAAAAAGGGACGGCTTTGGAATATCTTGAATCCGATTGGGATCAGATCATTGATACGAACTTGAAGGGAACCTTCCTTTGTTCTCAGATTGCCGCCCGACTGATGGTTGAGCAAAAGAGGGGAAAGATTATTAACATCGCTTCGATTGGCTCGTTGATCGCATATCCGGGCAGCATCGCTTATCTGGCCAGCAAGGGTGGCGTGGCACAACTGACAAAAGGGTTCGCTGTCGAATTAGCTCCGTTCAATATCCAAGTCAACGCAATTGCGCCTTCTCTTTTTGATACGCCGATGGTCACCAAGACTCGTCCTGATCCGAAAGCCAGGGAGTATTTCATGACTCGAACTCCCATCGGTCGGCTGGGGCAACCGGAAGAGGTTGTCGGAGCCACGATATTTTTGGCGTCCGATGCCTCGACTATGGTCACTGGTCATATTCTGGCCGTGGATGGAGGCTTTCTGGCGAACTGACAGCCTGCAAGATGACCCAACCCGTCGCCCGCTCCGACCCGATCCCACGCAGCCCCTCGGGCGGTAACATCGAGAATGCGACTGCCTTTTTCAGTTGCTCGACGATCTCGACACAGGGCACGAGGACGCCGTCAGTACCGATGTCCAAGGCGCGCTTGATCAGGGCTCCGTTCAATTCCGCCACACGCACGAACGCAACGGTATCGCTACGCACGGTCGCGCGAATAGGTTCAAGAATCTCTTTCCAATCCAGGTGGCCACGTTCGGCATCGATCACGATCCAGTCCAAGCCGAGAGCGACGGCCATCGCGGCAATAGTGGCTAACTCCAGATTCAGCCAAAGACCGTAAACGGCGCGATCGGCTGCCAGCTTTTCACGGAGTTTTTTGATTGCGGCCGTTTTCATGTCGTCCACGGTCAAGCCAGGGGCCGTACCACCGATTGCTTGCGGAAGTAGTCCTCCAGCGTGTCCGGGCTCAGCACTCCGCCTCCGCACCCGCTCAAATTACAGCCGCCGTAGGGATCGTCGTGGGCAAAGAGGTTGTGTGCGTTGATCCAGGAATTGCCGGCCACCAGCCGCTCGGCGACGCGATTGGCTCGGTCCAGATCGCCGCTCCAGACGCTGTTGGCCAGTTCCGCCGCTTTTACCTAGCCAGCAGCCTGCGTATGAGAGGCTTGCGTAGGAGGCGTCCCATGGAACTACACACGATCGGCATTGATCTTGGTAATACAGTTTTTCATCTGGTCGGGCTTAACCTGCGCGGCGAGGTCGTGGTGCGCAAGAAGTTCTCGCGCACCCAACTGCTGTGTTTCACCGCGAACATACACGTCAAGTTGATGGGCATGGAAGCTTGCGGGCCCACCTCACACTCGAGCCATCTTCGCGCGAGGGCTGCCCTTCCGGTGGGAAGTCTGGGGTCTGCCAGCACCGTGCAACGAATTTAAGACAGGGCTGCATACTTTCCTTAGCAGCTTCGAATCAAGGAGAGCGCTTCGAACCGCTAGTGAGGCAGCTCCCATGATGCCAATGTCGGGACCCAAGGAACTTACCCGTATTTGCAGACCTTCCAAGAAGTCTGGTAGGGTCCGGCGCTTTAAGTGTTCGACGATCCGGTCCAGGAGCACATCCTCTCCTTTAACCAAATCGCCGCCTAGAATAATAAGGTCAGGGTTCGTCAGATTGATCAAACAGGCGAGCGCGGACCCGAGGGCCTCGGCGGCACGTTCAAGTACTGCTAGGGCAACTGGATCCTTTCGACGCGCCCGTTCAAACACTTCGATCACTTTCGATCCGAGCATGTGGCGAACGGGTCGTCCCATCTTCTCTGCGTACTGACGCCAGATGTTGGGGCTGGACGCGATAGCTTCAAGGCATCCAAGCTTGCCGCAGTTGCACCGATCCGACGCATTGGGATCGATGACGATGTGCCCGAGCTCCCCGGCCATCTGATCGCGGCCGCCGAGTGGGCGGCCGTCCGCGTAAATGCTCGCCCCTATTCCGTTGCCGGCCATTATATAAACACAGTTATTACTGTTTTGGGCGCATCCCAGCCACCGTTCTGCCTGGATGCAGGTACGGTGCGCGTGCTCCAGGAAAATCGGAATGTCAATCCGCTTTCCCAGCTCTGCCAATAGCGGGAACTTCTGCCATCCCAAGTTCACAGCGGTAACTTGACTCGACTTGCTAATGATGCCCGCACAACTCACGCCGATGGCAACTACCCGCGAGCGCTGCGAGGGTGTCAGATTTCCGAGAACAGTTTGGATCCCATGGACCACCCGCCGGACATCGAGCGGCACTCCTAATTCGATGTCTTCCTCCCAGCGGTAGCGAATTTCTCCCACAAAGTTGGTGAAAGCGAAGCGGATGCGAGTTCCTTCTAGGTCCACCGCAACAAAGTAAGCCGCGTCTTCGTTAAGCTTAATGACTTCTCGCCGACGCCCACCGTTCGATTCCAGTTCGCCGACTTTCAAGATAGTTCCATTCTGAGTCAAATATCGAAGAGAATGGCTGACACTCGCGGGATTAAGACCAGTAGATTGGGTGATTTCCCCACGGGTGGCCGATCGTCGCTGATAAAGCAGCCCTAGAAGGTCGCGCAACCACTGATCAGCAATTTTCCGCATGACCTCGCCGGCACGGATGGAGAATTATGGCTTGCATGGAACATAGTCCACGCGCGAACAATTTGGCGCTACGAAGTAATTATAAGAATAACACACGACAACGTGAACTATTTCTGGCGCTTTAAATAGAGATAGGCCTCCCTGGCAAAATGGAGAGCCTAAGCACCTCTGAATTCGTAACCTCCATCAGTCACGGGTCACAGCGATTATTCGGCATCTCTTAAGCAATGCCGAATCAAAAGCAATGTTTGTCATTCTCGCACACCGCGCGGATTCTACAAGGCTTATCGTCCGGAATTCTCATGCCAGAAACGCGCCGCCGTACCGGATTCGCGTCCGGCTATCCAAACTGCCCGGTTCAGCCCGAGGAAGTTTCCGACGAGAAAAAGCTCAGCGGCAAATCCCGTGAAGTGACCAATCCGGCCGGCGCCGCGACAATCAGGGGTATCGCGTTGACCACTACCGCGGCCGTCGCGATGTCCCCGTGTGCTCCTCCCGGAATGATCATCGAAATGTTGGGCTCGCCGGTCAATTCGATAGTATCGGCCGGATCTTTCGCGCCCACGTACATCTTCAACTCCAGAATAATCCTTTCCCGGTCCAGCGAGAATCCTCGCGCGATTTGATGGACGCCGGCCGCACGGCCCGCTGCTACTTTCATAAATTCCGTTCGAATGTCTTCTTGCGCTACCATCGGCTCGATCGTCTCGGTGATGGTATCGACGGGAATTCCCAGTCCGTCGCCGACCATCGCCACCGATTCCGGCAAACCGTGATGCTTGATCACGCCCGCGGCGGTCTTCTCGGCAAATTCCTCCACGCTCATTCCCGCACCGATCTTTCTCTGCAGTGGTTCACGCCGCCGCGACGCGTCCACGATTCGCTGCACCCGCACCGAATCTACGCGTTGCGAAATCGCCGCCAGCGTCAGCACCAGCTTATCCATCACGAATCCGGGGTTTACGCCGGTGCCCACCAGTGCCACGCCTTCGCGCTTGGCGGCCTTGTCCAGCTTATCGGCAAGCGGTGGAGACTTGCGAAACGGGTAGGCCAGTTCCTCACAAGTGGAGATCACGGAGCAACCGGCGTTCACACAGGCCAGCAATTGCTCCATCACATCTTTCAGGTACGAAGAAGTCGAATGCAGCACCACGTCTACAGGCCCCGCCAGCGTCTTCGCCGCGTCCACGGACACCTTCACGCCCCACGGCGCGTCATGCGCGCCCACCACCTCACCCAAATCTTTGCCCACCTTCGAGGGATCCTGATCGATCGCGCCCACAATCTGCACGGATTTCTTCTTGCGGGCAAGGCGCAGGATGGAAGCACCGATGGGGCCCACGCCGTATTGCACGATGCGAATTTGTTTCACGATAGTTACTCCGTTTCGGTAAGCCTGGTCTCACTTCATACCTGAGGTGTTGATTTCCAGATTGTGACGACTACCGATACCACTGACGGAAGCGCCTCCACGAAAAGCATTCCCTGGCCGCGCGCTATAACTTTAGTTATCAGTTCACTTCCGGAAGCAATGGGCCCGCGAGTGCTTCGGTGAAATAGAGGATGCCCGCCTGGCGCGGCATCCAGGTGGAAGGGACATGGCGAACTGTGGGGTGGCGTAGTGTTACCCACAACGATAAACCCTGCCACTGCATGCCCCGGCCCAATTCACCATCGGCCCCGCCTATCGCGTAGTCGGCGTTCGTGAAAAGGGCAGGCCCAATGGTATTGGCAAAGGCGGGGACCAAGGTTGTTCGGCTCTTGAAGCTTGTAATTGCATTCTGCTCAATCGTAAGAGGATGCAACTTTGCTCCCAAACGATGCGTCTCAAGCCGCCACGTTTCATCAGTTTCAAACTCCTCCCCGAAGTGGGGCTCCCAAAAAGCTATGTGACAGGCCCGCCCAATGCCGTATGTGACGACGAGTTTTGCGCCCTCTCGGCGCAAAGATGCGATTCGTTCACTGTACTCGGGCAGCATGTGCCTGGTTGCAAAAAAGCGCTGCTTGCGTGCTACCGTGAGCGTATCTAAGGGACCGTAGAACGCACTTTCCATGGCATTTTCAAATGAGCCTGGCTGGTTTCCGGGAAGTGTATTTCCTTCGATATCGCTCCATTCATCCATGTTGAAACCCCACACATGAGCACACGAGATGTTCCACTGATGAAGGAAGTAGACAGCCCAGCGATACATTCCCATGGGCCCCACGGGCAGAATCAACACCAACTTACGATCCGCCTCGCGGCACCGTCGGATTTCCATCGCCAATTCGTGCCCCATCATCACATTGAAGTCGGCCACGTCTTTCGCTAAACAGACCGAAAAATCCTTGTGCCAGTGAGACTGGCGTTCAGAGATCGTCGTGGGATCATCCATGACACAAGCATCCCACTGAGCCAGATTCCAAGCTTTTGGAAAGAACGACTCAAGTAGCGATCCCTTCAAAGTCGTCAAGAGATTCATGGTGAGTGTGCCTCCCTGCGAGTTTGGGTCAGAAGGATTAAATCATTGGGTCCATACCATACCCCAGTCAATTCATCATGGACCCATCCATCCATGTCCATGGGAAGCGATTTTCGGCGCCACCCCTGCGCAACGCGAGCTAACGTCTCATCCCAGGGTCGCACTCCGCTGACGGCGTCCGCTGCCTGAACGCTACATCCACCTACCGCGCATGCCGCTGTTGCTGCGTCCTCGGGCCGCAAGCCTCGAATGAACGCGGCCAGGAAACCGGCGACGGTTGCGTCGCCCGCGCCGTCGGTGCCTACGACATCGGTCTCGAAGCAAGGCGACCATAGTTCTCGATCTGACCAAGAGCCAAGATCCCGGGGGCTACAGAGACCCATTCTTGTCAAGGCCGGTCCGCCGGCGGTCCTCAGGTACAGCCCGAGATATCCAGCTTTCAGCCCAACGATTTTTGGTCCCATGGAAAGCAAGTCTTCCGCCAATGCAACTACGAGGTCTACGGTTACACGCGACAGCGGGTCTGCCGCCTCCCTTGACAGGGAGTCAAAGATCTCACGACGAAGCATAAAGAGTGTTTCTTCCAGGCTTGGCATGAAAATGTCCACGTGAGGCAGAGTGGAGCGTAAAATGGATTCCCAATCCACGGAACCAGAAAAGGAGAATGGATCAGGCATACACATGTCAAGCGAAGTGGTGACTCCAAGGGATTTTGCCCTCCGGAAAATCTCCACCAGTTCGATTGCGCCGCGCTCGATGATACTTTTCATGAGGGGGGGATAACCGAAATGAAACAGTTGGCTGCTCGCGACGATGTCATAATCTACGTCTGCGGCAACGAACGTATCATTGCAGCCGGGATGGTGCAGTATCATGCGATCTGCGCCTGATGTGCTTAGGATAAGGCTGTAGGAACTTGCAACCTCCCGTGTTTCGCGAATGCCTTTGATCAGAACCCGGCCCGACTTCCCCACAAGCTCTAGAATCATGCGTCCAATCCAGTCGCCGCCCACTTTAGCCATCAGACTTGTTTTGATTCCCAACTTATGCAGGGCAAGCCCGGTATTCGACACAGGTCCGCCTGTCGCCAGTGTCGGGGAGCCGATCTGCCGCAGCCGGCCGGGAAACAAGGTGAACTGCCCGCCGTCAAGCGTTGTGATGATATCCAGGCAAATATGCCCGGCCACGACGGCATCAATTTTCTCAAGCATTTAGTTGCTGGGCCCCGACCAGAGTCACTTCGCCAAGCCGTTGTGACTGTAGCGCGGCGGTGAAAATTTGATGGCTAAGCTCAGTCTCGTTGGGCGTAGCGCAGATGAAGGGTTGACGCATGTCAGCCTGTCCATGTACCAGCTCGTCCAAAAATGCCGCCCACATTTGCAAGATCGCATCGCTGAACCCGAATTCAAAGAATTTTCCTGTGATCGTTGGATACGCGCTATCGTATCCGACTTCGCTTTGGTGCCAGTCCTGCGGCCCCCCGGCCTCGTACGGCAGGGTTAGAACCGTCTTTGGGTACTTGGTGCTGTACTGCGCGGAAAAGTTAGTGCCAGTAATTCGGATGTACCATGTATTGCTTTCACCAGGCGAAATGCGTTTCGTGGTGAGAGTCATTGGGAATCTTTGGCCATCCACCGAAACTTCGCAAAGCAGAACAGCATTGTCCCAGGTCTCGCAGGGCACGGGTTGGCCCCGAGAGTCGGGTCTCATCGGGACGATCTTCGAGAGGACAGCACGGACATCGCGCGGTGCCCAACCAGAGCGTAGAGGAATGTGGACTACATGCATTCCTAAGTCTCCGAGGCAACCGTAGGCGCCATTGTACTCTATGCTTCGCTTCCAGTTCATGGGCTTAAGCGGATTCAAATCGCTGCTGTGGAGGAAACCTGCTTCAATCTCGATGATACGGCCGAAGCGCCGCTCGCTAATGAATTGAATGATCCGTTGAGCTCCAGGAAAGAAGGGGAATTCGGAGGAGCAGCGTGCTAGCACCTTTGGGTTTCTTCGTAATGCGGATTGAATTTGAGAGTTGGCCGACAGGTCAATCCCAAAGGGTTTTTCGCCCAGGAGATGTTTACCCGCGTTGATGATGTCGCAGTAAAGAGAGGCGTGGAGATGATGAGGTACCGCACAGTAGATTGCTTCAATATCTGAACGCGCCAGCAGGTCCTGATAGTTAGCGGTCGTGAACAGACCATCGAAGTTGGACTCAAACCAGTCAAGCGCGCCCGGATTGGTGTCGCAAACGCCGACAATTTTTGGCTTACATGCTAGATCAATAAGATGGCACCATCGAGCGGTGGCGCTGGCAAACTCCCGGCCCATCAGCCCACCGCCAATTACACCAAATCCCACCTCTCGCCTGGTCACCATCGGTGCCTCGATTCCTCTCCTGAGAAATTAATCGTTGCTCAGCTTTGTGCGCACCGTCTTTTTGCCACGGAAGCTGTTGACATCAAGGCGTTCGGTCGTTGCAATCCTGTGCACACTCTAGGCAGGGGAAACGGTTGCGTTTGAAATCGTCAGAGCTTGCTCTACAGTCGCGCCTTGGTGGACGATAGCCATTAGGGCGCGAACAATATGAGTGGGGTGCTCGTGCTGGATGATGTTGCGACCGTAAACGATCCCTGCGGCTCCCTGGCGCATTAGCGCGTGCGTCCGCTGGAAGATTTCTACTTCGGTAACCTTGCCCCCGCCTCGCACTAGGACAGGTTTGCCGCTGGCAATCTCAATTACCTCTCCATACTGAGAGACGTCTTCGCAGGGGTCGGCCTTGATCAAATCGGCTCCGAGCTCAACAGCTTGCCGCACCAAAGGCAAGATCTTCTCGATGTCACCATCGACCATATAGCCGGAGCTCTGCTTATCAGTACGCATGACAAGCGGTTCCACCATTAGGGGCATACCATATCGGTCACAATCGGGTTTTAGCCGGCAAATATTCGCGATGCACTGACGATGTAGTTCTGGTTGGTCTGGAAGCTCAAAAAGGTTGACAACGACACAAGCAGCATCTAGGCGCAACGCCTGCTCTATTGGATTCTTGATGCACTCACTGAAGAGCTGTCGGGGCAAATGGCTCCCGTACACGTTGGCGACGTCGGTGCGCAACACGAGCGCCGGTTTGGGGCCCGGAATCGCCTGAAGAAGCGAGGCTTGTCCGGGGCTCAGTTGAACTGCATCCGGCCCGGCTTCAGCGATAGCCTCGATACTATTTCGCAGGTTTTCGATGCCACGTAGGAACGCCCGCTCGTTGAAAAATCCATGATCAATCGCCACATCAAAACACCTGCCATCGGCACCGGTTAGACGCTTAAGCCTCGGCTTTATATCCATCGTCACTCTCTCCTATTTCACTTGCATGTGGTTGCGAAATGATATTTCATTTGCTTATTTTGTCAAGCAAATTTAGCTTGCTTTTGGCTGCGGCACCACGTTAGTGTTATCAGCATGGCGCAAACTGTGGCCACGTAAGTGTCCGCGAAGTGGTTTTGGGAGGATCGGTCTTGATCTGTTTTACTGGCGATGTTCATCACACTTCGTTGCGCATCAATGACCAGCGTTTCATCGACCTCCCACATGACAGTGAAGTGAAAATCGCACAGCGGTACGTGTCGCTTTTTGAAAAGTATGGCGTCAAAGTAACACTCTATGTTTGCGGAAAATGTTTTACGGAAGAATGGGACGACCTTCGACCGACAGTCAGATCAGCGCTAGTTGAGGTAGGTGCCCACGGATACCGCGCGCGACAACCTCGTCCTTTGTTTGATTGGTACGGAAGGCGGACAGGCAATTGGAATGGCCCCCGGTGGTTCCAGGAATGGGACATTCGCCGCAACGTGGAAGCCTGTGAGGAGAAAATCAGTTATCGGCCGATTTCCTGGCGCGCTCACAGTTACAAGGTGGACACGAATACGGTGCCACTCTTGGCAAAGTACGGTTTCAAACTCGTTTCCGATGAAATCAGGCGCGAGAATATATGGCCCGAACGGGTGGCGCATGGCCTTATCTCGCACCCGTTGAATACCATTCCTGACCACGACCACATCTACCATGCGCACCGCACGGAAGAATTTGTCAGTCGCGCGAATGCGAGCGGCTATGGCGCCGACGAGTTTGGGGCGGTATCGTACCTTATCGAAGAATGGGGACGTTTGGTTTTGGAGCAGGCTGAAGCGATCGAAGCGAGGGGTGGCATCGCGACCATTCTGGCTCATCCATTGTGCATGTATTTGGCCGATCGCTTCGCGACGCTGGAGAGACTCTTAAGTGCATTTTCAAATTCGAGGTGTATTTGGGCCAGAGAAATCTTAGACTTGTTGGACGGACGCTTCTCTGGAGGTAATAGCCGGAACCTCGTCGCGTGAGTCTCGGGACGGTCGCTAGACGATCGCCGAGAGGCACCTTCACAGCGGTGGCAAAAGGATGGATGACAATGGAGACACTCATATACATAAACGGCGCGTTGGTGCCCGAGCAAGACGCAAAGGTTTCGATCTTTGACATCGGTTTCATGTATAGCGCGGTGTTCATGGAGGCACTCCGCACGTTCAAACACAAACTCTACCGGTTGGAGGATCACCTGGAGCGCCTGGAGAGGTCACTGCGCTACGCAGGTGTCGAATCCCTCATCTCCGGTCGAGAAATGGGCGACGTGATCCAACAGGTGCTCGACGCTAACATATCTCAGTTCGAGGAAAGTGACGACTGCTGGGTTTGCGCCCAGGTAACACCCGGTCTAGGCTTTCCACAGCCGCTTATCAAAGGCTCCGCGAGCAAGAAGCCCACCGTCATTGCTTATGTGAGCCCGCTTCCTTACGACGAGTACGCGAAGTGCTACACAAAAGGCAAAGCCGCTGTGATTTCAACGGTTCGCAACGTTCCGGCTTCTGTTGTTGATCCGCGGGCGAAGACGCGCTTTCGGTTGCACTATTTTATGGCGAAGCTAGGAATAGCGGCTCTAGACCCCGACGCTTTTGCTCTCCTGCTTGACACCGACGGTTACGTTTCAGAGGGAACTGGAGCCAATATCTTTATCGTTTCAAATGGCCAGCTTTTTACACCCACAACACGTAATATCTTGGAAGGCATAAGTCGGCGAACGGTCATCGAACTCGCGCAGGAACTCCAGATCCCCGTTTCCGAGCGTGATCTCACACCCTACGATATCTACACTGCCGATGAGGGCTTCTGGACGACGTCGTCATTTTGTCTCTTGCCTTTGCCGCGCGTCAACCACCGCTCGATTGGAAATCGAGTTCCGGGACCTATTACTGAAAAGATTCTAAACGCCTGGAGCGCAAAGGTAGGCGTTGACATCGTAGGGCAGGCGATGAAATACGCGCATCGCAAAAGCAACGTTTGGCGCGGGGCGCCGGCGGTGCTTCAGGGTCCCTGAACGTCAGACACCGTCGCAGCTGCATCGGCCGGATGTTCGTGAATCGGGTTGCTCTTGGTCGGTGATTGTTCGGTAGCCACAAGAGTCCTGGGTCCGAATCGATTTTGTCTTTGGTTTCTTTGTGTCAGGAGAACAGGTCAGTTCCTCGGCTGATTCATGAAAGTCCTCTTCATCCTGCAAGACGCACTTCGCGCCGACCACATGGGGTGCTACGGATACCCGAAAGATACTACACCCAATATAGATCGCGTTGTCCGTGAGGGAATTCTCTTCGAAAACAGCATCGCCGTATCCACCCATACGTTTCCGCCCATTGTTTCGATTAATACGGGGCAGACAGTTGCGACTCACCGTCTCATGAGCGCCGCGGACTACGATCGTTGGAAAAACGGCAATCTGTGGTCTGGCCGCAGGACGCCACTGCATGTCCTGGCAGACAACGGCATCCTCGTTGATGGCGAGCTCGTCATGCGATGGGCTCCCCTTGGGTTCAAGCGCGACACTGTGGATGTAGACGCATATTTCGAGGAAAATCGGGATAAGGATTGGTTTTTTTTCGCCGAACCTTACAATACTCACCTCCCTTACAACCCTCCCCAATCGTATTACGATCTTTTCGTTGACAAAGATTTTCGTCCCGATGAGGCCACACTGAAACGTTTGGAAATTGTACGTTCCCGAATGATTATTCATCCACACGACGTCCGGAGCGCGCTGGAGGTGGGCCAAAAAGATAGCATCGGTTTGGGTGACAAACAGCATGAGCGTAGTGCTGCGGTCGCAGAGTTTGACCCGAAAGACAAACCCGGTATTACAGCCCTTTATGATGGAGAAGTGCGGGTGTTCGACGACCTTGTCGGACGGTGGCTTATCAAGCTTGAGAAACTGGGTATCCTCGACGAGACTCTTATCATCATTACTGCCGACCACGGTGAGGAACTTCTTGAGCGCGGGCATGTTGGCCATTCATCTTGCAACTTGAAAGGCACCCTTTTTGACGAGTGTCTCAAAGTGCCGCTGATAATGCGCTATCCGCCCAAGCTTCGTAAGGGAACCGTGATCAGACATCAGGTTTCTCAGATTGACATTATGCCGACGATCTTCGACATCCTCGGTCGGCGGATGCCTCCTGGCACCGACGGCTCCACTCTTCTGCCGCTAGTCAATCGGAATGCAGAGTCGTTCCGGGAAGAAAGCTACGCGGAAAGTATCCCCGCCGGATGGCAGGCCCTTGAAGGTGACCACCGCCGGACTTGGTGTGTACGGACGAATGACTGGAAGTTGATCCATCACAGTGAAGCAAAAGTAGGCGGCAGCCAGAGGCGTTATGAGCTATTTGACCTTAGGTCCGATCCCGGCGAAACATGCAACCTCTTCGAGCGCCAGGGTACCAAGGCCGCAGAGCTCAGGGAGAAACTCGAAGCGCACATTCTGAGGGGCACTTAGCGAAGAGTCTTGGGCTGGGGTTGAAGAAATATTCATCTCTTATAAACCAACAACCGAAAATTTACCACCGCGCTGAGCGCTCCCTTGATCTGAGAGGTGAATTGATGGCCGAACGGAGCTGGCCCCCGCGTGCCTTGGCCGTGATGGCCCATCCTGATGACGTCGAGATCCTGGTCGCTGGAACGTTGTTCCATCTAAGAACGTTAGGCTGGAAGCTCGGTATCGTTACTATGACAGCCGGGGATTGTGGATCGCCTACCCTGAGGAGCGAAGAGATCGCGCGCATTCGGTATGCGGAGTCGCAGGCCGCTGCAAAACTCCTCGGCGCCTGGCATGCTTGCGCCGGACTAATGGACCTTGAGGTGTTTGCAAACGCCGAGAACTTGCGGAAGGTTGTTGCGGTCTTGCGAGAGTTCAATCCTGACCTCCTCATCACGCACTCCCCGGTCGACTACATGCTCGATCACGAAGAGACATCACGCCTTGTTCGTGCGGCTAGCTTTGCCACAGCCATTCCGAATTATCAGACCCGTCAGGGGATGGCGGCCAAGCGGTCGCGCGCCACGCCGGCCTTGTACTATGCAGATCCCATCGAGGGCACAAACCCGTTAGGCGAACGCGTTTATCCTCAGTTCTATGTGGACATCAAGAAGCAGTTGCCAATGAAAAAGAAGATGCTGGCGTGCCATGCCTCGCAGCGGAAGTGGCTCCGCGCGCACCACGGCGTCGACGAATATATCGAGCAGGTCGTTGATTGGGCCGGAAGGTACGGCCGGGAATGTGGAACCACCTATGCGGAAGGCTTCCGCCAACATTTGGGTCATGCCTATCCTCGAGACCCAATTCTCCAGGAGGCTCTCGCGCCTTATGTTCATGAACGGAAGCTAAATGGGTGGGCCGCTGGAAGTTGACATGCCCCTTTTGTTAAGCAGCTCTTGTAAGCTGCCTCAATAAAATCGAGAAGATGCAACCCGGCTACTCCGGTATTTATGACTGGGGGTGTAGCTTCCACAACGCACTTTGAGAAATACTCAAACTGCGCACGATACATATCGACGGGAGGGAGCACAAGATCCGTTCGATAGGTATTTTCCGCTGGTTTGTACTGCTGGGCATCGTACTCACTTTCCGCGAGGGAGCGCCAAACAGTTACCCGGCCGCCGGGCTGCTGACCGATGGTATCTTCTCCGCGGACCGAGCCAGCGGTCCCATAAATCTCCAATATGCCCGAGCCACACGCATCAGGGATGCAGAAGAAAGTATCGACAACTCCATGGGCTCCGTTTCCGAATTTCATTAACATCGTGGCTGAGTCTTCGACTTCGTAGTTGTGTACTACCTAAATCCGGCGCATTCTGATCTCTAATAAGCGTTCCAGAGGCCCGTCTGATGCGGGTCAGAAGCTTATTGTGGTACCGTAAGCCTCACATCGCCGGTGGTTAGGTGAGGCTTACAGT
>Ga0182024_10015961_pt1 | contig 14309 bp, 15 predicted proteins | sample P32metaG_FD_120480 | JGI IMG/M metagenome (GOLD analysis project Ga0182024, IMG submission 120480) | Permafrost microbial communities from Stordalen Mire, Sweden - P3-2 metaG (Illumina Assembly) | ecosystem: Environmental > Terrestrial > Soil > Wetlands > Permafrost | place: Sweden: Stordalen... | reverse complement strand
CGTTGCCGAATGCCTGCAGCAGGCCGGTGTGAAGGCCGGCAACATCCTGGTTTGGGATCAGAACAACCATTTTCTCGAAGCCTGCGGCATGGCTGTGAACACCGATCCAAGCAGGATTCGTTGCTACCCATCCGACGCCGCCGGCTTCGAGGATCAGGAGTCCTCGTGGGGTGTAGCGCGCATTCGCATTACCAAGATTCTTACGCGCGAGTGCGCAATGGTGATCAACCTGCCGATTCTGAAGGATCACAGCATGGCGGGCGTCACATTCGCGCTGAAGAATATGTATGGCGTAGTGGATCGGCCTTTCACACTGCATGCCGACAATTGCAATCCGGCCGTGGCCGATCTGAACGCTATTCCTGTCTTCCGCGAGAAAATCCGGCTGACGATCGGGGATGCGATGTCGTCGGTGTATGAGGGCGGACCGGGATTCCATCCCGAGCATTTGTGGTATCCGAATGCACTCATTGTAGGCGAGGATCGCGTCGCGATCGATCACACTGCGTGGGGCTTGCTCGAGAAGCAGCGCGCCGCGGTGGGCATGCCGACGCTGGAGGCCGCGGGCCGGCCGCCGCGGTATATTGCGACCGCTGCGGATGCGGCGCACAAATTGGGGACCAACGATCCAAAACGGATCAACCTGGTCCAGGTGTAGAGAGAAGGTAAACCGTGGCCGACGAGTTCGCGAGCAAAGTGGGAACGAGCTCACCGGAAGCGCCGACGCTCACGCGCCGAGAAGCGATGCTGCAACTGCTGCGCGTGGGCGGCGTTGCTGCCGGCGCGGCGGGTGCCGCTTTCTGGTTGAGTGAGCGCAGCACGCGGCCGGTTGCAGTGCGCGCGGAACAGGCACGGCGTGATCACCGTGTCGGCGCCAATCCGCAAATGCCGAAGCTCACGGTCGTTCAGGGTGGAGAGCCGCGCGCTCTCGCGCAGAAGGCTCTGCAGAATCTTGGCGGAATAACGCGCTTCGTGGGCCGCCAGGATGTAGTGGTGATTAAGCCGAACATTGCCTGGGATCGGACACCGGAGCAGGCGGCCAATACGAATCCGGAACTTGTGGCGGAGGTCGTGAAGCAATGCTGGGCGGCCGGCGCGAAGCGCGTGATTGTGACCGACGTGAGCTGCAACGAACCACGCCGCTGCTTCATGCGGTCGGGGATTCAGGCGGCTGCGCGAGCCGAGGGCGCGGAAGTGATTCTGCCGAACCCCGATATGTTCCGTGAAGTAGATCTGGGCGGAGTGGTGCTCAAAAGCTGGCCGGTGTTCACGCCCTTTCTTGAAGCGGACAAGATCATCAACCTGCCGATTGCGAAGCACCACGAGTTAACAGGCTGCACGCTGGGGATGAAGAACTGGTACGGCATTCTCGGCGGCCAGCGCAACCGGCTGCATCAGCAGATTCACCAGAGCCTCGTGGATCTGGCCAGCTTTATGCTGCCCACACTCACGATCATGGATTGCTACCGAATCCTGCTGCGCAACGGGCCAACCGGCGGCAATCTCGAAGATGTAGCGATGAAGAAGACGGTGGTTGCGGGAACAGATCCGGTGGCGCTCGACGCGTGGGTTGCCAAGGCCTATTGGAATCTCGATCCCGGGCACCTGCCTTATCTCCAGATGGCAGCGAATCGCGGGCTCGGAACAGTCGAATTTGAGAAGCTGGCGATGAGTGTGAGCCAACTCGGATAAGACGTTCAATGCGCTTCTTGAATTTTCTAGTTTCGACTTAGTTAGTCCTGGAGCAGAAGTCCGAGGGCGAGCGCGCCCGAGGCAACAATCAATCCGATCGAACAGGCAATGATGTGGGGCTTGCCCGTGCCTTTTCCAAATAAGCCGAAGATGAGAGCCGCCAAGCTAAGGCCGAATATCGCGGCGCGCCACCGATCGAGTGCGACTTGATTTCCGGCGTGTCCTGCTGCGACAGCCATCCAGTCAAAGATCGTCGCAGCCAACACAAGCCCGAAGCTGACCCAGAGCAGGCGTCCCGCCCTTCCTCGATTATCTTGTTTGTGGGTTCGGGATTTCCAGGAGGCGATTCCGGCCATCAAGGCCGTGAAGACCCAGGGTTGAAAGATAAGCAATGACCGCACCGGTCGCACCTCCGGCCATTTGGGGGGCTGAGAGGCAACTATCGCACGAGGTTCGTAAGGGAATCGTAAACAGGTTACATTCAAGCGACTTCGCGACCCCTCCCGGTTCGCTGTAGAATCCGGAGGGGCATCGCGATGGCTCAATCACGCAGGACTTTCTTGAAGGCAAGCGCGGCGCTGGGCGCTTCCGCGCTTCTTGACTCGCACAAAGAATTGGCAATCGCGGAGAACCTGCCGGCAAACGCGCCGACGCTGAGCCAGTTTGGCTATGGCGATGTGACGCTGCTTGATGGGCCCCTGCGCGAGCAGTTCGACCGGAATCATGCGTTCTATCGCGCGCTTGACGAGGACTCGCTACTGAAGCCATTTCGCCAGCGTGCCGGGCTGGCCGCTCCGGGTGAAGACATGGGCGGCTGGTACAGCTGGGCGCCACTCAGCGATATCGATGCGCGGCCGAACAACGGTTTCGCTCCAGGGCACAGCTTTGGGCAGTATCTGTCGGGGCTTTCGCGATACTATGCGGCCACCGGCGACAGGGCGACACAAGAGAAAATCCATCGGCTCGTCCGTAATTTCGCGCCTGCGATCACGCCGCACTTCTGGGATGACAATCGGTTCCCGGCGTATACGTACGACAAAATCTCCGTCGGCATGATCGATGCGCATGAATTTGCTGGGGACACGCTGGCATTCAAGGCACTGGATGCGGCTCTCGATTCTGTCATGGCCCATTTGCCACCGCGAGCACTTTCGCGTGCCGAGCAATATGTGCGACCGCATCGGGATGAATCGTTCTGCTGGGACGAACCGTACACGCTGCCGGAGAATTTCTTCCTCGCGTGGCAGCGCGGAGCCGGCAGCCGCTATCGCGATCTTGGCACCCGCTTTCTCGCCGATGATTGGTACTGGGATCCGCTGGCAGCAGGGAAGAACGTGCTGCCGGGCAAGCATGCCTACAGCCACGTGAACGCGATGAGCAGCGCGATGCAAGCGTATTTCGTGCTGGGCAGCGAGAAGTATCTGCGTGCGGCGCGGAATGGCTTCGATTTTGTGCGAGCGCAGAGTTTTGCGACCGGTGGCTGGGGTCCGAACGAGGAGTTTCGCGCGACAGGCAGCGGTGAGATCGGCGAGAGTCTGACCAAGACGCATTCGAGCTTCGAGACGCCGTGCGGGTCGTATGCGCACTTCAAGATCACGCGGTGTCTGCTGCGGGCGACCAAGGATAGCCGCTACGGCGACAGCATGGAGCGGGTGCTCTATAACTGCATTCTTGGAGCCAAGCCGATTGAGAAAGACGGGCATGGCTTCTATTACTCGGACTATAACTACGATGCATCGAAAGTGTATCACCCGTATAAGTGGCATTGCTGCACGGGAACTTTCTCCCAAGTGACGGCCGATTACGGGATAAGTTCGTATTTTTACGATGGCGAAGGGATCTACGTCAACTTATATGTGCCGTCGCGAGTGAAATGGACGCGGGGCGGCGAACGGATCGCGCTGACGCAATCGACTCAATACCCGCATGATTCAGCCACGCAAATCGAAGTCACAGTAGGCACCCCAGCTGCTTTCCCGGTGTACCTACGCATCCCCGCGTGGGCTGGGCCGAAGACGACGATTGCATTGAACGGCAAGCGCATGATGAATGCCCCCGATCCGGGGAAGTTCGTGAAGATCGAGCGCACCTGGAGGAACGGCGATCGTATCCAAGCCGAATTCGATATGCCCACAGCCCTCGAAGCGGTCGATCCGCAGCATCCGAATCTGATGGCTGCGGTGCATGGACCGCGCGCGCTTTTCGCTGTTGGCGAGATTCCGGCGCATGTGCGCAAGCAGGACCTGCTGGCGGTGAGCCAGATTGCGGGCGGGTCGACGGATTGGCAGGCGAAAACCGAGACGGGGACACTGATGATGCGCCCGTTTACGGCGATCGAAGACGAACACTACCGCCTCTATCTCGACGTCGGGTCGCAGGCATCGAGCGCGATCTGAGGCTTGGCCAGATCGATCTAACCGCCGTACGGCATAGCCGGAACCTTCCCGAGCAGCCGCGCATAGACAGAGAGCGCACCGCGGTGATGCGCGGTGTGCTCCACCATTGCCCACACGATGTCGCTGACCGGTTGACCGCCCATGACCGGACCCGGCGGGAGCGGATGGGCGAGCTCTTCCGGCGTGCGTGAACGAAGAAAATCCACCGCACGCGTAAAAGCAGCATCCAGCCTCTTGTGCGCCATGGCCAGAGAAGTTACGCCAGCCAGAGCTTTGGCGTGCTCTTCAAAGTTGAGATCGAAGCCGTCTGGCTTAGTGGCTCCATCGAGGAACCATTCGAGAGTCTGCGCGGTGTGCGCCACCTGCTGGGCAACCGTCATCATCTCGTCGCGCGGGCGGAATTCGGAGTCGTTCTCTTCCAGAACCCTGGTGGAGCGCTCAAAGAATTCCTTGCTCGCAAGGATCTGAGTGGCAAAGTCGTACATCTGCGCTGTCGGATTCATGCGCGGAATCGTAGCGCATTTCGGGAGGGAGCGCAGTGATGAAATTTGCTCGATCGGGTGGTCGGAGCGTTGCGGCCTTGGACGAGGCGCAGTACCCGCTGAATCTGAATGTGAAATGCCGGTATTCCCGCGCTCCCGCGACAATGCAAAAGCCGAAGCGAGTGCTCCGGCCTTTTGCTTTGAGTTCAATGCGCGCAAGCGCAGTTAGCCCCACCGCAGGCGGCAGGTGGTTAGGGGCGATCGTAGAAGCGGAAAAAGAGCGACGGCTTGGCGCAAGGTTCGGCGCGGGCCACCAACTCGGTCTGCTGTTCGTCGTTCAGTGGCGTGAACTCGCGCGCAAGCTGCACGTTCTCTTCGAGCTGGGCAATCGTATCGCACCCGATAATCACGGTGCTGACCGGGCGTGACAACGTGTAGTACATCGCTTCGCGCATCTTGAGCGTGCCCGGCGACGATGTCTGAATAGTCATGCCTTCCCAACTATGTTTCTGTTGCTCGATCGGTGGCGGAGTCCACGTAGAAAGGATCCGGCCGCGTCCGGGGATCTTCATGCCGATGATGCCCATCTGCTTTTCGACCGCAAGGGGCAGCAGGGCTTCGTTGAAGCTGTAGTGATGCGGATCGGCAGCATTCATGGCCATCAGGATGGTATCGAACGGATGGCGATGGATGGCCTCGATCAGGGCGTCGGGACGATAGTGGCCGGTGACGCCGAGGTAGCGGACAACCTTCTGCTGCTGCATCTCGAGCAGCGCTTCCATTGCGCCGCCCTTGGCGAAGATCTGGTTCACATCGGTCATGGTGCCGACGTCGTGCAACTGCCACAGGTCGACGTGATCGGTGTTGAGCAGCTGAAGCGACTTCTCGATCATGCGCATGGAGCCTTCGCGCGTGCGCTCCTTGGTTTTCGTCGCGAGGAAGGCCTCATTGCGTCGATGAGCCATCACCTTGCCCACGTACTGCTCGCTCCACCGATCGGGACCGCCATAGATGGAAGAAGTGTCGATGTAGTTCACGCCGAGGTCGAGCGCGTGCTCGACGATGGGGACGGCGACGTCAAAGTTGCTGGCTTTCTCAAGCGAGGCCTGGCCGCCAAGCGAAAAAATGCCGACCTTATAGCCCGTCTTGCCCAGGTTGCGCGTAGGCATGGCCGCAGGGGTACGCGGGTTCGAGGGAAGGCCAGGCAATTCCTTGTTGGACATGTCAGCCAATGCAGCCGAGGGTGTGAGTAACGCGGCTGTCACGGCGCCGCCGGCTTTCAAAAATTCGCGGCGTCCTTGCTTGCGGGCCGATAGCGGGTTCATCTCGCTCATGGAGTCGCTCCTCGAAATAGCTTGGAATAGTACGACTCAATCATAACGCCGAATACGCAGGAGCAACATCAGCCCTCACGGCTGTGCAAATCATTCCGGCCGGCTCGGGGTTGAGCCGGCCAGATGTAGAGATGAATTTGCTGAGTGCAGGTCGAAGTTAGAGCTTCGCGAGCTGCTCGCCCAGGCGGTTCAGTGTCTGCGTGAGGCCCTCGTCTGCGTGGTACTCGCGCACGACATAGGAGAATACTTCGGGTGACTCGAAGACCAAATGCACGGCTACTTCGGTCTTCCCATCTCTCTCGGTGAAATCGACTTCAGCGATGCCGAGGCTCCGACGTATGCTCGAAGACCAGGCGGTTCGGTGGGTCGACCACCAAGTAACGCTTGTGAGTGGGAAAGTCGCGGCCATCAGGCCCATGCATGATGAAATCCCATTCGCTGCCCGGACGTACATCGATCTTGTGGATCGTGATGGTGAATCCGTTCGGTCCCCACCACCGTTTGAGGTGTTCCGGTTCTGTCCACATGCGGAAGACGAGATCGCGCGGCGCGTCGAAGATGCGCGTGGAGCGCAATTCGCGATTCGATGTGTCCTCGATTTGAGGCAGGTATGCGGCGAGCACGTCGAAGCTGCCGCCGAAGCCCTCGCGCATGTTGTCGATGTTTGCGAGATACAGGTTGCGCTCGTCGTCGGTGCAGTTGATCGGGCCGCCGGTCAGGGTCAGCGTAGTCTTGCCGTTCTCCTCAGTAAAGACAATTGTGTTGAGGGTTTCGAGCGGAAAGCGGCTCATCCATGGATTGCGCGCGAGGCCTCCATTCTCATCGGAGAAGGAGTTCACAAAGACGAGGCGGCTGGGCGCGGAGATTTCGCGGTAGATGAAGCGGCCCCACATAGGCGGGCCGCCCGGCATTTTCATCGAGTAGAGAAAGATGCCGTTGGGGTGGAACTCGAATCTCGCGATCTCGATGGAGCAGCCTTTGGGGCCCCGCCAATGCTTGAGGTGTTCGGGTTGGGAGAAGGCGTTCCAGACCTGTTGACGCGAGGCGTCAAAGGTGCGGGAAAATGTGAATTCGGTGGCGGCGGGGACGTTGCTGGTTTCAATCACTTTTTAGGTTCCTTGGATCTGATTTCGCGGAGATAGTTCGTCGAGGCGATCGAAGCTCTGATCCCAGAAGCGGCGGTATTCCTCGATCCAAAAGGCAATTTCTTTTAGCGGACCGGCGTTGAGGCGGCAGGGGCGCCATTGTGCTGAGCGCCCGCGCACGATGAGCCCGGCACGCTCCAGGACCTTGAGGTGCTTGGAGACAGCCGGCATGCTCATTTCGAATGGCCTGGCCAGCTCGGTCACAGAGGTCTAGCCGAGAGCCAAGCGGGCAAGAAGGGCGCGGCCACGGCCGCGCCCTTCTTTTTGCTGGCTGAATTGCAAGCCCATTGAGAGCCGAGGAAGCAACGAGTTGGCGGGGCGATTTCTACCACTTTTTCTGGGTTCGTTTTGACAAAGAGTCGGTAACTATATGTGCTGCAAATGGTTGCCTATAGGTAACTATGTATAGTCACATAAGTGACCTATGCTACTGCAAATTCCGAAGATGAAGGCAGATTAAATTATTGATACTCATAAATTTATGATTTGCACTTTAGTGCCATTGAAATGTGTCTCATATTGCTCTAATCTCAGTTCAACTAATCCTGAGATTGCGAATCGAGTGGGTCGACAGCAAGTCTGCCCAACGGCAGACTTCTGTTTCATGTGTGGCTAAGGTATTGAGCAGCCAGACCTACGAACGCTACTACGAGTCGTTTGGCGCGGATACTGCCGTCACGAATTTCTGGTACGACGTCTGGATTTACATCGCGAGCCCGTCCAGCGATGTTGCCAATATCGAGATGGACATGAACCAGGTGATGGCCAACGGGCAGACGGTGATTTTCGGTGTGCAGTGCGATGGCTATTCAGGAACCTGGGACTATACAGCGAACCAGGGAACACCGGGGAATCCTTCCGACGTTTGGCTGCATTCCACGGCAGCATGCAATCCGCGCAACTGGGCGACCAACACCTGGCATCACGTGCAAATGAATTACTCGCGCGATGATGCCGGCAACGTGACGTATAAATCCGTGTGGTTGGACGGCGTGCAACAGAGCCTGAAAGCGACGGTGCCTTCGGCCTTTGCTCTTGGATGGGGCTCGACGTTGTTGACCAACTTCCAGGTGGACGGGCTGGGTGCAAGCGGGTCGGCGACAGTGTATTTGGACAACCTGTCCGTGTATCGCTGGTAAGTCCTGCTCGAATATTCAAGAAAGAACGTCTTCTTTCATCGAATGCCGGCTGATTTTGGCCGGCATTCGTATTTGAGGGAAGACGATAAACATTCGGACAGGACGCCGCAGCGCGATTGCGAATCTTACCTGGTGTAGCTATTGCACGAGGTGAGCAGACCGCAAGTGAGATTTCTACGGCCGTTGTTGCACTTCATCGTTCACCTCGGGTATTTCGGGCCACTCGTCATGGGCGTGCTCGATTCCTCATTTCTGATTCTTCCCTTTGGCAACGATTTGGTTGTGGTGGGACTCGTGGCCCAGCATCCTCATCGGGCGGCATGGTATGTAGTAATGGCTGCTATTGGATCGACTCTAGGCGCGCTGCTGTTGGCGCTTGTTGCGCGCAAACTCGGCGAGCAGGGATTTGCGAAATTCGCAGGCGCGCGGGCGCACAACAGGATCAAGAAACGCATGGGCAACCACGCGGGTCTCGCAGTTGCCGTCGGCGGGTTGGCGCCGCCGCCATTTCCGTTCACCACGGTGATTGCCGGAACCGCTGCACTTGGCTACCCGCTCTGGAGGATTCTGCTGATCAATTTCTTCGCGCGCCTGGTGCGGTTTGCGTTGTTGTCGCTGCTGGCGATGCGCTTCGGGCGGCAGGTACTGCGGGTGGCGCAGTCCGCTCCGTTTGAGTGGACGATGGCAGTCTTTATCGGGGTATGCGTCGTGGCGAGCGGATTCTCAATTGCGCACTGGGTACGCAAACCGCGATGAACGCAGGGACTGACTCTCCAGGCAATCGCTTCGCCTGACGCGCGACTGCTGCGGCGGAGATAAGCTCGCGAAAATCGGCAGCTCGTCTTCAGCTCTTCTTCGAGGTGACGGCGGAGAAGGACGCAACCAGCTGGTGGACGCGCTTGCCTCCGCAATGTGGACAAACCACTTCCGTCTTTTCGACGTCGGAGATGTGGTGCTGCTGGGTGAATTCCTTGTCGCAGTCTTCGCAATGAAAAACGTATTGAGACATGGTCTACTCCGGCGAACATGATAACGCCGACGCATGTCAATTTGTCCGCCGGTGGGCCAGAGAGTTAGCTGTCTACTCTGCGGAGTGCCAAGGAGGCTCGGCAAGTAAGCTGTATTTATGTGGGACGTGTTGAGTCGCCGCAACGATTGATGGATTCACGGGTTTCGCATCGCGGCACGATCGGGCTGGCACTGGCCGGGTTCACGTTCTGGGTCCTCGCGGACACGAGCATGAAGCTGGCCGGCAACTCGCGGTTGCCGGCGTATGAGATTGTGGCGTGCCTGGGGCTGGCGCTGGCCATTGCGCTGGTGGCGCGCGGCTTTTTGCAGGGGACACCGCGAAGGCTGCTGCCCAAGAGTCCGGCGCGGCAATTGGTTCGGTCCCTGCTCGACCTCGGAAACAATCTATGCGTCGTGGTGGCGCTGCGCCATCTTCCACTCACTCTCTTTTACATTCTGGTGTTCCTTGCGCCGATGATGACAGCTTTGCTTTCGGCGGTGTTCCTGCGCGAGCGGCTGGGCTGGCGCAAGGTGGTGGCCGTGGTGGGCGGATTTGTGGGCGTGGTGATTGCGGTTAACCCTTTCAGCTCGGCGCGGCGGGAGGACTGGATCGGCTATGCGGCCTGCATGGTGTGCGTGCTGTGCTTCTCGGTGAACATGGTTTGGTCGCGGGTGTTGATGCGTGCCGAAACGCCGGAGAGCCTGACGCTGTTTTCCGGTGTGGTGCAGGTGGTTGTGGGCGCGGTGTTGATGATGGCCTGGCGCGCGGAGCCCGTGACGCCGCGGCTGGCGGCCACGCTCACAGCCATGGGCCTGTTCTGCGCGTGCGGAAGTATGTGCTTTTTCGTGGCGCTCAAGAACACTTCCGCCGTGCATGTGTCGCAGTGCCACTACACGCAGCTCATCACCGGCGCGTTGCTCACGTGGCTGATCTGGCGCGAGACGCCCACGGTGTGGATGATGGCCGGCAGCGTGTTGATTGTGGCTGCGGGGTGGCTGATGGCTGCCGCCATGTCCCACGAGAGCGCTGAGGCGAGTCCGCAGGTGTTTGCGGGGCCGGGGGATTAAAGGACAGTGATCAGTTGTCAGTGGTCAGTTGTCAGGGGCCTGTGATCGGCGCTTCCCGTGTCAGGGGCGGGGCGCTGAGGGCGGGGGATTTACACTTGATTCCGCGTGGCATGATGTGACGGGATTCGGCGTACTTGGTGGGTTCTCCTACCCCCCCTCCCCTCTTCTTGGGGAAATACCTCATTCTATTGGATTTACGGAATCAATAACTTACGATAACCCATTTGGAATGAACGGGTTATGGCTAAATATCTCTGCCCATTTGACTTTGCTCACAGCGGGGCCGATTCGCGCGGAGCGCGAACGGAAGCGTGCCCGGGCCGATTCAGTTTTCGGGGAATAGGTTCAGGGTAGAGGAATGGGGGAATTAATACGCAATACTTCAGGAAACAGGAAACAGGAAACCAGATCGCTTGACTCGTGTATATACAGGGATCAATATAGATATATACATTTGGAGAAGACATGCGCAGTGCAACTTCTGCAGCGGGCAAGGCTACGTCGATTCGTCTGAACACCAAGCTGGCGGATGAGGCGGTGCGCCTAATGGGAGCCAAGTCGCGTACGGAGGCCATCCACGTAGCGCTCGAAGAGGTCGTCGCCGCGCTGCGCTTCAAGAAGGTCATCAAGAAGTATGCCGGCAAAGGCGAGTTTGCCAACAGCGATGAGTAGTTTTGTCATTTATGACAGCTCGATAGTCATCAACCTCATTCGCTCGCGCAGCTTCTTTGAGCAGGTTTACGGCAGCGACCCAATCATTCGCAATTCATCGGTGGTGCTTGCCGAGCTGTGGCGGGGGGCCAGCGCGCGGGCTGACCGGGAATTGGTGCGTTGGATGCAAGATAACTTCCGGATTTTGACTCCTACCGAGAGCAACTGGATTGAGTCGGGGCAGATTCTGGCCAAAATGCAGACGGACCACTGTTTTGAGCCGAAGAAGCTGCGCGCTCTGCATTTCGATGTGCTGATTGCACTGACGGCGCGGGCGCATGGGGCGCGGTTGATTACGTCAAATCGAGCGGATTTCGAGTTGATTCGGGGGTATCGGGAGTTCGAGCTGGAAGTTTGGTAGTGTCGAAACGATTTGCCTCATTTTCGGTTTCGTCCAGGATCGGAAATAAGTCCCGGCTTCCATGCACTACGCGCTCGACTCGCACATTGTCGTGGCGAATCCGAAACAAAATCACGTATTGGCCAGCGGACGCTAAACGAGCGTCTGCGCCGAGCCCCGGCCTAATCCGATAGAGCTGAGGTTGAATGGCAATTTGCTTCATTCGTTCATGGAGCAAACGGAGCATCCGTCTTGCCTGGAGCGGACTGCCCTGAGCGATGTAGTCGGCGATTTCCTCGAGATCACCAGGCACGTACCGAGACAAGCGGAGGCGCATTTACCGCTTCGTTGGCTCGGGCATCTTCTTATATTTCGTTTCGAGCCGGTCGAAGATCGCGTCGGGATCGAGGTCTTCAGACTCATCGGCAATGGCTTCCTGCCAGCGGTCGCGCAGACCGGCCAGGGATTGCTCGCGCAGGTTGCGCTTGTGGGTCCAGTCGCGCAGGGCGTCGCGGATGACTTCGCTGTTGGAGGAGTATTCGCCTGCTTCGACGGCGCGGCGGACGATGGCGGCCATTTCGGAGGGAAGTGCGATGCTGAGTTTCTCGACGGTAGGCATGAAGGGTACTCCAGTAGTAATTATTACTACCACATCGGATGCTGAGGATGATTCGGCGACGATGGCGTGGGCGGCCGTGATTCATGCCGCCCCTACTGGGCGGCGGGCTCGTGGGCGGGCGGGTTTCCCAGGGTTTCACCCTGGGCTATTTTCATGCTCTCCCTAACCGGGAGAGCGTCGGCGTGGGTTGATGATTTCCGGGCATTCCTACAGGAGATCGTGGGATTTGGAAGTGCGGATTCGGTTCGAACGTTGTGTGACGGGCGACCTGCGACGGAGGGGAATGTCACGGTAGGATGCGGTGCGTATGGCGCATACCTATTGCTCGGCGTTTTTTCATTGCGTGTTTTCGACCAAGGAGCGGCGGAAGACGATTGTGCCGGAAATTGAGGAGCGGTTGTGGGCGTATATCGGTGGGACTGCGCGGGAGAACGGGATGACCGCGCTCGCGGTGGGAGGCATGGAGGACCATGTTCATCTGTTGATCTCGTTGCCGTCGTCGATGGCGATTGCGACCGCGATGTGCGAGATCAAGAGGGGGGCGTCGCGGTGGGTACATGAAGCGTGCGGGATGCCGGAGTTTGCGTGGCAAGAGGGATATGGGGCGTTTTCAGTGGGGCAGAATCAGGTGGATGCGACGGTGGCGTACATCGCGCGGCAGAAGGAGCATCATCAACGGCGGGATTTTCAGGCGGAGTTTGTGGCGCTTTTAAAGAAGCATCGGGTTGAATATGATCCGCGGTTTGTTTGGGGTTGAGGTTTGGTGCGGCGGGCTCGTGGGCGGGCGGGTTCCCAGGGTTTCACCCTGGGCTATTTTCATGCTCTCCCTTCCGGGAGGGCGGCGGGTTTGGGTTCGTGCTGTTCCCGGGTCTCAGATGCGAGACCTGTGGCACCCATTTCCGTATTAATTGAGAAATCTGACACCTGGGCCGCTGGCCTGAACAAACGCTAGTAACCAAATTGAGGACAAGATGAGCGACAATTCAAACGAGAGTGAAGCCTCTAGACTTGATCGTTTGCATAATGTGGAGCTTTCAGAACGAGAACTCCTCTGTATCGGACACATCATCGCCCAATGGGGGGGCCTTAGAGCACGAGGTTTTTTGTCAAACGCTTCAGACTTTTGATAGGCATGCGGAGACTCTTCCAAAAGAAATGAACAATATGCAGTTTTCGGGGGTTTTAGAAAAATGGAAAGAGCGCGTAGTCGATCAGTGTGACGGGGAAAAGAAGAAGAAACTAGAAGAGCAATATGGCCTAATTCATCACTATCAGGGCTATAGAGATGCGCTGGTACATGGAATGTGGGATTGGGATACAACCTCTCCAAACAAAATCAAAACAACGCGCGTTCGCAAAACGGAAATAATATCAACACATTTTACTGCCGCCGACCTGGAAGATTTTTCTCTGGCAGTCGCAAGAATAAATTTCAACGTTCGGAATCCAAGAGGCGTTGACGATTTGGCAGAAATGATAAATAAGGGAGGCTGCATCAGCCGTTTAGGAGTGAGCATGCTTTCGGGGCATCCTGTGGCGGCAGAGCTAATACCGACTTTGAAATTGACAGAAAAACAGACTGGAAAGATTTCTAAGGATAGTTGACTACCTTTGGAGCTGCGCTGCGAACATGCCACGAATACAGAAAGGCCGCTCCGTGGGGAGCGGCCTTTGCTGTGGAGAACCAAGGGCGATGCGATTCGTATATTGAGGATCTGGCGCCGAAGGCGCGCTTAGCTGGACGCTTAGTCCCCGGCTACGAGGTCGGTTTCCTTCTGCTGCTGCCGGTTGATGGGGCTGGTGGCGTTGTTCGACGCGGGCTTGATGGAGCTGAGGCTTACGAGGCCTTCGATTGGCTTTTCGCCGAGGACGTGTTCGCGATAGAGCTTGGCCATCGCCGCGTTCTCCGCATCGGACTTGATCTTGGTGTCGCGGGCGCGGATTTTTTCTTCGCGGGCGTTCTTAGCGATGCCCAGGTTGTCGAGGGTGTGGTTGGCTTCGGAGTTGACGTGCTCCATGTTGAGCTTGAGCTCGTGGCCTACCTGCGACATGCCGACCTTTTTGCCGCCGGCAAAGATTTCGTGGCGGCCGTGTTCCTCATACCACTTGGTGAGGGTGGAGGTCATGTGCATCTTCTCGATGATGTTGCGCCAGCCCACGCCGGTGTTGTAGGCGCAGAAGCTGATTTCGCCTTCCTGGGTGGCGTAGGGGATGATGCACTGCTCGGTGCGGCGGAAGTCGTAGTTGAACAAGTCCTGGAACCACATGCCGGCGATGAAGAGGAAGTTCCAGCGATCCTGGCGGCGGAGCTTGATGTCTTCGATGGTGCGGTCGCCCTTGACGCTGCCGTAGTTTTTGCCGGTGGCGTTGAAGGT
>Ga0182024_10015960_pt1 | contig 14310 bp, 13 predicted proteins | sample P32metaG_FD_120480 | JGI IMG/M metagenome (GOLD analysis project Ga0182024, IMG submission 120480) | Permafrost microbial communities from Stordalen Mire, Sweden - P3-2 metaG (Illumina Assembly) | ecosystem: Environmental > Terrestrial > Soil > Wetlands > Permafrost | place: Sweden: Stordalen... | reverse complement strand
TACTCCATCGCCAGCAGAATTAGTGCTTACTGCGTCTTCGATTCGGTCTTGGATTCAGCCTGCGCTTTCTCAAGCCTGGTTTTGGTTTTAGCCATAACTTCGCTACATTTGGTCAGTTCAAAAGCAACTTGATCGGCGCCTTGTGGAGAGACCTTTTTCAACACCTTATGAGCAGTGTTCATAGCACCAAAGTGTTTGTTCTGCTCTTCGACCAGGTCTTCCAGATCTTTTGCATCAGTCATTTTGCTTCCGTCCGGACCTTTCATGATGGCGTTGCCGTCAACATACATTTTTTGCACGCACAATGAAGACGCAATCATCTTGTCTTTATGTGTCAGTGCCTGGTTTGGGGCTGAGTTCAAGCTTTTTGTCAATTGAATGAACGAAGCTTCCGCATATTTTTTTGCCTTTTCTGGATCGTGTTCCAGCACCGAACATTTCATAGCAAAGGTGTTGTACTCTTGCCAAGTCGGATTCTTCGGATCAGCAGGGCGCGATGTCTCTAGCTTTCTCATCCCTTCGGCTCGAACTTGCTCGTAACTACGAAGCTCTTTTGCGAACGCTGGCGCCGCCAATGCGGTAATTGTGACTAGCGACAAGATTTTGCCAAATTGAATTTGCTTTTGCATCTTACGATTCTCTCCAACCAGTTAACAAATGCCACCACCTGACCTCAGACAGGCATTACAAGTGGAATGCTCCGTTATTATAACCGACAGCTGACCTTGTAAAGATTGGACTGATCTAACGGGAATCACTGAAACAGGACTTTCGAGATTTGAAAATTCTTGCTCAAGTCCATGACTTCTTGCTTCGGGCGCAGGACTGCACGTGTTATCTACCAGCTTGCGACGGTGGTGAAACCTCCGTGACATGAATATTGCACAGGTCTTACAGTTGCGCAGCGAGAATCGATGCAAGCCATTGCTGTGCCTTCAATTGGTGGCAGCACCTTGATAATTGCGTCTGCGCCAGAGTCACTGCCTGTGGTGCTTTGCAACCAGGGCGAAAATACTATTTGCCCGATTTTTTGATCATCCAAACACAAATTAATGTTTGCAAACAGGCCATTCCAATCGAAATTCGCCTGTCACCGCTTATGGTGCCAACTCCGCGCATCCAAAAGCGCCCCCAGCCTGATGGCCTCAGCGCCAGAAAGAGTGCGTCGCCAAGACCCCAGATACAAATTATCTTGATGAGAAAGCTCATTTTCTAGCTGTGCGGTTGAATCGCGTTGTAGTCAGACGAGTGCAAGACCATATCCATCAGCTTGCAGTTTACGTTAGTGATGTCTTGCTTGGAGGCAAGGCTACGAACCTTTTGATAGAACTCACGCGAGTAACGAATGTGCTCTTCGATAACTTTCAGTAGGTGCAATAGATATTCGTTGTATGCGGGTTCATCAACATGCACCATAACCAGTTGGCCGATTTCGTCGTCCACTTTGGTCCGGTCCTTCTGGCACTCTTGCATGAATGCGTTCAGCTCTGGTGAAGGCGTGAGATTATCAAGCAACAAATGTTGCTGCTTCTTCAAATGCCCAACAATCGAGTCGCAAATCAATTTCACCCTATCGAATGTTCGCCCGCGGCTCCAAGTCGAGTAGTTATTATTCAGCTCCATCAACTTCATCTCAATGTCGTTGGTCTCAAAGTCAAAGTATTCAAAAATGTCCATTGTGCGGATCTCCTAGACGTGACTGGTTGACGTAACGGCCGCCAGTAAGTTGCAGAATCTACAACTGCGCCTCTTCCTGATTGCCTCTTATTATCCTGATCGGCAGATAGAGTCTCATTGCATCGCCTGGCATTGGCTTAAAACCTAGTTCCTTGCGCTCATAATACGCTTTAGCTTCTGCGTCCTTGGCGTCTACAATGACAGCTGCCACGCCAGCGATACTGCTTACTTGAACCGCTCTGAGAAAAGCATCTTTGAGCATACCAATCCCAAGCCCCTTACCCTGGAAGCCGGAATCAACGGCCAGACGAGCGATTACAAGTACTGGTACTGGATATTTTCCTAACCCCTTGCGAATCTCTTCAGGGCAATCTTGCCATTCCACGTCGCCTACAACCAGAGTGTAATAAGCTATTACGCGGTTGTCTTCCAGGACAACGTACGTTTTTGCTCCGTCTCTTTCCTGTGTCTGTCTGGCGAATCTTTTAAGGTAGTCGTTTAGCTCAGGTTTGCCTGAATCGAAGGCCGACCTGTCATGCCCCTTTAGCAGGGGACAGGGGGATTTCATCCGGCTTCCTTTTCAAAGACGCTCGGCTGATTCATGAGCTTATGCAGGGCCGGGATGCGCTTCGGCGGAGCATCTAAAGCTGCACAAAACGCCTTCCACTCTTGCTCACTCAGAGAAAAATGATAGCGGTCTTGATCGTGCAAAACTCGTTGAGCGGCTTCATAAGCTTGGTCAAGAATGAACGCCGACACAGACTTTTGTTTAACCTCGGCAGCTTGACGTATGGTCTGCTCTTGCTGAGCAGTCCAGCGAAGATTGAACTTCTCTTGCTTCATCGCCATGAAGATGCCCTCGGTCCCTGTCCGGATGTCATTATCGCATTTTGTAGGTACATTGTCCACACGGAAGGTGCCAAGCAGTCGGCAAGTAGTAAACGCAGCAAAGCACATTAGCTCAAATGCCTGACATGAGCAGCCAAGCCGCCTTACAATCAAAGTCCGCAGGACCAGCAGCAGGCGGGACGCCTGCACTCCCGGGACATGCGCTCCGGGTTAAGCCAAAGAAAGGGAGTTCGCAAATCAGACTGGCACTTATTAGTTGTGGTCTCGGCAATGTCACCAGAGGCTTTGAAGTCTCGACTGCGCGGCTTTATAAGGCTTTGTCGGCTGATAAGCAAATGGATGTGCGGCTCTACACGGGCGGCAAATATGAGACAGCCACGAAGACAATCTGGAACATCCCGCGAGACCTGGTTATCAAGTCTCCAATCGGTCTTTTGTCGCACATTAATGACCGCAGAGTGTGGGAATTTTCCTATGGCGTGGAACAGATTTCTTTCGGCTTGTTCCTCTGGCCGGAGCTTGTGAAGTGGCGTCCAGACGTCGTTTGGACCAAAGAGGTGCCTTTTGCATATTTCTTGTTGCACTATCGAAAGATGTTTAACTTGAAGCTCAAAGTTATCTTTGCCAACGGTGGTGCCTTTCGCCCCCAGACCTACAAAGACTTCGATTACATCCAGCACCTGGAAACTGAGTCTTATCAGGAGGCACAAAAATTTGGCATTCCGGAAGAGAAAATGACGTTGCTGACAAATTGCATTGACTTGCAACTATCGCCCAAGCCGAGAGATGTCTTGCGCGCTCAATTTGGATATACGCCAAACGATTGGATTGTCATTTGTGTGGCCGCCTGGAACAGGCACCACAAACGAATTGACTATGTAATCAATGAAGTGGCGCAGATGAAAAATGACAATGTCAAACTTTTGTTTTGCGGGCACCCTGAGCCGGAGACCCCTATTTTGAAAAAGCTTGCCCAGGAAAAACTGCCCGGGCGCGTGCAATGGCTGACGCTTGCCGAGAGTCAGGTGCAGGAAGCTTTGCAAGCAGCCGATGTATTTGTTATGTCCAGCCTCCACGAAGCCCTTGGAAATAGCCTGGTCGAAGCCGTTCTTGCCGGCACCCCAGTGGTCAGTCATGAACATGGCGCCAGTAAGTTCTTGTTGCGCGAGCATGAAAGGATGACTGATCTGTCGCAACCCGGTAATCTAACCAGGCGGCTGTTAGAGCTTATGCAGTCACCGCCTGAGCGTGACGATCTTATTATGCTGCAAGAGCGGGCACGCGAGCAGTTCAGCCAGGAAACGACAGTGCAGCGTTTTTATGAAATGGTGGCAAGGGTAAGCAATCTGCCACCACGTGATCCTCAACCCGTCGGAAGCTATGATCTCAGTGCAGAAAACTAAGGTGCAGGCCGAGTTGCCTGCAAAGAGAACGACCGCGATCCTGGCTGGCTTGCAGTTGATGCTGCTTCTTGCTGCCGTTGATCAGACGATTATCTCTACGGCCATGCCAAAGATAGTGGCGCAGCTTGGCGGGTTCGACCGCTATGCCTGGGCAACGACTGCATATTTGCTCACTTCCACAGTTTCTATTCCGGTCTTTGGACGGCTTTCCGATCTGTATGGCAGAAAAAATTTCCTCCTCGCTGGAGTTTTACTTTTCATTGTCGCTTCATCGTTGTGCGCGTTGGCAGGCTTGAATCCGGCTGGCAACTTTGCCCAGCTGGACAGTATGAATCAATTCATCGCCGCTCGGGCGGTGCAAGGTCTTGGCGCTGGAATTATGCTCGGGCTATGCTTTTCCGTCGTCGGAGATCTTTTTCCTGCCGCCGAGCGAGGAAAATACCAGGGCCATTTTGCCGCGGTTTTCGCGCTGGCGTCGGTCGTTGGTCCTACTCTGGGCGGCTGGGTAAGCGATCACTATTCCTGGCGCTGGTTGTTTTTCAGCAATATTCCAATTGGATTGGCAGCGATTCTGGTTTTCAACTCTGCCTTTCCGTCAGATAAGAAGTCACCTGCCAACAACGACTTCGATTTTGGTGGCATCGGTTTGTTCATCTGTGCCTTCGGCCCACTTTTGGTGGCTTTAAGCTTGGCACCAAAGTTGGGTTGGCTCAATCCTGTCGTCGTCACCGTATTCGGTGCCGGGGTCGCCGTCCTCGTCTGGTTTTTGCTCTACGAGTCACGCCGAACAGATCCATTTATCAAGATTCCCCTGCTGTGCCGCCCTGTAGTGGCGCTGTCATGCATCAGTGTGTTTGTCACGGGTATCGGCATGTTTGGCTCGGTCATGCTTCTGCCGATTTTCTTTCAAAGCGTTCTCGGGTTCAGTGCGGCAAAATCCGGAGCGCTTCTCAGCCCTTTGATCATAATCGTGGCGGCATCCAGCATTGTCGGTGGTTACTGGATGTCAAAGAAGAAAACATACAAACCGATCTGCTTGACTGGAATGTTTTGCATTGCCGCAGGAAACCTCTTGTTATCACGAATCGGCGCAGACACGGATCTCATCTACATTTTCGCCAATATGTTTGTGGTTGGAATTGGCTTAGGTTTGCTGCTTCCTATATATACGATTGTGATTCAGAATGCTGTGCCCGAAGAAGACATCGGCTCAGTCACAGGATTCAGTCAGTTTTTCCGATCGGTTGGTGGCACAGCTGGTGTCGCTGTCTTTGGCACCTTGATGCTTTCCTTATATGAGTGGGGCTTGCAAAAATCAACTTTGCCGGCAGTATCCGATGCTGCCATCCGCTTGATCCACAACCCCCTGGAGCCTGGCAAACTCAGACACAGTCTTGAGCAGATAGTGCCTTCTGCTAGCCAGCTAGCGGACTTATTCCATGTCGTCAAGGAATCGCTGATCGGATCGGTCGATATCATCTTTCTTGCCTATGGGCTGGTGGCGGCAGTGACAATGGCTGCCAACTTTTGTCTGGCGGAACTACCTTTGCGTCAGTCGAGCAAGTGAAGAGCCGTAAGGATCGAAACTGGGCCACCGACAGGCACTCGACAGCACGTAATTCTTGATTAGGAACGATTCAGACTAAAGCAGAGGTTCTTCCGTATGATCTGTTTTCAAGCAGATCCAATTGAGCGAAAGAACATGCCAGCTTACCAGAAAACAAAAGCAAAAGCAGCAGTCAGTCAGGCTTCCAGCCCTCCCAGTGCTCCCAGCGGTGGGCTGCTGCAGAAATGGACGCGTTACCTACAAGAGCCAATCGATGGGGCATCTCTTGCCATCTTTCGCATCTGTTTTGGGCTGGTCATGGTCGCTCATGTTTGTGAAAACTACGCTCACATCGAGCGCAATTACATTTCGCCTCATTTCAATTTCAGCTTTATTTCCGGACTGCATACATTGCCAGGCTTTGGCATGTACGAACTCTTCGCCGTCATGGGTACCGCTGCTTTGTGCATTGCCCTTGGTGTCTGGTGCAGACCCGCTGCTTTAGTCTTTTGTCTTGGGCAAACATATTTGCTGCTTGTGGAAAAGTCCTATTATCAAAATCACTACTATCTCATTTGTCTGCTCAGCTTCCTGCTCATCCTCATACCATCGAATAGAGTGTGGTCGATCGATAACATGGCCGGTAAGCTCCCGCGCTGCGTACCGAGATGGTCGCTGCTGATTCTGAAAGCGCAGATCTTTATCGTCTATTTCTATGGTGGCGTTGCTAAGTTGAACGTAGATTGGCTTCGCGGTGAACCGATTACAACCAATATGCAGGCCATACCGAGCCAGGCACTGTTTGGCTTCGGTCAATATCTCCACCAGCACTGGTTTAGCCAGTTGATCATGCTTGGAGGTATTGCCGTTGATTTTTCAATCGGATTTCTGCTCTGGTGTCCTGCAACATTTTGGCTTGGAGCGGCAATGGCGGTCGCCTTCCATGTGCTCAACTCAGTCTTGTTCCCAGTTGGAGTTTTCCCCTGGGTGATGATTGCCACGATCGGCCTCTTTGCCGCTCCTGATTGGCCGCGACGTATTGTTCAGGCAATTTCTGCAAACAAGCTCTTCAAGCGCAATGGTGCGAAGAAGGCAGCGGGTGAAAGAAAAGCAGTTAGTGCGAAAGAGTCAGATATTGACACGATCCGAACTAACGAAGGGCTTCGTTGGAAGACTACAGCGATACTTGTCTTTGCGCATCTTTATCTCATTGCTCAGATTCTTATGCCGCTGCGACATTGGCTCTATCCTGGAGAAGTAAGCTGGACAGAGCAAGGGCATCGGTTTTCCTGGCAGATGATGCTGCGCACCAAAAGAGTCAAAGCTTTTGACTTCATCGTGATCAATCCAGCAACGCAACAGCTTATCTCAATTAACATCCAGAGAGCCTTGAATGCGAGGCAGATGGAGCACATGTGCAAGCGCCCAGACATGATTTTGCAGTTTGCTCACTACATCGCCGACAGGTATCAGAAGGAAGTGGGCGTGAGACCAATCGTAAAAGTGAGAGCGATAGAATCGCTAAACTATCGCCAACCGCAATATCTGATTGATCCAAACGTCGATCTGGCGGCACAAACAGAGAGTTTGATGCCCGCCCCCTGGATTGTGCCTCTTAACCCGTTGATAGCAGGACAAAAGGGAATACCTGAATCGCCGTTGACTGCCCCGGTCCAACAGCCAGATCAGGAATAACTAGAGTTTCGAATGCAGCACCATCAAACATAGCACCACATTTGATGGCATGCAAACGCTCTATCTAGCTAGTTGTTGAAGGCGGTGTCATTCACTGTGTTGAAGTTGAAGCCATCAATGGTGTTTTGACTTCCTGCTATAGTTGGCGCGATAAAGAAGATGGTTCCAGCCGCCGAACCAGAATACCTGACGTTAATGGTTTTGACTACCTCGTGAAACGTGATCAAGGGCGTGAAGTTGTTATAAGCCACGTCGACGAATTGCGCAGTAAATCCATTATTCGAATCTTCAACTTCAGATACCACGGGGGCTATATGAATGAAACCGTCACTTGTTTGAGCGTAAATCTTAAGTCCCGCATCGGCAAGCGGTGAGGTGCTTGGAATTTCATAGTCGAATACAAAAAACTCGAAGCTACCAATGTTAGGCAAGCTTCCACTAGCTAGAGAAGGAAGATTTACACCAACATATGGAGTGGTTGACTTGCCTTTCCCCGGTTGCAACTCATAGGTGAAAAACTCATTGACTCGGGGATCACCTGACAGAAACGTGGTTGCGGCCCCGTTCGACTTAAAATTACCTTTGATTTGCACGCCGGCAATCGTAACTTCTTCGCACGCGTGTGCCGCAGACGGCATGAGCGACAGTGCAAAAGTCGATGCCACCAGCCCTGCGGTGATGATTCTCAGTTCTCGGAATGGCTTGTTCATATTCTCCCTCGTGTTTGGAACCCGCTCTCAATAACGTTCGATCAGTGAAATGTCTCGCGTTCATTTGACCTACGCGCAAGAAACTGAGTCCGTGCCGAATTTAGTCGGACAGTTCTTGTTATCAGTGACTGACTGAACTAGTAAGAATGTAGGATCTTCATTACCGGTTCTACCCGAGTGTTAAACCAGGCAATCCATAAAGTTAGCACTTCGTAAATTAATTCTTGGAGTCATTTGATCTGTCAAAGTTCGATCAAATGAAATGGATCATCATCGGTATCATGTTAGCACCACCCTGATGGCAGCTATCACCACAGCACTATCACCAGAAATGGTGCTTGGCGAGAAGTGTCGCTACACGTGTGGCACGCTCAGGGCAAGATCGCAGTATCGCTATCGTCGTGATCGCCGTGTTCGCCGCGAGAATTGAGAAAGCGCTCCACCCGCTCAAATGATGCTTTCAGCGCGTCGAATGTATCTTTAGCTTCCCCCCAATCGTGCAAACCGGCTGCTCTTTCAAGGAAGAGCGCCAGTTTGGCTAGACCCTTGGCGCCGACCGAGGCACTGGAGCCCTTCATTTCATGCGCCATATGAGCCAGAGAAACATCATCTCTTCCTCGAATAGTGGCATCCATCTCTTGCAAAAGCTTTTTCGTTGATTCCACAAATGTGTTTAGAACATCCTCCAGATCCTCTGCATAAAACTCTTCCAGTTCTTTCAAATCAATCGGATTTTCTTCCATGTCGGCAGTGGAAACGTACTGCGAATACTTCTTTGCTAATTCCTGATTGCGCAAGACAAAATTCTTTTGCAACCAGTGATTCAGTTTGATCTTGAGCATCTGTCTGTCGATCGGCTTTGATATATAGTCGTCCATGCCAACTGCTATGCAACGCTCTTTGTCGCCCACCATAGCCAATGCTGTGACAGCAATTATTGGTGTATAAGTGCCGCGCAATGCTTCCAATTTGCGAATCGCTTTTGTGGCCTCAAAGCCATCCATTCCAGGCATCTGACAGTCCATCAAAATGACTGAATAAGGATGGTCTTGTGCCGCTTGCACAGCTTTGTGTCCACTATCCACAACATCTACCGTCAAGCCAAGTTGCTGAAGAAGCAAACTTGCCAACTTCTGGTTAACTAGATTGTCTTCCGCCAAAAGAACTCTTTTTGTTTCTTCAGTCATTCGATTTGTCCGGAATGTGAATATGAACTGCCGTAGCGTAACGCATCGATTACAACTTACACCATTTCGACCAGGCCAAAGCAGGCGGGACGCCTGCGCTCCCGGGAAGCGCGGAAACGGGGGCTAAGCGCATCTAGGCTGTCGCTTATTGCGCAACTTCATGCGGGCATGGTCTTCTATAGTCACTTTCCGGGGAGCCAGTTTTGCCTCTAGCTCAACCCGACAAGAGGCCATTTTATCGGCAAGCGAGCAAAGGTTATTCTGACTTTCGCTTTGCAGGTGTGAAAACATGTGCTCATCCGTGCTCACATGCTGCTCAAACTTTTTTGCCAGGTCCTTGAGAGTTTCGGCGAACTCTCCATCGCCTGAAGCTTCCAGGGCCAGCATCATTGACAGCATGGTGTACAAATCTTTGCTGCTGTCAGCCAGGCGTTCACGATCTTCAGAGTTGCAAACAGACGGATAGACAATCTGCTGCTCAACCACAGAATGTATACGCAAACCAAGAAACAGATCGGCCAGAACTTTTTGCTGCTCCACCTGTCCGCAAGTCTGCAGGTCGGCAAGCAAATGTTTGATGTAGCCATGATCGGCGCGCAACATGGATAGTGCTTGATTGGGACTGCTAACCATGTCAGTCATAATTCTGACCTCTGCCATCTTAATATCTGTTCACGTTTACATTGTCGAGCAGACAGGGCAAAAGGTTCCCAATCTCAGGTTTTAGACAGCCGGCAGCCAACGGTTCAGCAGCTCCCTGAGCTGAGCTAGCATCACTGGTTTGAAGATGAAGTCGTCCATACCGGCGTCCAGGCAGCGCTGTTTGTCAGGGTTAGCAGTCATTGCGATGATCGGCACACGGGCATGGCTATTCTTCACTTCCAGCTGCCGAATAGCGCTTGTAGCTTCGATGCCGTCCATTCTTGGCATTTGGATGTCCATCAAAATCAAAGAATAATCGGCGCTTGAGACCTCATCCACCGCTTCTGAGCCATCAGAGACGGCATGACCGACAAAGCCCAGTTTTGCCAACTGCTTCGTTGCCAGAAGCCGCAAAGTCTCGTCGTCTTCAACTACGAGAATCATTTTCGACTCTTCCGTCATTTGCTTTATCGACAGCCTCCAGGGGAATCTCAAACCAGAAGTTGGAGCCCTGACCTTCTATCGAAGAGACTCCAATGTCACCGGACATTAGTTTGACTAATCGGCGACAAATCGACAAGCCCAATCCTACTCCACCAAATTTTCTCGTCTTAGAGCCATCCGCTTGCACAAAAGGCTGAAACAGCCTCGGCAGCATGTCAGCGGGCACGCCGATGCCTGTGTCTGTGACTGTAAACCGTACCACCATGCCACCGGCAAAGAGCCTGGTAACGCTGGCGACAACTTCTATGTGTCCTTTCTCAGTAAACTTGACGGCGTTGGCTACCAGGTTTGTCAACACCTGCCTGCACCTCAGCCCGTCGCCAAGCAGATGGCGAGGAATGTCAGGGCTTACCTGATGAGCGATGCTCAATTGTTTGCGGCAAGCTGGCTCCAGGCTCGCAGTGGTGCATTCCTCGATCATCTGGACGACATCCACCAGACTTTTATCAGCTTGCAGTTTGCCCGCTTCCAACCTGGAAAAATCAAGCAGATCATTGACTACCTTGAGCAAAACCTGCGCCGACTCATAAATATATTGAGCAAGCTCATGCTGCTCTGTCGACAATCCCGTCTCCAGAAGCAACTCGGTCATGCCAAGCACGCCACTCATAGGAGTGCGCAGCTCATGACTGATGTTGGAGACGAATTGAGATTTGAGTTCGCAAGCAGCGAGCGCTTCATCACGTGCTTTGAGCAAGGCTTCCTCTGCCTTTTTGCGCAAGGTTATGTCTCGCAAGACGGCAGCGGCGCCACGAAGAATGCCCTTCTTGTCACGCAGAGGCTGAGCACTGGCGCTTACAGTCACGCCTTCAGTATCGTAGGGAGTGCGCACAAAGATCTCCAGATCATGCACTTCCTCCCCATTGATTGCTCTCGCCAGGGGCAGCTGAGACTGCTCATACCTGGTCAGCTGGTCGGGCATGAATAAGCCATACTTGCCTGTAGCATTTTCCAGTCCGTGCAATTTAATCGCGGCCGGATTGAACAGAAGCAGCGACCCTTTCTCATCGACTGCAATCACTGGGTCGCCAATGTTGTTGAGAATGAGCTCCAACAATTCGCTCTTCTCACGCAAATGACCGTCAGCCGATGCGCGCGCGCCACGCGCCTTCGCGCTTTCTGGACGCTGCTCGTCATCTTTGGCCAGAGATCCCATTCAGTTCCTCCTCGGTCGCTATACAAGCGGTTCTTCGAACGTCGACTATGAGTTACTAATTCAGATCTTATACGGCCACAGCCAAAGTAAATCGAGAGCCCGGATTAAATAGAGCGCAGATTTAAGCGCTTTTGCTTTTGCTACGAAAAGCATCTACAGCGTTTTTTAGTTCCTTGACGGCAATCACCAGAGTGGTCACCAGCGTGATAACGGTGATGATCTTTTGGACTGTACGTAGCATGTTAGTTCTCCAAGCAGTTTTGGCCAATGACGCCCGCTGGCAAATCAAGTTCCCGATTATGAGCGGTATGCCCGCCCAATATCAATGGCTAACTTAACTCCTTCATAGAATTGCCGCACTGCGCGTTGATAAGGGTTCTGACCGGGGGTGGCGAAAAAACAGTTCCCTTAGTGATCTTTTTTGGATTGATGCCGGAACTATAGTTATGTGACGATAGTCGAAAAGGGTATGGGTCGGCAGCGTCATGGATGGAAGCAACTTGATAGAGCTTCAGGAGCAACCTGACAAGCAGCGGATCGCGCCTGCGCGCCGGCCTCGACGATGGCTGATTTGGACGCTGTTGGTTTTTGCCTGTGGCACCGTTGCCTTCCAGATGGTTGTCCAGAACGCGCTGGGCGAATGGTCCAAACCTGAGTTGGAAAAGGCGATGGGTAGCACAATACATCGTCTGGTCCACTTCGGTCATGTTAGCTGGACCATCTCTGTTTATGGAGTTGTGTTTCATACCGACAAACTGTCGATCACAGAGATGGACGGCAGATCCTTTGTCGATGCTGGACCAACCCAGGTCTCTGTGGCGCTCACGCCTCTATTTGAGAAGAAACTGCTGGTCAGGCATCTGGATCTGCAAGCACCGCACATCTTTGCCCGCAAAATTTCAGCGACAAGATGGAATTTTTCCGATTTGCCCGAGCTGCCTCTTAAAGACCTTTCTCATGTGCGCATCAAAGATGGAACCGTCGAGGTCAGCGATGAGACGAACAAGTCGTCCAAAACGCTTACGTTGAAGCCGTTCAATGCCGGGCTCGACCGCAATTTGTTCACGCACAACTGGCCCTTTAACATGACCTTTCAAATTCCCCACCCGAATTTCGTTAGTCAAATTGAGGCTCAAGGAGAAGGGTCAGGCAACCCTAATGATTGGTCGAACAACAAGCACTCGATCAAGCTGACAGCCAGCAAACTGGATTTGCCTGAGCTGGCTCCGTATCTGGGTCCTTTGCCGGGGTCGGGTGGTCTGGTATCTTTCAAATTGGTTGCCACCACGCAGCCGAAGAGTAAGACCCAAGGAAGCATCGAATGGCAAGCACCAAATTTGGTGCTGACGGGGGCTCAATTCAAACTGACAGGGCCGCTGCCAACCGTGAGCGACTCGTCCGCACAACTGGCCATAGTGCCGGGCAGCACGCTTGATCTGTTGCAAGGTCGCTTATCCATTCCCAAAACCAAGGTTGACGTCCGTGATTTAAAGGGTGTCATTGTCTTCACCGCAACAGGCGTCAAGCTTCAGCCCCTGAGCGGTCAGTTGGCATCGATGCGCTTTCAAAGCGAGGGCGAGCTTAGCTTTGCCCAAATAGCAAACCTGAAGATTCATGCCACAAATGTCTCTCTGGAGGATCTCAGAGCCATCTGCGCTTCTCTGAAACTGCCGACTGCCGATGTCGCCAAAGAACCAATTTTCGGCACGTTTAAGGAGGCATCCGTTACTTTGACGGGTGCCCTGAAGAACCCGGTCATGACACTGGATGCGGTGCCGAAGTCGATCTCCTTTATGCCGTCGCGCCCGCGGCGACTTTTCATATTGACGGGTGGCCATGTTGCTTACGACGGGCAACTTGCTACTTTCCATGATTTGTCGGGCACCATGGGTAAAGGCACGTTCACTGTCAACGGCAACATCGATCCTGCTAAAAACGGAAAGTTCAACCTGCGAGTCGTCAGCGACGTCATCGATCTTGAAGATGTAAAATCATTGCTTCAAGATTTGAAGATTGCCAGCCCCCTTTTGAAAGAGAAGCAGCTGTTTGGCAAGATTAAGTCTGCTACGGGCGAGATCACAGGAACAGCGGCTGATTTGCGGGTGGCACTGAAGGTGGTGCCGACCGATTTGTACTACCAGCCCGCCGGAGCCGATCGCACCTTTGAAATTACAGGTGGAGTGATCGGGATAAAGGACGGCAATCTGCAATTTCAAAACGCCTCCGGGCGCCTTGGCAATGGACAATTCTGGTTGGACGGCGAAGCGACACCAGATCCGCAAGCTCCTCTAACTCTTTCTATTCGCGCCCAAAATATCGACTTATCCAACGTAAAAATGGCAATGGCAGCGCTGAATGTGCAGTCGCCCCTGATGGCGGAGCAGCTTCTTTACGGCACTGTAAAGACGGTGACCATGAAGTTGCAAGGTACAGCCGCCAATCCTGTAATTGAGATGACCGCCTTACCAGACGATCTGCTCTACGAGCCCCTTGGGTCCGACAGAATAATGCATCTGACCGGCGGCAAAATTGGTTTTGCCAACGACAACCTGGTCGTCGACAATGTCACTGCCAAAAGCGCGCACAGCAGTCTCAAGGCGACCATGCGCTTCAGCAATCTCTCCAAAGATGCGGAAGTGGAAGATGCCACCATCGACTCCTCCGGCATGGATTTAAGCGATTTAAACTCTTATCTTGTTGCCGATAAGACACCACGATTGGTGCGTGAAAAATACCTGGCTGCCCTGGCAGACAATCGGCTGACGCCGCCTTCCGGGAAAGCGAAGGGGCACTTCGAACTGCATCGCATAAACGGGCAATACCAGGCGACTGGAACGATTCTGTTCAAAGACGTGGCCACCAAAATGCAGGGCTATTCGGTTAAGGAAATGCACGGCAAGGTCGTCGCCGTCAATCAGAATCTCTCAGTGCAAAATGTGAC
>Ga0182024_10015959_pt1 | contig 14310 bp, 12 predicted proteins | sample P32metaG_FD_120480 | JGI IMG/M metagenome (GOLD analysis project Ga0182024, IMG submission 120480) | Permafrost microbial communities from Stordalen Mire, Sweden - P3-2 metaG (Illumina Assembly) | ecosystem: Environmental > Terrestrial > Soil > Wetlands > Permafrost | place: Sweden: Stordalen... | reverse complement strand
GCGCGACTTCGGGGTCTTCGAAATTGACGGCCTCGACCTTGATCAGCGCGAAATAGCGCTCGCCGTCTTTCGGAGGCCGCACTTGGCCGGAGACGGTGTCGCCGGTGCGCAGGTCGAATTTGCGGATCTGCGACGGCGATACGTATATATCGTCCGGGCCGGGCAGGTAGTTATATTCCGGCGCGCGCAGAAAGCCGAAGCCGTCGGGCAGGCATTCCAGGACGCCTTCCGAAAAGATCAGGCCGTTCTTTTCCGTCTGGGCGCGGAGGATCTGAAAGATCAGCTCCTGCTTGCGCATGCCGGAGGAGCCGGGAATATTGAGCTCCTTGGCGATTTTCGCCAGATCGGTGATGTTCTTATCTTTTAATTCCGCAAGGCTAATACTCATCGATTTCTTTCCTTCTCAAGCCTGAGTTTTCAGGCGCGGGTCGTGATCGAATCGTCCGTGGCGGGCATACGGCAAGGGGCGGCCACTGCTTCTAAGATTCCGAAAGTCCTGCTACGTTTCGATTGGTTGTGCGCGCCGGACAGCCAAAAAAACCAAGGCTGAACCGGAGCACGAGTGTGCAGTGCAAAATCCCTGCGAGTTGTAACGGCACTGGCGTATCTAGACAAGTTTTACATTTTTACACTTCGGTCGCGGACCGGGCCTGCCTGGCAGGATATGAAAGGACCGAAGTTTTTTAGTTGGTTAATTCGTTGTCCTGCGCGACATCCGCGCCAAACTTTGAGTCAACGCCCGCCACCGGCGGATGGCCGGGAATCGGCAAGGGGTGCTCGAGCGCAAGCTGCAGAACGTCGTCCATGGATTCAACAAAATGTATGGACATCTGGGCCTGAATCTCCGGCGGAATGTCGGCGAGGTCTTTTTCGTTATCTTTCGGGAGAATCACGGTGTGCAAGCCGAGGCGGTGAGCGGCCAGCAGCTTCTCCTTCACGCCGCCGATCGGAAGTACTTTGCCCCGCAGCGTAATTTCACCGGTCATAGCCACGTCGCACCGGACCGGAATCCGCGTAAGAGCACTGACAATGGATGTGCAGAGAGTGATTCCCGCCGAGGGCCCGTCCTTCGGGATGGCGCCTTCCGGCACGTGAACGTGGATGTCCAGATGCCGGTAAAAATCTTTGGGTAGACCGAAAAGATGGCTGCGCGAGCGGACGTAGCTCATGCCGGCCTGCGCCGATTCCTGCATCACGTCGCCGAGTTTGCCGGTGAGGGTTAAGCGGCCCTTGCCCTGCATCAGCGTCGCTTCCGTCGACAGCACCTGGCCGCCCACTTCGGTCCACGCCAGTCCGGTCGCCAGGCCGATTTCGTTCTTCTTCTCGGCAAAGAAATCGCGGTACTTGATGATTCCCAGATAGTCGTTCAGGTTTGAAACCGTCACATCCGCAAAGAAACTCTTGCCGTCGGAGACGACCTTACGGGCCGTCTTCCGGCAAACATTCGCAATCTCGCGATCAAGGTTGCGCACGCCCGCCTCATGCGTGTAGTGGCGGATGATGTGCGTAACCGCTTCGTCGCTGAATTTGAGGTTCTCAGGTGTCAGCCCTGTCTTTTCCCGCTCCCGCGGAATCAGATAGCGCTGCGCGATCTGATGCTTCTCCTGCTCCGTGTAGCCGGGGATTCGCAGAACTTCCATGCGATCCTGAAGCGGCTGCGGAATCGTGTGCAGCACGTTCGCCGTGCAGATGAACATTACCTTGGAAAGATCGTATTCAACGTCCAGGTAATGGTCGGTGAACGAGTGATTCAATTCCGGGTCGAGCACTTCCATGAGCGCCGCGGACGGATCTCCTCGGAAGTCCATCGACATTTTGTCCACTTCGTCCAGCACAAACACCGGGTTCACCGTGCCGGCCTTGCGCATCATTTGGATAATCTGGCCGGGCAGGGCGCCGATGTAGGTGCGGCGGTGGCCCCGGACTTCAGCTTCATCGCGAACGCCGCCCAGCGACACGCGAACGAACTTGCGCCCGGTGGCTCGGCCGATCGAAGTCGCGAGCGAAGTCTTGCCGACTCCCGGAGGCCCGAGGAAGCAAAGAATCGATCCCTTCGGGTTCTTGACGAGTTGCCGGACGGCCAGATATTCGAGAATCCGCTCCTTGATTTTCTCAAGGCCGTAGTGATCTTCCGAAAGGATCTGCTCCGCCCGGTTGATATCGCGAATTTCCTTGGAACGTTTTTTCCATGGTACCGCCAGGAGCCAGTCCAGATAATTGCGGGAGACGGTGGATTCAGCCGACATCGGCGGCATCATCTCGAGCCGCTTGAGCTCCTGCATGGCCTTTTCCATCGGGCCTTCGGGCATCCCGGAGGTCTCGATTTTCTTCTTAAGCTGCTCGATTTCGTTGGCTTCGCCGCGGCCGAGTTCCTTCTGGATCGCCTTCAGCTTTTCGTTGAGGTAATACTCTTTCTGGGCGCGCTCCATCTGCCGCTTTACGCGGGTATTGATCGAGCGATCGACGTTGAGCTTCTCGATTTCAACTTCCAGGACGTCCGCGATGCGGTTCAATCGCTCGAGCGGATCAAAGAGCTCCAGTAATTCCTGTTTTTCTTCGACGGGAATCTGAAGGTTCGCCGCAATCGCGTCGGACAGCTTGCCGGGATCTTCGACGCGAACGGCCGCGATCATCGTGTCGTAATTGAGGCTCTGCGAGAGCTTCACGTATTGCTCGAAAAGATTGGTCACGCGGCTGGAGGCCTGCTCGATCTGCGGCGAGGGCTCCGATTTCACGGGCAAAAGGCGCACGGACGCGCGGAAAAATCCTTCCTCGCTCGTTATCTGGACGATTCTGGCCCGCTCGGTGCCTTCCACCAGCACTTTGATGTTGCCGTCGGGCAGCTTGACGCTCTGCACGATATTGGCGAGCGTTCCAACCTGATAAATCTCCTCCGGTTTCGGATCGTCAATGGAGGCGTCATGCTGCGTGACGAGAAATATCTTTTTGTCGGCAGCCAGCGCTTCTTCGAGCGCCCGCACCGATGCCTCTCGTCCGACGATAAAAGGATGCATCATCTCCGGGAAGATCACCATGTCCCGCACGGGCATCATGGGCACACGCTTGATCTCTTGTTTTTCCCGGTTGAGCATGGATTCCTTTTGAGCCAATTTCCCCTCTTGTTTTCTCTGCCGCGAAAAATTACGGGCTGAATCCTGCCTGGATTTGGCGCGGCCTCGGCGAAAACTCCAGGCCTCGCGGGATGGAAGGTGACTAGCCAGCCTTTTCCAGCAAGCTCCAGTTGATTTCGTGGCCCTTGACCATATCCGCCGTCACGACAAAGTCGCGGAGCTTTCGCTGGGCGGGCAGGTGATACATCATCTCGAGCATCAAATCTTCCAGGATCATTCGCAAGCCGCGCGCGCCGACCTTGCGCTGCAGAGCCAGATCGGCAACCGTCTCGAGAGCATCGTCGGTGAAGCGCAGCCGCACATTCTCGAATTCGAAGAGCCGCTGGTATTGCCGCACCAGCGCGTTCTTCGGTTCGGTGAGGATACGGACCAGAGCGCTCTTATCCAAATCGCTCAGCACGCCGACAACCGGCAAGCGGCCCACGAATTCCGGAATCAGGCCGTAGCGAATCAGATCGGTCGGCTGCGCCTGCTCGAGCACTTCGATGTTGCGCCGGGTTGCGGTGCTCGGTTGCGCATCGGCATGGAAGCCGAGAGACTTTTGGCCCACGCGCCGCTCGATGATTTTCTCGAGTCCCACAAAAGCGCCACCGCAAATGAACAGGATATTCGTCGTATCGACCGGCGTGAACTCCTGGTGCGGGTGTTTGCGGCCGCCTTGCGGCGGAACGTTGGCGACCGTGCCCTCCAGAATCTTCAGAAGGGCCTGTTGTACGCCTTCCCCCGAGACATCGCGCGTGATCGAAGGATTTTCGTCCTTCTTTGAGATCTTATCGATTTCGTCGATATATATGATGCCTTGCTGGGCTTTTTGGACGTCTCCGTCCGCGGCCTGCAAAAGCTTCAAAATAATGTTCTCGACGTCCTCGCCGACATAGCCCGCTTCGGTAAGCGTGGTCGCGTCCACGATGGCAAACGGCACGTCGAGCATGCGCGAGAGCGTCTGTGCCAGAAGCGTCTTACCCGTACCCGTGGGACCGATCAGCAGGATGTTCGACTTCGTCAGTTCCACATCGCCCGGCTGACGATTCAGGAAAATGCGTTTGTAATGGTTGTATACCGCAACCGCAAGTTTCTTCTTTGTTTTATCCTGCCCAATCACGTAACCGTCAAGGAAGGCCTTGATCTCGGGCGGGCGCGGCAGGCGCCTATTGGTCGGCGTTGCCTGTTCGCGCTTTTCATCCTCGAGAATCTGCTGGCACACGCCGACGCACTCGTTGCATATATACGAGCGCGGGTATTCCGATGGAGAACTAATAAGCTTCTCCACTTGCTCCTGCGTCTTGTGGCAAAAAGAACAACGCAGTGGTTCTTCTGGGGTGAACCGTTTCACCGGCAGTGTCCCCTCCCCTTCGACCGAAAGCCCCTTACGAAGATATATACCATTCTAGGACGGAAGCCAAATTCATGGAAGAGATTCGTGACGTTCACTGCTAATCCTTTGGAAACTTAACGATGCTTCGTAATAATTTCATCGACGAGACCGTACGCCTTAGCCTGATCCGCAGTCATGATAAAGTCGCGCTCCACATCTTTTTCAATCTTTTCGATTGGCTGGCCGGTATGGCCGGCAAGGAGCTTATTGAGTGATGTCCGGGTTCGTATGATTTCTTTGGCGTGGATGTCGATGTCCGTGGCCTGTCCCGAAAGACCCGACATCCACGGCTGATGAATGAGGACACGGGAGTTGGGCAGGGCATATCGCTTTTTTGGCGTGCCCGAGGCGAGCAGGAGCGCCGCAATCGATGCGGACTGGCCGATACAGTAGGTAACCACGTCCGGCCGCACGAACTGCATCGTGTCGTAAATGGCCATGCCGGACGAAATGGAACCTCCCGGCGAGTTGATGTATACGGAGATATCCTTCTCCGGATCCTCAGACTCGAGAAACAGCAATTGAGCCGTGACGAGGTTGGCTACATGATCGTCAATCGGGGTTCCGATGAAGATGATGTGGTCCTTGAGCAGCCGGGAATAGATGTCATACGCTCGTTCGCCGCGGTTCGTCTGTTCGACGACCATGGGAACCAGTGTTGTGGCTAGAGGAGTTGCGTCGTCTGTTTGTCTCATTGGAAACTTTTTCGCGCGCTGAGGAAGCCGAACCGAGGACTATTTTTCACTTTTGGCTGTCGTTTCGATCCGTGCGGCGCGGTAGAGTAACTCGATCGTTTTGTCGCTGCGCAGCTTCGATTTCATCGTATCGAGTGACCCCTGCTTTGTCAAGCGAGCACGCAACGCTGTTGTCGATTCGCCACTCCTTTCAGCCAGAGCGGCAATCTCCTTCTCGATCTCTTGGTCGGTGATATCAATTTTTTCCGCCGACGCGATGCGGTCCAGGAGCAATTCCGCTTTCACATCATTCACCGCCGGGTCGCGCTGCCGCCGGCGCATCGACACCCAATCCACGTTCACCGCGCGCGGATCAACGCCCTGGGCTGCCAGCGAGCGCACTACGCGTTCGAGCCGCACGTCCATCTGGTTTTCGATGAGCGCTTCCGGAACGGGGAAGTCATGCTCCTTGACCAGCTTTTCGAGAATCTTCTCGCGGGCCTGTGCCGCTTGTTCCTGTTCCTTGTGCGCGTCCAGATTCTCGCGAATTTTCTTGCGCAACTCGTCGAGAGTCGTGACGCCGCCCTGTTCGCCGCCTGCATCCTTCGCGAATTCGTCATTCAGCTCGGGGAGCTTCTTTTCCTTGATGCCCTGGACCTCGACGGCATAATCGTACGTTTTTCCCGCCAGCTTTTTATCGGGGTAATCGTCCGGATAGAGCGATTCGAAGCGCTTGTGCTCTCCCGCCGATGCGCCGCGCAGATTCCGAGTGAAACTTTCCAGGGTTTCTTCTCCTCCGATGTGGCAGAGAATGCTGTCCGCCTGAACCGGGTCGCCCCCGCCGACAGGCGTGCCCATCAGCTTCATCAGCACGTAATCGCCATCCTGCGCCGCACGGCCTTCGATGGCGGCGTAGGTCGCGGAGCGCTCGCGCATCTCGTCGAGAACTTTGTCCACTTGCGCGTCTCCCGCTTCGATCTCATCCACCTGAATGTGGATGTTCTTGTAGTCGCCGAGCTCGAATTCGGGCAGCACTTCAAACACGGCGCGAAACCGCAGCGGCTCGCCGTCTTTAAAATGGACCTGGTCTACTTCGGGGCGAGTGACGGGAACGAGCTTCTTTTCGTCGAGAGCCTTCTCGATATATTCGGGTACCAGCGTTTGCATCACTTCGCCCTGGATGTCGTCCGCAAAACGGCGGCGCACCAAGGTGACCGGCGCCTTCCCGGGACGAAAGCCCGGAATGCGCGCAATGCGCGCAATATCGCGGGCGACTTTCTCGGTGGCCTTTTGTACGTTCTCAGCCGGAATTTCCAGTTCGATTTCGCGTTTGCAGGTTGTCTCTGTCATTCGAACCTTCTAGATGTGCACTCGAATCCCTGATCGATTCCGCCTTTATCTGTCCGGAAGCTTAGAAAAAAGAGGGCAGGGAAGAACGACTCAATCCGTACTACCAATTCGCAAGTATAGGAAATCGGCGGACGCACGTCAACAACACCGTGAACAATTCGCCGGAACTCATTCCAAAATTGCCGCGAAGCGCCCACACGATGCCCGCACCGAAGTTCATTCAACCGCGCGGCCCCAATGCCTCACGAGTAGGGCGCCGGCAGGCCATGTTCCAGCCGATGATCCCGCATGGCGTCTGCCATGTGCGTTTGAATGCGCAGGCTCGAACGCGGCTTGGCCGTGCAAAGCAGAATGAATCCCGCATCGCGGTCCCGCGGGAAATAGCTGATCGCATCGCTGGAATCAAATTGGCCCGGTTCAAGCAGCCGCCCGGCGCAAGTCAGGCAGCGCCCCTGGTGACAAATCGCGGGCAGGGTGATTCCGGAACGTTGGGCCGCATCCCAGATATGCTCGTGCGTCTTTACCGTGATCTTGTGCTCGTCAGTCGGAGTGATCAGCGTGACTTCGAAGGACTGCTCGCGCGATTCAGTCTCAGGCATGGGTGGTCATGGGGAAGATGGACGGTGCGGAGGGGACGGCAGCAAGTAACAAGCCTGCCGTCCCCTCCGAGCGATCATTGAATTATGGGTTGTAGAAGCCTGCGTTCTTGCTGTACGGAGCTTCGCCCGGCGTGCCGCGACGGAAATGCCCCGACGGGATGGTCTTGCCGTCGCGCTCCATGGCGAGAAGCTCGATGAACCAGGCCTCGTGCTCAATTTCCTCATTGAGGATCCTGCTGGCCATATCGTAAGTGCGCGGATCCTTACCGAACGTAATGTCGCAAATTTCGATCCAGCTTCGAATCGCGCAGCGCTCGGACTCCAGCAAAAGAGTTAGGATGTTGACGGCCGTCGGCGGATCCGGAAGTTTTGCGGCAGCGCAGCCGGCTCCGTCGTGAAACGCTTTCAGATCGTTCGGGAGTTCGCCGCCCAGTTCATAAATGCGCGGGACGATGAGTTCCCAGTGAGCGCGGTCCTCGAGCCGTGCATCCTCGCAGATTTCTTTGTAATCTTCATTGCCCGCGAGGTGCATGCGAAGGATCGTGTAGTAGTAATAGGTGCTGGCGAACTCCGCTCCCGCGTTCGCCACCAGCATTTTGATCAATTTCTCGACGTCCACGCCGCGCGCGCGAATCACCTCAACGCCCACGCGCTGTGAAACGTCGCCGTGCTTCACAACTTGATTATCAGCCATCGTTGGCCCTCCGACTCAGCAGAGTAGAGATTTGCGAAGCAAAGGTCTAATATATGAAAGCTATGGAAACCATAGTTACAAAGTATCGCACCGGCCCCTCGATCGTCAGTTCCATCAACAGAGCGCGGGTTCAGAGAAGCCGTCGAACAAATGCCCTTTTCAATGGGGTTTATCTTTAACGCTTTCGGGGAAGTCGGTCGAGCATAAGAGTGTGTGGCAGCCAGGCCGGATAGCACGGTTATACTCGCGCGCACGAGACTGCGCGATGTGGGGTTGCTTTTCCGGGTGTCCCACTCTCGGTTTTTGAGGGTGGGGCCTTTCCAAGCTCCAACCTCCAGCCTCCAGAATCGGGAAAGGAGCTTGCGGGAAATAAAACGTAGCACGGTTTCCTGGGTCACAGCCGATCGCGCACGCCGTTCAACTGCCCGGTCCAAGCTCTGGTCCGCGCGAGCATGCTCCTTTTCCGCAAACGCCCGAAATGGAACTACACCAGTTGCGATATTTCTGTGCCGTCGCGCGAACGGGAAATTTCACGCGAGCTGCCGCGAATCAGCACGTCGCACAGCCATCGCTCTCGCAGCAAATCCGAAAGCTCGAAGACGAACTCGGCGCCAAACTCTTCGATCGTTTCCCGCGTTTCGCGCGCCTCACCGAATCCGGAAAAGCGTTTCTGCCCAAGGCGGAGGCGATCCTCCGGCAAGTCGGCGAGGCGCGAACGGAAATTCAGGCCAGGTCGCGCGAAGAAGTGGGAACCGTCTACGTGGGCGCCATACCTACCGTCGCTCCCTACTTTCTGCCCCCGATTCTCGGGCGTTTTGCGCGGCGCCATCCGAGCATTTCGATCCGCATCGCCGAGGAGATCACTCCGATTCTGCTCGACCATCTGCACTACGGGCGCGTGGATTTCGTTCTGCTGGCGCTGCCGATACGAGGCGAAGAGCTGTTGTGCGAGGAATTGTTCCGCGAGCCGCTGTTCGCGAGCCTGCCCGAAAGTCATGCGCTGGCGGGCCGTAAATCGATCCGCCTAGCCGAGATCCGCAAAGATCCGTTTCTATTGCTTAAAGAAGGGCACTGCTTCCGCGAGAACACCATTGCAGCATGCCGGCGGTCGCGTATGAATCCCAACGTGATTTTCGAGAGCGGCCAGTTCTCGACGATTCTCTCGATGGTAGCCACAGGCATCGGCGTTTCGGTCGTGCCGGCCATGGCAGTCGAGCAGCATACGGGGTGCCGGTTTGTGCGAATCAGCGACGAGCGCACATTCCGCAGCGTTGGGCTGGTGCAGTTGCGGCATCGAGTGCCGACGCGAGCACAATGCGCGCTGGTCGACGAAGTGCGGCGGCACGCCCAAGCCCATGTTCGCGCGAAAGAACCCTCCGCGTAGATGTGTAAGTAGATGTGTAAAAGGGAGAGCGAGCGCAGATGTTAACCGTCCGGATCAACCGTCTACAGTTCGATTTTGTGGAGAGACCCGCACAAGCATCTAGTGTTGTGTCCCAGAAGTTCCTTGCGTTTCTCTTAAGGGGGTCAGGGCTTCAGCCCTGACATAAAGCCCGCGGAATAAGTGGGCTTTAGCCCCTGAGGACGATGCACTTTTCTCAGTTATTTGCGGGACAGCATACTAGAAGCCATTAGCGATCTCATGAACGCTTTTCAGGGGGTTGGAGCTTTTAGCTCCGACATAAACGCGCGCGCGCGGCGCCTTCCTCTCGCGGTGCCTTTCCCGCGAGCCTTCGCTCCAGCGTCCAGCCTCCAATCAGCTCCTAATTAGCGGTTTCGCCGTGCTCGTAGTCGGTGCCGACTCGCAGTGTTCGGCCATCGGGGGTCTTAATGGTCTCCGCGGCAGCGCGCTTGGTTCCGTTTTTTGCGAGGCACGCGCGGACTTTCACAATCTTGCCTATATTGTCGATGAAATCCCGCCGCTGGGTTCCGCTTCTTTTCATCCAGGCCACGGAGACGGCCTCGAAAGTCCAGCTGCTCACAGTGCCGCTGTCGTCCTTTACATCCAGATTGAAATAGGCGTGCGGGTTCTCCCAATCGTAGCCGGTGAGGGTGCCGGTAATGTCGGTGCACTTCGACCCGTCAAACTCGGCCGTAAACGAGTGGTGCGCGAAAGCGGGCAGGGCCAGCAACAGCACGCCGAAAAAGCAAGTCGCAGGTCCCCGGTATCTGGGCGTCATGAAAGAACCTCCCTGTTGGAGATACGATAGCTGAAAACCAGGTAATGCGGAAGGAGGGAGTTGAACCCCCACGGCCTTTCGGCCACAAGATCCTAAGTCTTGCGCGTCTGCCAATTCCGCCACTTCCGCACCGTTGAAAAATCTGAACTTGTTACGCGACACGCTTTTTCGCGTGGCCCGTTTGTCCATTCGAGTGTCCATTTGGACGCGCGGAGATAAAAGTATAGCACCGAGAGAACGAAGCTTTGGGACGGAGATTGTGATGATCGGGCGCTCCGCCCAAGACCTCTGTAATACATGAGCGGAGAAGAGAATCAAACGCATCGGACGCGGGCGCCCGAGGATTGCGCTTGCTCCGGGAAAGTGGTTTTGCTAGGCTTCGCGGCCAAGGCGTCGAGGAGGCCGACAATGGCGTTTTGCATTAGATGCGGAGTGGCGGTAGCCGAAAATGCGGCGTTTTGCCCAGCCTGCGGCGCGCCTCAAACAGTGACGAGCACTGGCCCGCTGCCAGGTCCTCCAGCAGGTTCGACACAGCCACACATGGCGGAGAACGTGACGGGTGCGCTCTGTTATGTTCTGGGCTGGCTGACCGGCTTGATTTTTTACTTCATCGACAAGCGGCCCTTCGTGCGCTTCCACGCAGCGCAGTCCATCGTGGTATTCGGGGGAATACACATCATTCTCTTCACTCTTGGAGCGTTTTTCGGGTTGAGCTGGCTGACCGGCGGGTATGTAGGGTTTTCATTCGGATTCGGGCTGTACCGGCTGATAGACCTGGTCGCATTCATTCTATGGATACTGCTCATGATCAAAGCCTATCAGGGACAGCGCTTTCGGGTTCCCGTTGCCGCGGACCTCGCCGAAAACATTTTCGGCAAGCCGTAGCAAACAAATAACGGCGCCGTTACCCGCCAGTAATGCATCGTTTCGTAGATTGCCGACACAAACTCACAGTGAAAAAGCATGATCGCCTTGACGGGGGACCAACCTCGATGGTATCGGTATACGCTATCGCATGTCGATAACGGCGAGAGCGCAAAGTGCCGATAGGGATCTTTATTCGGGACTGATCCGGCTGCACATTCTGCACCATGCCGTTGAAGGGCCGCTTTTCGGTCTGTGGATGGCCGAGGAACTTCGCCGCCACGGCTACGAAATTAGTGCCGGAACTCTGTACCCCTTGTTTGCACCGGCTGGAGAAAAAAGGCTATCTCCGTTCGTCGCGGCAGCGCAATGGAAAGTCATTTCGTAAGGTGTATACCGCCGCGCCTCTGGGACGAAAGGCACTGAGGGCCGCGAAAGCCAAAGTTCGGGAGTTGTTCGCAGAACTCATCGAAGGTCACTAAAAGGGAGTCTTTGATGAAAGCGTCATCCGTGCTGTTACTGCTGACAATACTCTTTTGCTCGGCTGCGGCGTGGGCCGGTCCGCCATTTCAGACGGACGACCCGGAGCCCATTGACTTCCGGCATTACGAGTTTTATACCTTCGCAACGTCGGATGGCACGAGCGATGAAACCGACACGGAGGGGCCTGCGGTCGAGTTCAACTGGGGGGCGCTCTTCCCAACGTTCACCTCCACATCATCATTCCCCTCGCGGCCATTCTCCCTTCCAACAATCCTGCATTCGCCCCAGCGGGAACCGGTCCAAATGAATACGGAATTGGCGACATTGAAACCGGGATCAAATATCGCTTCGTTCAAGAGACCAAGCACCGTCCCATGGTCGGCACATTCACGATGTTTGAGGTGCCGATCGGAGATGCGGGCAGGGGTTTGGGTGTCGGGAAAGTCTGGTACAAACTGCCCATTTGGGTGCAGAAAAGTTTTGGCCCCTGGACGACTTATGGTGGCGCCGGTGAAACGGTCGTACCGGCTACGGGCTACCGAAATTTCACCTACGGTGGTTGGCTCGTTCAACGCGATATAGGCAAGAAACTGACCTTGGGCACGGAAGTTTATTCACACGGCGCGGAGGGAATTGCCACCCCGCAGACCCGGGCGGCAACACTGCTGGATGTCGGCGGCTATTACAAGTTTCGCGACCCCGGTTTCCAACTGCTCTTTTGCTACGGCCACACAATCGCCGGACAGGCCGAGAATTACGCTTACCTCGGGCTCTATTGGACTTGGGGTAACAAGTCCGCGGACAAGGACTCCGATTCAGACAAAGCCACCAGAAGACTCGGGCCTCCTCCGGGAGCAGAAACCGCGGCAGCTGGTTTGCAGAAATTTTGGAATTGACTCGTTCTCGCGCTCACGACATATGGATAACCACCATTCATGAATATCACGACGAGCGATGTGGTTCTCTTGGCGCACGCGGGATTTGGTGTCTTTGGCACATTGGCCGCGGTATGGGTATTTGTCGAAGCGCTGAATGCTCATGCAGAGAACGCTAAGCGCCTACGAACCGCCGCGCTGATCGTGGCGGCCTGCATGGTGATCGCCTGGATTCTCGGCGGCGATTTTTATCTTCACTTTTATCCCGCCGACAAGGCGCTGATACTCCGCGGTCCTTGGCCCTTTGCCCATAATTTATTCATGGAGACGAAGGAACATCTTTTTTTCCTTACGCTGGTTCTGTCCCTGTATCTTCCCATCGCGGCAAGGGAAAAACTGTATGAGAATGCCAGCGCGCGCAGGATGGTCCTGTGCGTCGCGATGCTGATCACTCTTAGCGGGTTTGCGATGGAAGGTTTTGGAGCCATCGTCAATCACGGAGCCAAAATCGCGCTCCTTCGCGGCGGAGCGAAAGCGAGCGAGTAATGGACGCCAACGTAAACAATTCGAAGTTGAGCCGCGCAAGCGCCTCCTTCGCGCTCGCCGCGGCAATCAGCATCGTCGTAAACACCGTGCTTGCCTGTGCGAAGGACACATACCAGCCCCTGAAAACATGGATGGCGTCTCTGACGGGGCACGATTGGACGACGCAAGGTCTAGCGATTGTCGGTCTCTTCGTCGTGCTCGGCTTGGTGATCCGGAAAACGAGTTTCACCGAGACGGTACCACCGAATCGCATCATTTCCGTGCTGGCGGGCGCCGCTATTACGGCGGGAATCGGATTATTCGCCTGGTACGCTTTCTTCTAATATCGCAAATCCTCAGTTCTGGGTTTGCTTTTGCGGGTGCCCCATCCTCGGTTTTTGAGGGCGGCGCTTTTTCTCTAGGGTATCTTCGGAGCTTTTCCAGTCACCGCCTCGAACTTCCTGCCTCCAGAAGGGTGGGGCTTTTTCTTCGCGGTCCTGCCAAGGCTCTATTGACGAACGTTGCGGAGACCGCTTGACGCAGCTTCGCGCTTCCGATACCGTTTTTCCCTGGCCTAATGAAAATTCTCTTCGTCTCCTCGGAAGGGCTTCCATACTCGAAAACAGGCGGGCTGGCCGATGTAGTGGGGGCGCTGCCGAAAGCGCTTCGGGAAATGGGCCACGAAGCAGCAATTCTCCTGCCTCGGTATCACGGGAATAAGGTCGGGTCAATTCTGGTTTCAAGCGTCACGATTGCGCTCGCCGACGAATTGCGCTTCCCGGCCATTGCCGAAGGCGCGCCGGTCGATGGCGTCCGGTATTTTTTCGTCGACGACCCCAAATTCTTCGACCGCTCTCATCTCTACGGCGACAGCCGTGGCGATTATCCCGACAATGCCGAGCGATTCTCGGAATTTTCGCGGGTCGCGGTTGAGTTCATGAAGCGCGTGTGGCTGCCCGACGTGGTCCATTGCCACGATTGGCAGACAGCCCTCGTGCCGCTGCTCCTTCGCACGCAATACGCCCATGATCCGGCCGTACGCTCGCTGCCCGTCGTGCTCACGATTCACAATCTCGCTTACCAAGGCCTGTTTCGCCACGCGGTGTTGCGAAAGATCGGCCTTCCCGAAGAGCTGTTTACGCCGGAGGCGCTCGAATTTTACGGCGGAGTCAACTTTCTCAAGGGGGGCCTCGTCTTCGCCGACTATCTCACCACCGTAAGCCGGCGCTACGCGAAAGAAATTCAAACACAGGAATACGGATGCGGGCTCGAAGGCGTGATCCAGAGCCGCGAGGACCGGCTGGTCGGCATTTTGAACGGCGTCGACTATGCGGCGTGGAGCCCGGAAGCTGACAAAGCGATTGCACAAAGTTACTCGGCCCAAAATCTGGAGGGAAAAAAGGTCTGTAAGCGGAATCTCCTCGATTTGTTCCGTCTGTCGGAAGAAAATCTGGAGCGCCCGATCGTCGGAATCGTCTCGCGGTTCGCCGATCAAAAAGGTTTCGACCTCATCGTCGAATCTTCGGAAGAACTGATGCGCGAGCATCTGGCCCTGGTGGT
>Ga0182024_10015957_pt1 | contig 14311 bp, 12 predicted proteins | sample P32metaG_FD_120480 | JGI IMG/M metagenome (GOLD analysis project Ga0182024, IMG submission 120480) | Permafrost microbial communities from Stordalen Mire, Sweden - P3-2 metaG (Illumina Assembly) | ecosystem: Environmental > Terrestrial > Soil > Wetlands > Permafrost | place: Sweden: Stordalen... | reverse complement strand
GCGGATCGAGAAAGGCGGCGCCGAACAAGCCCTGGGTGAACTGGAAGTCTATAATCCGCTGATCCCCCAGGGCGACGAATTGATCGCCACCCTGATGCTGGAAATCGAGGATGCAAACCGCCGCAACGCCATGCTGCTGGCATTGGGCGGAATCGAAGAGACAATGTTTATGGAAGTCGGCTCTGACCGCATCGCCGCCACGCCCACCGAATATGACGATCGCACCACGGCGGACGGCAAGACATCATCCGTGCATTGGCTGCGTTTCAAACTCACTAAGGATCAGATCGCGCGCTTCAGGCACGAGCGCGTGGTGATCGGCATCGGCCACCGCAATTACGGCCATATGGCGGTCTTGAGCGAGGAAACGCGCGCGGCGCTGGCGAAGGATTTCGCTTAAAGCTTGATGCGGTCGTGGGTGATGTCGTCATAGATCGCCGCGGTGAGCTTCTCGTAACGCCGGGTCGTCGGATCGTACCAATAAAGCGGATCGGCGATCTTGCCGGGATCGAAGCCTTCGCTCACCAGTTCGACCTTGCGCTGCTTGAAGGTGCCGGTGACTTCGATCTCCGGCTGGAGCCTGAGGAAAGAGGGCCGCGCGAAAGGGGAAAGGTGGCCTTCGAGCCGCTTGGCCAATCCCGCAACATCGAAGGTCCCATCCACCACCAGGGCCGCCATGCCCGCGCGCCCATCCGCGCCCGGTACGGTCACGCCATAGACATTGACCTCGCGGATTCCCGGCACGGTGGTGAGCGCCTCTGCCACTTCGCTGGTGGCGACATTCTCGCCTTTCCAGCGGAAGGTGTCGCCGATGCGGTCGACGAAATAGAAATAGCCATGTTGATCGCGGCGCATCAGATCGCCGGTGCGAAACCAGGCATCGCCTTTCTTGAAGACGTCGTGAAGGATCTTCTTCTGCGTGTCCGACGCCTTGGTATAGCCCTCGAAATCGCGCCCCGCGCGCTTGGAAATGCGGCCCAATGCTTCGCCCGCTTCCTCGGGGCCACATTCGATGCAAAGACCGTCGGGACCGCGCACCGGCATCTCGAGCTCGACGTCGAAGCGCACCACGCGGGCAGGCAGCAGCCATTCGATATAGCCGGGCACCCGGCCCACCGAGCCCACCGTGCCGTCATAATTCAGCATCGAGACATTCCCTTCGGTGGCGCCGTAGAATTCCACGATACGGGGAATGGCGAAGCGCTCCTGGAAGCGTTGCCAGATTTCGGGACGAAGGCCATTGCCGGTGATGGCGCGGACATGGTGATCGCGCTCATGCGCGGCAGGCGGTGCGTTCAACAGCCAGCGGCACAACTCGCCGATATAGGCGAACATGGTGGCGTCATATTTGTGGATGTCCTGCCAGAAATCACCGACCGAGAATTTGCGCTTCAAGATCACCGCGCCGCCCTTGAAAAAGGCCAGCCCCACCGCACAGACGCCGCCGGTGGCGTGATAGAGCGGCAGGGGATTGTAGATGCGGTCGCTGGGTTTGGGGTTTAGCGCGCCGACAAAGCCCGCCATCATGAACAGCATGCGCACATGGCTGAAATTGGCGGCCTTGGGCAGCCCCGTGGTGCCGGAGGTATAAATAAAGAAAGCGCGATCCTTGGCCCGCACATCCTTGCGCGGCTCTTTGCCCACCGAGGTGGCGGGAAGCATGGTCAAGGCGTGGTCGAGATCGGTCATGCCATCGAACACGCCGCCCTGGACCCAGCGGGACAGCGGCGCGGTGAAAGAGCTTTCGGCATCGCGCAGGGCGGATGCCAGTTCGATCCCCACGATCACATGTTTGGCGCCGGCGATCTCGATGGAATGGGCCAGCGCCTGGCCGCGCTGATTGGTGTTGATCAGGGCAACGCAGAGCCCCGCCTTGAACAGTCCCAGCCAGCAGCAGAGAAAATCGGGCTTGTTCTCCATCAGGAGCGCCACGCATTCGCCGCGCTTCAATCCCTGGCCCAGCGCCCAATGCGCATAAACATTGGCGCGGGCATCGAGCGCCCGATAACTCATCACCTCGTCGAGACAATAGATGGCGGGCGCATCCGGGGTGGCGCGGGCCTGCTTTTCGACGATGTCGACGATGGTGCGGGTGCTGTCGGGCTTGACCGACACCAGCATCGCCAAGGTGCGCAGGATATGGCTGAGATAGGTGGCTTCGCGCCTGATCGCGGCGACAAGACTCATGCGCACTCCCCTCGCGCTAACTTGTGCCGGGCGGCGGGCATTCGCAAGATAGGGGATGGAAGACCTCGACCTGCGTGGCCTGAAATGCCCTCTGCCGGCGCTGATGGCGCGCAGGAAGTTGGCGGCGCTGGCGCCGGGCGAGACGATCTGGGTGCTGGCAAGCGATCCCTTGGCGGTCGTGGACATCCCGCATATGTGCAGCACGGAGGGCCATACGCTGCTCGAGCGTGCGCACGCCGGGGATCACCACCGCTTCCTGATCCGCCGGGACTAGATGAGGAGCCGGTAACATTACCTTCGCTAAAGGGAAGCTTTGGCTTAGACCCTGCCGGGGACGGGGCTTTCACGGTCCGTTCCCCCTTGATAAAGCATGCCGGGCGTAAGAAGTTCGGGCGTCCGGTCCGTGCCGGGCGCAATACCCGCCGGGATCGCTTCGCCTTTTCGCCCGGCATGTTCGTTAATGCGATAATCCCCCGTTCCGGCGGGATTTAAGCCTTTGGGGATTTGTACCTTCGCCATGCACGGTCTTTTCCTCGGTCGCGACCCGCTCTCCCTGGCGCTGCAATTCGCGCTGACCTGCATTCTTGTGGCGGTCTGCACCTTGTCGGTGCAGCTGGCCGTGCTGGCCTGGGTGCGGGTCTTCCGGAAATCCCCTTCCCTCAGCCCCCTTTCCTTGCCGGACCGGGAATTGCCCCATGTGCTGGTCCAGCTTCCCGTCTGCAACGAAGGTCTGTTAGCCGTCCGGGTGGTCGAGGCCGCGTCCCGCATGGACTGGCCCAAGGATCGCCTCACCATCCAGCTTCTGGATGACGGCGACAGCGACGGCCATGCCGCGCTGGCGCGCGACGCCATGGCAGTGACGCCGGAAGGCGTGAAGCTGGAAATCCTGCACCGCGGCAATCGCACCGGTTTCAAAGCCGGCAACCTCGCCTTCGGTCTCAAACATTGCGATGCGCCGTATGTGGCGATCTTCGATGCCGATTTCGTGCCGCCGCCCGATTTCCTGAAGAAGACCGTGCCGGTGCTGCTGGGCGATTCTGGTTTGGCCTTCGTGCAGGCGCGCTGGGGTCATGCCAACCGCAACGCCAATTGGCTGACGCGAGTGCAAGGCCTCTTGCTGGATTCGCATTTCGCGGTCGAACAGGAAGCGCGCTTCCGCGCCGGCCTGCCCATCTCGTTCAACGGCACCGCCGGCGTCTGGTCGCGTACCGCGATCGAAGATGGCGGCGGCTGGACCGGCGACACGTTGACGGAAGATCTCGATCTCTCCATGCGCTGCATGATGCGCGACTGGCGCGGAGCGATGCTGCCCGATCTGGTGGTGCCGGGAGAATTGCCGCAAACCGCCGCTGCGTGGCGCGCGCAACAGGCACGCTGGACCAAGGGCCATGCCCAGGTCGCGCGCAAATTGCTGCCGCAGGTCTGGTCGAGCCGCATGCCGCTCTGGAAAAAAGCGGCGATGACGCTGCAGATGTGCCAGTTCGCCTTTTACATGCTGGCCTTCGCCAGCGCCGCGATCTCGCTGACCCTGATGTATATGGGCGTGGTCTATTATTCCGCGGTGGCGCTCTTGGGCCTGATCGTCACCTTCCTGGGCTTGGCCTCGTCCATCGGTTATCTCTATCTCGGCCAGCGCATGCTGGGCCAGGAACATGAACCCAGGCTGTACCGCGCCTTGCTGCTTGCTGTCGTGTTTCCGTCCGGCCTAATCCTGGCCAATACGCGGGCCACGTTCGAGGCCTTCTTCAGCAGCAGAATGGATTTCAACCGCACCACCCGCGTGGGCGAGACACATGCCGGCGGCTGGCGCGGCCTTCCGGAACTTGTGGCGGGCGTGCTGCTGCCGATCTTCGCTTTCGCCGAATCCAACTGGAGCGCGGTGTTCTTCTTTTTCGCTGTGGCCGGATTGGTTTCGATCGGCGCCATGGGCGCGTCCGGCGCCGGGGAACCCGTGCGCAGCCGCATCACGCCCGGCGAATGAATTAACGCCGAGTAAATAAAATATTAACCATCTGATCGCCTCTTTACACTTCTTAGCGTGCTCTTCACGCTTGGAAGGCAAAGGGGATTTATGCGGGGACGGATCATCGTGCTGGCGTTTGCGTCAGCGGCCCTGGCGGGTTGCGCCAGCGACCGCGTGGTCTATGAATCGCCGCCGACCGAAGCCGCTTCCAGCGCCATGCTCACCACGCCGTCATCGCCCATCCAATGCGTGCCTTACGCGCGCGAACATTCCGGGGTGAAAATCTATGGCGATGCCTGGACCTGGTGGAATCAGGCGGCGGGAAAATTCCCCCGCGAGGCCGCGCCCGAAACCGGTTCGGTGATGGTGTTGGCTGGTTATGCCGGGCCGCACAGCGGCCATGTCGCGGTGGTGCGCTCGGTTACAGCGCCGCGCGAAATCCGCGTCGATCACGCCAACTGGCTGGATGACGGCGCGATCTATGTCGACGATCCGGTTGCCGACGTGTCGGGCGCCAATGACTGGAGCGAAGTCCGCGTCTGGAACATCAAGACCGGCGCTTGGGGCGGGAAAATCTATCCGGTGCAGGGCTTCATCGGCCCGGCCGAAGGCGCGGCCAATGATCGTATCGCCAGCGCCGACCCATTCGCCGGCCTGGACGAAGGTCAATAATTCCAATAGCTTGCCGACTTATCCGGGCTTCATTACGGGGATTTGAACCGGGCTCTTGAAAAGCCTATTTTCCCGGCCCGCGGGCAACCGGCCCAATAAACATTCTCGCTTGAGAAGCCGCCCCTCGCCCATGAGCCGCCCCCAAGAAACGTCAGCCCCGTGAACCTGCCCAGCCCTGCCCAAACCGCCAATCCGTCTGCGAGCGCGGCCGAACCACCGCAATCGTTCAAGCGCCAGCTCGGCCTCACGTTGGGCGCGCTGGGTGTGGTGTTCGGCGATATCGGTACTTCCCCGCTCTACGCCATGCGCGAAACCGCCCAGGCGGCGGGCGGTCATTTGCCAGGGCCGGCGGCGATCTACGGCTCGGTCTCGCTGATTTTCTGGGCGCTGGTGATCGTGGTGACCATCAAATACGTGGTCTTCATCATGCGCGCCGACAACAATGGCGAAGGCGGCGTGCTGGCCCTGGCGGCGCTTGCCCATCGCGCACCGGTAAGCCGGGGCGTCAAGACTGCGATCGGTGTCGCCGCTTTGTTAGGCCTGGCGCTGTTCTATGGCGACGGGATGCTGACGCCGGCGATCTCGGTCCTTTCGGCGATGGAAGGCTTGAGCGTGGATGGCAGCGCTTTCACGCCTTGGGTGATCCCGCTCACTCTGGCCATCCTGGTCGGACTATTTATTCTTCAGCGGCGCGGCACGGAAAAAATCGGCAAAATATTCGGGCCGGTGATGGTCCTATGGTTCATCGTCATCGCCGTTTTGGGCGTGGTCGCCATCCTCAAATCGCCGCAGATTCTCAGGGCGGCCAATCCACTTTATGGCCTAGCGCTGTTCGCCCGCGAGCCTTGGACGGCGTTCGTCACCTTAGGTCTGGTGGTGTTGGCGGTCACTGGCTGCGAAGCGCTTTACGCCGATATGGGCCATTTCGGCCGGCGCGCCATCCGCTCGGCATGGCTCTATTTCGCTTTCCCCGCCTTGGTCCTAAATTATTTCGGCCAAGGCGCATTGCTTTTATCCCGCCCGGCCGATGCGTCCTTCCTGTTCTACGCACTGGTCCCGTCCTGGGCGCATTATCCCATGGTGGCGCTGTCGGCGCTCGCCACCGTCATCGCCTCGCAGGCGGTGATCTCCGGCGTCTTCTCCATCACCCGCCAGGCGGTGCAGCTGGGCCAATTGCCGCGCATGGAAATTCGCCACACCTCCGCGGTCGAGCGCGGGCAAATCTATGTGCCCCGCATCAATGTCCTGCTGGGCATCGGCGTGATCCTGATTGTGCTGATCTTCAAATCGTCCGACGCGCTGGCCTCAGCCTATGGCATCGCGGTGACGGGCGTGATGGTGATCTCGACCGTGCTGGTGGGCGTGGTCGCCTATCACCGCTGGGGTTGGTCGAAATGGGCCGTGTTCGGCGTGTTCGGTGTGTTGGGCTTTATCGATCTGGCCTTCCTTGCTTCCAATGCGCTGAAGATCGTCCAAGGCGGTTGGCTGCCTTTGGCGGTGGCGGCGGCGGTGTTCGTGGTGATGGACACATGGCGCGTCGGACGGCGCGTCTATGCGGAAAAAGTTCGCGAAGGTTCGCTGGCGCTCGACCTGTTCTTAGATCGCGCCGACAAGATGACCCAGCGTGTGGCCGGTACCGCCATATTCATGAGCGCGCGTAGCGACATGGTGCCGGGCGCGCTGCTGCACAGTCTCAAGCACTTCAAGGTGATGCATGAGCGCGTGGTGCTGGCCACGGTGACGGCGGCGGACACCCCGTTCGTGCCCGCTTCGCGCCGCATCGCTGTGGAAAAACTGGGCAAAGGCTTCTTCATCGCCCGCCTGGTCTATGGCTTTTTCGAAAGCCCCGACATTCCCCAGGACCTGACGCTGGCGCGCGCCCATGGCCTGGCGCTGGAGATGGATCAGTCCACTTACTTCTTGGGGCGCGAGACTTTGGTGCCTGGCGAACATCCCAGCCTAAGCCGCTGGCGGGTGGCGCTTTATATGTGGCTGGCGTCGAACGCACAGGCGCCCGCACGCTTCTATCACTTGCCGCCGGGGCGCGTGGTCGAACTCGGCACCCAAGTCACAATCTAGTCCAACGCGTAAACCAGCGTCTTCAGATAAGCCGATTCCGGCAGCATGGGATGCACCGGATGATCCGGCCCCGCGCCCGCGGTGCGGATCAGCGAAGCATTGCGGCCACTGCGCGAAATTCCCGCCGCGCATTCGCTGGCAAAACGCTCCAGCGGGATATTGTGCGAACACGAGGCGAGCAACAGGAGTCCGTTGGGCGCCGTCACATCGGCGGCGAGCCGCGCCAATTTGCGATAGGCCTTGGCGCCGGGCTCGAGGTCTTTTTTGGATTTCACGAAAGGCGGCGGATCGGCGACGACGATGTCGAATTTCTCTTTCTGCGTCGTCAGCCTTGTCAATTCTTCAAACACATCCGCTTTGACCGCGCGGACGGAAAGACGGTTCGCCGCCGCGCTTTCCTCGGCCAGAGCCAGCGCCGGTTCCGACGAATCCAGACAGATCACTTCCTTCGCGCCGCTCTGTGCCGCCAGGATGCCGAAGCCACCCGTATAGCTGTAGGTGTCGAGCACTGACCGCCCACGCGCAAGTCCGGCGATGAAAGCGCGGTTGTCACGCTGGTCGTAATACCAGCCGGTCTTCTGACCCGACCCCAGATCGGCGAAATAGCGCGCGCCATTCTCTTCGACGACGATGCGGCCCGCGCTGCCCAATTCGGCGCGCACATAAGACGGCAGCCCTTCCAGGGCACGGGACGGCGTGTCATTGCGCAGGATGATGGTCGTGGGTTTGAGCAAGGCCCGCAGCGCCGCCATCAATTCCGCCAGCACCAGTTCCATACCGGCGATGGTGATCTGCACCACCAGCACATCGCCGAAACGGTCGATCACCAACCCCGGCAAACCGTCGCCTTCGGCATGAACCAGACGGTAGAAAGGCCGGGCATAAAATTGCTCCCGCAGCGTCAGCGCGCGAGAAAGGTGACGCTCGAAGAATTTCCGGTTGGGGTTTGCGTCCAGTGTCCGCGCGAAAAGCCGAACCGTGATCAGGCTTTTGGGATTGAAAAACCCGCTGCCCAGCGGCTGACCGTCATCGAATTTAACGTCCACCACACTGCCGGGTGGCAGCTCTTTGGGCAGCCCTGCGACCTCATTGGAGAAAATCCAGGGCGCGCCGGCGCGGGCCCGGCGGCCTTCCTTGGGCTTCAAAGTGACGACAGGCTTTTTGCTCATGGGCCAGGCGTTAGCACGTATCCTGGCAAAAAGAACCCCGCATCCCGGCTAAGTCTTTGAATTCATGGCAGCCGAGCTGTCACACGGGTCCGGATTTTTTGCGGGCTTGCGCGCGCCGGTTGAGGCTTTAAAGATGCCCCCTCATCCAGTGGAGAGTGGCATGGCCATCGACGGAAAATGGGAAATCACGATCAATTCGCCGATGGGCGCACAAAAAGCCACCTTGGACGTCAAGGCCGAGGGCTCGACGCTCACCGGCACGCAGACCGCCATGCAGGGCACGCAGCCACTCACCAACGGCAAGGTTGACGGCAACAATCTCAGCTGGTCAGCCGCGATCACTTCGCCCATGCCGATGACCCTGGAATTCTCAGGCAGCGTGGATGGCGACAAGCTGTCGGGCAGCGTCAAAGCCGGCGCGTTCGGTTCCTTTCCGTTCAGCGGCGGTCGCGCCGCTTAATCACTGCAAGACGTTTTAAAAGGGGCGGCATGACGCTGCCCCTTTTGCTTTAGGAGAAACAGTTTGAACGGCCGCGAGGATAATCTGTCGTGACCTTGCCCATCCATCGCGAGGGTTGGCTGTTCATCGCGCTGTTCGCCGCGATCAATCTCCTGGCGTTCCTGTTTTCCGTATGGCTGGGCGTGATCCTGTTGCCGCTCACCCTCTGGTGCGTGGCGTTCTTCCGCGACCCCGAGCGCATCACACCCGATGAGCCCGGCTTAATCATCTGTCCCGCCGACGGGCGCCTGTTGCCCCTGGTGGACGCCGTGCCGCCTCTGGAATTGGGTCTTGGACAGCGCACGCGCCCCCGCCTTTCCATCTTCATGAATGTCTTCAACGTGCATGTGAACCGCAATCCCGTATCGGGCACGGTGATCGCCAAATCCTACCGCCCCGGCAAATTTTTTAACGCCTCATTCGATAAGGCCAGCGTTCATAATGAGCGAATGTCGTTACGCGTAAGGCCGGAAGGCGATGACGGGACCCATGATCTGGCGGTGGTGCAGATCGCCGGCCTGGTGGCCAGGCGCATCGTCTGCGATTTGGTCCAAGGCCAGGGGGTGCGGCGGGGGCAACAATTTGGCATTATACGCTTCGGCAGCCGGGTGGATGTTTATTTGCCGCCAGCGACCACGGTCCTGGCCCAGGAAGGCCAGTTCGTGAGAGCGGGCGAAACCATATTGGCGAGGTTCGACACGTGAACGAGAACGAGCAGCAACAGCCGGCGCCGGTGAAGCGCGGCACCCGCCGGGCTCGGGCGCGGCAGATCGTGGCGGCCAGGCTTGAGAAGCTGGAAGATCTTTCCATCGGCAAGCTGGTGCCTTCGACCCTGACCTTGCTGGGCCTGTGCAGCGGCGCCACGGCCATCCGGTTTGCGCTGGTGGCGGATTGGCACACGGCCGTGGCTTGCGTGGTGCTGGCGATGATCTTCGACATGCTGGATGGCCGCGCCGCGCGGATGTTCGGCGCCGATACGCGGTTTGGCGCGCAGCTCGACTCGCTGGCCGACCTGGTGAGCTTTGGCGTGGCGCCCGGCGTGATCATGTATATCTGGAGCCTGTCGCGCATGGGGGCCGGTGGCTGGATCGCTGCCTTGATCTTCTGCGCCTGCAGCGCCATCCGGCTGGCCCGCTTCAATGTCCAGAGCGTGCGCGACGAAGGCGCCACCAAGGCCAATCCCTATTTCACCGGCCTGCCCACGCCCGCCGCCGCCTGTATGATGCTTCTGCCCATGCTGATCAGCTTTCAATGGAATGGCGAGATCGTGCGCGAGCCCTGGGTGGTGGGAACCATGATCGCGATCACCTCGGCCTTGATGGTGAGCAGGCTTCCCACGCCCTCGATCAAATATATGCGTCTTCAGCGCGAACACCGTTTTCTGGCGGGTGTCTGCGGCGGCATCCTGGCCATGCTTCTGATCATCTGGCCATGGGCCACGCTCACCGGCTGTCTGCTGATATATGTCGCCACCATCCCGGTGGCAGTGGTGGTGCATCACCCGGCGGCGCGCCAGCAACGCGCCGCTCTGCATCACTGACGCGCGAAACAATTCATACCAAATCTTTCAATCGCGAAATTTCGTGACGCGCCTTCCGGTTGGGCGTGAGGGTGCGCGCCTGTAAAAACTTTAACCTGCGATTTTCGGTTCACGTTCCGGCTTCGATATGCCAGTTTCACTCCCGGCAGGGGGAGAAAGAGCTGTCGAAGATGCCGCTTTATCCGCGGGCTGGATGGATGTTGGCCCTTGCTACTTGTCTGGGGCTTGGCGCCTGCACCACCGAGCGCGCCAGCGTTCCGCAGCGCACCGCCACCGAACAGCTTCTGATCTCGACAGCCGCCGACCGCGCCGCCAGCGAGCTGTCGCTGGCGATCCCCAAGAACACCAAGGTCTTCATCGACCGCCAATATTTCCAGGGTTATGACGACGGCTACGCGCTGAATGCGATCCGCACTCAATTCCTGCGCCAGGGCCTGGCGGTGGTGGATGACCGCAAGGATGCCGAGGCAGTGGTCACCGTGGCGTCAGGCGCGCTGTCCACCGACGAGAAGGCGCTTCTGATCGGCATCCCGGCGCTGCAGGTGCCGTTTTTCCCCATCGGCACATCTGTGTCGGTGCCGGAGATCGCCCTATTCAAGACCGCGCAGGATAAGGGCGTGGCGAAATTCGTGGCCACCGGTTACGACGCCAAGAGCGGCAAGCTGATTGCCACCTCCGATCCGCAATATGGCATCGCGCACCAGACCAATCACACCATCCTGCTGTTCTTCTCCTGGCAGACGGGCGATGTGATACCGGCCGGCGTCGACAAGAATTCGCTCTCGGTCGCCAATATCGCCGAGAGCATTCCCAATGCGCTAGGGATCAAGGAAAATACTGGTAAATCCACGTTTCCGTAAGCGTCTTGTCGCCCAGCTTGAGATAGCAGCGCAGATCGATCGGCGCCTTGCCGTCCAGGGTGATGTCGAACAAAGAGCGCCAGCGATTGGTGCCAACCACCTTGATCACATAGGCGCCGTCGGCCTTGCCGTTTGAGACATTGATCACCGGCGTGACGTCATAACGCTGTTGCAGCTGGTCGAGCGGGCCACCCTGCCAATCGATGACAAATTTTCGCTTGTTGGGCGGCGGCGGCTGGCCCGGTATGCCGCCGCGGCCGATACGGGTGGCAACCGCCTTGGCCAGGGACTTGGGATAGTTGGGCTCGGCGTCTTGCCAATAAAGGCGATAGTCGAAGCTCAACGTGTCGCCGCTTTTGACCTCTTTGTCCGGGCGCCAATAGACCACGATATTGTCGTGCGTCTCGTCGTCGGTGGGAATCTCCACCAACTGCACCGCGCCTGCGCCCCAATTGCCCTTGGGCTCGACCCAGATTCCGGGACGCTTGTTATAGAAAGCGCCATCGTCCTGATAATCCTCGAAATCGCGGTCGCGCTGCATCAGGCCGAAACCTTTGGGATTGGTGTCCACAAAGGAATTGGTCTGCAGGCTGGGCGGATCGATCAAAGGCCGCCAAATGCGTTCGCCCTTGCCGTTCCAGATCGCCAGCCCGTCATTGTCGTGAATTTCCGGACGCCAGTCGGCCGCCTTGCCGCGCTCATTCTCGCCATACCAATACATGCTGGTGAGGGGCGCGATCCCCAGCCTTGTGATGTCGGCACGGAAGAACAAGTCGCAATGGACATTCATCACCACCGCTCCGCCCTGCTTGATGTCTTTCACGCAGTCGAATCGGTAGGCGCCGGTGACGCTGGGCCCTTCCAGCAGGGCATAGACGGTCACTGTCTGCCCGTTTTCCTGCAGCCAGAATTGGGAGAAGCGGGGGAATTCTTCCGCGGTCTGGAGGGCGGTGTTGATGGCGATGCCCCGGGCGGAGGCGCCATATTGTTCGTCCTGGCCGGCGGAGCGGAAATAGCTGGCGCCCTGGAATGCCAGCCAGTCCACCGCTGAGGCCTGGCTTTCCAGCACCCGGAAGCCGGCGAAGCCCAGCTTGGCCAGAGGTTTGGGGTCCAGACCGGAATTGCTGTAGTCGAAATAATCGGAGGAATAGACCAATTGCCGCGCTACTTGCTTGCCGTCGGGCCGGGTCTGCAGGGCGAAAATGTCCACCGGATCGCCGGAATATTTGTTGAGGTGGAAAAAGGCGATGGGGTCGGCTCCGGCCACGCCCCGCCACAAGGCATCCTCGGCGCGGAAGCGGATCTTTTGCACCTTATCGAAATCCACACCTTCGATGATGGCCTTTGCCGGAGGCTCAACCGCTTGATAGGCCTTCTCCGCCAGTTTTTGGGCGCGGGCGCGCAGGATATCGAAGGTAAAGGGGCGGGCGGGCCCCAGCTTGAGGCCCAAAGGGGCAATATTGCGGGGTGTGGCATTGGCTTGGGCCAGTCCCCGCCCTGCCGGGATCAGTCCCAGAAGCGCCAGGCCAGCGATAAGCTCACGTCGGTCGAAAGGGGTCATGCATCAGGCTCCGAGGCGAACCGCCATAGGGGGCAAAGGTGGAAAAGTTGGGGCAAGAACCCTCCCCATGTGGGACCGCGAATTCTCCCCACTCGATCCATGATTTCGCCGTAATGTTCGCCCATCTTCAAGCCCTCCGAGTTTTGAAGGGCCTGGCGTTCATGGATCGCGACGTTTTTCTTTTGCAAGGCGAGATGAACCCCGCCAATGTGCCCCCACGCAGTTTTTCCCAGATGCCGGTGCAGCCCTTGACCTCCTGGACATTGCCGCGTCTCGCCGCCGCCGGGTTCGCTTGGTTAATGGCGGAAACACTGCCGGCGCTGCCTAAGCCCGTGACGGCCAACAAGCGTCGTGTCTGACGTCGCTGTCCGGCGATGGCTCTTTCTCTTCCTGGTTGTCCTTTCAACCGCCGGCGCGGTCTTCAAGCTCTTTCAGGTCCTGCGCGTCGACGGCATTGACGTCCTGGAAACGCTGTTCCTGATCCTGTTCGCGATCCTGTTCGGCTGGGTGACGATCTCGTTCTGGCTGGCTGTGTTCGGGGTCTTCGCGCGCCTGACCGGAGCGCGGCTGCTGCCTCTGGTGCAAAGCGCCCAGCCATCGTCGTCGCGCACCGCCATCCTGATGCCGGTCTACAATGAAGATGTGGATCGGGTTTTTTCCGGCGTGCAGGCGATTTTCGATTCCCTGTCGGGCGCGCCGGGCATCGATTTTTTCATCCTCAGCGATTCCACCGATCCGGCCAATTGGGTGGCGGAGGAAGTGGCCTGGCAACGCTTGCGCCAGAGCCTGGAGCCGGACGCGCGGATCTATTATCGCCACCGCCACCGCAATGTCGGACGCAAGAGCGGCAACATCCAGGATTTCTGCGAAAATTGGGGCGCGGCCTACGATTACATGGTGGTGCTGGACGCTGACAGTGTGATGAGCGGCGAGACGCTGGGCGCCCTGGTCCGGCTGATGGACGCCAATCCCAAAACGGCGTTGATCCAGGCGCCCGCGACTCTTGTGGGCCGCGCTACCCTCTTTGCCCGCATGCAGCAATTCGCCTCCAGCGCCTATGGCCCCACTTATAACGCGGGACTGTGTTGGCTGCAGGGCGCGGAAGGCAATTACTGGGGCCATAACGCCATCATCCGCGTGCATGCCTTCCAGTCGAGCAGCGGCTTGCCCAAACTGCCGGGCCGCGCGCCGTTCGGCGGCGAAATCATGAGTCATGATTTTGTCGAAGCAGCGCTTCTGCTGCGCGCTGGATGGGAGGTCTGGATGGCGCCCGACCTTGGCGGAAGCTACGAAGAGCCGCCGCCCACCATCTATGACCATCTCAAGCGCGACCGCCGTTGGGCGCAAGGCAATCTGCAACATGCGCGCGTGCTTCTGGCGCAAGGATTGAAAATGCCGTCGCGGTTGAACATGGCGATGGGCATCATGTCTTATCTGGCGTCGCCGCTTTGGCTGTTGCTGCTGATCGTGTCGGGACTGGAGATGTTCCTGCCGTCGGGGATTGCGCCTTTCACCTATTTCGGACGCCTGCCGGAATTGCCGTTGCTGGTGCCCCAGGCGGTGCCGCTGTTGCAGCTCACCACCGCCACCCTGGTGCTGCTCTATGCGCCAAAACTGCTGGCGACAATGGTACTTCTGGCCCAGCCTGTCGCGGTCAGGGAGCATGGCGGCGTCGGCGGCGTGGTGCGATCGGTGTTGTTGGAAAGCCTGCTCGCCACCTTGTTCGCGCCGGTGGCGATGCTGGCGCATAGCTGGTTTCTGCTCAACATCCTGGTCGGCCG
>Ga0182024_10015956_pt1 | contig 14311 bp, 9 predicted proteins | sample P32metaG_FD_120480 | JGI IMG/M metagenome (GOLD analysis project Ga0182024, IMG submission 120480) | Permafrost microbial communities from Stordalen Mire, Sweden - P3-2 metaG (Illumina Assembly) | ecosystem: Environmental > Terrestrial > Soil > Wetlands > Permafrost | place: Sweden: Stordalen... | reverse complement strand
GAAGGCGCAGAGCATCACCAGCACGAAAACCACAAGGCCGAGCGGCGACAAAGACGACACGTTGCGAATTTCCCGCCCTTCGGCCCCTTGCGAGATGTTCAGTCCCGAAAGAGGGGGGCGCAACGAAATTCAACCGGCGGCTGCCCTGCGCCGGTAACGTGTCAGTTTGAGTTTTGGCTTTGGGTGTTTATCGCCCTTCGCGATTACGCATGGCAACGGCAGGGTAGCGCCGATACCCGCGTGCGGGATCAAGGGGCGGAGCCCGAAAGCGCCGCCCCTTTCGCCGTTAGTCGAAAGCGGCCATCTGCGCGGCAGCGGCGCCACGGACAACCTGCGCAACGCCCTCGTTGTTGCCGGTATACGGCTTCCATTCCTCGCCGACGGCATGCAGGTAGGCGGCGACGGCGCCTTGGGCGGCGGCGAGCGTGGTGCGCGCCTGGAGGCCGCGGGCGGCGGCATATTCGCGCTTGCGCTGGGCGCGATCGTCGAACCCAATCGGGCCGGGACGGTCTTCGTCGCGGTCGTCGTTGAGCAGCGGATTGCTAAGTCGTTGAGCTTCGGAAACGGCGTTGCTGTACACGTTCCCGGCGCCAACGGCGGCGCCGACGAAAGCGCCAACGACGCGTTGCAGGAATATCTGCAAGCCCCGTTCGCCGAGATCGTCTTCCATCAGCTTGGCGAGATTGACGATGGTCGCTTCGGCAGTGTCGCGAACGCTGGCGGCGTCTGCCGGGTCAAGCGCGAACGCGCGTGCAATACTCGTCATCTGGTTTTCCGTCGGACAAAGTTGAGCGGCGAGTTCAAGCGTCCCCGATGAGCGAGGTTTCCCCGCCGGAACGGTGCGAGCGGCCGTGAAGCGGGATTTCTGCGTGGTCTTCTTGGTCATGATTGTGATCCTTCTCTTCATCGCCGAGAGGCGGGCACCGGCCCCTTGCCGCCGCCGTCCCCTCGGATGCGGCCGACAGGAACCGGGGCTGGGGACGCGTCTGGCCCGGAAGGTCGCCCGACCTGAAGCCGCCGGAGGCGGCGCGAAGCGGGCTAGACGCGGACACGGACCCGGTTCAGGCCGCAGCAAATCCGAGGGACAGCGGCGGCAAGGATGAGCGTCACGTCAGGACGATCTATCGCTGAGAAGGATCTCGCCCAAAGGCCACGCAGTAGGAGCGGCGGCTGCGTTCCCGCCGGGGCGGGTTTCGAGCGCACGGATGTGCGCTTGCGGCGAACGACAGGCTATCAGCCCGACGGACGGTCGGTAACGCGCGATACGTCCCGAAAGGCTGCGGTCGTGATGCAATGATCGGCAGCATGGTCGGCTGCGCGGGCAGCTCGAAGGAGAACTGCCCGCTGATGATCGTCGAGATAAGGGAGCTGCGCTCCTTCACGCAGACATAGCGCCTGGCTCTGCCATTTTCTGGCGATGGCGAGCGGGCCAGGCTCGGAAACGCGGTTGATCGGCATGGTCTGACCCTTTCGGCTGAGGCGTCCTCGTGCCTGCCGGGCCTTTCGGCCCAGCAGGCTTCGGATCAGGCGGCGGCCTCGACATCGTCGAGTTCGTCGGCTTCTGGATCGGGATGGACGTCGAAGGGTGGCTCGTCGGAATCGTCGGGGCCAGAAGGAACCTCGGCTTGATCTTTGATGAGGAAGGAATTCAGCTCGTCGCCATCGGGCGCGAAGCTCGCGATCGGGTGGAAGAAGCGGCCTTCCTTCGCGAACTTCTGGATGAGCCCGTCGCGCGTGTCGCGGACGCGAGGTTTCGGCGCAATGCCGTTCTCGACGGCGGCCTTCTCGATGATGGCGCGCGAGAGCGTGACGAGGAAGTCGGAGGTGGCGAGGTTCGGCAGGAAATTGTCGGCGCCGATCGCCTGTCCGGCGAGACGCGCCGCGATTCCGCTGTTGGTGCGGTCCTCTCGGCACGAGAGGATTTCGACCAGCATCTGCCGCGCCGTCTTCTGCAACACGGCCGGATCGTCCGTAAGCGCGCCCTCGACAAAGACATGCCGGGCGATCTCGTTGGCACCGGCGAAGCCGTAGGGGCTGCTCGCCCGTCCCGAACTGATCGAGACGTTGGACCCGGCATAGCCGAGGATGAGGAGCGCCATCAGCGTGCTGTCCTCGATCGGCGCCGTCGCCAGCGCTTCGTGCAGCGCCTGCGTGCGGAGTTCCCCCAAGAGGCTCGCGCCTTTCTTGGTGATCGGCGGTCGTGGCCGCTGGACCGCCGGTACTTCCGCCTCGTCCTCGCCACCGCGGCGCTTCGCGGTCGGCTTGGACACACGGTAGGAGACTGACTCGACCCGACCGCTGGTCGGATCGAGATACCAACCGCTGTGATCGTCCTTCTTGACGCTGCCCGACCAAACGCGCTCGGCGCCTTTGGGGAGCTGCCCCCTTCCGTAGCCATCGATTTCGAGAAGCACGCCCTTGGGCGGGAGATTTTCGCGCAGCCACTCCATCTGCGCCCCGAAGAAGGCCTCTACGTCGGTCGTGTAACGGCCGTCCTCGTCGGCAGGCGCGAAGAGATCCTCCTGCCAGACGATGCCATAAGCCTTGGCGAGGTCGTCGCCGAAGCAGGCTTCCTTCGCCATCATCCGTCGCTTGGAAAGTGCGCGGGCGAGTTCGTGCCAGACGACGCCGTTGCCTTTGCGCGGCTTGTGTTTCTTCCAGACGGAGGCCTGCTCCTCGAGCGGCGCCGAGGCGATGGTACGCAGGAGTTCCTCGCGCGGCATGTCGCCCGCCGCCATCGTATCCAGCATCTTGGGATGGATGCGGCCAAGCAGGTGAAGCTTCTGCACGGTGCGAACCGGCAAAGCGAGCGCGGTCGCGATGGCGGCCTCGGTCCAGTTTTTGGCCAGCAGCGACTCCACCGCCCGCCATTGGTCGACCGGGTTGAGGGCGGCGCGCACGATGTTCTCCGAAAGCGCCCGCATCTCGTCGCTGTCATCGGCGGCGTCGGTGACGAGCACCTGAATCTCGACGAGATCGGTCGTGATCGCTGCCGCGACGCGGCGATGTCCCGCAACGATGACCAGCTCGTCGCCGTCCGTGCGGACGAGGGGCGGCTGGATGATGCCGATCGCGGTGATGGACGCGGCGAGCATGGCGTCCGCTTCCGGGCTCGCGAGGGAGCGGCGCGGGTTGGCGGCGTTGGTGCGCAAAGCGCGCGGGTCGACGGTACGAAGTTCCATAACTGATCTCCTGAAACAAAAGCGCCCGCCTCGGCGCTGAGCCGGGCGGGTGCGGGTTGAACGAGGCCGCGGGAGCGGCCGGTGGAATTAGTTTCGAATGGCCGAAGCTGGCTTCCTTCCGGTCGCCTTCTTCATTCCTCTCCGAAACCCCATCCGCCTTCCGCTTCCCGGCGCCCGGGGCAAGGGCGCGCGAAGCGCGGGAGCGTCAGCGACGAACCCTTGCGGCGGGTGGCGGGCAAGCGGCAGGGAAATCTCCTCTATCTGGCGGGCTCTCCTCTCCGCCCTGGAATCGCGATGACCCGGCGAGGTGGTCAGCGCAGGACGAGGCCGGCGCGGAGATTGCGCCGCTGCCATCCAGGCCTGGCCTTTGATCCGCCGGAGGAAGTCTGTCGGCGCCGGGATGCGGCCGAGAACGGCGCGGACAGGCGCGCGCTGAGCGCATGAGCGTCAGGGACGAGCCCTTGCGGCCGGTGGTAAGCAGGATCGCAGACGGGGACAAATGGGCGTTGGCGACGTAGTGTGAGTTCGCCTATTCAACGGACTTGCCAAGAAAGAGCGCAAATGGTTTTGTTCTTCATTTGTTCCATAACGAAGCCGAAGAGCGCCTAGGTTTTGGCTGGGATCGTCCGATTTGATCGGCTCCCGGCAGATTTGATCGGGCGGTTGGCAGGCTCGACGAGGACATCGGGGAACGACGATGGCGGCGAGATATAGTCGGGAATTGGCGGGCATTGAAAACGCGTATCAAGCGGCATGTGCGGCAGACGTGGGGCCGCTCGCCCGTGCGCTAGAGACAGCCGCTGTCCATTCCGCGATCATGATTGGTTCGGGCGGATCATTCTCGGTCGCAAGCTTTGCGGCATTTCTTCACCAGGCGCAGACAGGGCGATTGGCAAGCGCCCTTACCCCCCTCGAATATCTGGACATCCCTCTACGAGACAGTGGGGTTATCTGCTTCAGCGCAAGCGGCAAAAACAAAGACATTGGCGCTGCATTTGAAGAGGCTGCGCTTCGCGAAGTCAGGCCGCTGATTGCCCTGGTGATGCGCGAGGCCTCGCCGCTGCACGATCTCGGCGAAAAGTATCGATATTCGCGGCTGATATCGGCCCCTTCTTCACACTTCAAGGATGGATTTCTGGCGGTTGGATCTCTGATCGGTGCCTGCTCGCTCCTTGTACGTGGATACCGCGCACTTCTCGGCGCTGATGACCTTCCGAGCTCCCTTGAAAAGCTTGTAGAGGTCGTCGCAGGTGTCGCGCTCGACGACATTGTTGAAGCCTCTACCCCAGCGCTTACGCCTTCAACGACGAGCATTCTGTTTACCGCCTCATTGAAGCCGGCTGCGGTCGATATTGAGTCCAGGTTTGTCGAGGCCGCGCTCGGAAACGTTCACGGCACCGACCTGCGCAACTTTGGGCATGGCAGACACCACTGGTTTGCTAAGCATGCACGCGACACGGGGATCGTAGCCCTCATCGGTGACGACCGGGGGTCTCTCGCCGACGATACGCTCGCGCTGCTGCCAGAAACTGCACCGCGCGCTCGGTTCGATTTTCGCGGATCGAAGGACGTTCAGGGCCTTGTCGGTATGGCGGTTAGCCTTCATCTAGCTGCTGCTGCTGGTTCCCTGCGCGGCATCGATCCAGGTAAACCGGGGGTCCCGGAGTTCGGGCGTCGCCTTTATCATCTTGGCCCAAAGGTTTCGCGCCGATCCGACAAGGCGGACCCCGCAGAAATTGGGGCATGGCGGAAGCGAAACACCTCTTTCTCCGACCCGCCAAGGGTCAGGGACGAGTGGCCAGAGCGCTCCAAGGCGGCGATTGCCCGGCTCGAACATGGGCGGTTTGCCGGTATCGTATTCGATTACGACGGCACCTTATGCGAAACGCACAGGCGATTTGATCCTCTCTCTCAGGAGATTTCCGAGGCGCTGACGCGATTGCTTTTCGCGGGCGCGATCATCGGCATTGCGACAGGGCGGGGTGGCTCCGCGGCCGAGCGCATTCGTGAGGCCGTGCCCAAGAGGTGCTGGGACCGAGTGATTATCGGTTATTACAACGGCGCGATTATTTCATCGTTGGACACAGACCCTGTCTTGCCAAGCCAGTCTTCGAATCCGGAAATAGCACACTTGGAGGCAGAGCTTCGCGCCTCGCCCCATTTCACTGGCGCGAAATTCCGGGTCAACGAGAAGCAGATCTCGATCACAATCCCTGTCTTGGAGGAACCGCTGGCGGCCATACGCGCCGCGTCGGACATTGTTGACCGATTCGCGCCTGGCGCCGCGGTTCGGTGTTCGAGCCACTCCGTAGACATCACCTTTGGCGCGGCGTCGAAAACAAATGTCGTCTCCGCGGTTCGGCGTCTGGCATCATCTGGCGATGCTGCGCCTATCCTGCGGGTGGGAGACAAGGGCCGCTGGCCGGGAAACGACGTCGAATTGCTAGATGATCCGTATGGTTTGAGTGTCGACGAGGTAAGTACCAGCCCGGAGGGTTGTTGGGGATTTTCACCGCGAGGAATTCTGGGCGTGCAGGCATGTCTGTATTATTTGACGCGGCTCCACTGGGGGTACGAGGGTGGTGCGTTTGATCTGAATCGAGTCACGGCAGGATGAGGTGAGGGACGAACTCGCCGAGAATTTATTGGCCAAGGTAATGGCATGGTCAGACGAAGAAAAGGCGCGGGAACGCGCGCTTCTTCAGGATTTAGCGCGCTACAAGTTCGACGAATATCAGCAATACGCGCCGGGCCGCCGCTTCATCGAGAGTCTCGCATTATGGCTTCGGCAATTTCACGACGCTGACGACCGCCGGGTTGCATACGCGTTCATCCGGGAACGTTTGATTTTTATCTCCACGGCGGAGATACGCCAGCTTGTCGATCTCACCTTTCCCACTGTTGTTCGCCCGGTATTGATCGCAACGGCGGCGAACGATAGCGGCCTGTCATCCTTACGGGTGAAACACGTCGTGGCGAGTCAGGATTACCAGAAGGCTCTTCGCCAAACTCTTTTTTTAGGCCTCAGTGACGGCGCACGCACCGATCTGTTTCGCCGTAGCAATCCCGAGATTAGCAATGAGCAGCTTTGGCACGCTTATGACTTCTCCGATGAAAAGGCGGAGTCGATGGCGAAAAAGCTCAAAAGCGACTTGACGCAGACCCTCGGTCGCGAGCCGTCCGAGGCGGAGGCGTGCTTTCATACCATCTGCTTGCTGGATGATTTCACCGCGAGCGGCACAACATACATTCGCCATGATGACGCAACGGGATGGGAGGGGAAAATCCCGCGGATTCTGGGCTGGTTGATCGACGAGCAAAGTGCGTTGTGCGGTATCGTCGCCAAAGCCGACGTCAAGGTTCTGGTGTGCATCTATGTCGCTTCCGATCAGGCGATCAGGCATATTACCGAGCATCTTGCTCGATTCACCTTCAGCAAGGGTTCCGTCGAGCTGCATGTGGTCCATCCGCTCAGCGCGGATGCCATGCTCGATGACAACCGCGACGCAGGAATTCTGCGTCTGGCGATGGATGATCGATACTTTGACCCCACGGCCGATGACGAACACAGCGCCGTCGCTGGAAAATCGTCCCGGTTGGGCTATGCCGAGTGCCGTCTGCCCGTCGTGCTAAGCCATAACACGCCGAACAATTCAATATTTCTGCTGAGGGCCGAGCACGCTCATCGCTTTCGTGGTCTGTTTCCCCGCGTCAGCCGCCACAAACGGGCCGGATAGATCATGCGCAACCCGTTCCGTCTTCGCGCATCGCAAAGGTCGGTACGAGATGAGCAGTTTGTAAAGCTATTCGCTGCGGGCGCGCTGGACCTGCTCAATGATGCAAACGACCCCTGGTCGAGCATCATCTATCTGCGCAGCGCACCGGGCGGTGGCAAGACCACTCTGCTGCGATTGCTGACGCCAGGACCGCTCAAGAAGATCGCCAGGCTGCAAGACGATCAGGAGACAAAGCCAACACGAGATGCGCTTTCGAAGGCAGGGGCGCTCCTCGATGACGCACCAGCCATCTTGGGCGTCATGATTGGCTTTACTAACGACTATCGGGACCTTGATGAGATAGATGCTTCGTCTTCACGCACCCGCGGCGTGTTCCGCGCCTTGGTCAATGCTCGGATCGTCTTGGCCACCCTGCGCGCAATGCTGGAACGGTCCGAAAAGACCTACCCTGATGATCTCAAGACGGTTCACGCCAAATGGGCGCCGGTGGATGGCTCCACGCTTCCAGAGAACGCATCCGGCGAAGAGTTACACAGCTGGGCATCGCAAATCGAAGAGAGCGTGTTTGATGTTCTTGACGATCTTGGCGCGGATGGCAAACCCCTTCCAAAAGCCGCGTCGGGCTTGGAAGCTCTATATTGGTTCGCTACGGCGCGTTTGACGGACTCGATCGGAGACCTCGCTCTTAAGCGCGTCCTGTTGCTCGATGACCTGCAATTCCTCAGCGATGAGCAGAGCACCTGGCTGAAAGAGGCACTAACCAACGCCCGCGCGGGGTGTGGAATCTGGATCGCGGAACGATTGGAGGCTCTTCCTGCAGAGGACCTGATCGCTGAGGGTGCTCTTGAAGGTCGAGACTACGACGGCGAAATTCGGCTGGAGGCACGCTGGCGCAAACGCAGCGTGGCCTACACAAAGTTCGTAGATCAGATTGCCGATCTGCGCGTGCGCGAAGCGGACGGCTTTGAAGGACGTAGTTTCTTTCCCGCACTCGCAGACGATCTTGATGCGGAGCATTGGGACGGCGTTTTTGAAGACGTCTGTCACAGCATCGAGCAGCGGCTCGAGGCGCGCGTCGGGAGGCAGCAGCGCTATTCACAATGGTTAGCTCAGCGTCGGGCCGGATCTGGCAGCTCGCGCGAGCGCGCACTCGGCTGGCGTGAACTCGAAATCCTGATCGAGCGGGATCTCGCGCGTGCGCAATCCGCGTTTGATTTCGACCTGCTGACCGAGGCGGAATTGTCGGACAGGGAGAACTCCGGCGTTCGGGCTGCTGCAGAGATTTTCTTGTCTCGCGAGTGCAAGAGTCCGATCTATTTTGGCCGCGGTAAGCTTGCCTCCCTTTCCTCATCCAATGCAGACCAGTTTGTCGAACTCGCCGGAGACTTGTTCGAGGAGTTGGCCGCAAAAGCGGTGGGGCGGCGCAGCAACGAGGCGCGCCTCGATGCCGAACGCCAGCACATCATCCTGAAGCGGGCGGCGGAACGTCGGTGGGATGGTATTCCACGTCGCGTTCCACGGGGGTACGAAGCACGTCGTTTCCTCGATGCCCTGGGAGCGTTCTGTCAATCGCAGACCTTTCGACCGAGCGCGCCCTACCCGCCAGGCGTGACTGGTTTCGGAATCACGATGCAAGATCGGTCGCGTTTGATTGATCAGAGCAAGACTGGCGAAGTGTACGCCGAGTTGCGCGCCATGCTTGCGGCACTGGTCTCTCAAAATCTTCTTGAGCCCACGTTAGACCATCGCAATAAGGGCGAAAATCTCATCATCTTCAATCTCAACCGGTTGCTTTGCGCGCATTTCGACTTGCCACTCGGGTATGGCGGCTGGCGAAGAAAGACGCTGAAGGAATTGACGGACTGGATGAATTTGGGCAAGGCCGCGACAACGGAGAAGCCCCTTGTCTAGGCCGTCGAGGGTAATGCGTTGGGACCCTTATGTGCTTCGCGCCGGGGAGGGCTTCGATGCGTTCTGGGACGCGCATCTGAAGGGTGGTTCGCGCAAACTGCTGTTCGTTTTGGGTCGTGGTTTCGACTTGCGAGCGGATGCGGCGCCGAAGAAGATTATAGAACGGGCGGACGGATCGGCCTGCCATGCTTGGCTGCTCAACTATCAGAATGACCAACCCGATAGCGAATTACGAACTAGACGCATCCAGGAAAATGTCGAGCGATTTGAAAAGCTGTTTGGAGTGGCGGCCATTACGTCTCTTGACGTCAGGATGCGCGGCGCTGGTAACAGCAACGTCACGTCTCGTAATACCAAATCCGCCGTTACGCGGCGAAGTGAACTAGCTAACTACACGGACGTCACCGTCGACATCAGCGCTATGCCGCGAACGGTGGCTCTGACCGCCATCGCGCAGCTCATCGCGGTACTGGACGAATTGGCTACCTCGGGCGGCCCTTCTGTCAACCTGCATGTTGTTGTCGCTGAGAGTGTGAGCATCGACAAGAAGCATGCTTCGGGGAGCTTGAGCGACACCGTGTCTTCCTTGGTTGGTTTTTCGGGACGTCTCACCTCAGAGGGGTCTGTCAACCTGCCGCGGGTCTGGTTTCCAGTCCTTGGAGAAGGTCAGGCGGCACGTCTTGAGCGCATTCGCGCAGAGATCGATCCGGACGAAATCTGTCCCGTGATACCCTTCCCGACCCGAGATCCGCGGCGCGGCGATCTAATCATTGAGGAATACCGACAGCTGCTGTTCGACGAATTTCGCGTCGAACCAAGTAACATTCTGTACGCGTCAGAGTACAACCCCTTCGAAGCCTATCGGCAGCTTTACGGCGCCATCGATCGCTACCGCGACGCGTTGCGGGAGCTCGGAGGGTGCAAGGTCTTCGTCTCGCCGCTATCGAGCAAACTCCTCTCGGTGGGCGCCTTGCTTGCCTGCTACGACCACCGGGCGCAGCAGGGTGGACCGGACAGGGTGAACGTCGGCATCTCCTACGTCGAATCGGTCACATATGGCGATCCTGCGGATACGGTGAACACTTCGACCTCGCTGTACTCCTTGTGGCTCAGGGGGGAGTGGGAACAATGACACGGGTGGATTTGTCGCTTAAATCGGCTGCCGGCCATCCCAGTTGCATCGGTGTAGGGTTTGTCGCCGTCGACATTGTGGAAGGCAGCGGAGAGGGCTTCGTCTCTGCCGGCGGATCATGCGGCAATGTGATGGCCATTCTTGCGTGGCTTGGCTGGAACGCAGTCCCGTTCTCGCGTCTGGGGCGTGACTGGGCTGCAAAGACGATACGCAAGGATCTGGGCGAGAGTGGGGTTGCACTGGATTACCTCAGTGAAGAGGACACAGTACAAACCCCGATCGTGATCCAGCGATTCGTAGAGGATGTAAGCGGTCGACGCACGCATCGGTTCGCGTTGACGTGTCCAGAGTGCGGGGGATGGCTGCCGCGCTACCGGCCGATCACGCTCGCGCAAGCGAACCGTTTGACGTCATTGAGCTTGAAACCAAAGACATTGTACCTGGACCGGGTGTCGCCGGCGGCATTGCGCGTAGCGGCATGGGCCAGGGACATGGGCGCGATGGTACTGTTTGAACCGTCATCGATTGGGGATGAACGACAGTTTCAGAAGGCCGTCGACCTATGTCACATCTTGAAATACTCGCACGATCGTCTTGGCCATCTTCGCGATCTCCGCGAAGCGCACAGTCCGCAAATCATTATTGAAACTCTTGCGGAGGAAGGTCTGCGCGTCCGGTACCGTGGCGATTGGACTGAATTGCCAGCCTTTGAAGCGCCCTGGTTTCGTGATGGGGCTGGCTCTGGCGACTGGTGTAGCGCCGGCTTAATCCATCATCTTGGCACTCACGGCAGCGCGGTGTTCCAAACGCTGCAGAAACCGCGGCTACTCGCAGCACTTCGGTTCGGTCAAGCATTGGCAGCAGTGAATTGCGGCTATGAGGGTGCCCGCGGCGCCATGCACGCCTTGTCGCGAGATCAAATGGCGAATGCCCTTACCGAACTTTCGAGCTGCAAGCCCGAACAGCTGCCAGAGGTGCAGAGTACGGCCAATCATGACTCCGAGATTCCCAAGAAAATTTGCGCCACCTGCTCGACTGATAAGAAGGATCGCGCGCCACCCAAATCAAAGCGTCTGCCGCGGCGCTCTGCTAGTTGATAGTACCCGTTTCTAGTGAATGACATCGGGCGCTTGCTACCCAGGCATCATGTCTGTTCAAGGTAGAAAGTCGCCGCCTCAGCGATCGATGTCTTACACTACAAGCGACCGCCTTATGACCCGCCCTTTAGAGTTGGGGGTCCGATATGAGTTGACGCCGCTTCTTGCCCGAACCCCGCACCCGGTAGAGGGATGAGGCGTTCGGGCAGGGGCGGGTGACATGTCGGCAATCTCTCAATGAGTCGAAGTGTCTGAGTAGGGCCGATTATGTTCATCGCAGCATCAGCTATCAACAACTGGAGAGATCTTCAGAACAAGGTATCATTTTTATTTCGTGAGATGGGCTATTACACAGAAACCCCACGGATCGTCGATCTTGCGGGTCGTGGCCAAAAGGAAGTCGATGTTTACGTAAGAGATGATCGAGCAAGTGTGAACCAGATTATACTTATCGAATGTAAGAACTGGTCGTCACGCGTTACCCGAGAGGTTGTCCACGCGATGTGGACGGTAATGGAGGGGTCCGGCGCCAATACAGGTTTTATTATCAGTAAAAAGGGCTTTCAGCGCGGCGCACAGGAGGCAATTGCTAACACAAACATTCACTTGCTCACGTGGGAAGATCTACAGCACACCTTTGGCAAGCAGTGGCTTGCATTTCAGACTAACCGCCTCGCTCCGGTTGTTGCAGAACTGAGAGGGATAGATTCGTTGCACTTGGATCAATGGGAAACATCGAAGGCTATCATGAACAACATGCCTTTTGAAAAAACGGGCAAGTGGAAAGAGTTATTTGATTTGCTCATCGACATTCGGGTAGTGCTATTCGCCGCAATGGCGCAGCCCTCCAAATATGATCAGAAAGAACCGATAAACGTTAATGTGTACGAGGGCTTTCCCGGAGCAATCAGAGATGAATATGGGACGTATGGTCTTCCTCTCTCCTCGGTTCGCTCCTTCTACAAGTGGATTATACCGTACGCCGAGTCACTGTTGAGGAGGTATCGCGATCTCTCGGCACGAGTTCGCCACGCTTTTGATTCTTTATCTGATGACGAAGTCGAGGCTTCTTTCGCTCGCTCTTTGGTCGAGATAAGAGGAGAGATGCCCATCCGAGTGTTTCGCGACCTCTTGGGTGATGAGGAATATTTTTCCTTACTTGCCCGAAAGTTTAATACAAAACGGAAAGTAGAAGGATCTTGAGGATATTCCAGCTCCGTCATCTCAGGGGTGGGTGTGCGGAATCGTTCTGGAACTCCTGGTCGTGTCCTTCCAGGGTTGGTGAGGGACGAAGGCGGAAGGCGGCTAAGCCGCTTCCAGGGTCGCGGTCGGTAATGCCGCCGGAGATTGGTCAGCTGTCTCGCTCTTGGTGGCGGCGAGATCGGTTTCGATGGCCGTGAGTTCGTCGCGTTTCAGCGCGAGTTCGCCCGCGAGCGGGAATTCCTGCCCGATGCGCGCTTCGAATTCCTGCAACCGCCGCATCTCATCGACGACGCGCTGGCGCAGCGTTGCGATCTCCGCCTCGAACCCGGCGAGCATCTCTTCCAACCGGGCGACGGCGCGTTCGGCGGTGAAGCCGAGATTGATGCCGGTCTCCTGATCGTAACCGGCGCGGGCAAGCACGATGTCGTAGACGAGCTTGCCCGAGGCGTAAGAAGTGTCCGGCTCGAAGCGGATCGCGAAACCCCGGAACTCGGCGAGGCGAAGTTTCGCCTGTGCGCGTTCACCGATCGCTGCCTTGATGGCGGCAAGCAGCGCAACGCCTGCGGCCTTACGGTCGCGGATGGCATGTCCTCCGACGGTCAGCGCAAACTTGGCGGCGGCGGAGGCATCACGCTGCCCAATGTCGCGCTCGCCCCCGGCGATGCGCTGTTCGGCGCGACGGATCGCGGCGCTCGCGTCGTGGATCGAGCGGCGGATGGCGTGCTGGTCGTCGATATGCGCCGCCTGGAGCCGTCGGAGGCGGGCGATCTCGCTTTCCAATCCGGCCTTCTGCATCAGCCGGTGGTCGCCGGACGCGATGGCCTTGGCCATGGCGAACTGGTTGGCCTGGTTGCCGGCGTCTTCGAGGCGCCGAACGCTGCGGTCGCCGGCCAACGCGGCGGAGATGAACCGGGCCTTGCGCTCGTTGTTCTGCCACATGGTCGCGTCCATGCTGCCGAGCGTCGCGTAGGCGTAGAGTTCGATCTCCTCATGCTCGTTGCCCTGACGCTCGATGCGGCCTTCGCGCTGCTCGATCTGCGAAGGCAGCCACGGCACGTCGAGGTGATGCAGTGCCTTGAGGCGGCGTTGCACATTGACGCCGGTTCCCATCGTCTCCGAGGAGCCGATCAGGATGCGGACGCGCCCGGAATTAAAATCGGCGAAAAGCCGCTGCTTGGCCTCCGACTTCTTGAAGTCCTGCATGAAGGCGATTTCGGCAGCAGGCACACCAAGCCGGACCAAGCTATCCTTGATCCAGCGATAGGCCGAGAAGCCGCGTGTCGCCTCGACCGCGATGGTGCCGAGGTCGGAGAAGACCAGCTGGCCCGCGCCAAGGCGCTGATAGGGCCTGCCATCGAGCCTGGTGTGCCGCGACTCCGCCGTCTCCTGCCAGACGCGGTGTACCGTCTGGATCAGCAGGTTGAGCTTGTTCTCCGGTTCGTCGCCGGCGGGACCGACGAGGCGAAGGTCGATCGCGGCGTGGCGGCCATCGGTGATGACCGACAGCAGAATGTCGTCGCCGGGTTGCGGGCGGCCGCTTCTCGCTTCGATCGCCTTGATGCGCTCGGCGAGACGCTGCTGATAGAGCTTGAAAGCCGGGCTCGGCGCTGCGGTCAAAAGCTGGCGCTGGCCGCCCTTGAGGCGCGGCAATTTCAGCAGATGCCGGAGATCGTGCTTTTGCACCACGTCCGCGAATGAGCGGAACATGGCGATGAGCTCGGGAACGTTGACGAACTCGGCAAAGCGAGTAACGGGCTTGTAGAGCCCGGAGGGCTGGAGCTCCAGCTCGGTCACGGTGTCGCCGAAACTGCTCGCCCAGGCGTCGAAGGCGTGGACGCCCCGCTCCTTCAATGCGGCGGGCTGCATGAAGCGCTGGATCGTGAACATCTCGCCGAGCGTGTTGGTGATCGGTGTGCCCGACGCGAGGATGAGGGCGCGACCGGGGCGCTTGGCCTCAATGAAACGGGCTTTGACGTAGAGGTCCCAGGCGCGTTGCGAGCCGTCGGGATCGACGCCTTTGAGGTTGGTCGTGTTGGTGGTGAAGCTGAG
>Ga0182024_10015955_pt1 | contig 14311 bp, 18 predicted proteins | sample P32metaG_FD_120480 | JGI IMG/M metagenome (GOLD analysis project Ga0182024, IMG submission 120480) | Permafrost microbial communities from Stordalen Mire, Sweden - P3-2 metaG (Illumina Assembly) | ecosystem: Environmental > Terrestrial > Soil > Wetlands > Permafrost | place: Sweden: Stordalen... | reverse complement strand
GAGATCGCGGCGAAAAACACCAATTACGTCGCCTATGCGAACGGCGACCTGCCGAACCAATTCATCGCCAAGTCGATCCGCGACGACCGCACGATCTATCCCGATGCTGCGACCATGGCGAATTTTTACACCATCATCGCCCACGACGCGAAAACGCAGCGGCTGATTAACCGGCTGTGGACGCGGATAAAGACGGGGGAGTAATGGCTCACCGCCAGCGGCAGTGCAGCCACAGCCATTGCTCGGGATACTGGCGGATCCAGCCCTCGATCACCGCGGTGATCGCCTGCATGGTGCCTTTGATGTCGATGCGTCCGTTGGCGCCGCGTGCCGGTTCGACCGGATCGGAAATCTCGCCCCAAAAACTGTTGCCGTCGGGATTGCGCACGACGCGCATGCCGTAGATCGGCAGCTCGGTTTGACGGGCCAGCATCGCAATCAGCGGGTTGGCGAGGCACGGCCGGCCGAAGAAGGTTACCTCGATCCCTCTGGTGTAGTGCTGGTCGGCGAGCATGCCGACATGCACGCCGGATTGCAGCAGCCGCGCCAGGCGCACCGGCGCATCGAGGCCGGTCGGGATCAATTCGCCCATGAGCGGTTCGCGCAGCTTGATCACGACGTCGTTGATCGCGGCGATGTTCGGCCGCCGGTAGAGCACGGCGGATTTGACCCCGATTAATTTGGCGCCGATGCCGGGAAGTTCCCAGTTGGCCAGATGGGCGGCAAAGCCGATAGCCGCCTTGCCGCTGCTCATAATGCGGTCATGGCGTTCCTTCGATTCCGGCGGATAGGTGATGACATCCGCCGTTCGCCGGCCAAACCCCTCGACGCAGAATTCGTCGAGATGCGCGAATTCGATGGCGATCCGGCCGAGATTATCCCACACGCCGCCGAGTATTTTCTCGATCTCGGCGGCGGATTTTTCGGGAAACGCGGCGTGCAAGTTGTCGCGGCCGAGCCGGTGCTCCTTGAAGAGGGGGCCGATTTTGCGCATGAGCGCGCCGGCGAAATTCGCCAAGCGCTTGCGATCCGTGCGCTTGATGGCGCCGAGGAGACCGACCGTGAGCGCGCCGGCCGCCGTATCGAGCAGAGACTTGAAGCGCCCCAACTTCATCAGAACATGACGATGATCTTGCCGAACACCTGCCGGCTCTCGAGCCGCGCCAGGCCACGCTCGAACTCGGCGAGCGGGACTTCGGTGTCGATCACCGGTGTCAAGCCTGACGCCATCTTGGCGAGGCTCTCGCGGATGTTGCGCATCGAGCAGCCGAACGAGCCGAAGATGCGATATTGCTGCAAATAGAGTTGGAACAGGTTCATGGTGATCGACTGTCCCGTAGTCGAACCGCAGGTTACGAGCCGGCCGCCGCGCTTGAGGCAAAGCAGCGAGCCGTTGAAAGTATCGGGACCGACATGCTCGAAGGCGACATCGACGCCTTTTTTCCCGGTGAGCTTGCGCACAATCGTTTCGAACCGCTCGGTCCGATAGTTGATGACGTGATCGGCGCCGAGCGCCTTGGCCTTTGCCGCCTTGGCGTCGTCGCCGACGGTGGTTATGACGGTAGCGCCGATCGCTTTCGCCATTTTGATGGCGCTGGTGCCGATGCCGGAGCCGCCGGCTTGAACCAAAATGGTTTCACTGGGCTCGAGCTTGGCATTGTCGAACAGCATGTGTTGCACCGTGCCGAACGCTACCGGCGCACAGGCGGCATCGCGAAAGCTCACGCCCGCTGGAATCGGCACCACCAGCCGCGCCGGCATGTTGATGAGATCGCGCGCAAAGCCGTCGACATGGAAACCCATGATGCTGGCGACGTTTTCGCAGAGATTGTCGCGGCCTTCGCGGCAGGCTTTGCAGGTCCCGCAGGTGAGCGCGCCATAGGCGACGACGCGATCGCCGGCTTTCAACGCGGTCACGTCGGGGCCGACGGTGACGATTTCGGCCGCGGCCTCGACGCCGACGACGAGCGGCAGCTTGCGCTTGGCGAACGCCATGCCGCGCCAACCCCAGACGTCGATATGATTGAGGCCGATCGCCCTGATGCCGATCTGAACCTCGCCGGCGGCCGGCGCCGGCAGCGGCGCCACGTCGAGGAGCTCGATCTTGCGGTCGCCGACAAGCGTCAGCGCGCGCATGGTGCGAGCGGAACTCGCCACAGGTCGCGTGGTTTCGGCAACGCCGGTCACGCCGGCTCCCGAGTCAGCACCAGGCAGACGTTCTGGCCGCCGAAGCCGAACGAATTGGATATGGCGCGAGTGACACGCGCGTCGCGCGCCACGTTGGGCACGACATCGAGCGGGATCGCGGGATCGGGCATGGTGTGGTTGATGGTCGGCGGGATGCGCTGGTGTTCGAGCGTCAGCAGCGTGAACACCGCTTCCACCGCGCCGGCCGCGGTCAGCGTGTGGCCGATCATCGATTTGTTGGACGAGATCGGGATACCGCGAATGTGCTCGCCGAAAACGGTGGAGACCCCGAGGTGCTCCATTTTGTCGTTCTCGGGCGTCGAGGTGCCGTGCGCGTTGATGTAATCGACGTCCTGCGGCCCGACGCCGGCATCGGCGAGCGCATTGCGCATGCAGGCGATGATCGGCTTGCCGTCGGGGCTCGACCTGGTGCGGTGAAACGAGTCGGATCTTTCGCCGCAGCCTTCGAGGATGCCGAGCACCTTGGCGCCGCGCGCAATGGCATGATCGTAATCCTCAAGCACGAGGGCGGCGGCGCCTTCGGCGAGCACGAAACCGTCCCGGTTCTTGGAAAACGGTTTTGAGGCCTGCTCCGGTGGATCGTTCTGCGTCGACAGCGCCGAGAGGAGCGAAAATCGGACCAGCGATTCCGGCGTCAGCGAACCGTCGGCTCCGACCGCCAGCACGGCCTGGCATTCACCGCGGCGTATGGCCTCGACGCCGAGCTGGATGGCGGTGCCGCCGGACGCGCAGGCCGTGGTCAGCGAGATCGGGGACCCCTCGGTACCGAAATGCGTGGCGAGATGCTCGCCGATGATGCCGTATTTCAACGTCTCGTAGATCGGCGCGAATTGCGGCTCGCGCGCGACCCGCATCAAGTCCGAATATCCGGCGTCTTTTTCGGGCGAGGCCTCCGCCGCCATCTGCATGCGATAATGCCACTCGATTTCGAGCGGCGGCAGCGCCAGAAACAGCGGGCCGGGGAAGCGGCCCTTCGAGCCGATGCCGGCTTGTGCGATCGCCTCTTCGCAAGCGAGCCGCGCGATGCGCTCGGAAAGCTCGGCCGGCGGCATGTAGTCCTGGTATACATCGTTGACCGCCCCGGCGATCGTGGTGCGCAGACTGTCGATCGGAAATCGCGAAATGCGCCGGATGCCGGATTTGCCGGCGCTCAGTTTTTCCCAATTGTCAGTTTTGCCGACGCCGAGCGAAGTGACCACGCCCATGCCGGTCACGGCGATCATCGGCCGGCCGGCTCGGTCGCGCTTGGCGCTTGCCGTTGGGCGTGTCGACGTTGCCATGGACGCCTCCTTCAACCGACCCGTTCGAGCATGGCGAGCCCTTCGCCGCGCCAATTGCCCACGCTGGTGACCACGACCTGCGAAAGACCGGACGGGCTCTCCCCGGTATCGCCGCTGCCAGTTGGGGCAAATAGCTTGCCGTGCTCGATCACCGCGCAGCCGATGCCCAGATTGGCCATGAACTGGGTATCGACCCCATGCCCGATATACGTACCGGTATTGCGTACGGGAAGGCCAATTTCCTTGAGAACATGACGCTCGGCGGAGGTCGCCGGCTCAAGTCCGGCAGCGCCGGAAATGACGGCCGCATGCGCCCGGTCCAACCGGGGTATTATGGCGTCCCATTGGCGGCGCAACGCTGCCTCGGCGGCGCCAGCCTCGCGCCGGTTGCGGTCGGACAGGACCGGTGAAATTCGCGCGCGCGGCCGCGCGCCACGGGCCTCGGCATGTTCGCGGCTCTCAAGAACCAGGAAGGCGCCCATGGTCGCAAAGGCGATGCCGCCCTGCGTGCCGCGATCCCAGACCGGTGCGAACTTGCCGCTCAGCACAACGCTGCCGAGCTCGAATGCGAGGAGCACGTCCCAGCGCGTGCCATGGTAGGCGCCGCCGACAAGCGTCAACTCGCTCTGGCCCGCGGCGATGCGCGCCTGCGCGACACGCACGGCATCGACGCCGGCCGCCTCTTCGCCCATGAAAGTGCGCGACGAGCCGACGACACCGTGCACCAGCGAGATATTACCGGCGAGGAGGTTTGGGAGTTGCGCCAGGAACAAGGTCGGGCGCAGGTCGCTCATCAGCCGTTCGTTGAGGAAGGCGCCGGGCTGGTTGACCTTGCGCATGCCGGCCATGATCGCGGTATCGACGGCGATGTCGCGCTCGCCGCCGCCGGCAGCGACGATCATGTCGGTGTGGTCGAGCAGATCGGCGTTGCCGGCGATGCCGGCGTCGGTGAGCGCGAGCCCGGCCGAATAGACGCCGACACGCTGCCAGGTTTCCATCTGCCGCTGATCGCTCTTTTTCGGAATCTGCTTATCGAAACTCATCGGCGCGAGCTGATGCACGATGTAGGGCGCAAAGCTCTTGTCGTCGTAAGGCGGCGGGTCGCCGCGCTCGAGATGGCCCCAAGCCGTTTCCAACCCCTCGCCCAGACAGGTGAGAAGACCGACGCCGGTGATCCACACCTCGCGGCGTTCGGTCACTTGGCGAACTCCTTCGCCGGAAAATTGATCCGCTCCGCCCACTCCCATAGCCCGGCGCGAAGCTCCGGACTCGGATAGGGGATGATGCGATAAGTGAGCGTGGCATCGCACACGGCCGCGCCCTTGCACCAGCCCTTGGCCTCGCCGATCGCATAACCCGAGCCTTCGTGCACGACCTTGCCCTCGAATTCGAGCTGATCGCCCGGGAAAACGGCGCTGCGGATTTTGCCTTCCTTGACGCCGGCGAGCGCCGGCAAGCCGGTGAAGCCCGTGAGCGCGCTGACGAGCCAACCCGTCGTTTGCGCCATGCATTCGATCAGCAGCACGCCCGGCATCAGTGGATAGCCCGGGAAGTGACCCTCGAACACAGTGCTCTTCAGCGGCACAGTACAGATCGATCTGGCCACGCGCTCGGCGACATTGACGTCGACGAAACGGTCGATCATCTGAAAATATTCAAGGCGCATGCGCGGCGCCTCAGGCGCCTTTTGCCGCGATCAGTTCGTCGATCCGCTCGCACAGGTTCTTCAGCACGAAGTACTGATCGGTCGTCGCCTTGCCGTCATTGACTTCCTGCGTCCATTGCTCAAGCGGAAGCTTGATGCCGAACGCCTTGTCGATGGCGAAGGCGATGTCGAGAAAGTCGAGACTATCGATCTCGAGATCGTTGATGGCGTGGCTTTCGGGCTTGATGTTTTCACGCGGAATATCGCAAGTTTCCGCAATGATTTCAGCCACTTTATCGAACGTAGTGGACATCGGGCGTGCTCTTTTGAACAGCAGGATCGGCGCCGGCCCAGCCCGGCGCGAGCAAGCCCGGTGGTTACGGGCCCCTCACTTGTGAATGCCCCGTATAGCGAAGGATGCCGCGGAGTTCAACGGCGGCTGGCCGCGCTGCAACCGGCCGCCTGGAGCGCCGATTTGGCCCTGCCGCCAATGCTTTATCGGCCCAGGTCGCGCCACGCGACGATCGCCGCGTCGCTTGATCGGCCGGGGCTTATTACCTAAGGAACCCACGAAGGGGACCGCCATGCCGAAAGCGCTCGTGCGCAAGCGTTGCTTCGTGCAGATGATCGGCTACGAGCCGGTCGGGGCGGAACATCAGCATCGCCGTTTCGTCCGCGAAATGGCACGGTTTCAGAAGGCCTGGAACGTCCAAGGCAAGGTGTCGCCGCCGAGCGTTGCCGCCGACGGGGCGACAGCGAACTGGACGATCGAAACGTGGGGGCCGAACTGGCGCGTCACCACGGACTTCCACTATTTCCGCTGGGACGATTTCGTCGCCGCCGACATGGCGATGAGCGACTGGTGGCGGTTTCCGCTCGGCATCGCCGCCCTGTTCGAGTTCATCCTGACCGGGACGGTGGTCAAATATTTCATCGTGGCATGGCGCTATGGTGGATTTTTTCTTTATCCGCTCGTCTTCATCGCCGGCATGATCTGGCTGTCGATTTCGCTCACGCGGTTCGCGGTGATCCATGCCGGCCTGCCGCACCACATGGTCTTCGCTCCCATTGTGTGGCTCGCCGTGTTCGTCGCGTTGCGGTGGACGTTCGGCCGCATGGTGTACATCGGTTATGCGCTCGACGATTGGTACTTCGCACGCGATCTGGTGCATCGGGCGCGGCCGCAGGTCGACGCGCGGCTCGACCGTCTCGCGCGCGAGCTTGTGCGGCTTGCGCGTGAAACCGACGCGGACGAGATCATCGTCGACGGTCACAGTCTTGGTGCGCCGCTGTCGCTAGCGGTCGTTGACCGTGCCTTGCAACTCGATCCGCAACTCGGCCGCACCGGCAAACCGCTGCATCTGGTGTCGAGCGGCTCCTCGCTGCTCAAAGTCGCGCTGCATCCGGCAGCCGGCTGGCTGCGCGAAGCCGTGCGCAGAGTGGCGAACGCGCCGGCAGTCTACTGGGTCGAGTATCAAGCCCTCGTCGACGTCATCAATGTCTACAAGGTCGACCCGGTCGTTGCCTTGGGCCTGCCGCCGGCCGGCAAGCCGATCGTGAAGATCATCCGCATCCGCCACATGGTGGAGGAGCACACCTATCGGCGTTTCCGTCTCAATTTCCTGCGCATCCATCGCCAGGCGTTAATGGGCAACGAACGCCGCTACTTCTATGATTATTACATGCTGTGCTGCGGTCCGATCGCGCTTAGCGAGCGGGTCGACAATCCCGATCAGGCGGTGACCGCTTTCGCCGCCGACGGTGCGTTGATCGAGGCTGCCGCGGCCACGCGGGAGGCGAGCTCGTGACGGCGACACTGTCGAAGCTCATCTGGCTCGCGTTCGGCATCATCTGGTTCGTTTTGCGGCTACGGCCGGGACACCGCTCACGCCAGACGCCGGTACGATATTCCGGGCGCGGCGCGCGCGAATTCGCCCTGCTCGGGGCTTCGCTGACCGGGCTTGGCATCGTGCCGGGCGTCTATCTCGCGATCCATTTTCCGCGGTTCGCGGATTACCCCGTCGTCCCGGTACTAAGCTACCTGGGCATTGCCGCTTATTGCGCCTGCCTCTGGCTATTCCACCGCACCCATCGCGATCTCGGCCACAATTGGTCGGTCAGCCTCGACCTGCGTGAGCGCCACACACTCGTCACAACCGGCGTCTACGCGTTGGTCCGGCATCCGATGTATACGGGTTTTTGGCTGATGGCGCTGGCTCAAGTCCTGCTGCTGCCTAATTGGATTGCAGGGCCTGCCGGGCTGGTCGGCTTTGGCATCCTGTTTTTCGGCCGGGTGTGGCGCGAAGAGGAGATGATGCTGACCGCTTTCGGGGATGAGTACCGGTCCTATATGCGTCGCACCTCACGCGTCATTCCGTGGATCTTCTGAGGTTTTTGAGGGCTATAAGACGTTGCATTTTTGCTACAGGTCCGCGCAGGTTTGCAACGCAATGGGTAATTAGGGGGAAATTCCGGTCACTGAATCTGGCGGTACGGTTTGGATTGCTTAGAATGCAAAACGCAGATCGACTTCCGGGGCCGAACGTCTGATTGGCAAGCCGTGAGGGTTTTTATGAGAGCTTGGTTTCGTATTGCCGTGGTGGGATTGCTGACCGGAGCGATGATGCTCGCGCTCGGATCGAGCCCGGGAATGGCGCAGTCGCGCGCGCACGTCTATTTGCTGCGCGGACTGATGAATATTTTTTCGCTCGGCATGGACACGCTCTCCGACGAGCTCAACAGGCGCGGCGTCTATGCGACCGTGCACAATCATACCGAATGGCAGGGGCTCGCCGATCAGGCGGCCGCGAAATACAAGGCGGGCACCGAGGGCCCCATTATCATCATCGGTCATTCACTGGGCGCCGACGCGGCGATGGAGATGGCCAATTATCTGGGCAAGAAGGGTGTCCCGGTGGCGCTCGTCGTGCCGTTCGACGGTACCCAGTCGTTATCGGCGGGACCGAATGTAGCCCGCGTGATGAATCTGACCCAGCGGGATTACGCCTATATGCGCCGCGGGCCCGGATTCCATGGCTCGCTCAACAATGTCGACGTGAGTGGTGATCCGAACATCGACCATCTCAATATCGACAAGTCGCCGCGCTTGCATGCCCGCGTCATCGGTGAAGTTCTCGCCATCGCCGGTGGCCATCGCATGGCCGCACCGGGTGCCCCGAAGCCGACTTCGGTCAGCGCGCCCGCCGGGACCGGCGAGGAGGGCGGCATCAAGGCCGGGCCGGGCGGCGGCGATGCCGTCAAACCGGAAGGGACGCCGGTGGCACCGCCCGCGTCCCCTGCGGCGCCGGCAAAGACTGGCGATGGTGCGATGAATTCGGCGCCAACGCCAAAGCCCGTGGCCGAGAGCGGCACGCCTATCATCGCACTTCCCGAGAGAGGCGTGCGCTAGCAGCAGCGCCGCCGGCCGGCCGTTTATTCGCGGCGCGGCGCCGGCGCTTCGATCGGCGCACAATTGGCGCGGCCTTGCAGCACGCAGTCCTGGTCTTTCTCCATGTCGGCGATGGTGTCGGCGATCCAGACCCCGGCACCGACCAGCATCGCGACGATTGCAATTGCGATGACGTTCATCAGCATGCGCTGCCGATAGTCGACTTCGTCGTCGTCGTGTTCGTATTGGGCGAAATCGTCTTCGGGCGTGGCGGCCGGATCGTCCGGTTCGGCTGCCGAACCGATACGCGAGCGGCCCAGGTGCCGCCGGCCCCGGAAGCGCAGCACCTGCCCGGTCACGTCAGCGTCGTTCGGCTCGGTTCGGTTCTGTGCCACCTTCGAACCACTGCGGATCGGCTTTAGGATACACGATAAATCCGAATTTACCCGGGTAGTTTCCCGGCCATTCCAACGCGCTCCGAACTGAATTAGATTCGCGCCGATGAGCATACGACATCATGCGCGCATGATCGTGGCGCTCGCCACCGCCTATGCGCTTGCGTTGCAAGCGGTATTTCTTGCTATCGGCGGCCCCTTTGCCGCCGCAACAGCGTTTATCGGTCTGCCGATCTGCTCGAGCTTGGGCGCAGACCACTCCGCGCCCGCCGGCCAGGGCCACGATTGTCTCGGTGCTTGTCTCGCCGGCTGCTGTTGCGGCGCCGCCGCTGCGCCCGCGCCTGGCGTGGTCTCCATCACCTATGTATCGGACGCGGGTCAAAAGCTTGCTGCCGCGATCGGGACCGACCCGATCTTGCTGCGCAACGCCATCGGCGCACACCGCTCGCGTGCCCCGCCGATTGCTTGAAATTTCGTCGGCAACGGCAAAATCCTGGTGCCCCAAAATCCTGGTGCCCATTGGGCAACTATCCGCACGGAGCAATTCGATGATAAACATCGCTTGGAAGTCTTTCTGGCGCTGCCTTGGCGCCGTTTCGGCGCTCGCGACGGCGCAGCTCATGACTGTGCCTGCCGAGGCCGCCGACTATGACGTCGGTTCGATCCACATCACGCAGCCTTGGGCCCGCGCGACGCCGAAGGGCGCGACGTCGGGTGCCGCTTACATGACGATCACGAATAAAGGCACGACGCCGGACCGCGTCAGTTGCGTGTCGAGCGACGCCAGCGCGCAATGCCAGATTCATAGCATGACGATGGACGGCGGCGTGATGAAGATGCGGCCGGTGGAAAGCGGTCTCGAAATCAAGCCCGGCGAGACCGTCACGCTGCAGCCGGCGAGTTTCCACATGATGCTCGTCGACCTCAAGCAGCCGCTCGAGCAAGGCAAGACAATCAAGGCGACGCTGAAATTCGACAAGGCCGGAACGCTCGACGTGGAATACCCGATCGCGGCGATCGGGGCGCCGGCCCCGGGCGCTGCCGCACCCGATCAGGGCATGAAAATGCAAGGCGGCGGTATGATGCAAATGGGTCATTGAAACCTGCGGCCGGCGCGGCGAATACGCTCCGCCGGCCGTATTCGTTCAAGAACACCGCGCCTTACTATTGGTTAAGACAAATTGACGTATATGAATGCGACGCCACCCGCGGTCGCAAGGCATGAGCGATTCCGATCCACAAGACGTGCGCACCTGGTCAGGTCCGATCGAGCATATGGCCGAGGACGAGCGCCGCGCGCTTATCGATTCCATGACCGCGGAAACGCGGCCGCGGATCGCCATCACCGAAGCGCTGCGCAACAATTGGTTCGAGATCTGGTACCAGCCCAAGATCGACCTCAAGCGCAAATGCCTTGCCGGGGCGGAGGCGCTGGCGCGCATTCATCATCCGCAGCTTGGCATTCTGCTGCCCGGCAGTTTCCTCGCCGACGTCGACGAGGAGAGCGTTGCCGAGCTCGCGCAGCACGCGCTGCTGGCGACGCTGTGCGACTGGACCATGTTCGAGGAAGCGGGATTCAATCTCCATCTCGCCATCAACGTGCCGGTCGGTGTGTTGCTCAAATTGCCGGTCGCGGCTTTGGTCAACGAGTACCGCCCGCAATCCGAGCGGTGGCCCGGCCTGATCGTCGAAGTGACCGAGGACCAGATCGTCCGCGACATCGCGCTGGCGAAAGAGATCGCCGCCCAGTTGCGCGTGAGCGGCATCACCATTGCGATCGACGATTTCGGCGCCGGCTATTCTTCGCTGTCGAGCCTGCGCGATCTGCCTTTCGCCGAACTCAAGATCGACCGCTCATTCGTCCGGGCCTGCGCTACCGACGCCACCAACGCCGCGATCTGCCAGACCGCGATCGATCTCGCGCACCGCTTCGGCAGCGCCGCGGTCGCGGAGGGCATCGAGAGCCAGGCGGACTTGCAGGCCTTGATGGTGATGGGCTGCGATTTCGGGCAAGGGGTGCTCATCGCACCGCCGATGCCCAAGGAACGCTTCCTCGACCTTCTGCGCCAGCGCATGAATAAGCCGCGCGGCGCGAGCGCGCCGGACGCCGCTCAGGCCGACCCCAAGCCTGTTGGCCGCGTCGCCTGATCAGCCCGCTCGCGGCTACTTGCCCGTCGGCTCCTTGAACGGCACCGGCATGCCTTCGGGCAGCGGCGCGCGGAAGGTGTTGAGCGTCATCGACACCATCGCGTAATAGCCGAGAATGCCGACCAGCTCGACCGTGCCGGCGTCGCCAAGCAGCTTTTGTATGCGCTTGAAGGTGGGAGTGCTCACGCGCCGCTTGCCATAGAGTTCCTTGACGAAAGCATAGATTGCCTTCTCGTCGGATGGCGCCGATTTCGGCATGCGGCCGGCTCGGACATCGCGGATCGTCTTTGGCTTCACGCCTTGCTTCTCGGCCATCGGCGCGTGCATCGCCCATTCGTATTGCGCTTTCCAGTGGTGTCCGGTGCAGAGTATGGCGAATTCCGAGAGCCGCGGCGGCACGCTGGTCTTGAAGCGCAGATGGCCGCCCAGTTTTTGCGCGAGTTCGCCGAAGGCCGGCGAGTGCAGATAGATCGCGAACGGGCCGGACATTCTGAATTCGCCGCGCGGGCCGGCCTTGATGGAATCGGCCAGCGCGCGCTGGTCCGGCGTCAATGTTTCCGCGGATAGTGTGGGGAGGCGTGGCGATTGCATGCTGGGCATGGTTTCCTCTTGCGCATCAGGCGGGCTCACCGCCCTGCATCATTATTGTATCGCGGCGGTTGAACGGACAACCGGCGGAGTGCGGCAATGAACGAAGCGATAACCGGCTTTCAGCCGACTGTCGAGCGCCACCGCGGCCCAATGGATATCGTCCGCAACCGGTTCAACACGAAGAGCCGCATAACGGCGCGCTATCTTCTCTTCTTTGTCTTGCGCTTCTTTGCCGCTTTCGGTTTCGCGCGGATCTTCGCCGGCATCAGTCTGGCTTTCTCGACCTGGCGCACCCAGTAATCCCAGGCCCGGTTGGTCGACGGCGGCCGCACGCTGTGCGCAGCCGCCAGCCTGATCTCGCCCGGCGAGAGCGAATCGACGTGGCCGTGCGCCATGGCCTGGCTCTGCAAGGCGGCATTTTCGCAGCCGAACACGGTGCGGAAGGTCAGCTCGCGCAGGCTGGTGCCGGCGACGGTGGCGCCATGACGGCGCATCAGCACCATCCAATCCGGGCCGAGCGCGCGCGCCAGCGACGCGCCTTCCTCCGGCTTGACCACCAGCATATTGGTGTCGCCGAACTCGTCGCGCTGGTCCCAGAACGGCACGTGGCCGATCACCGCGGCGAGGTGAAACACCGGCACGATCTTCCGGCCCGATATGGCATAGGGCAGCACCGCATGCGCGTGGTGATGACAGACCGCATTGACCTCCGGCCGCGCCTTGTAGATTTCGCCGTGGATCACGCGCTCGCTATAGAGCCGGAGTTCAGTGGGCCGCACCGGCTCGGATTCGAGCGTCATCTCGATGATGTCGGAGACTTCCGCCAATTCCGGCGGCCGATGGCGCGGAATGAAATAGCGCTGCGGGTCGCGCGGATGGCGCACGCTGACATGGCCGAAGGCATCGAGCACCTTTTGATTGGTGAGGATGCGCGTCGCCACGATGAGTTCGTGCAGCAACTCCGCGAGTTCATCCGCCATGATGACTGTCCTTATTTTCTGCCCTAATTGCTGTCCTATTTTTTGGCGACGAGATCGATGAGGGCGGACATGCCGACATGCGCGGTCCCTTCGCTGATAGCGCTGTCATGCTCGCGGATTTCGAGCTCCGCCATGTCGCCGAAAGCATCTTGCAGGAGCGAACGCGTGTACAAACGCTCGGCATCCGACGGCCCGCCGGTTCGGTACGTGAGCTGCTCCGGGCGGTAGCCCTGCATGAGCAGGAGCCCGCCGGGTTTTAACGCGTCCTTGAGATTGGCGAAAAACGTGGGCCGCTCGGCCGGCGTGACGACTTGGATGAAGATCGCCACGACGACGTCATAGCTATTTGCCGGCCAGCGCCAATTTGTGACATCGGCAACTTCGGTGCGCAGCCGCACGCCGCGTTCGGCGGCGAGTGCGCGCGATTTTTCGAGCGCCGTCGGCGAGAAATCGATGGCGAGCACGTCGAGGCCCCGTTCGGCAAGCCACACGCCGTTGCGGCCTTCGCCGTCGGCGACCGACAGCGCGCTGCCGCCGGCGGGCAGCCGTTGGGCTTGGCTTTTCAGAAAGGCATTCGGCTCCTTGCCGAATTGATAGCCGGAGGCGCGAAATCGCGTTTCCCATCGTTCCAGTTCTGACATTCGTTCCCGTTCTGCTATTGGAGGCTTTTCCGGTGCCGCTTCTTTTGGCATCCCATACGGAATAACGCTAGGAGGATCGCATGACGGTCGCGGTAAAAGCTCTGTTCTTCGACGTCTTCGGCACGCTGGTCGATTGGCGCAGTTCGATTGCGCGCGAGGCCGAAGCGATGCTCAAGCCGCTCGGCACGGCGCTTGACTGGGCGGCGTTCGCCGATGCCTGGCGCGGCGAATATCAGGGCGCCATGGACGAGGTGCGCTCAGGCCGCATGCCGTTCTGCAAGCTCGACGTATTGCACCGGCGCAATCTCGAAATCACGCTAAAGCGCTTCAGCATCGACTCGCTGAGCGAAGAGCAAAAGCGCGAGCTCAATCTCGCCTGGCACCGGCTCGACGCCTGGCCCGATGTCCCGAGCGGGCTGGCGCAACTCAAGCGCAAACATCTTTTGGCGCCGGTGTCGAACGGCAATATTTCGCTGATGGTCGATCTCGCGCGCCGCAATAATCTGCCGTGGGATGCCATCCTCGGCTCCGAGATCGCTCACGATTTCAAGCCGAAGCCGCGTGTCTATCTCGCGGCCGCCGAGGCGTTCGACCTGAAACCGCAAGACTGCATGATGGTCGCCGCGCACTCGAAAGATCTCCAGGCCGCCACCGCGCTCGGGCTGCGTACCGGCCATGTCGCGCGGCCGAACGAGCACGGACCGGGACATGGCGAGGCTTCGCCCACCGTCCCAGTCGATTTCGCGGTGATGAGTCTCGAGGAACTGGCGGAAAAACTTAGTGTTTGAGCTTGCCGAAGCTCGACGTTGATACCTGGCCATAAGCGAGCGAAGCAACGACGTCCTTCGCAACGCTATGCCCGGTTGAGATTACGCAGCGCGGCGGAGCAACTTTTGCTCGCGCGTGGTGATCTTTTGCGCGGCAAGGCGCATCTGGTTTTCGAAGATCTCGTCGGTCATTCGGCTTAGATATTTCAGCGCGGTGGTCATTGGCGTGTTCCCTGTCTCGCTTGTCCCGTTAACCATTGCAGCCACT
>Ga0182024_10015954_pt1 | contig 14312 bp, 15 predicted proteins | sample P32metaG_FD_120480 | JGI IMG/M metagenome (GOLD analysis project Ga0182024, IMG submission 120480) | Permafrost microbial communities from Stordalen Mire, Sweden - P3-2 metaG (Illumina Assembly) | ecosystem: Environmental > Terrestrial > Soil > Wetlands > Permafrost | place: Sweden: Stordalen... | reverse complement strand
TGGAGATCTCGTGGCGGTTCAAGGGATTGGCGGGCTGGGGCATTTGGGTGTGCAATTCGCGGCCAAATTTGGTTATCACACCGTGGCCATTGGGCGCGGACCGGAAAATGCCGGGCTGGCGAAAAAGCTGGGGGCCACGCAGTACATCGACAGCCAAGCCACCAACGCCGCGCAGGAGCTGCAGAAATTGGGCGGGGCGCGCGTGATTATGGCCACGGCGACCAGTTCGAAGTCCATGTCGGACTTGGTTGATGGGCTGGGGCCGAACGGAAAATTGTTGGTCGTTGGCGCGCCGCTTGATCCGATCCAAGCTACTCCGGTGCAGCTGATTTTTCACAAGGCCAGTCTGCAAGGATGGTCATCGGGGATACCGACGGATTCGGAAGATACCATGCGGGTGGCGATGCTCACGGGCGTGCGGGCGATGATTGAAAAGTTTCCGTTCGCGAAAGTGAACGAGGCGTATGAACGGATGGCCAGCGGGCATGCGCAGTTTCGCGTGGTGATCACGATGTAGTGGGGTCGTCGGCTGGTACAGGGACGCGCCTGCTTATTTGGAGGCGCGTTTTCTTTTTTGCGGCTTCGTTGCGGACCTGGCGCGTTTCGATTTTGCCGGGCGGGATTTGCGACGCTTGCGTCTTGGCGGGCGAATTTTATTGGTGGCGGCGTAGCCGGCGCGTTCGAAAGTGCGCCACATGTACCAACTGGCGACCGTGCGGTAGGGACGCCAGCGTTCGCCGAAAGCGAGGAGTTCGGCGGGACGCGGCATGTGCTTTTTGCCGTAGGCCACGGACCAGCCTTTTTTTACGCCGAGGTCGTGTATGGGCAGAACGTCCGGCCGGCCGAGCCGGAAAATTAAAAACATCTCTACCGTCCAGGCTCCGATGCCGCGGACGGAGACGAGGCGTTCGACGAGCTCTTCGTCGGACATTTGCTGCGCTTGTTCGAGGGTGGGGACGATTTCATCGACGGTTTTTTTCGCCAAATCTTTCATCGCCAAAACTTTTGCGCCAGACAGGCCCGCTTTGCGGAGTTTGCGCGGGGGAAGGCGGAGCATTTCTTGCGGCGTCGGAGCGCGACCGCTCGAACCAAGAGCTTTTACGCGGCCATAAATGGTGGCAGCGGCTTTGCCGGAGATGGATTGATAGGCGATGGATTCGAGCAAGGCCTCGTAAGGGGATTGCGCTTCGGAGATGTCGATTTCGAAGGGAATCATTTCGTCGATCAAGGCTTTGAGGCGCGGATCGCAGGCGGCGAGAGATTGTTGCGCGGCGATGAGGTCGAATGGGAGCGTGGAAGGCTTGGTGGTCATAGTGGAGTCCGATTCGCCGGAGTCGCGAGTTAGATTTTTTACGCTGCTTATTTTAAGCCGAGTTTGCCGGGAAGCAAGAATCCGTAGGAGAGCAAATCGCGGATTTGCGGCAGGTGAGCGGCGGCGACGATTGGCAGGGCTGCAGAATTTTTCTGGGAGCAGGCGTGAAAGGCGTTATGTAGAGTGCGTTCGCCGTCGAGATGTGCGAGCAGTCTGACGAGTTCAGGATCGACATCGCCAAAGGAATATTTCAGGCCGTGAGTAAGTTGCAGTTCCGTGGCAGAGGGGAGCCATTCGCCGCTCTGAAGATTCGAAGTTTGTAGCATGGTGAGGTTGGGGGATACGCGGAGTTGTTCCTGCACCAGCGCGGAATCGCTAAGTCCTGCTAAGTAGGCGCGAGTTTCGAATAAAGCCACGACGCTGGCGCCGTAGGGTTCGGAGCGATCCTCGGGAGCTTCGTCAAACCACAAATAATTGCTACGGTGAGAGGCGCGGCGGAGGGTCAGCAGTCCGGTGCTGGTAGTGACGACATTCTTGTCCTGAAAATATTGTAGAGCGCGCTGCGTAAGGAGTTCGGCGTCCGGTTGTTCTGCTTCGCTTAAGCCTTCGATCCATTCAGAGACGTATTGCTCGGCGGTCACCGTCAAGATGCGCGCGACCCAAACATCGCAACCGAGGCCGGAAAAGGATTTTTCAAGGTTGCTGCTCCAGAGAGCATCCCGTGGTTCTTCCCACTGGAACATCAAGTGGAAGTAGCCGTCTTCTTCGAGGAGTTGCGAGGCTTCGCGCGCGAGGTTGATACAAAAAGTGTCGCCGGCTAAGCCGGAATGCTTGAAGAGATAGCGGGCGGAGAAAACTTCGGGTACCGGAGTGATCAAGAAAGGCGGATTACAGACGATGAGATCGAAGTGCTGGCCGCGCACGGGTTCGAGGAGATTGCCTGTTTCAAACGAAATGTTGGAGAGGCCGTTCCAACGCGCGTTGAATTCCGCGGTGCGGACTGCCGCTGGGTTTACGTCGATGGCGTGCACCTGTTCGCAGAACGGAGCGAGCAGGGTTGCGAGAAAGCCGCAGCCGGTGCCGATGTCGAGCGCGTTGCGCGACGGACGGCGGGTCATGAGGTGGGCGACTTCGAGCGAAGAGGGTGAGACGAGCATCAGTGATTCTTCGGGAGTGGTGTCGGGCGCATCGCGATCAAAGACGAAGAGCAGATTTTGGTAGGGCTGCACGCGAATCAAAGAGGAAACCAGGTCGCCGTCGCTGCGCAGGATTCCAGCCTCGATGAGCTGGTCCAGGGTTAGCGGGTGCAGCGCGGCAACGACGTTATGCGGGGAACAATCTTCGGACGTGCAGAATAGACGTAACAGTGTGTTGAGCGTGGTGGGCTCGGCGCCGGCGTCAGGCAGGGACACAGGTTGTCCGTTGATCGTAGGAGCGATGCCGGTGTCGCAGTACCCGGAGGATTGCAAAATTTCGCGAAGTCGCTGTAGTACGGGAGACTGCGGATCGACCGCGGGTTGTCGAGATGGCGGCATAGCGTGGCGTCTTTCGTTGTTGCGCTGTAGTTTCTGGCGCTGCCGAACTATACGCGTTCAGCACGGAATTTCAACCGTTTGCTGCGCCGAGGGAAAATCGGCGATGCGACAAGGGTAGTGAAAAAACCGAGGTGGGTTGGTCCTACGTTCGAGACTTTTGATGAGATGAGTGGTGAGATTTTTTTCGGGAATGGCGCCAGCGGAGCACGGAGCTTGCCACGATGATTAAGGCGCAGAGTTCGACAAAGAGCTTGCCGCCGTCGAACCAGTCGATGGGGGCGCCTTTTAGGGCGGGGTCAGTGAAGAGAGAGTGCCAGAAAAGGGCCAGGGCGCCGAGATAGACGGTGAAGTGGAAGGCTTTCCATGTGCGGCGGCCGAGTTGTATGCGGAAGTAGGAAGTGACGACCGTAAGCGCGACGATGTAGAAAGCGATGGCGCCGACAGTGTTTTCGAGAGGTTGTTGCGGGGAGTGCACGGGGTAGAGGAGATCGCGGACGCGGAATTTCGGTGATTTGTTCAGGAGCAGCGTCAGCGGATGCAGGAGGACCAGGACCCCGGCCAGGTAGCCCGTCCAGTTGTGGAGGCGGAAATAGTTGAAGCGGTGATGCGGCCAGCTGCGGACAGGGCTATAGCGGAAGGCCATCATGACGCCGAGGAGCATGTTGACGGTGATGGCGGCTACTGCGGTTAGGCCGAGATAGGCGGAGAGATCGAGGGCGGTGATGGTCATTGTGAGAATCGGAGGCGTTAGCCCTCGCGCAAATTGTCCATTAGCCAGTGACGATGATGTTCTCGTTCCTGGAATTTCCAGTTAGACGCATGGGAAGTGTGACTGTTGCCGGCGACCAAACGTTTCATCTGATTATTGGATGGGCCGAAGCTCAGTCAATGCTCGAGTCGATGTTCAAGCCTGAGTGGGATGAGCGGGTATGCTAGTATTGCGGGTTTATGCAGACAGGAATTATTGGACTACCACAGGTTGGGAAGACCACGCTGTTTCGAATCTTGACGAAAGCGAACGTCGAGGGGAAAGGCGGGCAGGCCACGCATGTGGGAGTGGCCAAGGTGCCGGAGCCGCGCTTGAAAGAGCTCGCTAAACTTTACAATCCTAAGAAAATTACCTACGCGACCGTGCAGTACGTGGACCTCGGCGGGATGCAGAAGGAAAAGAATCGCGACGCGCTGGCGCCGTTGCGCGAAGTGGATACTATCGCGCACGTGTTGCGCGTGTTTGACGATCCGACCGTGCCGCACTCGGAGGGAAGCATCGATCCGGTGCGGGATGCCACGAATTTGGAGTTGGAGTTAATCCTGGCGGATCATGACCAAATTTCGCGGCGCCTCGAGCGCGTGGAAAAGGATTTGAAGAAGAAACCAGAGCCGATCCTGGTGAGCGAGAAGGCAGTTCTAGAAAAGTGCAAGGCGCATCTCGAAGCAGAGAAGCCGTTGCGCGAATTGGTGTTGACGGCCGAAGAGCGGAAGCCGATCGCAGGATTTTTATTTTTGTCGCAGCGACCGATGCTGTTTGTTTTGAATTTGGGCGACGATGAGGCCGCGGATTTGGATACCGCGGTCGAGCGGCACAAATTGAGCGCCTTGCAAGGGCGCCCCAACACCGCGGTGGTGGCGATTTGTGGGCGGCTCGAGGCAGAACTTTCGGAGATGGAAGAGGCCGAGGCGGCGGAGATGCTGGCGTCGTATGGATTGAAAGAACCGGGATTGAACCGGCTGATTCGTGCAACGTACGATTTGATGGGGCTGATTTCTTTTTTTACCGCCGGCGAACCGGAGGTTCGCGCTTGGACCATTCACAAAGGCTCGACGGCCGTGAAGGCCGCGGGAGCTATTCACAGCGACATCGAAAAGGGATTTATTCGGGCAGAAGTTGTCCGCTGGGACGATTTGCTCGCAGCCGGAAGTTTAGGCGCAGCGCGCGAAAAAGCGCAGGTTCGCCTTGAGGGACGGGAATATATCGTACAGGAAGGCGACGTTATTTTGTTTCGCCACAGCGGATGATGGAACATGAGCTAGCAGTCCGCACAGCTTTTGCCGCGGGGCTCGGTTTAGTTGCCGCCGGCGGAAATTTGCTGGGCGGATACTTCGTAGTCCGCAAAGAATGGCCCCGCAAATATCTGCAATATTTTTTGGCACTAGGCGCGGGATATATGTTGGGCGTGGCTTTTGTGGACATTATTCCCGAGTCCATTCATTTGGCGGGCGAAGGCGCGCTGCTGTATGTGTTGATCGGATACTTCCTGGTGCATCTTTTCGAGCACACCATTGCGCCGCATTTTCATTTTGGAGAAGAAACCCACTGCGAAGAAGTGAGCCATCAGCACGCGCGCACTACCGTGCTGCTCGGTCTGGCCATTCACACATTTTTTGACGGCGTGGCGATCGCCGCGGGGTTTCTGGTTTCCACGTGGCTGGGCGCTGTCATTTTCGTGGCGGTTTTTTTGCACAAGCTTCCCGAAGGTTTCACGGTTGCTTCCGTGGTGCTGGCCGGAGGCCACGGTAGAAAGGCTGCAATCTGGGCGGCAGGCTTGCTGGGCGGGTCGACACTACTCGGTGTTTTGCTTACCAGCGCGCTGCAAGGGGAGCTAAAATATGCCCTGCCGCTCTCTGGCGGCGTCACCTTATATGTGGCGGCAACGGACCTGCTTCCCGAGGTAAACCGGGAACCCAACTGGCGCTTGGCCCTGCTGGTTTTTAGCGGCGTCCTCAGCCTATTGATAATGCAGCACTTCTGGCACGTGTAACCGAACAAGCCCTGGCCCGAAACTGCTCGTCACTCGCAACTTTCACATTTGATTGGTGTTCGATAGGATGTGGTAGCTATGGCCAGGTCGGACGTCCAACTGATGCTGGACGTGAAGGCGGGCGACGAACAGTCGTTCGAGCTTCTCCTGCATCGCTACCGCAGTCCGCTCGTGAACTTTCTGTACCGCATGGTGCGGAATCGCGAGCAGGCGGAGGATCTCGCGCAGGAGGTATTTTTGCGGGTATACCGGGCGCGCGCAGATTACGTGCCGAGCGCAAAATTCACGACGTGGTTGTTTCGCATCGCCACGAATCTGGCGCTGAACTCAGTACGCGATACGCGGCATCAGCGCATGGAAATTTCGCTGGACGCGCCGCTTACGACGGATTCCGAGGACGGCGATGAACGCCCGATCGATGTGGCGGACAAGCATCCGGACATCGAGCAGCATTTGGTGGAACAAGCGCGCAGCAAAATGATCCGGCACGCCATTGAGAAACTACCGGAAAAGCAGCGAGCGGCGGTGCTGCTGCACAAGTATCAGGAGCTGGATTACAGCGAGATTGCCAAAATTTTGGAATGTTCGGAGAGCGCGCTGAAGTCGCTGCTGTTCCGGGCATACGAAGCGCTGAGAGTGGAACTAGCCCCGCTCGTGGCGCAGCAAGCGAAATCGTAGCTTGCGAGAAATGTAGGCTGGGAAGGGAAGGAAGTCATGAGTTGTGGACGAATGGAAAACAAGATTCTGAGTTATGTAGACGGGCGCTTGAAAGAGAGCGAACGACTGGAAGTCGAGAAGCATATCTCGACGTGCGCAACTTGCGAACTGCGTGTGAATGAGTTTCGCGCGGTGTCGGGATTCCTGGACGAACTGCCGCAGATTGCGCCTTCTCCGGCGTTTGATGTGCGCGTGCGCGCGCTGGTAGCAGCGGAGCCGGTGAAGCAGAGCTGGTGGGCGTGGTTCGCTCCGTCGCCGCGCGTGGCGCTGGCGGCGTCCATGCTGTTGCTGGCAACGGTGTGGGTGGGAACGCGGCCACAGGGATATGCGGTGAACCCAGCGACGGAAGCGGAAATTAATCAGAATATGCCGGTGCTGGAAAATTATGATGTACTGACCAACTTTGAGCCCTTGACCGATCTGCCGGCGCCGGTGAGTGTGGATGAGCCGCAGGATGACGCGGGCCAGACGAATCAGCAAATGTAAAAAATGAGGATGCAACTCCAACTCGCTGGATGTGTGCTTGCGCTGGGATTAAGCGCGGGGCTAGCGTTGCCGTGTGCGGCGCAGCGCGGGCAATTTGGCGCGCAACGTCCAGCGATGCCCAGGGCGGCTAGTCCGCCGATGGCGCGGCCGCAGCGTTCGGCCCCCTTTCGCGCACAAAGTCAGCAAACACCGCGGCAACAAGTACCTCGGCAGCAGGCACCGCGTCAGCAGACACCTCCGCTCCGGCAACCAGCACCTCAGCAGCAAACGCGGCCGCAGGGGCGTCCGCCAAATTCACCGGGCGGGCAGAATGGCGCAGCGGGTCGCGGACCGTCGAATCCGGATTGGAATCACCCGGCGGGAGGCGCAGCGCGGCCGGATCGTCCGCCGTCGGCGAATACTCCCCCGCGAAGCTACAACAATTTAACGCCGCAAGAGAAGCAGCGCGTTCTGAATAACAACCGGCAGTGGCAAAACCTAAGCCCGGCACAGCGGCAGCAAGTGCAAGAGCGCGCGCAAGTGTGGCAGAAACTGACGCCAGCACAGCAAACGCACATCCGCAACGACGTTCTGCCAAGATGGAATCAGATGCCTCCGGATCGTAAGCGCGCCATTCAGAACCGCCTTGGCGTGCTGAAAAATATGCCGGAATCCGCGCGAAATCAACATTTGAACGATCCGAATTTTACGCGCGGCATGAGTGAGGAAGATAAATCGACGCTGCGCGACTTGAGCCATCTGCACGTAGGCGGCGCTCCAGATCCGCTTAACGAATAAAGCTTCTCTTTGCTTACCAGGCAAAGGCGCTGTGCTCCCGAAACTGCATCGCAGTGTCGGTCCTTGCTCAAAAGTGGAATGCGGTGTTGTCGGCACAGAGCCGCGATCCACTGATCGTTGACGGGGAGCGGTTTTCCAATGCGCTTCAGTTCGAGGCGGACCGCCGCACAAGTGATGTGTACTCTGATCCGTGACGCACGTCGCAGTCCTTGACCATATCGTCGAGCCATTGCCGGTTTTGATCGGCGTTTCGCGATTGCGCGATTCCGCAGCCGTACTCACCGATCACCACCACCGGCAGCAGTAACTGCTGAACACCAGCCAATTTGTCAGCCGCGTTGACAAGTTCGCTTGAACGCCCCATCGTCACTTATCTGCGCTTCGGACATCGAAGAGGAACGAGGACTGGGCCGGCTGTGACAACGCGCTTTCGCGCCATGCAGCATCGCAATTTTCAGCTGTTTATTGGCGGGCAACTAGTCTCGCTGATTGGCACCTGGATGCAGACCACCGCACAGCTGTGGTTGGTATATAAGCTGACGGGTTCCGCGGCGCTGCTGGGGCTGTTTGGATTTGCGAACGGCATACCTATTTTGGTGCTGGCAAGCGTCGGTGGGTATGTGGGTGACCGTTACAATCGTTGGTACGGGGTGATTGCCACGCAAAGCGTCTCGATGCTGCTGGCATTTGTGCTGGCGGGATTGACGTTGAGCGGACGGATTCGAGAGTGGGAGATTATTTTAATCGCGTTCCTGGTGGGCGTGGTGAACGCATTTGATGTGCCGATTCGACAATCGTTTTTTGTAGAGATGGTGGGCAAAGAGGATTTGCCCAACGCCATTGCGTTGAACTCTTCCATTTTTAATGGAGCGCGCGTTGTGGGTCCGGCGATTGCCGGTTTTGCGATTGCGTGGGTGGGTGAAGGCTGGTGTTTTTTTCTGAACGGCATCAGCTTTCTGGCGGTTATCGGCGCGCTTCTGGCCATGCGCGTCAGCCACGCGAGGCCGCAACCCGGCAAAGATTCGCCGTTTCGCGCATTCATCCAAGGTTTTCGTTACGCGATGGCGGACGTGCCAGTGCGCTCGGCTCTTCTGATGCTAAGCGTCTTGAGTTTGTTCGGTCTGCAATACTCAGTATTTCTTCCAATTTTCGCGGACGGCATTCTGCACGGCGGCGCCAAGGGCATGGGTTTCCTGATGAGCGCGGCTGGCGTTGGCGCGGTAGTCGGCGCTCTGTATTTCGCCGGGCGCACCAACTATACGGGACTGGCGCGCTGGATAGCCGCGACCTCCATGAGCTGCGCTATCGGTCTGACGATTTTTTCGCAATCGAAGTATTTTGTCTTGTCCGCGGGGGTAATCTTTTTTGTGGGCTTTGCCGCTACCGTGCAGATGGCGGCCACGAATACCCTGGTGCAAAGCCGCGTCCCGGATGCCCTGCGCGGACGCGTGATGGCCGTGTATGCCACGATGTTCATGGGAGTGCAGCCGGTCGGTTCGCTCATCGCAGGCGGCGTGGCGAAGCGCATCGGCGCTCCCTATACTCTGACGATTTTTGGGCTCCTGGTCCTGGCCGGGAGTGTGTTTTTTTTGTTTCGCGTGGTGCTGAAACTGGCACCAACGCCAACAGAATCGGCGGCGGCGATTGAAGGGTAATCAGGCTATGCCCTGCAATGACGCCAGCTTCTAGGCGTCGCTTGTTTCCCTTAAGGATTCGTGCGGTAGATCCAATCTATTTTCTGAGAAATAGGCGGCCCCGCACTTCTTATGACCCCGGCAACGATGGCATCCACGGTTCCGCGCTTCGGGGACAGGGAGCAAACCGGATCCGTGGCCGCCGCGTCCCCTGCCAGCAACAGCGCTTGACAGCGGCAGCCGCCGAAATCGAGTTCACGGCGCTCGCAGGATCTGCACGGCTCTTGCATCCACTCTTGTCCTCGGAATTTCTGAAACGCTTCGGATGATTCCCATATCTCGCGAACGCTGCGTCGCTGAACATTGTCAAACGACAAACCTGGAATTACTTTGGCGGCGTGGCAGGGAAGCACTTCACCACTGGGCGCGACCAGCAAGAATTTGCGCCCCCAGCCGCCCATGCAGGGTTTTGGAAATTTCGCGTAGTAATCCGGCACCACATATTCGACGCGAATTCTTCCGCGGAACTTTTCCTGCGCCTGTTGTAGAGTTTCCAGCGAGGCGTCCAGTTGCGCGCGTGTCGGCAGAAGTTCACTGCGATTAGCAACGGCCCAGCCGTAATACTGCACATTAGCGAACTCCACGCGAGAGGCGCTTGAAGACTTGGCTATGGCCAGCATTTGGGGGATTTGCGCAATGTTGCGGCGATGAATCACAAAATTTAACGTGACCGCAACGCGGCGCGGTTTCAGCCATTCCAAAACGCGAAGTTTTTGCGCGTGCGTCTTTGTTCCGGAGATTTCTTCCGCAGTTTCTTCGTTTGCCCCCTGGAAGCTCAATTGGAAATGATCCAAGCCGGCGGCTATGAGCGCGTCGAGGCGCGCTTCGTCGAGCGGTAGTCCCGACGTGATCAAATTGACGTACAGGCCTGCGGTGCGGGCTGCGCGGACTAGATCGACGATGTCCGTGCGTGCGAGCGGTTCGCCGCCCGTGAAGTCAGTTTGCAGCACACCCAGCTCGGCGGACTCCTTGAAAACTCTGCACCAGTCCGCGGTAGATAGTTCCGTTGTGCGGGATTCGAGTTCTTGTGGATTTGAGCAGTACACGCAATGCAACGGGCACCGGTGCGTTAGTTCAGCGATGAGCGCTAGCGGATTGGGGATAGCTGACATTGGCGGCGGATATTTGTATTTCCTCTTGCGAGTTGAGAATTGGCGCGCATACCGCGCGCAGGTTTGTAAGCTGTGCTACTGAAAATCCAGAGCGCGCTGTTCGTGCAGCAGTCTTAAATAGCCGCGTATGTCTTCCGCCACTTTCTCGGGCACTGCTTTGCTGTAAATTTTTTGCAACTCGGCGACGATTTGTTCGACGGTATGCTGCCCGTCACAGCGTTCGATAATTTCAAGGCTCGGGCCTTGCAGACGCAACGCGCGCTCCGGCATCAGCAGCGTGCGCGGTTGTTTGCCGTCGTCATTTAGGCGGCAGCCGGGAGCCAAGCGCGGCTTGCTTTGCGGACCTGGCATTGTCGGAGTTTCGGTCATCAGAGATCGCTCGGACGGAATGCGCCCGGCGGGGGCCAGCCGGGATTTACGTACGCATAGTAGAGTGCGTCCAATTGCGCCCAAAGAATATCGCACTTGGCGCGCAGGGCATGGTGCGCACGCTCTTGATCGTCGCGCGTGCGCGCATGTTTGACGACCCACGCGAGCGCGAAGTCCGAGTCTTCCGGGGCTTGCATCAAGCGGCCATTAAAATAATCGAGGCCTTCCGCAAGCCACGGATAATGTTGCTGCAGCCGATCGATCCGCAGAGAAATAAGCTGCTTGGAAAACAGTTCCGTAAGCGAAGAGGCGACGGCTTCAAGGTGCGTGCGCGTGGTAACAAAATTCACGTAAGCTTGCACCGCAAAACGCGTGGCCGGCAAAATCCCTTCGCCCCGCACGGCTTGCACGCGCGGCAGGCCGGTGACCTCCACCAGCTTGAGCCACTTTTCAATGCCGCCAGGTTTGCTGCCGTCGCCATCGTGATCGATGATGCGCTTGCGCCACGCCAGGCGAAACGTTGGATCGTCACTGCGTGCCAGAATGGCCGCGTCTTTCATCGGAATGTGGCTCTGATAGTAGTAGCGATTGAGCGCCCAGGCTTGCAGTTGGCCGCGCGTCAGTTTTCCCTCATGCATCATCAGGTGGAACGGATGCTGGTGGTGATAGCGCTCTTTTCCGATGGCGTGAAAGCCGGCGACAAATTCGGCTTCCAGTAGCGGATGTTTTTCGGTGGCGATGCTCACAGTTGCAACTCCATCCCATCGTAGGCGATTTCGAAGCCCGCTTCCAGCACCGCGCGGTGCTCGGCGCTGTCTTCGTCAAGGATGGGATTGGTGTTGTTGATGTGCAGTAAAATTTTTCTCGCGCGCGATGATTTCGGGAACTGGTCAAGCAAGCCGCCGGGTCCCGATAGCGGGAGGTGCCCAATCTCGCGGGCGGTCTTCTTGCTGCGGCCCGTGTGAATCAGTTCCGCATCGCTCCAAAATGTTCCGTCAAGTAGCACCACATCGCTGGAGATCGCCCAATCTTTCCACCCGGTGTTGCGATTGGGCAGCACCGGCGCGACGAACAGTCGTTTGCCGGAGTAATCGAAAACTAGCCCCATCACCGCCTCGTCTGGAGGAAGCGCCGCACGCAATCTCCCGCTCACGTAATCCGGATATTCTCCGCCGAGCGGGATGGCCCGCGCGATGAGTTGCGGCGGGCCGGCAGGGTTATGGATTTTACTGCAGTCGCCAGGGACGGCCAAAGGCAATTTGACCCACTCGACCGGCGGCGCGGCTCTGCCTAGCACCGCGAAAACCGAATTTTCTTCCTCCACAATGCGGCGAACTGCAGGCGTCGAAAGAATGCGAAATCCCTGAAATTCGCGCAGGTGCAAAAGTCCCATCAGCGAATCGACGTCCGCACTTGGCAAGTATATGTCGCGAATTGGGGTCGAGGTATTTGCGTTGGAAAACGGGCGCAGCTCGGGAGTTGCCATGATTTGCGCACGCAAATCCGGAGAAGCGTTTACGAGTCCCCAGTACGCGCGGATGGCATAATCTGGATTTGCGTCAATGGCGATCTGCGTTTGCGTCCGCGCTCGTCCGCTGAACTGGCCTTCGCGAAAACGCCGGCAGTTGGCGCAGCCACAGTTCCATTGCGGAAACCCGCCACCAGCCGCGGAGCCGAGAATTTTAACGCGCATTGTTCGATCGGAGCTTGAAAGCACGCCGCCCGGAGGCACACTGATAGCTCACCCAGGGGAGTGAATGTTCGAGAGTTCATGCAGGCGCGGGGAACCTGACTAATCGTTCGTAACTAGAGGTAACGACTACAGTTCGGCGTTGGCGTAGGAACTGATTTCGCAGTTCAAATCGATTTCTTCGTGCGTCGGGGTCGTCCATTCCATCTGGCATGCTCCTCAGAACAGGTTCGCAACTCCGGAAAGGATATCACGGACCACCGGATAAAGGAACCTCAAGCACGGACCTGTGGATGGTTCGCTACGCGGTTGAGACTCCGCTCCCCATAAGACCACCGCGGCCGTGCTCGGCGGTCAAACTGCATCGCCGTTGTGATGGCGTACCGTAGTGGAAATCGTGGCACTACGGGTAGTTGAAGCAGCAAAAATAAACCACCATTCCTCGTAGGGAATCCCTGCGAATTTGATCCGCGCCGAAATTCCACGACTATTTTGGAAAAAAAGCATTTTTGCTATTGACATGCACGAAAAGCAGCATAAGATGTGGTTCAAAGTGGAGTGAAGTGGTAACAAGTAGGGCGCTGTAGTCGGAAGTAGAACAAGCTGGGCATCGCAACACTGGGCAACGTTTTCGGCATTTCCAAAGGCATTTTGGTCGTTTCACGAGTCACTTTCAACGGTTTTCTGCGCGCGGAGCACATGAATAACGACTCCTTTGCGACTTGGGCAAGCAGGATAAGGGCACATGAAGCTGCGGGGCAACTGTCCAGCGAAGGTCGACGAGAAAGGCCGGTTGAAGATACCGGCGGTGTTTCTCGAAGCCCTCAAGGAGTACGGCACACAGTTCTACGTGACGAGTACGACCGGCGAATCGGCGCGCATTTATCCGATGAAAGTTTGGAACGAGATCGAAGAGAAGTTAGCCAAAGTTTCCAGCCAGAATCGCGCCAAGCGCAAATTTTTGCTGCATACCAGTTACTTTGGGCAAACCGTGGAGTTGGATGGACAGGGCAGGCTGTTGATGCCCGCGGTGTTGCGCGAAGCGGCGCAGACCAAGGGCGATGTGGACGTGTTTGGCAGCCTCGATTATCTCGAGGTCATGAACCATACCCGCGTGCTCGACGAGATGAAGAACGAGCCGTTCACTGACGAAGACTTTAAGGCCCTGGAAGAGTTGGGAATTTAGGGAAGCAGTGCAGAGTGAGTAGTAACGCGCCGCATACGCCGGTGTTGCTCGATGAGGTGCTGCAATGGCTGCAAATAAAGCCGGAAGGAACGTACGTAGACGCCACGCTGGGCGCCGCGGGACACTCCTCGGCCATCGCGCAGCGTTTGTCTTCCGGCAGATTGATCAGCCTGGACCGGGACGCACAGGCGCTCGCATTGGCGCGGCAACGGTTGACGAGCTTAGGCACGAATCTAGAGAGCAAAGTGACGCTGGTGCACGCGGCCTTCTCGAAGATTGCGGAGGTCGTGCGCGAGTTGGGGATTCCGACGGTGGACGGGGTCTTGGCCGACTTGGGGGTTTCGAGCATGCAGCTTGATCGCGGAGAACGGGGATTTTCGTTTCGCGAAGCGGCCGCTCTCGATATGCGCATGGATACCGTCAATGACGAATTGACGGCCGACGAAATTGTGAATCAGTGGTCGGAAACTGAAATAGCCGACCTGCTCTATCACGAAGCCGATGAGCATGATTCGAGAAGAATCGCCAAGGCCATCGTACGAGCGCGTCCCATCAGGGATACCGCGCACTTGGCAACGACTGTGGCAGGGGCCCGAAAGCAATGGGGAAGGCAGAGACTGCATCCCGCAACAAAAACGTTTCTGGCGCTGCGGATCGCGGTGAATCGAGAGATGG
>Ga0182024_10015953_pt1 | contig 14312 bp, 12 predicted proteins | sample P32metaG_FD_120480 | JGI IMG/M metagenome (GOLD analysis project Ga0182024, IMG submission 120480) | Permafrost microbial communities from Stordalen Mire, Sweden - P3-2 metaG (Illumina Assembly) | ecosystem: Environmental > Terrestrial > Soil > Wetlands > Permafrost | place: Sweden: Stordalen... | reverse complement strand
GGCGGCAGCTACGGTGGCTACTGGGGCGCCAAGATGGCCTACGTCGAGCCAAAGCGCCTGAAGGCCTGCATCCAAGCCGGCGGCCCGATTCACTACACATGGCAAGAAAAGTGGCTGCAGTATCTGCGCACCGACGAGAAGGAATATTTCTGGCCGTTTCCGGATTCCATGATCTATGCGAATAACCTCAAGAGTTTCGACGAACTCATTCGCACCGCCCCGGCCATGTCGCTACAGGAGCAAGGCTGGTTAAGCAAACCGAATGCGCCGATGCTTATCGTCAACGGCGCCAAAGATCCCTGGATCTCGCCCGAGGAGATCCCCTTGCTGTACTCGACCGGTCAACCAAAAATGGTCCGCGTAATGGCGGACGGAAAGCACATGGGCCGCGAAAGCAAGGAGAGAGGGGCGGTTGGGCAAATGGAGAACGAGTGGCTTAAGCAGCAGCTCGCCTAAGTCTCTTCTCTCTTGTGGGGCACAGCCGCCCTCGGCTGGGCTGGATTGCTGACGCAAGGACCTGAGCGCATCGAGCTGTTGGTAGTAGTACAGCGCTTTCACCTTGGTCATGACCCGTGCCAAGTCCTTACTGATGGTCAGATAGCTGCGCACCAGTTCCTTCAGAGCTCGCACTCCGTGTTCACCGTGATAGACCGGCTTGAGTTGGTTGCCGCGCAGCAGTTCGGCCACCTTCCGTGCATCGATGCGGTCACTCTTGTTGCCGTGGTTCAGCAGGGCATTCTGGCGAGGATTGCACACCACGACTTCCATGACGTGCGGCTGGATCAGGTCGTACAGCCAGGCGGCTGAATGCGAGATTCGTCCACCCGAGATCGCCTTCCGGGTTGCGGTGAAGTCTTGATGGACTTAGATAAGTCAGACAAGGATACACAATTGACCCCCGGTGGGGCGCGAGATCGGAAGGATCGGGGGGACGACAGTAAGCTTTTGAATAACTGCCGAAACTGTGGCCACCCCGCGCGGTTTTATCATTAAGTATCTGGAGAAGGTCAGGCAGCATCCAGGCATTCGATTGAGAAAATTCCTTCCGCGTCGTTTGATAGTCACTGCGGCGCATTGCCTACCAGAATTTCCACCCGCCCACGCCGCATCGCACACGTATGAGCGGACATTCAAACTATTAGGCAGTCTTGATGGGAGTAAAACCGGCATCCTGGCCGAGTGTCTATTCGTGAATCCCGTTGCTGATATCGCCGTACTTGGATGCCCCGACAATCAGGTGTTCGAGGAGGCCACAGCCTATGAGGAGTTAACCGAAGATGCACCATTTCTTAGGATCGATAAGGCCCGGAGTGGGAAAGGTTGGGTGCTTTCACTCGACGGCCATTGGACTCGCCCAACCATCGAGACAGCTGGTAGATCGCTGTCTCTTGATGGGATGAATGAGGCTGGAATGTCTGGTTCGCCCATTTTGAATGACGCCGGTCGAGCGGTCGGTATTGTGGTGGTTGGGACGGTCAAGGTAGATTCCGGCGAACAACGCGGTCGCGGACCTGCTGCCGGACGAGCCGGACGGCGGCTACACCGGCTACAAGGCGCTCTTCGGCCTCAAGTACATCGCGCCAGCGCTGGGCGGCATCACGGACTATAATGGGGTTCCACTTACTGGGTTCAGCGCGCTAAATTTCGATCCAACGCCCACTCAGACGCTTGCCGTTGTCGAAACGATGCTGAAGAAGGGCATTCCCGTCGTTTACGCCTACATCGCCGACGCCCATGACAATCAGGAAGGCGCAACGTTGAGCGCCGAAACGACCTTCGGTCCCGGCGAAGCGCCATACGTCAAGCAACTTGCCGATTACAACGCCGCCTTCGGCACGTTTTTTGCGAATCTCAAAGCTGCCGGAATCGATCAGAGCAACACACTCTTCATCTTCACGCCAGACGAGGGCGACCACTTCGTCGGCGGCGCGCCAAGCCCTGCCAACTGCGACGGCGCCAAAATCGTGGACGGAGTTGTCACGCCGGACGTGCCGTGCACCTACGGTACGAATGGCGTCGGCGAACTTGACCTCAATCTGAACGGCGTCGTGGCAGCCGCCGGCGAAACCACACCGTTCTCAATCCATTTCAACGACGCGGCTACCACCTACGTAACGGGACAGCCGGGCCCGACCGAATCCTCGGTCCGCCAGCTCGAGAGGACCATGGCTGGCTTGAGCGCGGTCAATCCGCACACCGGTCTTTCCGAAAGCCTGATCGGTACGGGGCTGGGACCGGATCTCCAGGGAGCCCTGGCCGATCCGATCGCGCAAAAGCTGATCCACATGAATACCGTAGCGGATCCCAATCGCGAACCCACCTTCACCTTCTTTTGGCAATCCCAATTTCTTTTTCGAGACGGCGGCGAGCACCGTCAACCTTACTCCGATGGTCGGCACCGGCTTCGCGCGGAATCACGGCGACATTCAAGATGATATCGCGCGTACCTTCATCGGGATCGTGGATCCTGGCGTGAAAAACCTCGGTGTCACCCTTCCGCCCCGCGATTCTTTCAGCGAGCACGACAAACGGGATCACGACGACGGGGACCACGACAACTGGATGCATGACGACCACGACGACGCTCAGAGGTTCTTCACCGACCATGTGGACCTGCGGCCGACGATGATGTTCCTACTCGGCCTCAAGGACGACTACCGGCATTACGGCCGCGTGATCCTTGAGGGAAATTGGATTATTCCGCACCTATTGCGCGTCGACGGCACCCTCCTCTACGTCCACTTTCCAATCCAAGCCGCTCGATTCCACCACCAGGAAGAACTCGCGCGGATCCTCGGCTACGTAGCCAACGCCGTTCCCGGCGCCATGGTGATCGACGGCTACCATGACAAACCGCCCGCTGATCACGCTGTGCACGATCACGCGGAAAGTTCCCCCCTTCGAGGACGCCTGATCGCTCGTTCCCCACTTGATACGCCACTGTCCGGTTCCGATGTTGAACGAATCGGTCTGATAGTTTGCGTGGCCGGACCATGAGGCAACCGGCCGCCATCCCATAACAACTTCTTCTGGCGCGGGTTTGGAGGACGTCTGGCATCCATACACAACAAAGGCGCACGCCGCAACAAACTCCAGCACTTTTCTTGCGTGATTCAATTTTGCGAAAAGCCTTGCGGAGCGCAAGTTTATCCTTTTAGCGCGAAAAGGGGGAATCCCGTTCAAGCCCGGCTGGCGCTGAGAGAGCCTCGTCAGCAGATTCCGCATTGTCAAAGTTCGGCTGAAATGGCTTGATTGGCGGGCGCCTGGTGCAGCTTGACAATTTCGTCGAGGAGAAAAAGATCCGTCAACAGCGAGCGAAGATGGATAGAGGCGTTCAAATTGTCGACGAGCTGCGAGCTGATCACTGGCTGTGCCAGCACCAACTCCATCGCCGCGAGCGCGTCTCGGCAGTCGCGATCTAGCACCGCGAGAAACACCTCATGTCGCTGGGCGGGCTGTAAGCCCGCGTGCGCTATGGCCGCTTTGTACGCCTCCGACAGTCCGGCAAGCGCCGTCACGGCTCGCCTCAGCAGGCGGCGAAGCTCTTCGCCGGACCCGCTGCCGGAATCCCGCGCCAGTCCCTGCGCCGCGTAGGCGAGCATGAATTCGTAGCATTCTTCGGTCGCGTTGCAGCGGTCCGCGAGGTCCTGAAGGGTCATGTGAGTTTGTCCGATTCTCTCAATCAATCCGCTGTGCTTCCCGAGGGGGGCGCTGCAGAGCCCTCGGAGATTTTCCATCGCGTGGGATCGTGCTGCTCAAGAAAGTGCTCGCGGCTGATCGAACCGAAGATCATGGATTTCGTGATGACGAGCTTTTCCGGCCGCAGCGCGAAATAGATATGCACCGTAATGAGCGTGATCAGCCCCACACCGGCCAGCCCGTGCAGCACGTACATCATTCCCCAACTCATGTCGCTGAAGAGGTATGGGTTGCGCGTCAGGAACGGAGTGCGCACTCGAAAGAGCATGAATCCTCCGGTGAACGCCACCGTCAGCCCGGTAATCACGATCGCGAGATGATACATCTTGTTTTCGAAGGGATATTTTGCGAATCTCCGCGGAAGCGGCGCGGATTTTCCCATCATCCGTAGCGTCCGGTTCTTAGCGTCGGCTATATCGATCTTGTCCGGCCAAATGGACCTGAAATCCATATAGAACGTCGCGTGCATGATGTGGAAAATGATCGAAGCGATCAGAACCAGACCGGCGATCCAGTGATACGTGACCCAGGAAAACCGCACGCCGATCTTCGGCAGAAAAGCGGTGACGAGCAGAACGAGCATGGACGCCGCCATGACCCAGTGAAACAGCCGCGCGGCCAGAGAGTGCCTCTGTACCTCTTCCGGCACGACGGCCTTGGCCCCAGCCGGAAGAGGCATCTCCGCAAATTCTTCGCGTCCGGCGAAATAACGTACCCAGATCGCGTGCACCACCAGAAACACCAGGCCCGCGATCGCCGCCACCCAGATCAGCATCCAGGAAATGTGGATCGGGACTTCCTGCCCCCAGGGACTGACGGCCCATTGGATGATGTGCACCTAGGCCTCCTGTGCTCCGCGAATCGAACGCTTCACCAGGTTTCGCATCAGCGGAAGTTTGTAGCCGTTATAGCGTAACGGTACCGCGCCCTGAATCGCCATATCGCCCGCCATGCTCGCAGTCTCTTCGTCGGCGGGCCTGCCCACAATGGCGTCCTCCACCTTCTTTAGGCGCCATGGATGCGCAGCGACGCCGTTCACCACGATGCGAATGCGCTCGATCCGCCCGCCAGTCACCACTTTCACCGATGCCACGTTCACGAGCGGGAAATCCCAAACGGGGCGGTCGCGGACCTTCTCGAAATAGAACTGCGCGTTCGCCCACGTCCCGGGAATGCGAATCGCGGTCAGCAGATCGCCGGGTCTCAGCACGGTCATGCGCGTGATATCGAACCCCGGGTTCGTAAAATAGTTTTCTGCATCCACCACGCGCTCTCCGCGTGAACTCCGGATCACCATCTGCGCTTCCAGCGCGACCATCGCCGGCGCTGAATCCGAAGGGCTAACGGCAACGCACCGGTCCGCTCCCAGAATCGCGTGTTCACGGTTGATGGCGGTCGGCGTATCCGCATAACAAATATTGCCGCCCGCGCGATAGCACGGAAATCCGCTGCGGTAATACCAGCAGCGCGTGTCCTGCGACACATTCCCGCCGATTGTGCCCTGGTTCCGAATCTGCGGGGAGGCGGCGGCCTCCGCTGCGTCGGCCAGCAACTTGAATCTCTGATTCACGAGCGGGTGGCGCACCACCTCGGTCAGCGTCGTCATCGCGCCGATTTCAACGCCGCCGTGGTATTCCCGCACGCCGCGCATCACGGGAATTTGGCTCAGGTCGACAACCACTTTCGGCCGCTTGATGCGGTCCTTCAGCCAATCGAAGCTGTCCAGTCCACCGGCCATCACCCACGCGTCCGAGCCATACTCGGCCAGCAACGCGACCGCGTCATCCGGTGAGGCCGGCTGGAAGAGCTCGAAGGCCGGCATGACATCGCGAATCACAGCCATGGTCGCTTCTCCTGATCTCTCTGAACGGGCTAAATGTGCGCCGTAAGGGACTCGGTCACCGGTTTACCGGCTTCCAAAGAAGTGAGAATGATGTCCGCCGTGACCGGCGCGCGTCGGAAGATTTCGTCACCCAGCGCATCGGAAATGGCGTTAAGTACCGAGCAGCAGCCTCCGCCCACGGGCGGCTCGCCGATCCCACGTGCCCCCACCGGCGTTTCCGGATCCGGCAGATTGAGCGCAGCCCACTGCATGTTCGCGGGGGCGTTCAAAATCGTAGGCGGCCTGGTCTGGTAGAAGCGCTTTGCGAGAGGCATCCCGAGGTGCTGGTCGTAGACCCACTTCTGCCCGATTGCGTGGCCGATGCCCAGCATCGACCGGCCCAGAATCTGCCCAGCCAGCGCCTGGGGATGGATCACCGTCCCCACGTCCGCGACGGCAAGATAATCCAGAATCTTGTAGGCCCCAGTTTCGACATCCACCTCGATTTCAGCGAACGCCGCGACAAAAGAGAAGTTCTGCCCGTCCTGTTCATAGTTGTCGCGTGCCACGCCCATCAGCCCCCGTCCCGCGAGGGCCGTGGCCGCTGTCGTCGTCATCTTGTTGATGTCTTTCGGCAGGTCATGTCCGTCGTAAATGCCGCCCAGCGCGATGGCGCGTTGCGCTGCCTGCGCCAGCGTCATACTGGCGCCGCCGCCTTTCCGATACACGCGCTCGCCGCCCACTTCGTAATCCTCAGGCCGTCCGCCATGCTCTTTCGCGGCGATTTGCTGTAGCTTCGCCTTCGCATCCATGCCTGCTGCGTGAGCGGCGCGGGTCATGGCATGCGTTGTCTGGCTACCCCCCGAAGTACAGCTCCATGGGAGATTTTGGCTGGTGTTCCCCCAGGTCAGTTCGACCTTTTCCCACGGGATCCCGACAACTTCCGCCGCAACACGCTGCGCGTCGCTGAAATTCTCGGTCCCCAGGTTGCCGATGCCGGTCTGAACGTACATTTTGCCATCCGGTTTGATCACAAAGAGCCCGTCATACCCCCGAGAGCCCGCCACGAACGTGCTGCTCGAGACGCCGATGCCGCGAACCTTCGTGCCGTGCCGCTTCCCGCTCCTCGCTTTACGCTCGTCCCACTTGAACATCTCGGCGCCGCGCGTAAGCGCATCCTTCATAAAGCAGCTTGTCGGATACGACCGCTTGCCGCCCTGGGGGGCAACAGGCCCGAACTCCGCCTTGCCTTCCGGCGCATTGATTCTGTGGATTTCCACCTGGTCGATCTTCAGCTGCCGGGACGCCTTCGCCATGACCGGCTCCATAAGGGTAATGCCCTGCATGCCGCCTGGCGAACTTTGCGCCGCGCGCGGAACTGTATTGGTCAGAATCGCAATGCCGCGCCAGCGCATGGCCGGCGGCTGGTAAAGCAGCGATACGATCCGTCCGGACATTCCGGCATCGCCCACCTGGTCGTAAGGGCCGTTGTCGCACACGACGTACATGTCCACCGCAGTGAGGCGCCCGTCCGTTGTGAAGCCCGCTTTGATGCGGCCGGCCAGGCTCGGCCGACCTCTTCCGATGTAGTGTTCTTCCTCGCGGGAAACGCGCATCATCACTGGCGCGTTGCACTTCTTCGAAAGGACCGCCGGGATAATCATTTGGATGTACCCGTTCGCTTTGCTTCCGAAACCGCCGCCAGTGTATTCGCTGATCAGGACCACATCATCGGCTCTCATGCCCATCCATCGGGCAATGGAGCCTACTGTCTGCGCTGTACTTTGCGTGCCGGCGTGAAGGAACAGCTTCCCGTTCTGCCAATAGGCCATGGCGCTGCGAGTCTCCATGCACTGGTGACTCGTGTCCGGCGTGACAAACGTTTCATCAAGAACGAGGTCCGCACTCCTGAAGCCTGCATCCAAATCGCCATAGGTCCACTGGTCTGTCGGCTTGCCCATCGGCATCTTGCCTTGTGCATAGTCCTTAAAATCCCCTTCTGTCCACTTGATTTCCACCACGTTCAGCGGCGGAGGAGCCGTGGGGCGTCCCGGAGCTGCACCGGGCACCGGAGCAGCAGGCGGCTGGCGCATCCACGTATTCCCGTCGGTGCGCGCGTTCGGTCCGCCCGGCCGCAGGCTCACAAACGGATCCACAACGAAGGGCAGCTGCTCATACGTCACCTTGATTTTCTCGATGGCTTCCGCCGCCGTAAGCTCATCTACGGCGGCCAGCGCGAGAATCGGTTCGCCTTGATATACGGGCTCCAGCGCGAGTCCGCGTTCGCCGCGCGGGTTAGCCTTGATCACCGCTCCGAGGTCGGTGACGGAGTCCGCCGGAGCCGGCAGGTCGTCCATCGTGATCATGCTCCGCACGCCGGGCATCGCGAGAGCTTCCCGGGCATCGATGTGGACCACTCGTGCATGTGGGTAAGGGCTGAGCAGCAGCTTCGTGAAGAGCATGCCGTCCGCGCGGTAATCCTCAGCGTATTTCGATCTGCCCGTCACCTTGGCCACCAGGTCCGGCGTCGCGTAGTTTTGTCCAACCAGTTTCGTCTTGTCCGCTGGGGTATCCGCTGTTACGAGCGGTTTGTATGGCGTTTTCGGCTTGTGGGTTGAATTAGACATGATTCACTCCACGCGAGAGTTCGGCGCCGCGCATGAACGCGGTCAGAATCTTGTCATAGTCCTGGCATCTACAAAGGTTGCCAGAAATGCCGTAGGCCAGTTCCTCGCGCGTCGGGTTCGGATTCACCTTCAAGAATCCCACCGTCGCCATAATGAACCCGGACATGCAGAACGCGCACTGGAAACCCTGTTTTTCCACAACGCCCTGCTGCACGGGATGAAGCGTGCCGTCGGGGTTCGCTAGCCCTTCAATGGTTACGATTTTCCTGCCGCGCGTTGTGTGCGTCAGCATGGAGCACGAATAGTGCGGAACGTCGTCGATGAGCACTGTGCAGCAGCCGCATTCCGCCCGGTCGCAGCCGATCTTGGTGCCCGTGAGTCCTAGCTTGTAACGCAGGGTCATCGCCAGCGTCTCCTGCTTCATCACGTCGACAGGCCTCTTCTGCCCGTTCACATTTAGCGTGATCAGTCGTTCGACCGAACCCGGCGCCGATGCGAAAGCCCTCTGGATACTGCCTCGGAAAAGGTACGCCGTCGAAGACACCGCGCCGGCGGCGATCACACCCTTGATGAGTTCGCGCCTGCTCAGTCCACCTGGTTTGTCTTGTGGATCGCAATTCTCGGACATAAAGATCACCTTCGTCTTGGAAGAGGGCTTGTCTCCTAGGCGTACGTATAGTCTCGTTCCCGGCGCTTGTCAATTCATGTATGGGTCAAGTCAGCCCGTTTTTGGTGAAGTGTCGCCTGGTGATTTGAACGTTCCATGTGAAGCACAGAATTGTTCACTTTTCGTAGCGAACACCATTCATTTATTTCTTTCGGGGAGACCTCGTTTCGCCCTGGCGGGCAACGAACCGCCGCTTGTGGCGCGATCTTCAGCGGTCCCGGCGGCGCGACGGATGTGCCGCCGGCGCTGGAGGTCGCTCTGCACGTCGGCGTTTCCAGCGGGGTCGTGAGTTGAAGCAGTCAGCCGCCGCAGTTGTGTTCAGCGCGGTGTTTTTCACCGGGCCGGCTCACCGGGGTGGAAAGCAGTTCCGGAAGGAAATCGGCTGGATCGTCCTGTCCCTCAGTGGCCGGAACGAGGTTTTCGATGATGAGGTCGATTTCGCCTATTTCGAAGCCGGTCGTCTCCAGGGTGAAGTCCAGTTCGGCTTCTGAGAGAATTTTTAGTTGCTCCCCAGCAGTCGGTTATTCCAGTCGGCATTTTCCGCGAGCCGATTATTGGCAATCAGAAACGCCCGCTTCTGTTGCTCCGAAAGATGCTCCAAACGGATGGTGGGAACTTCGGTGATTTCGAGGAGCTTACCGGCATGTACGCGGCCATGGCCCGCGATGACCTGCAAATGGGCATCGACGAGAACGGGGACGTTGAACCCAAAAGCTTTGATGCTGTCGGCAAGTTGACAGACCTGTTTGTCGCTGTGGAGTCGCGGGTTTTGCTGGTTGAGCCTGAGCGCACCCACGGAAAGGTATCCACTGCCAACTTCGTGAGGTCATCGGTTCTCCTTGGTAATGCTGCAGCTAAAAATGCCGGAAATAATTGAAGTACTCGAAACCTACGGTGCTGGAGATCCCAATCTCCCACAGGTCCCGCCCCTTATAGGAGACACGCGACGTGCGAATTCTGCCACTCATCAAATGCCGTCTATCGTTCCCCACGAACCGTCACAAGGCTCGACTCCTGCGAAAAGGTTATTCGTCACACGATCCGGGACTGCTAGAAGTGGCGCATGATTGACGCCAGAGATAGAGAGGTGCCTGCACCACTTCCTCGCACAAAAGGACACCCACGCCCTACCCACGTGCGACACCGCAGAATCGGAACTCTCAGTTGTGGTCGAAACGCGATTACTGTCTTCCCGTTCACGAGCACGTTGCCATATTGGTTCACCGGCTTCGCCGCTCTCGATCCAGCCATACATCAGTCACACCTCTCATCCAAGACGCGAGCCAACTCAAGAGATTCCGTTCCATCAGTTAAGTAGATAGTGCCCATGCAAAGAATCGATAGATAATTTCACCTGAAACACTTGTCGGGACAACACAGCGTCCTGTATTCTCGACCTATGACAAAATACAAGCTCGAATATATCTGGCTCGACGGGAAAAAACCGGTTCCTGACCTTCGCGGCAAGACCCTAATCAAGGAATTTGAGCATCCACCCGCTCTTGCCGATCTCCCCAAATGGGGTTTTGACGGCAGTTCCACCATGCAGGCTGAAGGCAAGAGCTCTGACTGCGTGCTAAAGCCTGTGGCCCTATATCCGGATGCCAGCCGCAAGGACGGTTATATCGTTCTTAGCGAAGTCTTGCACCCTGATGGTACCCCTCATTCGACGAACGCACGCGCTACCATCGAGAACGACCCTGACTTGTGGATAGGTCTCGAGCAGGAGTACTTCCTCTATCAAGATGGACGTCCTCTCGGGTTCCCGGAAAACGGCTATCCTAAGACTCCGCAAGGTCCATACTACTGCGGTGTGGGCTACAAAAACATGGGTAGCATAGCCCGTAAAATCGTCGACGAACACTTGGATCTCTGTCTTGCTGCTGGTATCAACCACGAAGGTATCAACGCTGAAGTCGCGAAAGGTCAGTGGGAATTCCAGATCTTCGCCAAAGGCTCTACCAAGGCCGCGGATGACACCTGGACCGCTCGCTATTTGCTCATGCGTCTCTGCGAGAAATATGAAGTGGATGTCCAATTGTACTGCAAACCTATCCAGGGTGACTGGAATGGGTCTGGCATGCATTGCAACTTCTCCTTCAAGTACCTGCGCGAAGTAGGTGGCAAGCCATACTTTGAGGCCTTAATGAAGGCGTTTTCCGACAATGTCGCCGAACACATCTCTGTGTACGGCCCCGATAACCATCTGCGCTTGACAGGTCTGCACGAAACGCAAGCTATTGACAAGTTCAGCTATGGCCTGTCTGATCGAGGTGCTTCGATCCGCATGCCTGTTAACTTCGTCAAGAACGGTTACAAAGGCTATCTGGAAGATCGCCGCCCAAACTCCGAAGCTGATCCCTACCAGATCGTTTCGCGCATTCTGAAGACGGTCAATAGCGTCCCCCAGCCTGATAAACACTTGGTTAGCGCTTGACCTAACCTTTGGCCAACTTAGCCAACGTTTGATCTGGCATCCTCTTCGTGTTCCTGGCTGACATGGCTAACAACGCGACGAGCATGAGCAAGTTAGACCAAGCATAGGTTACGCAGTTATCCCACATCGATGGCAAAACCTGCGCCGTCACCTACGCCTCAAAAGCGGCGTAGGTGACCATGCTGTGTTTAAAGCCTCGTCTGTCCTGCCCATCCTGTAGACCGGAAGACGCCCCGGAAGACGCCCCTCAACTGCACCGTTGACCTACGGCCGCTACGATTTTCCAGCACTTGGCCCTACCCCTTACCGAGGTTCTGACGTTCCTACCTGTTACATGACGCAATATAACAGTGACTACAGCTCTGTCTGCAATGAGCTTCAGTGCTTGGGTCGAGGTATCCTTTCAAGGTGTATTCTTGAGGATCTCTTTTGCAGCTTCGACGGCCATCACGATGAGCCGCCAATCAAGGCGCATGCTGTTGGCGGTCACAGCCGACCATGAAAAGAAAGGACGAACGATGGGAATCGCCATCACCCAAGTGGACTCCTTTACAGAGGCGCCGTTCGCCGGCAATCCGGCGGCTGTGTGTTTGCTGGCGGAGCCGCGCGACGCCTCGTGGATGCAACTGGTCGCTCGCGAGATGAATTTGTCGGAGACCGCTTTCCTAATCCGGAAAGACGGCTGCTTTGACCTGCGGTGGTTCACCCCGACAGTGGAAGTCGATCTTTGCGGTCACGCTACGCTCGCCAGCGCCCACGTTCTCTGGGAGGAAGGTCATCTTCTGCCGTATCAGCCAGCACGATTTCATACACGATCCGGTGTGCTGGGGGCCGAAAAAAAAGACGCATGGATCGAAATGGATTTTCCCGCCACACCCGCTGAAGCAACGCCTCGGCTCGCAGCCCTCGAATCGGCGCTGGGAGTCAAACCCACCTTTACCGGCCGCACGCGATTTGACTATTTAGTTGAAGTTGACGGCGAGGAGAACGTTCGTGCCCTCAAACCGGATTTTGCCGCGCTGCGCCAATTGCATGTGCGCGGCGTCATCGTTACGAGTCGTGCCTCAGGTTCCGAATACGATTTCGTCTCCCGATTTTTTGCCCCAGGTTCGGGCATTGACGAGGATCCCGTCACCGGGTCGGCCCACTGCTGCTTGGCTCCGTTCTGGAAGGAGCGGCTCGGCCGCGACGACCTCACCGGATACCAGGCATCCGCGCGCGGTGGCTTCGTGCGCACGCGTTGCGTCGATGAACGCGTGCGCATTTCCGGCCACGCCGTGACGGTATTACGCGCCCAGTTGGTCTAAAAAAGCACAGCGCGCGGCTCGTGCTTTGCAATCTATTTGCACTTTCGATTCGTCTTGGGTGCCCCGTCCTTCGGTTTTTGAAGGGCGGGGCTTTGCTCCGCATCGCTATTGGCCGGGACTCGCTGCATTCAATTTGCAAAATATCCAACATTGTCCAACTTTCTCTCCATCGTTGTTCTCCATATCCCGGCAGGGCTCTAGCTCGCTTGGATAGAGTACCGGTTTCCCAAGACCGTTTGCGGGGATTCGACTCTACCCAGCCCTACCACCTCTTTGTTGAGTTGAGTTCCTGGCCCGGCCTCCGCCGCTCCGCTACACTCAAGCCATGCTCCTGTGCCCTGTGCGCAATTGCCACCTGCCACTTGTGCGCGCCGAGCGGCAACTCATCTGCCCTCGCAATCATTTGTTTGACGTTGCGCGCAGCGGCTACATCAACCTGCTGCAGCCGCAGGAGCGGCATTCGAAGCAGCCCGGAGACACGACGGCCGCCGTCGCAGCGCGCCGCCGTTTGCACGATCGCGGCGTAACCCGGCCTTTGCTGGACGGCATTGCGCAGATCCTGCGGCCATCGCCCGCCAGCATCGTTCTCGATGCCGGCTGCGGTGACGGTTTCTACCTCGGCGCACTTGCCCGCCAGATAGGCTTCGCTGCGCACGGCATCGACATTTCCATACCGGCCGTCGATGCCGCCGCTCGCCGCTACCCGCAATGTGCCTGGATCGTTGCGAACGCGGATCGTTTTATTCCCTACGCCAGCGGATCATTCTCGATTGTCTTGTCGATCACTGCGCGAATGAATGCGAGCGAATTCCGGCGTGTCCTGCAGGATGCCGACAGCGCACGCCTGCTCGTCGCCATCCCCGCGCCTGACGACCTCGCCGAATTGCGTGGCGGTGGCCGCGACCGCGTCACCCGCACCGTCGAAACCTTTGCGCGCGATTTCACTCTGATCGAGCGCGGCCGCGTCACCACGACTGTGGATCTCGACGCGTCCGCCGTGCAGGACGTATTGTTTTCGATTTACCGGCCGATGCAATCGCGGCCGGCCGCAGCAATGCGCGTCACGTTCAGCTTGGATCTGCTGCTGTTTCGACCCGCATAATCACCGCGGCCTCAGCCACCGTCGCCTGAATCGTCGCTTCGGTAACCGTGGAACTGCTGCGCTCAGGCAATCGGCAGCAGGCACTGTCTGTTCACCAGATTCTTGTCGCCGGATTTGCCTCGCAGCCCCACTCCCCACTCGCACTCCAGAAATTTACAATCGTCCGCTTTAGTCCCGCGGATTCGTGGCGAAAATCGATAGCTCCGGCGTGAACCCGCGGTCCTCCATCTCCAGGACCGCTTTTACCATGTAGGCGATGTCTTCCGGCCGCAGCTTCGTCTCGTTTCCTTTTTGCGGCAGATTAGCCGCCGAGAAAAAATTCGTGACCACCTCGCTCGGATTCACGAGGAACACGCGAATATTGTGCTTGCGCAGCTCCGCGCGCCAGCATTCAGTCATCCCGCGAAGTGCGAATTTGCTGGCATAGTACGCGGTGCCGTTCGGCGCCCCCCGCAATCCGGCCGTGGAGGCGATGTTCACTATGTTTCCGCGGTCCCGGGCTACGAAAATCTTGGCTGCCTCGCGAGCCATCAGCATCGCACCCGTGACATTCGTCGCAAACACCGCCTCGAACTCTGCGCGCCCAAAGTCCACCAGTCCCTTGAACACGCCCACACCCGCGTTATTCACCAGGATATCGAGCTGGCCCAG
>Ga0182024_10015952_pt1 | contig 14313 bp, 16 predicted proteins | sample P32metaG_FD_120480 | JGI IMG/M metagenome (GOLD analysis project Ga0182024, IMG submission 120480) | Permafrost microbial communities from Stordalen Mire, Sweden - P3-2 metaG (Illumina Assembly) | ecosystem: Environmental > Terrestrial > Soil > Wetlands > Permafrost | place: Sweden: Stordalen... | reverse complement strand
TCTTCAGCGCCAGCCTGTTCGTGCTGGCGACCTGCTCGGCAAGCACGTTCTTCATCGTCGGCCAGCGCGAATTGCTCGGCAAAGAAGCCGGCTGGAAAACAATCCTCTATCTGCCGTTCCTGATGAGCCTGGGAGTGGGGTTGGGGTTGAACAACGCCAAGGCCGTCTTCGAGGCGGTCTGGGGCGCCATCTATAAGAAGCCGAGCGAATTCGTCCGTACCCCCAAGTACGGCGTGACCGGACAACAGAGGAAGTGGTCGAACGCGCTGATCTTCACTCCCAAGCGCCTCTGGCTGCCGTCCCTCGAGATTGCCATGGGCGTCTACATGTTCATGTGCATCTGCATGAGCCTGTGGTGGAACTTCGGCCAGGCGAGCATCCCATTTCTCCTGATCTTCGCCGGCGGGTACTTCTACGTCGGTTTCAGCTCGCTGCACGCGATGTACAAGATGCACCGCTCGGCCCAGGCCGCCGCCGACGATATCACGCCGCCGGCGGAAGCGGCATCGACGTAAGTGTTAGTGGAGCCCAGCAATGTCCAATCTGCCGCCGCCCCAGGATCCTCAGCGTCTGAACTATACGGGAGGGAGTGCCGCCCATGCCTCCCGGCTATTCTGCCGCGCCGCTCAACTATGCCCCGCCGGCCCGCAACGACCTGCGCCAGATCGCCGTCCGTCAGAAGGCGATCATGTATTGCATCCTTGGCTACATCCTGTTTGCCCTCGCCCAACTCGACCCCTTCCGCAGGAGCTGAAGGTGGTCGCCGGTCTAGCTGTCCTGGCCGCGGCCATCACCGGTGCCGTGTTTGTCTTCATGCTCGCCCTGGCCGTCTACAACAACGCGACGGGCATCGTGCTCGGGCTGCTCACGCTGATACCCCTCATCGGCCTGATCGTGCTGCTGATCGTGAACGGCAAGGCCACCGCGATCCTCCGCGCCCACGGCATCCGCGTCGGCCTCATGGGCGCGAAGACCAGCCAAATCCCGCAGGCGGGGATTATCCGCTAAGTCATCCCACCGCGATCTCCACATCGCTGGTCGTCTCGGCCGTCCACCACAGCACTAGGAGCGGCGCGATCCGGCCCATCAGCATCACCAGCGACAGCGTGAACAGGCCGGAAAGCACCATCGAGATCGAGTCGTGAGAGAGGCCCACGTTGCTTGTGGCGCTGACGCTGAGGAAGAGCAGCCGGTCCGGCGGCAGCTCGGGCGCCTGCCAAAGAAGGCAGAGGAAGCCGAAGGCGACGATCCCGAAATACCCTGCGAGCCAAACGGCGGCTATGCCGAAGATGCGCGATATGCGCCGGCCAGCCAGTGCGTCGCGGATGCCCCGGCCGATTTGCAGGACGGTCGTCGCCTTGACACCGCCGGCGGTGCCGGCCGGGTTGGCGCCGATGACCATTAACGCGATGACCACCCACTGGGTGGCCCTCGGGAGGGTGCCGGCAAACTCGAAGGGGAAGCCGGCCGTGCGGCTGTTGATCGACAGCGCCGAGCTGGAGGCGATGGCCTCGCGGATCGCCTCGCTCTGGCGGCGGTACCAGCCGTGCTGGGAAACGCCGGCAAACAGGTTCGACCAGAACGACTCGCGAGAGGCCACGAGCAATAGGAACCCGGCGATGTACACAAGTGCCGACAGGGCCAGGACGGTCCTGGCATGCTGCGAGAGCGGCCGGCGGCGGACGATCCAGTCGTAAAGTTCCATCAGGACCGTCAAGCCAAGCCCGCCGAACAGCGCCAGGGGAAGCAGGATGAGGTGGGTTTGCCAGGCGACGGCGCCTGGGAGCGGTCCGCTGTACAGGCCGCTGTTCCCGAACGCCGACGCGGCCTGCAGCAGCACGTCGAACAATCCCCGCCGACCGCCGAAGAGCGTGGCGGCGCCGGCAAGCGTCGATAGGGTGGTGGCGGTGGTGGCGGCCGACATCACCTGTCCGTCGGTGTAGGGCAGTCGCAGGATGCGCACGGCGGCCAGCCCGCCGGCTGCCAGGGAGAAGACGGCCCCGCCGAGCGTCAAGAGGAGGATGGCAGCCGGCCCGACCGGGCTGGCGGGGTTGAATTGGCCGGCGCCGACGTTGAGCTGGAACCCGGTGAGCGTGGCCGCGTTGATCGCGGTAAAGATCGCCCGGTCGATATTCAGCTCATTGCCGACGACCATCGTCCCGGGGAGGCGCAGGGCGGCAAACCCGGCCGAGATGAGGACGAGGTAACCGAGAAAGAACCCCCAAGCCGTATCCCGTCCCGACCGGCGATCGGGCAGGATGGGTTCGACTTTGAGGGGCTCGCGGTTTGGGCGGTCGCGGACGGATCGTTCCCTTTTTTTGCTCATGAAGCTATTTCGCGTACACCTTCTTGGGGTCGAAAACCAGTTTACCTACGACCTTCCAGCCGGACGCCTCGCCCGAACCTGCCGGAACCAGCGGGTCCATCTCGCGGAAGAAGCAGCTTTCGTAGCCCTCGTGGCATGCCGCCCCGACCTGCTCGACCTTGATCAGCAGCACGTCCTGGTCGCAGTCGGTGGCCACCGACTTCACATGCTGCACGTGCCCGCTCGATTCTCCCTTGAGCCACAATTTGTTACGGCTGCGGCTGAAGAAGTGCGTCTTTTTCGTTTCCAGGGTCCGGGCGAGCGAGTCGCAGTTCATCCACGCCATCATTAGGACCTGGCCGGTCTTGTGGTCCTGGATAATGGCGGGGATCAGGCCGTTGGCGTCGAGCTTCAGGCCCGCCAGCGGGGGGTCCGGAGGGGCGGGGGGCGCAGAGGACGATTGCTGAGGCATTGAATCCATCATCCTATTTCTCCGCAGTTGGACCGAGGTTGTCAACGATGCTGCTCAACTCCTGGACTTTGCAATTCATGACCAACAGGGGAGAATAGGACGCATGCAGGCCAAAGCAACCTTAAACGTCTCGCTCACGCCCGAGCTGGAACACTTCGTCCAAGATAGCGTTGCGACCGGTCGGTATCGAACCGTAAGCGAAGTGGTTGGTGAGGGGCTTCGACTGCTCGAAGAGAAGGAGCGGGAGCATGACGCTACCGGGGCTGCGGCGCGGGTGGTTTAAGCTGCGACTGCCGCGCTTACGCAGGGATGTTTGCGAGCAAACGTGACCAGATCGTTCGGGGAAAGAGGCTTGGCGAGGTAATAGCCTTGAGCATAGTCGCAGCCGAGGCTGGTCACCTTGGCGAGCTGCGACTCGTTTTCCACGCCCTCAGCGATGACCCGCATATCCATTGAATGGGCCAGCGCGATGATTGCATGCACGATCGACGTGCCCGTGCGGTCGGAGCCGATGGCGCTGACGAAGGAGCGATCGATCTTCAAGGCTTCGATCGGCATCTGGTGCAGGTAACCGAGTGACGAGTAGCCGGTGCCGAAGTCATCCAGATGGAATTGCACGCCGATCTTTCGCAACGCGACTAGTTCCTCGATGGCTGGGACGATGGTGTCCATAACGGCGGTTTCGGTGATCTCCAGTTTGAGGTACTGTGCCTCAAGGCCCGTTTCGTTCAGGGCGCGGACGACGGCGTCCCTGGTACCGCGGCGGGCAAACTGCCTGCAGGAAATGTTCACGCCAACGGCCATGCGCGCGACCTCGGCCACGTCGGTTTGCCACTGTTTCATTTGCCGGCACGCTTCCTGCAGGGCCCATTGTCCCACCGGGAAGATCAATCCGGTTTCTTCGGCCAGAGAGATGAAATCCGTCGGCACGATCAAGCCGCGCTCGGGATGCTCCCAGCGGAGTAGAGCTTCGACCTCGATCATTTCTCCCGTGCCCAGGGCGAGAATCGGCTGATAGGCGAGGCTAAGCTGCCCTTTGTCGATCGCCTGGCGCAGCTCGTTTTCCATCCAGAGTCGCTGCATGGCCGAGGCGTGCATGTCCGGATGGAAAATCCGATAGTTCCCGCGTCCGCTGTTCTTGGCGCTGTAGAGGGCGGTATCGGCGTCGCGGAGGATGTCTGCGGCCCGCTGATAGCTCCCGTTGCTGACGGCAATGCCGAGGCTCGCCGAGGATCGCACCTCTTCGGCATTGATCGAGAAGGGCTCGGAGAGTGCGTCCTGGATGCGCTGGCACACACGAATGGCGTCGGCAGGGTCCCGGATGGTGTCCAGCAGGACCACGAATTCGTCGCCGCCGAGGCGCGCCAGGTGATCGGGTTCCCCTCGCGACAGCGTGTCCATGCCGCGGATGGCGGCGGCCAGCCGCTCGGCGATGGCGATCAACAGCTTGTCCCCGGCGTCGTGGCCGAGACTGTCGTTGATGAGCTTGAACCGGTCGAGGTCGATGAAGATGACCGCGAACATCGAATCCGCGGCGCGCTGGGCCCGTCGCAGGCGATAGCCGATTCGATCCAGCAGCAGGGCGCGGTTGGGCAGGCCGGTGAGGGTGTCGTGCATCGCATCGTGCCGCAACTGTTCCTCGGCCATCTTGCGGTCGGTGATGTCGGTTTGGGAGCCGGCGGCGCGCAGGGGCTTGCCGGCGTCGAAGACGGCCACGCCGCGCGAGAGTATCCAGCGATACTGCTCGTCCTTGTGCCGCATGCGGAATTCGCTGTGGAACTGGCCCGAACGGCCGGTGAGGTGCAGGTCCAGGTCCGCTTTGACTCGTTCCACGTCATCGGGATGAATGCGATTGAACCATTCATCCGGCGAGGTGGAAACCTCGTTCTCGTTCATGCCGATCATGGACTTCCATCGCGTCGAATAGAAGACGGCATTGGTGGAGAAATCCCAGTCCCAGATGCCGTCGTTGGCGCCGGCAACGGCCAGGGCATAGCGTCCCTGGCTCTGCCGCATGGCTTCTTCCGAACGCCGGCGCTCGGCCACCTCCGCCCGGAGGATGCTGGTTTGCTCCTGGACCATGGCCTGCAACTGGCTGAGTTTCAGATGTGCGTGCTTGGCCAGGTGCCACTTCTGGGTCAGGGCGTAAGCAAGTTGGCAGACTTCGAGGGTGTCAAACGGTTTCTTAAGGATCAGCAGGCGGTCCACGTTGCCGAGCTTCTTGATGATTTCTTCCCATGAATAATCGGAATAGGCGGTACAGATCACGACCTGAATGTCGGGGTCGGCCTCCCACATCTTGGAGATGGTTTCCACGCCATCCCAGCCCGGTGGCATTCGCATATCGACGAAGGCCATGGCGTAGCGCGCGTCCGACGCCACGGCGGCTTTGACCTTCTCCCACGCCTCCTGTCCCTGGTAGGCAGAATCGAGATCGAAGACTTCGGCCTCGGACGCCGCGGCGACGGGTAGGGCGGTGCCGAGGATTTCGGCCTCGGCGCGGTCCAGGTCGGCGACGTCGGCGCGAGCGCCGAGGATCTTGCGGAAATCGTCGTGAATCGTGCGGTTGTCATCCACAACCAGGATTCGGCGGTTCTTTTCTTCCTGCATATGCCTCTCCCATCTCGAGGATGAGCTGAACGAAAGTCGAATTCATGCCGCACGCAGGTGCGGCGCGGCCAGCGGCAATTCGAGCGCGAAGACCGCGCCCTTGCCCGGGCCGTCGCTGTGAACGGTCAGGGAGCCCTTCATTTCCCTAGCTGCCAGTGCGCTGCTGTGCAGGCCGAAGCCATGGCCATCTGTTTTGGTGGTGAATCCGTGCGCGAAGATGCGCGTCATGTTTTCGGATGCGACGCCGCCGCCGGTGTCGCGAACGAAGAGGCGGACCGATGCCTCGGCCGTCGCTTGAATCCCCAGCGTCAGTATCTTTTCCGGGCTGTCTTTCATGGCTTGCCGGGCGTTGGCGATGAGGTTGACGAGGATCTGCAGCACTTTGTGCTTGTCGGCCGGGACGGGCGGAACATCCTGGAACTCGCGGATGACGGCGATCGCGTACTGGTTCAACGACGCGGTGTTCATCCGGAGGGCCGTTTCGATCAATTCGCGAAGGTCCAGCCGCTCGACGAACCCGGCTGAAGACGCGTGGATCTGCTGCATGCTGACGATTTCCTTGATATGCTCTATATTTTTCTGCAGGTGGTCGACCTCCTTGAGGGCCGTGCCTTGTTCGGCGGTGAGATGGCCGGCCAACTGTGCGAGGTAACCGGGCAGCGTCCTGCCGCGTGAATCGGTGGTCATGAAAGCGCCGAGGTCCTGCTCGTGTTCCCCGAGCAATGCGGCGATCTTGGCCAGGCCCGCGACCCTGAGCTTGCGGAGCGTGTTGGCAACGAGTGCGGAGGAGACGTTGACGCTGTTGAGCACGTTGCCGACGTTGTGCAGCACGCCGGTCGCGATGTCCGCCATTCCCGCGCGGCGCGCAGTTGCGATGAGTTCCTGGTTGGCCTGTTCCAGCAGCCCCGTTTGTCGCGCCACCTCCGCCTCAACACGCTGGTTTGTCGCCTCGAGCTCGGCTTGCCTCATCGCCAGGATCCCAAGCTCCTTTGCTCCGCGAAGGCACGACCAGACGAGAATGATGTCCTCAAACACAACCCATCCTGCGTGCTCCATCCACCGCCATGGGCTTTGGGTCGAGATGCCGAATACCGACTCCGGCCAGAATGTCCCTCGAACCGCGTGATCGAGGGCGACCACGATGGTTGCCGGTATGAGTACTCGCCAATCCCGGTAGAAGCTTAAGAATGCCAGCGAGCCGAAGACGTGAAAGTGCGTTTCGATCCGCCCACCTGACAGATGAATCAATAAGGCCGAGTGCAACATCTGTGCGGTTGCGATGAGAAATCGCGTGATGGCCTCACCCGGCCGAAGCACCACGAAAACGATCGGATAGATCGCTGTGACGCCCCCGAGGAACACCGCCGCCCAGACATGCGGGTGAATCCGGCGGTCGAGCCCTTCCCATGTAGTTGGTGAGAGCCACAACGCCATGGCGACCGCCGCCAGCCACTGAACCATCAGAAGCACGGCGAACATTCGGTCCGTCTGCTTCCACAGGGCCAGTTCGTGCTCGCTGCGCAGGATCCCTGCGCGGGCTTCGATCTGTTGGCTCAATTCCGGTGGGACATTCAATGGATGCATCTTAGTAGCGCTTGTCTTCATTGTTTCTTCAGTTGGCAAACTCCCAGCGAACACCCATAGACCGGCGTGGTCGATACAGCCGTCTTGCCGCGGCGTATAAGCTCCAGAATCGCGGAAAAGCCGGCATTGTCACCATCATGGCCTCGGCTGTCGGTTATGCCCCCGCTGAAGCGAATCGCCCCGGACGGATCGTAGACGATCACCTGTCCGGAGGTGGTGGCTCCGAAAACCGCCGCATCTTTGGCGTCATCGTCGACCGAGACATTGACGCCTGGAATGTCCTTCGCCTGATTCCAAAGATCGCCGTCGCACCAATCAGCCGGCGCGCCCCGGGGTTGGACAAACAGGATATGCGCGTCCACTTGTCCTCCGGCCCGCGTCATCAACTGCGACAATTCGTGCAAGCTCGCCCTCGAACATGGACATTGCGGATGCAACGTCATCACAAGCGTGAACCGGCCCGGCATGCGGGCAATGCCGCCTGTCCCCGCCGGCCAACGGCGCGGTGTGTTTTGCTGCTGGGGCCCGGGCGTCATTTGATATCGGACCAGGCCCAGCATCCCGATCACGATGGCGCCGCCCCACACGAGCATGGCGGGAGCACCGGTGACGAGTTTCGCGAGCTTGCCGGCCATATAAAAAGCGTCGGTGAATTGCCAGCCCGTCATTAGAGGAAATGCCACCCCATTTTCGGCAAGCCCCACTGATCGCTTTGAACAACTCGTCGGCTTGACTTGCGCGTCACTCCCCGTAGCATCGCCCGAAAACCTTAAACTCGAAACTCAAATCTGACCCATCAGATTTGATTCAGGAGCAATTCAATGGCGAAGAAAACCGTGGCGGACATCGATGTCCGCGGCAAGAAAGTGCTGATGCGGGTTGATTTCAACGTCCCGTTGGACGGGGGGCAAATCACCGACGATCGCCGGATCGTTCAGGCCATGCCGACCATCAAGAGCGTGATCGAGCGCGGCGGCCGGCTGATTCTGATGTCGCACCTGGGCCGGCCCAAGGGTGGGCCGGAGGCGAAGTACTCGCTCAAGCCGGCGGCAGAGCGGTTGCGGCAACTGGTCAATGAGTGCAAGGCGGTCCCGCACCCCCACGCCGACGGCCGCAATGTCACCGATCTGCACGTCATGCACGACCCCGATGAGAAGGCGGCGGATACCCACGCATCGGTCCGATTTGCCAGCGACTGCATCGGCCTGGAGGTCGAAAGGGCCGCCGCCGAATTGAAGGACGGCAACGTCCTGCTTCTGGAAAACCTCCGCTTCCACAAGGAGGAAGAAAAGAACGACCCGAATTTCGCCAAGCAGCTCGCCAAGCTCGGCGACGTGTATGTGAACGATGCCTTCGGCACGGCCCACCGCGAGCACGCCAGCACGTTCGGGGTCCCGCAGGCCATGCAGGGCAAGCCGCGAGTGATTGGCTTCCTGATCCAGAAGGAACTGAAATTCCTGGGCGATGCCATCAGCCATCCGAGGCGGCCGTTCGTCGCCATCCTGGGTGGCGCAAAGGTCTCGGATAAGATCAACGTCATCGAGCAACTGCTCGGCAAGGCCGACACCCTGCTGATCGGCGGGGCGATGGCCTACACCTTCTTCCTCGCCCAGGGCAAGGAAGTCGGCAAGAGCCTGGTCGAACGGGACAAGGTCGATCTGGCAAAGAGCCTCCTGGCCAAGGCCGGCGGCAAGATCAAGCTGCCGGTCGACACGGTGGTTTCGGATAAGATGACCGATGACGCGGTCGCCAAAGTTGTCGAAGGCAACATCCCGGCGGATCTCGAAGGTTTCGACATCGGCCCCAGGACACAAAAGGCATATGGCGACCAGATCGCCAAGGCGCAAACGATTATTTGGAACGGCCCGATGGGCGTGTTCGAGAAGAAGCCCTTTGCCGCCGGCACTAAGTCGGTCGCCGAGGCCGTCGCCAAGGCGACGGCAACGAGCGGCGCCGTCAGCATCATCGGCGGAGGTGACAGCGCCGCTGCCATCGAGCAACTTGGCTTATCCGACCGGGTCAGCCACGTCAGCACCGGCGGCGGGGCGTCCTTGGAGTTCCTGGAGAACGGGCACTTTTCGACGCTGGATATACTGGATTAGCTCTCCGGTTCAGGCGAAAAAGAGTCGGCTGTTTCCCATGGCGCTGCGAGACCAAATTCTTGCTTCTGTGGAGACGCTGGGTGACCTTGTCTGGGCCGCGGAGCGGCGGTTTCGCGAAGGCGAGGAGTTGTTGGTTACCAATCACGAGGCCGGCGCCGTTTATATGTTTGGGGTTTCAGCGGAAATATGGCTGAAAGTGTCGTGTTTCAAGTTTATTGGAGCCACCCCGGCCACCCCGATCGATTCGCTCCTTGGGCCGGCCAAGGTCTGGATGAAGGCGAGTGCGCCGATGATCGACCGCGAGGCGTATCACAGCCTCCTGTTTTGGGTGGAGTACCTTCTCCGACGACGCCGAGAGGAGGGAAGTGCACTAGCCAGCGAACTTGCTGGCAAGCTGCGTCATCATGTGGTAAGCCGGCTCTTCCTGGACTGGAAAATCGACTTGAGATATCGCCACACTCTTGTCACGGAACAGCACGCATGGCGGGTATACAATGACTCGGCCTGGCTGCGACAGAATTGGGACACTCTTTGGAGATGAGACATGCCTGTCCGAGAACTCACCTCGAAGCACCCGCCTGAGCACGCGGAGCTTGTCAAGGAACTCGTCCGGGAGTGGAAGAGCCCGTCGCAGAGCCCGGAGCCGGTCATTCTCTTTGAGCGAGACTCAAAAAAAAAGGTGGTGCACGTGTACGTCGTCTGGGACAAGTGGCGCGACACTGACCGGGTAGCGAGATCGGAAATCATTATGGATGCCGCGGAGCAGACACTTCCAGCGGACGAGGTCCTCAACATCACGATCGCAATGGGCCTTACACCGGACGAGGCTCATCGCTTTGGAATCAAGTGATGCCGGGAGTAACTGAACCTTGGGAGCGTCATGACCGAAAACCCATACAACTCGACAACACCGCAAATCGCCGCTTCCATCCTCTCCGCCGACTTTGCCAAGCTCGCCGCGGAGATCGACGACGTGCTCGCGGGCGGGGCGGACTTCCTGCATCTGGACGTCATGGACGGGCACTTCGTCCCGAACATCAGTTTCGGGCCGCCGATCATCCACTCAGCCCGGCCGGTGACCCCAGCATATTTCGATGCCCACCTCATGATTTCCGAACCGGTGCGCTATGCGCCGGCGATGGTGAAGGCCGGGGCGAACAGCCTGACGTTCCAGGTTGAAACCACCCCCGACCCGGCCGGCGCTGCCCGGGAGATCCGTAAACTCGGCTGCCATGTGGGGATAACGCTCAACCCGGCCACACCGGTGGAGTCGATATTACCGGCCCTGGACTTGGTGGACGTGGTGCTCGTCATGAGCGTGGTACCCGGTTTTTCCGGCCAGAAGTTCATGCCCGAGGTCCTTCCCAAGGCAAGGGAAATCAAGAAGCGGCTTCGGCCAGACCAGCGCATGGAGATGGACGGCGGGCTGCATTCTGAGACGATCCGGGCCGCGCGGGACGCTGGTGTAGACTGGTTCGTCGTCGCCAGTGCGATCTTCGACCATCCAGATCGTCGGGCCGCCATCCAGGAATTGCGCGAACGGCTTGGGTGACAAAGCAGTAAGAGTCTTTTAGTTCGATTTAGTTAGTTAGAGCCCAAGGATGTCGCAAGCCCCCAATGTCCCTGTTCCCCCCGATGACGCCTTAGCCGGCGCTACGGCCGGCCCCATTGGCGCCGGCAGTAAGCAAGGCATCCCGGAGGGGCTCTGGCTCCGATGCCCCGAGTGCGGCGACATGCTCTTCCGCAAGGTCGTGGAAGAGGCCCTGCACGTCTGCCCCGGGTGCCAGCATCATTTCCGCGTGTCGGCCAGAACGCGCATCGAGCAACTCGTCGACCCAGGCAGCTTCGAGGAGATGTTCGACGATATCGAGCCAACCGATCCGCTCAAGTTCACCGACAAGAAGGCTTACAAGGACCGCTTGCGGGACGAACAACGCAAGACCGGGCAGTCTGACGCGGTGGTCTGCGGCAAGGGCTTCATCAAGGGCCGGCCGCTCATGATTGCGGTCATGGACCCGACATTCATGATGGGGTCGATGGGCAGCGTCGTGGGCGAGAAGATCACCCGCACGATCGAGGCGGCGGCTGATGACAAGCTGCCGCTCCTGATCGTCAGTTGCTCCGGTGGGGCCAGGATGCAGGAATCCACCCTGTCGCTTATGCAAATGGCCAAGACCAGTGCCGCCCTGGCCCGCCTGGATGAGGCTGGATGCCTCTACGTCTCGCTTCTGACCGACCCCACGACCGGGGGCGTGACCGCCAGCTTTGCGATGCTCGGCGACTTCATCATCGCTGAGCCTAAGGCGCTGGTGGCGTTCGCCGGACCGCGCACCATTGCCAACACCATCAAGGTGGAATTGCCCGAGGGGTTCCAGCGCAGCGAGTTCCTCGAGGAGCATGGGTTCATCGATTTCGTCGTGCACCGCAAGGACTTGCGCAGCGAGGTGGCACGGCTCATCGACTTTTGCGTGAAGGAAAACGTGACGAAGTAAGCGTCGTCACCACCCGCTAGCGGCTTCGCGAGCGTCGGTGGAGGGAAAGAAAAGGCGAGAGCGAGGCTATGTTCGGTCGCTTTTTGCGTAAATGGCACAGCGTCAAGTGGCGCTCCGGTGACCGACGGGTCAATTTGTCGATTCATTTCGATACACGCGCCAAGAAGAACGGCGATGTGCGGCCGGAGATCGAGAAGCTTCCCGCGCGTGCGCCCGCCGGTGCGCCAAACGGCAAGCCGGTTGATCCGCCGCCGCTGGAAGACCAGATCATTGCTGAGGTGCTTGAGGCAGTCGAGGAATTCAACAAGCGGAACCGGACCAGCGTCCGCGTGGCCGCCATCCGATACCAGGCAGACGATACCACCGGGCATCGCGAGGCGGCGCGTAAGCTGTTGAACCGGATGTGACTCCATGAGTGACGAACCTGTCAGGGACATGCCGCAAACGTCCCGCCGCCTCGTGCTGATCGTCGAGGACGACACGCTGGTGGGCATCGGGCTCAAGACACAGCTCGAACGCCTCGGCCACGAAGTCGTCGGGCAGGCGTCCACGGCGGCGGCCGCACTCGATCTGTTCACCTCGAGACAGCTCGACATCGTCTTGCTGGACATCCGGCTGGACGGCGCCGACGGCATCGATCTGGCAGCCCGGCTCCTGGCCCTGCGCCGTGTCCCGATGATCATCGTCAGCGCCTTCAGCGACAAGTCCAAGATCGAGCGGGCCGGCGCGGCGGGCGTTTTCGGGTATCTGATCAAGCCGGTCAGCGGCGAAAGCCTTGCCGCACAGATCGAGGTGGCCGTCCAGCGCTTCAACGAGCAGGAACGGCTCATCCGCGAAAACCAGGACTTGGCGCAAACGCTGGAAAACCGCAAGCTTGTCGAGAAGGCCAAAGGCATCTTCATGAAGCGGCTAAACCTTGACGAGCCCGAAGCCCACCGCCGCTTGCAGCAGGAAAGTCAGAAACGCCGCATCAGTATTTCCGAGCTGGCCAAAAAGATTATCGAATCCGAGCAATTGCTCGGCGGATGATGGTATAATCGCTCAGGTATGAAGAACCCTTAAGCGAGCGGTGGCGCGGTTCGCGTTCCCCGCATCGCCCCAACACTGGGAGCACCCCATGCGTCCCGTCCTATTTAGACTCCTGCTGGGCGTCATCGCTGCCCTCCCGGTCCTGTTCTTCTCTTCTTCCGCCCGCGCTCAGGCATTCCTGGGCGGCACGCCCACGGCGTTCACGCCGCAGATCGGCATCGTTTCCAGCGGCGTCGTCAGCGACGTTCAAGCCACCGTCTCGGCCGACGAGAAATACGTGACCCTCACCATGCGTCCGCAACTCTCAACCCTGCTAGCGTTGCGCAGCTTCACGTTCCAGCAGGGGAACACGGCTCTCGGCTACGTGGGCATGCCCGAAACCGCACCGGCAAACAGCGGCTCGACAACGGCGGTCCGGAGCAACAACCAATCCACTCCATGGGTTTCCGCCCGTCCGTCCGTTTCCATCCTCCAACGGCAGGGAATGATTCGGGTCAGCAAGGCCCCGGCCGCCAACCCCGCCCCCGACAATTCCAGTAAGTAAAGACGCCCGTCTCAGGAAAACTTTTCAGTCTGTCGAGAGATTTTCAGTCATTACGCCTTGGCAGAGCTTCGTGTACAACTCCCTGGTGAGTCCAAAGGGCTAACGGGGTATACGAATGCCAGACGCCGAACCGTCACCCGAAAACGCAGCCAACGACCCCGCCGGCACGGGAGTGCCGCTCAATCAGCCGGCAACCCCGCCCGCCGAGCCGGCACCTGCGGCCAAGCCGCGCAAGCGGCGACGCTTGAGATTGCTGGCGGCGGCGTTTGGCGTCCTGTTCCTCCTGGCCGTGCTCTTGCTCGCCCTGGCCCCCACGCTGGCCAGCATGGGCTGGGCGCGGGCAATCGTGGTCGAGCAGATCAACAAGGACCTTAACGGTCGCGTCGAGATCGCCGACTACTCCGTCTCCTGGACCGGCGGGCTCAAAGCCAGCGGCATCCGCGTTTATGACGCCGACAGCGCCCTGATCGCCGAGGTCGGCTCGGCCAGCACGCAACTGTCGCTGCTGGACGCCATGCGCGGCCGGTTCAACTGCGGCGAAACAACCATCAGCGGCGTGGGATTCACATTCAAGCAATATGCCGACGGTACGACGAACTTCGGCCGGTTGGTGAAACGGCCGTCGCCATCGCCAAATTCTCCGGCCCCGTCGCAGCCGCCACATGAGCCGGCCAAGCTCCCTCCCGTCCGCATGCACCTGCAACTCACAGGCTGGCACGGGGTGGTCGAACGGGAAAGTGAGCGCGCAGGCAAATCACAAGTGATTGACTTCGACGGCATCGACGCCGACGTCAATATCGCCGACATCAACGCGCCGATTGACCACAGCCTCAAGATTGTCGCGCGGGTGGATAACGGGCAATCGCAGGGGACCTTCACCGAAAAGGGGACGCTCGCGGTCATTCAAAACAACCAGGTCGATCCGACGATCGCCTCGATCAAGGAATCGCTCGCCCTGGCGAACTTCGATTTGGCCGGCGCCGCGCCGTTCCTGCCGGCATCGGTCCGGCAGTTGGCGGGGGTGGCCAGCGGGAACATCGACATCGACATAGCCAATGGCAGGAGCGGCACAGTCGGGGCGACCCTCGACGTCAACAAGCCGATAATCGCCCTGGCGGCGTTCGTCAACAACGAATCTCTGCCGCTGGACCGGCTCCGCCTTTCGCTCCCCCAGC
>Ga0182024_10015951_pt1 | contig 14314 bp, 13 predicted proteins | sample P32metaG_FD_120480 | JGI IMG/M metagenome (GOLD analysis project Ga0182024, IMG submission 120480) | Permafrost microbial communities from Stordalen Mire, Sweden - P3-2 metaG (Illumina Assembly) | ecosystem: Environmental > Terrestrial > Soil > Wetlands > Permafrost | place: Sweden: Stordalen... | reverse complement strand
GCCGCGATCTGAAACACGCTGTCTCCAGACGTGTACACAATAGGAAAACCCGTGCGCACGTGTTCGTCGCCGAGTTCCTTCAAAATTTCAGTCCCCGACGCAGGCTTATTACCGAGCGTCCGCCTGCCAATCTGCTTCTCGAACTCATCCATCAACGCTTTCGGAAATCCACCGGGATAAACCGGAAAAGCCTGCTCCAGCCAGATTCCAGCCATCTCCCAATGTCCGGTAGTCGTGTCTTTCCCCGGCGAACGTGTGGCCCCTTTGCCGTATGAGCCCAAAGCCTCGGCCGCAGGCGCTAAGTGCTCCAACGGCTTGATGTCCGCGAGTCCCAGCCGCACCAGATTTGGAATGTTCAGTGGTCGCGACCGCGCAATGTGGCCCAGCGTATCCCGGCCCACATCGCCGTACTCCGCCGCATCGGGAAGTTCTCCGATGCCCACGCTGTCCAATACGATCCAAATGATTCGATCGAAATGCTTGACGCTTTCGGTCACGCTCCCCTCAGTGAAGGACTGGCGGGAAGATTGTACCGCAACGCAAAATTCCCGGCGTCGGGCCGTTTGCTCGCCGCGCAAGTCGGGCGTATAATTTTTGGTTTAGACATATGCCGACGGAACCCACAGAGAAGCCCGGTCTCGCTCAAGCGTCTCACGTCACGCCTGCCAAAGTTATTCCGGGTGATATCGAGGAAATCCGTGTCCGCGGCGCGCGCGTTCACAACCTCAAGAACATCGACTTTGTAATTCCCCACAACGCTATCACCGTGGTCAGCGGCGTTTCCGGCTCCGGCAAATCCAGCCTGGCGTTCGACACGATTTATGCGGAAGGCCAGCGCCGCTATATCGAATCCCTTTCGGCTTACGCGCGCCAGTTTCTCGAGCGCATCGAGAAACCCGACGTCGACGAAATTACCGGGATCGCGCCGGCCATCGCCATCCGCCAGAAGAATTCAACGCGCAACCCGCGTTCGACGGTGGCCACCGCGACTGAAATTTACGATTACCTGCGCCTGCTTTTCGCGCGTATCGGTCGTACTTTTTGTCTGCGCTGCGGCGAAGAAGTCCGCAAAGACACCCTCGACGAAATTGCCGCAAAAGTCCTGGCGCTTCCCGAGGGTCGCCGTTTTTACGTTCTCTACGAGCTAAAATTGTCGCCCGACGCCGTCTCCGACGCGACCAATGCTCCCAACGCCCCGCGCGCACGAAAACCAATCCGATTGACCCAGGAAGCGGTCCGCGAATCCTTGATCGGTCTGCGCAAGCGTGGCTTCAATCGCCTCTATCAATCCGGCCGGGTATTCGAATTCGCCACGCCAGAGGATTTGCTCGATCTGAATTTCACCAAGCCCGTTTATGTGCTGGTCGATCGCCTCGCCCTGTCGCCGGGAGTCCGCTCGCGCTTGATGGATTCAATCGAGATTTGCTACCGCGAAGGCCGCGGCGAAGCGATCTTGGAATTCGTGCCAGAGTCGCCGGACCTCGCCCCGGAACGGATGGTATTCAACGAACGCTTTGAGTGTAAGAAATGTGGCTCAGTCTACCAGGAACCGGAACCGCGCCTTTTTTCCTTTAACAACCCATACGGCGCATGCCCGCGTTGCCAGGGTTTCGGCAATACCATTGATTTCGATTTGGACCGTGTTATTCCTGACAAAAGCAAGTCTCTTGCCGATGGCGCGATCGAGCCATGGACGAAACCTCGCTATCGCCAGCTCGCCATTGAAATGCGGAAATTTGCCCGAACCAAATTAATTCCTGTTGACGTCGCCTTCCGTGACCTGACGCCCGCGCAACGAAATGCCATTGTTGACGGGGACAAAAACGAGGGCTACGAAGGCGTAAAGGGGTTTTTCAACTGGCTCGAACGCAAGAAATACAAGTTGCACGTTCGCGTTTTTCTGAGCCGCTACCGGGGTTACGCAACCTGCCCCGACTGCAGCGGCACTCGCTTGCGCGCCGAGGCCCGTGCCGTAAAAATCAACGAGCGTTCCATCACCGAAGTTTGCCAAATGACCGTAAAGGAAGGGCGTCCTTTTTTCGACAGTCTTAAATTGACGGAACTCGAAGCCACCATCGCTGAAAAAATCCTGGAAGAAATTCAGCAACGGTTGCGTTTTCTGGATGAGGTCGGCCTCGATTATCTCTCGCTCGATCGGCTAACATCCACTCTCTCGGGTGGTGAAACCCAGCGAATTCAGCTGGCTACCTCGCTCAGCTCCCGCCTTGTCGGCGCGCTTTACGTACTCGATGAACCCTCGATCGGTTTGCATCCGCGGGACACTCATCGGCTAATCGAAATCCTTAAGGGCCTGCGCGATCTGGGCAACACCTTACTGGTCGTTGAGCATGATCCCGACACGATCATGGCCGCCGATTATGTTATGGACCTCGGACCAGGCGCAGGAGAGCACGGCGGCAAACTGATTTTCGCCGGTACTCGGGAACAAATGTTGAAGGATCCTCATTCGCTGACGGGCCGATACCTTCGCGGCGAACTCAAAATCCTGGTGCCTCCACGGCGGCGAAAACCGCAAGGCAAATTCCTAAAACTTTTCGGGGCTCATAGCCACAACATCAAAGGTTTGGACGTCATGATTCCGCTAAATCTTCTGGTTGCGGTGACGGGCGTTTCCGGATCAGGCAAGTCCACACTCGTCTATGACGTTTTGTACAAGGCGTTGCAGGCCCGGCGGACCGGTGGAAACTGGCGCGAATTCTGTAACCGCCTTGAGGGCGATTCCTCGCTCAATGCTGTCGAAATGGTCGATCAGTCCCCCATTGGTCGAACACCGCGTTCGAATCCTGCGACCTATCTCAAGGCGTTTGACTGCATTCGCGAAGTCTTCGCGTCCACCCCTGAGGCGAAAAAACGCGGATTCACTCCCGGGCATTTTTCGTTCAATATTCCCGGCGGGCGCTGCGAAGCATGCCAGGGAGATGGCACTGTAACGGTCGAGATGCGTTTCCTGGCGGATGTCGAACTTGTTTGTGAAGAATGCCGCGGCACGCGATACAAGAGCAGCGTCCTGGACGTTCATTATAAAGAAAAAAATATTCACGACGTCCTGCAGATGACCGTCCGCGAAGCTCTCAGCTTTTTTGCTCCGAATCCCAAAGTGACAGCCAAGTTGCGCGTGCTGGAGGAGGTTGGGCTGGGCTACCTCCGCCTGGGCCAGTCCGGGACCACTCTTTCGGGGGGTGAGGCACAACGCCTGAAGCTTGCCGCGCATCTTACTCGCCAGGAAAACGCTGGGATTCTATATATCTTCGATGAGCCGACCACCGGCTTGCACTTTGATGATATTCAGAAGCTTCTCACGGCTTTTCGAAAACTGATTGATGGCGGCGCTTCCGTGTTGATCATCGAACACAATCTGGATGTGATTAAGTCCGCGGATTGGATGATTGACATGGGGCCCGAAGGCGGGGACGAAGGCGGACGCATCGTTGCCGTCGGCACGCCGGAACAAGTCGCGCGAAACTCCCAATCTCATACCGGCAAGTTTCTTGCACGGGCCTTGAATGCCCGCAATGGCTCCCATCACGGCTCTCCTCCGCTTGCAGCGAAATCCATTGTTGAGAATGTTTCGAATTCCGATCGTTCGACGGTTGAATGACCGCAATCTTGAGAGCAGCTGCGCTTGTCTCGTTTTGTTTCGTTTTCGGCGGTGTGTCGGGCGAAGTGTTGGCTCAAAATACTGTCACGTCCCACAAGAGAATCCCTCAAGATCCTGCTGCTGTCGCACTAAGCAATACTTTGGCAGAGGCTCAGGCCGCACTTGATCGTGCAGACTTTGTGACCGCCGTAAGCGATTACCAATCATATCTGGAAAAAAGACCAGATGACGCCGCAGTCCACTTTCAGCTCGGTTACGCGCTGACGGGCCTGGAAAAGTTGGATGAAGCAAAAGTTCAATACCAAAGGGCGATCGACCTTAATCCTAAAATGGCGGAAGCTTATCTGAACCTCGGTTTGACGCTTCTCGATTCCAATCCTTCTGCGGCAATCGCTCCTTTACAAAAGGCTACTGAGCTTCTTCCCAATCAGGAGCGCGCCAAGTTTGCTTTGGCTGTCGCATACGAACGTACAGGCAAGGCCAGCCTGGCGATTGAACAGTATCAGGCCGCGGAGAAGCTCGACGGCAAGGACTTTGAAACTCATCTAGCTCTAGCACGGTTGCTGTTGAGCGCGGGCCGTGCAGCGGATGCGGAACCGGAGTTCCATATGGCGCTGGAGTTACAGAAAAATTCGATTCCGGCGCGGGCTGGTCTGATCCAGAGCCTCACAGTTCAGAAAAAGTCGGAAGCGGCGGCGCGCGAACTGGATGCTTATCTGGAGCTTGCTCCCAACGATCACGGCGCCCGCATACAGCGAGCATCCTTACTGTTCGACGCCGGAAAGCCTGATGAAGCGCTCGCCGAACTTGACCGGGCGTCGAAAGACAACACCGAGGATCTTCCAGCGCTGAAATTGCGTGCCATTATTTACGCCCAGAAAAAGCAGTATTCCGATGCGATTCCAGTCCTCGTCAAGGCCATCGCATTGGCTCCTCAGGACGCCAACTTGCCCGCCGAACTCGGCCACGCGTATCTTGAAAAGAAAGACTATCCGAACGCGATACCGCAACTAATCGTGGCAATGAAGGTGAATCCTGGATCGCTTGACGTTGTGAGCGACCTGGTGGCGGCTGAGTATTTGAATAAGAATTATGCGGCTGCTCTTTCGGGGTTGGATTTTCTGGCGCAGCATGAAACTCTCCCGCTGGGCAGCTGGTTCATCCGCGCCACTTGTTACGATAAACTAAATCAGAAGGCGCCTGCGCTCGACGCTTATCAAAGGTTTTTGCAGCTGAACAAAGATGAAAACAGCGACATGTATTTTGAAGCTGCTGCGCGGTCCCGCACCTTGGCGCGGGAACTGAAAGAAAACAAGAGGTAGGTCAATTGCTTGTCTGGCCTAGGCTGACGCAAATGGTACTTGCCGCCGCACTAATCGGCACTTCTACTCCTGCGCAGGATCACACCGCGGAGCTTCGGGCACGCTTCGTGAAAGAATTGGATCCGATCCATAAAGCGAAGTTGTTGCCCGCGCTTTCTGATTCAGAGTTTGGCGAAATTCAGGCATTACTCGCCGCCGAGAACTTGCCCGAGGCTTCTCACGTGGCAACCGAGCTCGCCGAGGAAGCAGAGACAGCAGTGAAAGCTCTGGACGCCAAGGGCCGGGACCCTGAAAAGCATCCCGAGGGTTACAAACAAGTTGAGTTTTCGGTTCGCAGCTCGTTGCGACGCATAGACTATGTGTTGGTTGGGTTATCTGCCGATAATCAAGTGTTGTTCCTCGCCGTTCGCGGTCGATTGAACGACCTTGAACGCCAACTGATTCACGACCTTTTTCCGCGCCGGCCTGATGCATCGCTGGCGCAGCCAGAGCCAGAACCGAAGATTTAGGAGGGCCTTCCTATGCACCTTCGCGCGTTCGCGCTTCTATTGTTAATTGGTCTGTCACTCGGGGGCGGGTCTTCCGCAGCATCGTTCACACCGCAAGATGTAAAAAAGGACTATCTTACTGAATCGGAAGCGGACAAAATCCGCGAAGCGATGCTCCCACCGGATCGCATCAAACTATTCGTGTCTTTCGCGGATGATCGGCTCAAAAAATTCCAGTACGAGTTGGGACGCACCACTCCGGAGATCCGCCGCTCCGAAATCCTAAACAGCCTTCTGAACGCTTACTCGGCATGCATGGATGACGCGGCGGATCAGATTGCATTGGCACGGGAGAAACAAATCGACATACGCGGTCCTCTGAAGACAATGCAATCCAAGGGAAAGGAATTTCTGGAAGTGTTACAAAAGTTGGACCCTAACAGCCCGGATTACGACGTTTACAAAGATACGTTGCTGGACGCGATTGAGGGCACCAAAGACGCGTTGGACGACGCCGACAAGGCCGCCAAAGAATTGACCCCGGTGCCCGTTCGGAGAAAGCCTTCGTGACCTCGCGACGTCTGCGTAAACCCGTTCCCGGGGGCGAAAAACTTTTTCAGCGAATCTATACCCGGCTCGGGTGCGAAGGTAGGCCTCCCGCGTTTGTAGTCGAATTTCATCCGTACACGGATTTCACGCACACCATCCGGCTGCGCAAGGATACCGCCTACGTCCGGCTGTCCGATGCATTGGACGACGCACCCAACACCGTGGTCGAAGCGGCCGCTGCGATCTTGTTGGGCAAATTGTATCGTCGCAAACCGCCAAAAGATTTGCTGCATGCATATCGCGAGTTTTCCTATGCCGGGACCACTCGCAGCCGCCTGTTGACCCAGCGTCAATCGCGCGCCAGACGAACGGAGCACCGCCCCGCCGGAACACACCACGATCTGGAGGCGATGTTCAGGACCTTGAATCAACAGTATTTTGAAAATTCGCTCGCACAACCGATTATCGGATGGAGTAAGCGCGCTTGGCGTGGACTCCTGGGATGTTTCGATCCTGCGCTCCAGCAGATCGTCATAAACAAGCAACTTGATCGGCAGACCGTTCCGCGATTTGTCGTCGAATACGTCATGTATCACGAAATGTTGCATGTAAGACATCCGATGAAATTTGAACGTTGCCGGAGAAAGTCACACTCTTCGGAATTCAGGCGGGAAGAAAAGAAGTACACGGAATATACGCGTGCGATGAAGTTCTTGGACCATTTCTCCACACGCTGAAAACTGAAGGCGTGGTTCCCTGTTCGCCTACTTTCGAGACAACTTGTCGATTTTCTGCTGAACCTTTTTCGCGTCAACCGCGTTCGGCAGGATCTGCAGATATTCTTTGTAGTAACGAAGGGCCTCCGACTTGTCTCCTTTTTTCTCATACGTTTCAGCCAGGAGCAGGCGGGGTTTCGCAAAATTTGCGCGTAGCTTAATTGCGTCCTCAAAGCGGGTAATCGCGGCGTCGAGATCGCCCTTGTGTAAATAAAATTCGCCAACGTCAATGTCTTGCTGTGCATGAAAAGGATCCCAGGCCGGATCGTCCTCAGGTGGTAATACCCCCGGTTTGGCCCCTTTTGCCTTCGGCTGATCTTCGGGCGGATTTGACACTGGCTGCTTTTTGGCTGACGAATCACCAGGCGAATCCGGCAAAGGATCTTTCTTCGAACTGGATTCCTGACTTGGGTCCGTCGAAGGGGAGGAAGGCGGCGATGCGGACTGCTGTTGCTGCGCGCATACCGTACCAGCGAAGACGAGCAGGGTTGAGATTAGCACGGCAGAAAAAACTGTTACGGCTAAGCACATCCGTTTTTTCAGTCGCGTTTTGGGACTTGTCATCGTTGGCGGCGTCGTGGTTCCTGCGAGCATTTAGAATGCGTTTGGTATAATTGAGTTGTCCAGCAGCGACCCGAAGAATTTGGGCGCCCTGAACCACCATTGTAACTCTCCGCCATGGATCTTCGAGAAAAAGTCGCGCAGTTGCCCAACCAGCCTGGGGTTTACATGTTCCAGGACGTCACCGGCAAAATTCTATATGTGGGGAAAGCAAACTCTCTACGCAGCCGCGTCCGCTCCTATTTCTTGGAATCGAACTGGCAGAACGCGAAAACGGGATCGTTAGTGCGCGAAGCGGTGGATGTCGACTATATCGTGGTCGACAACCAGAAAGAGGCGTTGGCGCTCGAAAACAATCTGATCAAACAGTACAAACCCAAATTTAACATTCTTCTTCGCGACGATAAAACCTATCCCTACATTCAATACACGGCCTTCGAGAAATATCCGCGTGTGTATGTGACGCGGCGCCTGAAGAAAGACGGCTCGATTTATTTCGGTCCGTACTTTCCTGCCCGGCTTGCCTACCAGATGGTTCACCTCGTGCACAAACACTTCCTGATTCCGTCGTGTACGGTGGATCTCATGCGATCCCATCCGCGCCCGTGTCTTCAGTATTACATCCATCGATGCCTCGGGCCGTGCGTCGCGGGCCTTGTCACGGACGAACGTTATGCGGAGGCTGCGCGTGACGTGCGGTTCTTCCTTGAGGGTCGGCGCAGCGATCTAACGGCCAGTCTCGAAAGCAGGATGACTGTAGCCTCCGAACAGGAACGCTTCGAGGAAGCCGCCGGCTACCGCGATTTACTGCGAACCATTACGGAAATGGAGGAGAAGCAGAAGATCGCTGCGGCGGCAGGCGATGATACCGACGTAATCGCCTGGTACGCCGAGCCGCCACAGGTGGCCGTCAACCTGTTCCACCTGCGCGGCGGGCGCGTTGTGGACCGTCGCGATTACTACTGGGAAAATCTGGAAGAATTTGACGCGGCGGAGTTTCTACCTTCTTTGTTGAAGCAGTTGTACCTTGATGCTGAGTATCTACCGCGGTTCATCCACACGCCGTTTGGCTTCGAAGACTGTGAACTGCTGGAAGAAGTGTTGAGCGAGAAGGCCGGCCACCGCGTCGAAATCTTAAATCCGCAACGTGGCCAAAAACATGAATTCCTCGAACTCGTCGAAAAGAATGCCCAGCAATCGTTCATCACGCGCTTCCGGATTTCGAAACCTAGCACGGAAGCGATCGTGGAAACTCTCCAGTTAGCCTTGGGGTTGCCGGATCCACCGAAACGCATCGAGTGCTTCGACATTTCGCACATACAGGGATCGGACACCGTTGCGTCGATGGTGGTCTGGGAAGCCAGTAAGATGAAGAAGTCGGATTATCGCAAGTTCATCGTTCGTGGAGCAGCGATGCCGGAAGATAGCGAAAAAGCGGCCGGCGTCCTCCGCGACGATTTCGCAAGCATGCAGGAAACCGTCGAGCGCCGCTACCGGCGCCTGCAATTGGAAAATAAACCTTTCCCCAGCCTGATTCTGATCGACGGAGGAATCGGCCAATTACATGCCGCGGCGAAAGCACTCGACAAACTTGCCATCATCAATCAACCCATGGCCAGCATTGCGAAGAAGGAAGAGATACTCTATATCCTGGGGCGAGAGGATGAGCCAGTCGTGCTCGACCACCACTCCCCCGTCCTCCACCTGATCCAGCAGATTCGGGATGAGAGTCACCGCTTCGCCGTAACATTCCACCGGCAGCGCCGTTCGAGCGGGCGCCTCCGAACGTCTCTCACCGAAATCGCCGGAGTTGGCAATCGCACGGCACAAAGGCTGCTGCGCCGGTTTGGCAGCGTGACGCGGCTGAAGGAATTGAGTGTCGAGGATATGGCGGCCGAGGTGCCACGCGTGCAAGCCCAGCGCGTGTATGACGCATTGCACGACGTGAAGCCGCAGCCACCAAGCGGCTCCCAGACCAACAGCCTATAGGGTAATTGCCGGATTGCTTGGCCGTCTCGCAAAGCCTATACTGATGGGACTTTAGGAGGTGGAATATGAGTGACGGAAACAACGCAGGATCGAAGGCCAGCTTCTTTCTGGTTGGTTTAGGTATTGGAGCAATCGTAGGTATCCTCTTCGCGCCCAAATCGGGTGACGAGACGCGCGAGTATTTGGCAGGCAAAGCCGACGAGGGCCGTGATTACGCGCAGCGCAAAGCTCGTGAGCTTCGCGAACGCGCCGAAGACTTGCTGGAACGCAGCAAGGAAATCATGGACCGCCAGAAGGACGCCATTGCAGAAGCCGTGGAAGCCGGCAAAGACACCTACAAGCGAGAATCGCGGGCCTCGTAAGGGATTGCGCCGAGGTTCGTAGCAAAGTTCGTGTCGACGTTCTGAAGGAGTGTTATGTCAGGTTGGGTTGAAGCCTTCATTGTGATTGCGGCGATAGCCATTGTCATGCAGATGGCAATCTTGCTGGCGATGATGCTGCAGGTGAAGAAGTCATTGGAGCACTTCACGCGGCTCTCGACAGACCTGCAATCACGCATTGACCCGATCCTTACGCGCGTCAATCGCATCCTGGAAGATTCCGAGGGCCGCATCTCGAGCGTGATGAGCGATAGCGCGGAAATCACCCGACTGGCGCGCAGCCAGGCGCAGAAACTCGACCGGGTTTTCACGGACACGCTCGAGCGCGTGCAGATCCAAGTGATCCGCGCGGATCAGATTCTTACCGGTGCGCTGGAAGTTGTGGACGAAGCTGGGACCAAATTCCGGAATACGCTGTGGGGACCGATTCGCCAGGCTTCGGCGGTTATGAAAGGAATTAAGGTTGGCTTGGATATGTTGCGGCGGCAGCAAGGTGGCGGCCACATCGAAACGGATGGCGCTTCGCAAGACGAAGAACTTTTTATCTGAAATTCATTTGTGAATCCTTGTCGAATTCTGTTTTCGCATGCCTCGTAATCTCTGAATCAAATTTCCGATCTTTTGCAAACACTCAATCGCTGTGGTGTGCCAGCGGCACTCGCTCCGAACATCTTAGCGAATCCAACCGCCTCCCAGAACCTGCTCACCTGAATAAAATACGGCGGCCTGGCCGGGGGTGATGGCGCGTTGGGGTTCAAGAAAAGTTACGCGAGCATCCGTTGCGCCGAGCGGCGTAATCTCGGCTTCGGCTGGCTCGTGACGATTGCGAATGCGAACTGAGGCCTGGACGGGGCCTTCCGGAACGGCACACGGGATCCAATTCACGTTGCGAACTTCGAAGGTTGACGCTCGCAGTTCATTGTCTTCGCCAATAACCAAACGATTCCGCGCGCGATCGAGCGACACGACATACATCGGATGCGCTGTGGAGATTCCCAGTCCTTTGCGCTGGCCGACAGTGTAATGGTGAAGCCCGTTATGACGGCCGAGGACTTCGCCAGTGGTTGTGACGATATCGCCTGCCTCTTCCGGCAGCGCGGTTCCCTGCTCTTTCAAATACCCTTCGATGAACTTGACGTAATTCCCCGTCGGAACGAAACAGATTTCCTGGCTTTCGGGCTTGTCGGCCACGGGAACCTGCAGTTCGTGTGCGATGTAGCGCACTTCGATCTTTGAGAGTTCGCCCAGCGGAAAATCAGTGCGCGCCAGCTGCTCCTGGGTCAGTCCAAAAAGAAAATAGGTCTGGTCTTTGGACTCATCGACGGCGCGCAGCAATTCGTAGCGGCCAGTTTCCGGGTTGCGGCGAACGCGCGCGTAGTGGCCCGTGGCGATGCGCTCCGCGCCAATTTGCCGTGCGGTTACCAGCAGCTGGTCGAATTTCACGTGGTTGTTACACATCGTGCAAGGAATCGGGGTGCGGCCTTCGAGGTAGTCGTTCACGAACGGCCTGATGACGTTCAACTCGAACTCGCGCTCGAAATTCACTACATAGAATGGAATGTTCAGGTGCTCGGCGACGCGCCGGGCGTCGTATACATCGTCATGAGAGCAGCAGCGGTGCTGCGCAGGACCGCCGCCACTCGCAAGTTCAGGCAAGCGCCGCTGATTCCACAGCTGCATGGTCAATCCGACAATTGCCTGGTTCTGGTGATGCAGGATCGCAGCGACCGTGGAACTATCCACGCCGCCGCTCATGGCAACCGCGACGGTATTGGCCGCAGACACCGGCTGGCCAGCCGTGCGCGCCTCGAATTGTGTGAGAGTCGACATTTTGAACTTTTCTATCGTAACCCGGATGCGGAGGCGCTCATGGGTGAAAGCGCGCGCAGACGTTCGACGGCGGACGGAATAATTTGCAGCGCCGCATCGACTTCCTGCTCTGAAGTCGGACGACCCAGGCTAAAACGCAAGCTGGAGCGCGCCTGATCGCCAGTCAAGCCAATGGCCATCAGGACGTGCGAGGGTTCGACTGCCCCGGACGAGCAGGCGGCGCCAGACGAACACATGACGCCCTGCAGATCAAGCGCGATGACCAGAGATTCACCGGCAGCGGCGTCGAACGAAAGGTTCGACGTGTTACAAACTCGGTGATCGACCGAGCCATTCATTTTAATTCTCGGCACCGACTGCAAAAGCGAAGCTTCAAACCGGTCGCGCAGGCGGGCGATTCGAATAACTTCGGAAGAAAGATTATCCGTGGCCAGCTCAGCCGCCTTGCCCAATCCGACGATGCCCGGAACATTTTCCGTGCCGGGACGGCGATCACGCTCATGATGGCCGCCGTAAAAAATCGGGCCCAATTCCGTTCCGGTGCGCACGAAAAGCGCTCCGACGCCTTTTGCGGCATACAACTTGTGACCGGAGATCGAAAGCAGATCAACACCGAGCTTGCGTACATCGATGGGCAGCTTTCCGGCGGCTTGGACCGCGTCGCAGTGAAAGTACACGTCCTCTTCGGCGGCAATTCGGCCGATTTCTTCAATGGGTTGAATGGTGCCGAGTTCGTTGTTGGCCATCATCACGCTGATCAGGACCGTTTCGGGGCGGATGGCCTCCCGAATGTCTTCCGGATCAACAATGCCATCGTGATTGACCGGAACGTAGGTTACGTCCACGGCCTGCTTCTCGAGGGCTTGTGCGGCATTCAGGACGGCGTGGTGCTCGATCGCCGTGGTTACCATGTGCTTTCGCGGTTGGTCGCAGGGGTTTACGATGCCGAAGATCGCGAGATTATCCGCTTCGGTCCCTCCGCAGGTGAATACAATTTCCGACGGTTTTGCGCCGATAAGGCTCGCAACAGATTGACGGGCCGAGTCTACCGCCGCGCGGGCGCGCTGCCCCGCGGAGTGGATGGAATTCGCGTTGCCAAAATTCTCGGCAAGGAATGGGAGCATCGCGGCGAGGACGGCAGGGTCCACTGGGGTGGTCGAGTTGTAGTCGAGATAGATAGGCATGACGGAAGGTCCGGATGATCCAGAATAGCGGTAGCTGGAGGAGGGGTCAAGGCGCCGGGTGCCCACTTTCGGCGGCAAAAGACGCTGATAAACATAATGCGACACCTCGGGGAATCTGTTTCGGTTAGAACATACGTCGGATGAGTGTTTTGAATGACTTAGGATGTATTTTAATCGACCACCATTCCCGATTAGAAATGTGCAACCTGCGCAGATTTGTCGCCCCAGAGAGTGCGGGGAGGCAGCCTGGCGCCCGGAACACGTCTCGATCAATGCCCCGGATGACGCCGAGGGGCGACGGCGAAAATCCGGCCGGGTCGGCCGATAGGCGCGACGGACCATGATCAGGCCCACTTTGGTAGCCCCCACGTTCTTCGCTCGAATTGAGAAATTCGTCCACGAATTACGCTAGCACACCAGACGTGGCGTCGTCGCGCGAGCGCTTCGTGTAACCGCATTCGTACCGAAGTCTCGCTGGCAATCTGCGAGTTCATTTCTTTGTCGAAAATTGAACGGCAAAGGTCGCGGGGATTGAAACGGCATCTTTGGAGTTACTGTAGAAACGGAGGCCGACTTCATCGAGAATCGTGAGCTGTTGCACACGAGGAAGCTGAAGTTCCAGCGGCCGGTTGACCCGCGCATCGATAATCGGACCAAGTTTGACACCCAAGGATTTCGCGACCTCCTCAGCTTGAGCGCGGGCGCGTTCGCTCGCCTGACGGATGGCCCCGAGTTGTGCGGGCTGCGAATCTTTCAGCGCAAAGAACACGGGACTTCTCGTTTGGGTTGCTTCTGCCGGGAGTTCCAGTTGCAATGCTCCGGCGTCTGTAAGAGCGTCGATCGTTGCAGCAAGCGTCCTGTCGAACTCCGGATCAGCCAAGTCGGAGGCGTCGAAGGTCACGAGAACATATTTCGACACTTGAAAAGTGGGACGGTCGCACGAACTGCCCGGCCGGTAGAGGCTCGGAGAGAACGGCGCGCTTCCCGTTTGGTAGGGGTGAAACACTGCGGGAGCGTCGCTGGTGTTGCTAAGGCGGTTCGCAGTAAATCTGTATTTTCCTTCAAGGTGCAGATCATTCAGCGTTCGCATGACCTGCTGAGTGGTCTGCTGGTTTTGCGCAAGCGCATTGTCGGCGCCCGGCGCCGCGGTGCGAATCACCATGATCACAATTCCTTCGTCAGCCGGTACGGTAACCTCCGATGACGCCGCTACCCAAAAGCCCCGATCTTTTGCGCGATCCGACTGTGCAAACGCGCACATCGGGCTCAGTGCGACGATCAGAACCATTGCGATGAAGCACTTTCGCGAAGCAGTTGAGACCAGATAAGTTTGGGAATTCATGGCGCTCCTTCCAAGCGCGCTCATCGCGCGACGCTGTGCTCTCAACGGATTGCATGACATGGGCCATACAGCTGAGCGCTGAAACTGAAGAAGTTATGCTGGGTTTCTTTGTTCTCGAAGACATTAGCGGTCTCGGTTGCGTGGCTCGCAAAACACAATGTGGGTTAGCGGTGGGTTTCTTTTGCCCACGCTAAGGTTCGGCGAACGAAATCGGCGCGTGCGTAACCATGACGTACGTGTGTGCGGAGCTTAACTTGACTCTGCGTGGAGGCTT